>Ga0335085_10008296_pt1 | contig 15872 bp, 11 predicted proteins | sample Lox_Sample_45_FD_206712 | JGI IMG/M metagenome (GOLD analysis project Ga0335085, IMG submission 206712) | Soil microbial communities from Loxahatchee National Wildlife Refuge, Florida, United States - Lox_Sample_4.5 | ecosystem: Environmental > Terrestrial > Soil > Wetlands | place: USA...
CACCCGCCGGCAGCGGCCAAGGCGGCTTGGTGCCCCGGCGGGCGGCCACCTCTTTTGCCAGTTCATCCGCGCGCTTTTCGGCGGCGGCGATGGTCCGGGGCTGCTGCGCCAGGTGGGCGCGCGCGCGTTGCTCGCCGTCACCCTCGACATGGTTCCGGGTCGCGAGGATGAGCCAGGCCAGGCCCTCGACGTAATCGCGGCTGACCCCACGCGCACTCACCAGCATGGCGCCCAGATTGTACTGGGCCAGCGGAACGTCGGCGTAGGCCGCCACCCGGTAGCATTGAAACGCCCGGTCCGCATCGGGCTCCCCGCCCAGCCCGTCCAGGCTGAGCCGGCCCAAACGGTAGATCGCGACCGCCTCGCCGCCCGCCGCCGCCTTTTCATAGAACGCACGCGCTTGCGCGTAATCCTGCGGCACCCCCTCACCGGTCTCGTAGCGGAGCCCGAGCTGAAAACAGGCCGCGGGGTGATCGGCCGCCGCCTTCTGCAGGTCCGCCAGGTTCCGCCACTGGGTCCCGCCGCCGGTGGTGGAAAGCAGGCGCGGCGCTTCATCCGGCGCTGGCGCGGCCCGCACGGAGCCGGCGACGACGAGCGTCAGCGTCGCCAGCGGCCAGCGCCCGGCGGAGAGGCAGAGGATGCGGCGGACGCGTCGATTCACGGGTCGCGGCAATCTTCGCTATCCCGTGATTTTTTCGCCGTCGAACACGACGCGGCCGGAAACGATCGTGGTCTTGACCCGGCCGGTCAACCTCCGGCCCTGCCAGGGAGAATTGCCCGACTTGCTGAAGCCCTTCTTGGCGTCGTAGAGCCATTTCTCGTCGGGGTCGAAGAGGGTGACGTCCGCCACCGCCCCCTCCGCGAGAGTGCCGCCGGCCAGCCGGAGCAGCCGCGCGGGTTTGTGGGTCATCAGCGCGACGACTTCGGTCAGGGAGAATCCGCCCTGACGCAGCAATACGTCGAGCACGACCGGCAGGGCCGTCTCGAGGCCGATGACCCCGAACGGCGCGTAATCGAACTCCTTGTCCTTCTCGTAATCGGTGTGCGGCGCGTGATCCGTGGCCACGCAGTCGATCGTGCCGTCCCGCAGGCCCTCGACGAGCGCCCGGCGGTCCTCCTCGGTGCGCACCGGCGGATTCATCTTGAAGTTGGGGTCGTAGCCGGCGAGGGCGGCGTCGGTCAGCGCGAGGTGGTGCGGCGTCGCCTCGGCGGTGACCCGCACCCCGCGGCCCTTGGCGCGGCGGACGATGTCGACCGAGTATTTCGAAGACAGGTGCTGCAGATGGATGTGCGCGCCGGTGTAGGTGGAGAGGATGACGTTGCGCGCGACGATCACGTCCTCGGCCGCGTGGGGCCAGCCCCGCAGGCCGAGGCGGGTGGACATGACTCCCTCGTTCATCGCCGCGTTCTGGGTCATGGCCTCGTCCTGGCAGTGGTCGAGGATCGGCAGGTCGAACATCTTCGCATATTCCACGGCGCGGCGCATGATCTCGTTGTTCTGCACGCAGTGACCGTCGTCCGTGATGGCGACGACGCCGGCGCGCTTGAGCGAGCCGGTGGGCGCGAGCTGCTCGCCCTTCTGGCCGACGGTGATGCAGCCCGTCGGGTGGACGTGCACCACGGCGCCGCGTTCGATGGCGTTGTGAATGTACTCGATGGTGCCGGCCGTGTCGGCGACCGGGCTGGTGTTCGGCATGCACACGAGAGTGGTGAAGCCGCCGGCCGCCGCCGCCCACGAACCCGTCTGGATTGTTTCCTTGTGCGTCTGGCCGGGCTCGCGGAGGTGCACGTGAATATCCACCAGGCCGGGGCAGGCGACAAGGCCGCGGGCGTCGACCTTGCGGGCCGCCTTCTTTTGGTCGGCGGCCAGGCCGGCCACAATCCGGCCCTCGGCGATGAACAGGTCGCCGGGGGCGTCGCGCCCGGCCGCGGGATCGACGATGCGGGCGTTGGTGATCCAGAGGAAGGACATGGGTCGAATTGGACCGATAGGACTTAGGGCAGTCAGCCGGCCGCGAGGACGTGTTCGGGCTGGCCGCCGGCGCAGAGGTAAAGGGCGGCCATGCGGACGGCGATGCCGTTGTGGACCTGTTCGAGGATGACGCTGCGGCGGGAATCGGCGAGTTCACTGTCGATCTCGACGCCGCGGTTGATCGGGCCCGGGTGCATGATGATGGCTTTGGGATGGAGCCAGGAGGCCCGCGTCTTGTTCAGGCCGAACATGCTGGTGTACTCGCCGAGGGAGGGAAAGTGGCTGGACGTCTGGCGCTCGTGCTGGATGCGCAGCAGCATGACGACCTCGGCGTCGGCGAGGGCGGACTTGAGATCGTGGGAAACCTTCACGCCGAGGTGGGTGAACCAGTGCGGGACGAGCGTGGAGGGGCCGACCAGCGTGACGTCCGCCTCCAGTTTGGTGAGCGCCCAGATGTTGGAGCGCGCCACGCGGCTGAAGAGCACGTCGCCCAGGATGACGACCCGGCGCCCCTTGAGCGTGCCGAGGTGCTCCTTCATGGTGAACGTGTCGAGCAGTGCCTGGGTGGGGTGCTCGTGGGCCCCGTCACCCGCGCTAATGACGGGAATGTTGAGCAGCCGGCTGAGATAGAGCGGCGAGCCGGCGGCGGAATGGCGCAGCACGATCAGGTCGGCGTTGAGCGCCTGGATGTTCTGCGCGGTGTCGCGCAGCGTCTCGCCCTTGGTGGTGCTGGAGGAGGCGGCGTCGAACGAGACGACATCGGCGCTCAGGCGCTTGGCCGCCATCTCGAAGGCGATGCGGGTGCGGGTGCTCGGCTCGAAGAAGAGGTTGACGATCGTTTTGCCGCGAAGCGCGGGCACCTTCTTCATGCTGCGCTGGAGGATCTTCTTGAAGGCGGTCGTGGTCGCGTGGATCTGGTCAATCTCGGCGCGGCTCAGCTCCTCGATGGCAATCAGGTTGCGGCGGTTCCAGGGCACTGGGATGGTGGGCTGGGGTTGCGTAGGATGAACGGCATTCAGCCGGAGCGGCCGGCTGCGGGTGGGGCGGAGGCCTGCTCGGAGGGGAGGACACGGATGCTATCGTTGGCCGGGTCGCCGGCGTCGAGGAAGACGGAGACCCTTTCGGTGTCGCCGGCGGCGAGCGGCATCCCGCAATAGTCGGCCGCGATCGGCAGCCGGCGGCCGCCGCGGTCCACCAGCACCGCCAGTTCGACCCGGGCCGGCCGGCCTTGGTCGAACAATTCGTCGAGGGCGGCTTTCACGGTCCGGCCGGAAAACAGGACGTCGTCGACCAGCACGACGGTGGCGCCGCTGACATCGACCGGAATCTGCGTGGGGGCGAACTCCTTGGGAATGGGGTTGCGCCCGAAATCATCGCGGTGAAACGAGATATCGATCACGCCGCAGGGCGCGCCGCCGAGCGCTGCCGCGAGACGGCGGGCCAGGACAATGCCGCCGTTGGCGATGCCGAGCAGGACGAGCGGGGAGGCATCGTGGCGGCGGGCGATGGCGGCGGCCAGCTGCTGAATCGCGCGTTGGATCTCCTCGGAGCCGATGCGGTTCGGTGTGGCCACGAAACCATCGTTGTGGCGGGGACGGACGGCCCGGTAAAGCGAAAACCCCGCGCGCCGCGGCGCTTGGAGCGACCGCGGGCGCGAGAGGCCGGGCCGGCCGCGCCGGTCCGCCCCGCGATCGCGGGCGATGCCGCGCCCGGGCGCGGTCCGCGCTCGGCGTTTTCCGGTGGAGGCGATGTCGTTCCGATGACCCGGTGGGGCAATCGAGTCTTTCCTGACTGTGGCGGTCGCAGTGATCGGGAACGGCCTTGCCAGCGGCGGTTGGAGGTCCAATCTGGGAGGCTGGATTTTCCAGGATCTTCAATGAACCGTGCCCTCGTGATTCTCGTGGGTCTGTCCTTGGCGGCGGCGCTGGCAATCGCGGTGATCGTGGTGGCGCCGGGCAAGGGTGTGCCCCGTTCTGCGGGCGGGATGCCCGCGGCGGCAAACCGCGGATCAGCGGCCGGCGGTATGACCGCGCCGGCGGGCGGGGCGGACGCCGCGGCGGTGTCCGCCGGCACCGAAGTCCGGGTGGCCGACGCCTGGCGCAGATTGCAGTCGGATGACTTGAAGACCCTGGTCGCCAACCTGCGGGCCGCCGGGTTCCCACCGGAGGTCATCCGCGCCGTCGTTGCCGCCATGCTCCACGAGCAATTCGCGGCGCGCCGACGACAGATCATGGGTGACGAGCCGGAGGTCCCCTATTGGCGGCCCGGCTCGATGGCGTCCTTCTATGCGAGTCCGCAGATGTCTGCTCTCCGCCAGCTCGCCCGCGAGGAACAGGAGACGCTGAAGCAGCTGCTCGGGCCCGATTCCGCGACGTCCGAACTGAGCCGCCTCTACCAGAAACGGATGTATGGCGAGCTGGCCGCGGACAAGATCGATGCGGTCCAGCGCATTCAACAGGACTACAATGATCTTCGCGCCCAGATCATCGGCGAGGCGGGCGGCGGAGCGGCCATGCTGCCGTGGGATCGAGAGAAGCTGGCCCTGCTCGACAAGGAGCAGCACGACGATCTGGCCACCGTGTTGTCCGCCGACGAGCTGCGCCAATACGACCTGCGGAGTTCGAATACAGCGCAGCGCCTGCGCAATCAGCTGACCTATTTCAACCCGACGGAGCAGGAATTCCTGGCCATCTACGACCTGCAGAGCCAGTTTGACGAAACGCACAACCCGATGCTGATGGGGTTTTCATCCCCGGAGCAGCTGCGCCAGCGCCAGGCAGACCAGCAGCAATTGCAGAACCAGATCAAGGGCTTGCTCGGGGATCAGCGGTACCAAGAGTACCGCCAGACCACTGACAATGGTTTCATGGCGGCGAGCCGGATTGCCAGCACGCTGCAGCTGCCGCCGCAGAATGCGAGCGCGACCTGGACCCTTGAGCAGAGCATGCAGCAGCAGATCAGCGCCATCCGGGCGGACCGCGGGCTGGTGCCTGAGCAGCGGCAGCAGGCGCTGCAGAATCTGACTTCCCAGGCCAATCAACAGTTGGCCGCCTTGTTGACGCCCGCGGGCGCCGATGCCTACAAGCAGACGGCCGGCGGGACGTGGCTGCGCTCGTTGGAGTCGTCCGGGCGGCGCCCGCCCGGTCCGCCGGCAACTGGCGCGACGACTGGCACGCAGAGCGGCACGGCGGCCGGCCACTGAGCGGTCAGGAGGGGGCCGGCTCGGCTCCGCGCAGCCATACGGCCAGGTCCTCGTCCGACGAGATCACGACGCCGTTCTGATACTCCGACGCGAGGAGCGACGCATAGGAATCCTCGGCGAACCGCCGGCAGTGCAGGAGCACGCAGGCTTGCTGTCCCGGAGCGCGCACCAGGCGGCCGAGCGCCTGATTGACCTTCTGCATGCCGGGAATCTGGTAAACACGCCGGAACGCGGCGGTGCGGCTGAAGCCGGCGCCCTCCAGCTCGGCCAGACGTTGCCGCTGGATGACGTTCACCTCCGGCAGCGCCGGTCCGACCACCATGGCGTGCGACACGCGGCCGCCGAGCAGGTCGATGCTTTCGGCAAAGCTGCTCCCGAGGACGAGCAGGAGCGCGTCCGCCTGCACGAGGGATTCCTCGACCCAGGCCGCCTGGGTGGCGAGGTCGGCGGCGCGCGGCTGCAGCGCCGCGCGCAACGGCGAGCCCACGCTCTTCAAGGCGGCGATGATGCTTTCCGCGTAGGCGTAGCTGGGAAAGAAGACGGCCACGGCGCCTGACGCGGGCCGAAGATCCGTGCTCGTGGGCGTGCTTCGGCGTTCAACCCCAGTTTCTTCGCTCGGGGCTCCGCCGCCCACGGCGGGGCGGGCGGCGGCGTGCAGCGCCTCCACCGTGGCCGCCGTGGCCGCGTAGTGCCGGGAGCGATGCTGAAAGGTGGTATCGACCCGCACATCGATGCCGACCCGGTAGGCGTGCTCGCGCCACGGGGCCCGGGCCTGCAGCAAACGCGGCCGGCTGGCGTCGCGGGCCTCGGCCGCCTCGAGCAGCGCCGCCCCGGAGGTGAGCTCCCGCAGCGTCTTCCGGGCCCGGCGGGACAACTTGCCGAGGGCCGGCTCGATCTTGGATTTCGGATCACGGATACCGGATAAAGGAGGAGCCGACGGTTGGCCGCCGAGCTTACCGGCATCCGGCATCGCCAATCCCAAATCATCGAGCCCGCAGGCCGCGGCAAACACCTCCGGCGGGTGCAACGTGGCCGAAGTGAGGATCGCGCCGCCGAAGGCGCGCAGCGTGCGCCCAATCAGGGCCGAGGCGTCGAGACAGGTGAAATGCAGTTCGGTCGCGCGCGGGCACCAGAGCAGGGTCGAAACCGGCGATTCCGGTCCGGCAGCTTGCGCGCCCGCGCCCGCCGGCAGGGAGAAATCGCCCGCCAGCCAGTCGCGCAGGGCGAGCATCTGCCAGAGTTGCTCGGACACGCGGGGATCAAGCGCGGCGTAATCGAGCGGCGTCGTGGCCACCAGCGTGGCCAGTCGGTCCACCGCGTCACGAAGATCGGCCTCGTCCGAGGGGTCCAGTTGCCCGGTCTGAGGCAGTCCGGCGAGCCAGCGCCCCCACCGCTCCCATTCGAGGAGAAGTGCAGCCGGGACATGGCCGTGCCGGAGTTCGGTGAGCACGGCCTCGGCGCCGTCGCTGCGAACCACATGGGAATACGCGTCCGCCACGCGCGCCGGCAAGTTGTGCGCCTCGTCGATAATGAGCAGGGTTTCGGCGGGCTTGAACCCGGGCCGATCGTAGAAGACGCCGCGGCTGTCCGGCGCGAAGATGTAATTGTAATCCCCGATCCAGACGTCGTTGAACGGCAGGCTGGCCCGCATGATCTCGTAGGGACAGATGTGCGCCTCGCGGCCGGCGGCGCGCAACGTCTCCAGGTCGCGCGGCTGGTCGTCGCGCAGGTAGAAACGGGCGAGCCCGCTCTGGGGCCAGCGGAGTTCCATATCCGCCAGGTACGAGCACGCCTCGCGCACGCAGTGAAAGGTCTGGTTGACGCAGTGTTCGGCTTTCGGCCGCACCTGCCAGGCGGCGACCGGCGTGGCAACACGGTCGCCCGAGGAGGGACGAGGGTCGCCCGCCGACGGCTCCGCAGTCCGGCCTTCGACCCCCGGCTCCCGGGCCTCGCCGCTGGGCGGGGCGGTCATGGCGGCGAGGGTGCGCATGACCTGAAGCTGGCCGGTCGATTTGCCCGTCAGGTAGAGCAGACGCGAGAACTGGCCGGCGCGGAGGCGGTTCAACGCGAACTCCAGCAGCACGCCCGTCTTGCCGTAGCCCGTCGGAGCTTCGAAGAGGATCGGCGATACCGGAGACTGGAAACCGGATGCCGGATGGATCCCGGAGCTGCGCCTGGCCTCTTTGCTTTCCGGTATCCGGTATCCGGAATCCGCAATGGCCGCGCAGAGTTCGGCCTGGATCGTTTCCTGCCCGGGACGCAGCACGGCGAAGGCGGGGCGGAAGCGCAGGCGGCGCAGCCGTTCCCGCGACTGCAGCCGGAGATCGAGAAACTCCACCAGCCGCTCGAGTTGGGCCCGGAAGAGCGCCTCATCGTCGGCCGTGAGGCCCACGACCTGCGTGATCCCGGTGCCAAGCTCGACGAAGATCAGCTCCGCCCGAAGATCGCCGGGCGCCGCCAACCCGAAGTCGAGCGGAACGGGCGGGGCGTCACCGGATCCGGCCCGAGGGGCGTGCGCGCTCCCTCCGCCGCCCGCGGCCGGCCCGGCGGTGTTCGCGGGAGCCATCCGCAGCAGGGCCAGGTAGGTGATGGCTTGGAGGAAATACTCCGGGAAATCCCCGCGGAGGGCGCGTTCGTCCGCGGGCAGGGGACCGGCGATGGTCTTGATCTCCCGGAGGGTGACGGACACGCCGGGCCGCCGGGGTTCGTCCTCTGCGCGGGGCAAACTGAATACCGTGATGATCTGGTCGATGCGGCCGCCGAGGGTGAAGGTCCAGCCGCGGTGCACACAGCCGAGCGTGAGCGGCACCTCGAAGGCGGCGTCGGCCCTGGTCCGCCCCTCGCCGCGGGCCGAGGTCTCCGCTTCCGTCCGGGCGCGCAGCCGACCATGCCACTCCTGGCCGAGCTGGGCCCGCCAGACGCCCGACGGTCCGCCCAAGCCGGCGGCGCGGGGGCCGAGCGTGAAAGCGGCAAACTCGCCGACGCTCAGCGCGCAGGTGCGATCATCGAGGGAAAACTGCATGGCCGGGAGGCGTGCGAGTGAAAGTGAGGGTGAAAGTGCGCGACGCCAAGCCAGGGTTGTGCGCACACGCACAGTCTGCCCGCCTGCTCACTCCAGCAGGATCTCCGTGCGCGTGCGCAAGTAGTCCTCCAGGCTGCGGATCACGAGGGCAACGGCCGGTCCCGTGGTCGTCTGGCCGGCCACCGGCTGGTTGAGCAGGAGCGCGGCGACCCGGCGGTCGCCCGCGGGCAGTCCCTGCCACCAGTCCTGTTTGACCGGATAACCTTCGTCGCGGGCGAAGGTATAGAGAGCCTTGAGGTAGACGATGTCCGGCCGCGCCGTGGCGCCAAAGGCGGCGAACGTCTGCCGCAGGAGCGCATAGACGCCGGCCCGGCTCTCCTCGTGCACGGGATTGCGGGCGATGACGGCGGCAAAGGCGGAGGCGAGGCGCAGGGAGTCGTAGCTGCGGCCGATGGCATCGTGGCGCGTCAGCAGCCGGGCCTCCTTGACGAACCACGTCCGCCCCTGGTTGGAGCTTTCGAGGAAAAGGTCGGCCTCGTCGAACAGGTCGAGCGCGGCGGAGGTGGAGGCCGAGCGGGTGGCGAGGCGCCGGAGGCAGAGGAGGGGACCGTGCGCCGCGGAGAGGACCGTGAATTGCTGGAAGCGGTCGGCGGGCGGCTGCCGGAGCAGGACCAGCGCGTTGGTGTGAAGCTGCAGGCCGGGCATGGCTTCCTTCAGCAACGAGGGCGGGGGAATCCGGCGGCGCGGGAGGCTCGCGGCCGGCCTCACCTCGAACTCGCTGCTTTTTCCGCCGCGCGGCCGCCCGGCGAATCCGCGCCGGTCCCGGGGCCGCGGCTGTCGCCGCCCGCGGGCGGCGACACCGTGCCGCCGGAGAGAATCAGCTTCATGCCGTCGCCCACGGACATCTCGAGTTCCACGAATTCACTCTTCGGCAGGAGGAGAAGGAACCCGCTGGTGGGGTTGGGCGTGGTGGGGACGAAGATGGACCAGAGTTCCTCGCCGCCCCGGGACTGCAGCTCGCCCCTCGGCCGGCTGGTGAGGAAGCCGATCGTGCGCACGCCCTTGCGCGGAAACTCCACGAGCACCACCTTGGTGAAGAGATTGCGGTGCTGCGCGGAAAATGTGTCCACAATCTGCTTCACCGTGTTGTAGACGGTGTTGACGCCGGGGATGCTCTGGATGAAGCGCTCGGCCAATCCGCCGAAATACTGGCCGAAAACGTAGCGGGAGAGATAGCCGAGGGCGGTGATGATCAGCAGCACGATCACCGTGGCGAGGACGTTCCACAGGATGGTGAGATGGACCAGCGATTCGGGAACGAACGGCAGCAGAATCGGGCGGAAGCTGCCGCCGACCCACTCGAACAGCTGGCTGAACACCAGCCAGGTGACGGCGAGCGGCGCCAGGACGAACAGACCCGAGATGAAGGCGTTGCGGACGGAGGTGAACAGGCCCTTGTTCATAGGGGGAAGTGGCGAGCCACTATGCGGTCGCCGGCGCGGAAACGCACGTAAAATCCGGGTCGGGCCGCGCGGGGAGTCTTGCCTGCCCTCCGCTTTCGGCGAAGATCGCGGGGCGATGGAACAGGTCCTGCACGTCCTCACCGGGCCGACGGCCGTGGGCAAGACCGAGTGGGCGTTGCGCTGGGCCGAGAGCCACGGCGCGGAGATCGTATCGTGCGATTCGCTGCTCTTCTACCGGGGCATGGACATCGGCACCGCCAAGCCGACAGCGGCCGAGCGCGCCCGCGTGCCGCACCACCTGATCGATCTCTTGGAAGTGGCGGAGCCGATGGACGTGACGCGATATGTGGCGCGGGCGCGAGCCGCCTGCGCGGACATCCACGCGCGCGGCCGGCGGGTGCTGGTCGCGGGCGGCAGCGGATTCTACCTGAAGGCCTTCTTCCGGCCGGTGGCGGATGACGTGGCCATTCCCCCGGAGGTGCGGGCGGCGGTGGCAGCGCAGCTGGCGGGCGAGGGGCTGCCGGCGCTGGTGGCGGCGCTCCGACGCCTGAACCCGCAGGGGCTGGGCGCGCTCGACGTGCACAATCCGCGGCGAGTGACCCGGGCGCTGGAGCGGTGCCTGGCGTCGCGGCGCACCCTGGCGGAGCTGGCGGCGGCGTTTGCCCGCCAGCCGGCGCCGTTCGCGGGGTGGGCGGTGCGCCTGGCGCGGCTGGACCGCCCGCGCGCCGAACTGCAGGCGCGCATCGATGCCCGCGGGCAAACGATGGTGGCGGCGGGCCTGGTGGACGAGGTGCGGCGCCTGCTGGAAGCGGGACTGAGGCGGAATCCGAGCGCGGCCCGGGCCATCGGCTACCGTGAATCGATCGCAGTGCTGGAGGGACGCCTGCGGGCGGACGCATTGGCCCCGCTGATCGTTCGGAACACGCGGGCGCTGGTGCGAAAGCAACTCACGTGGTTCCGCACCCAGCTGCCGCCGCATCCCGTGCTGGCGGCGGCGAGCCTCACGCCGGAGTCGCTGTTTCCGGAGGCCGCCGGAGCAGGCGCGCGTAGATGACGGCGTGCGTGGCCAGCAGCAGCGGCACAAGGAAGGTCGGCAGCATGCTGAGCGGAAGGTGCTGGAATGGCTCAAGCTGCCAGGGCTGCGCGCGCTCGATCCGCGCCGCCGTGGCCACCACGATCAAAAGATCGACCAGGGCGATTGTGTTCCAGATGAGGAAGGCGTGGCGGCGGAGTTCCGGGCGCAGCGGCAGCAGAACCACCCCCAGGGCCAGGGTCGCGACGCCGATGTCGGTCCAGCCGCCGGGAACGGCGAACGCGTAGGGCAGTTCGCCGCGCCGATACAGGACGAAGAAATAGAGGCCGACGAAGCGCGTGACGTGCAGGAGCACGAGGCCGCGCAGGTCGAGCGCGTCCGCCCAAACGCGCACCGCGCGGACACCGAAGTAGGCGGCGAGCAGCAACGCCGCCAAGGCAAAGAGAATCACCTGCGTGCCCGGCGCGGGCAGCCGCGCGAGCACTTCGAGGCGGCCCACCGCGAGGGCGGCGATGAACCAGGTCCAGAGGACCAGCCGGACGATGATGCGCACTGGGGTCGTTGAACTGGGGCAAACCGCGCCCGCGGCACACGAAGCGGGCCGCGGCCGGCGTGCAGCGGCGGTCGCGCCAGACCTACTCGGGGAGGGTGAGGTGGTAGCGTTCGAGCGCGCTGCCTTCCAGCCGGTGCAGGGCGGAGATGGAATTTTGCAGGGTGATCCGCGCCTGCAGGGCGGCGACGCGGGCGTTCTCCAGATCGGCCTGCGTCTGCAGCACGTCCCGGCTGGTCGCGAGGCCGGCGGCGAAGCGGGCCAGTTCGAGATCGTATTGCTTGGCGCTGAATTCCGCGGCGAGGGCGACGATTTTCACCTTCTCGCTGTTGGTCTCAACCGCGCGCACGGCCGAGCGCACCTGCACCAGAATGCTCTGCTCGAGCTGGCGGAGCGCCAGGGTCTGCTGGTTGAGGGTGGAGAGGCTCTGGTGATAGCGGGCCTTGTCGCTGACCCGGCCCCACGGGTAGCTCAGCGTGAACCCGACCTGCCACGAATTGTTGTCGCGGCTGGCGGCGCTGCTGAAGGCGTCGGAGCCGCTGCCGCGTGCGCCATTGAAGCCGAGGGCGCCGTTGAGATCGAGGGTGGGCTTGAGCGCGTTGCGGGAGACCCCGAGGTCGACCTGGAGCTGATCGAGCAGCAACTTGGCCGAGAGGTAATCGGGCTGATTGCGGATCGCGAGCTGGTAGGAGGATTCGGTCACCGGGAGCTGGCCGCTGAACTCCTCGAACTTTGTCGTGCCGAGGGGCGCATCGAGTTCAAATCGCCCCATGAGGGCCAGCAGGGCGTCGGCGCCGTCGCGCACGGATTTCTGCGCCTGCAGCACGTTGCTGCGCGCATTCGCCACGCCCACCTGCGCCTGCAAGACATCGATGTCGGTGGCCGTGCCGACCGTCTTCTTTTCCTGCGCCTCCTCGAGCAGCCGCTGGGCGAGGTCGAGGGAGACCTGGAACACGTTCAACTGCTCGCGGGCGAAGACGAGGTTGTAGTAGGCCGTCTCCGTCTGCTGCACCAGGTCGAGCGCCTTGGCCTTGAAATCAAACCGGGCGCGTTCCTCGCCGATCCGGGCGCGGCGGAGGGTCGCCGTGGCGACGCCCGGGCCCGCGCCGCGCAGCAGCGGCTGCGTGACGGAGACGGTAAGGTCGGCGTTGTAAGCCGGATTGTAGAAGGCGGTGAACGCCGCCGGATGACTTTCCGACCGGCTCAGGTCGGTGCTGACGCTGACCGTGGTGCCGCTGTGGAGGAGTTCCGTGACCCCGAGGCGCGCGGTGCCGGCGTCGCTCTTGGTGCCCGGGGCCGTGCCGAGCGGCTCAGCGTTCGCGTGGCTCTGCGAGCCCGTCGCCGCGAGGGTCGGGATGAAGCCGCCTCGGGCGATGTCGACGGCGTCCCGAGCGATGGCGGGATTGAAACGCTGGATCTCGAGATCGAAGCCGTGCTCGATGGCGCGCCGGATGCACTCCTCGAGGGTGAGCGGCGCGCTCGCGGTGGCGGGAGCTACCGCCGGCGCAGGGTTGGCCGCGGCGGCGGGCGCGGCGGACTCGCCGGCGGGGGAAGGCGGCGCGTTCTGCGCGCGGACCGGCGCTGCCAATGCGGCGAGGAGGCCGGCGGCGGCAAGGAATGGGCAGAGGCGAGGCGACATGGCGGAAGGGACTTCAGGCAATGAGCGGATGGCAGCGGCAGGTGGCGCGCGGGCGGGCCGGGCCGACGCCCGGCAAAACCAGCATTGGCGCGAGCGCCGACTCGACCACGAGCGGGAGCGCGCGCCTGGCAGCCGACCCGCTGCGCCTCTGAGACGCCAGCCGTCGCCGAAGGTTTCGCGATTTCACGGCCGCCGCCGCCCGCCTTGGCCGCAGCGGGCGCGGCTCAGGGGCCGGACGGGTGGGCCGGCGAGGTGCGGCGAGGGAAGCGGAACGGTGACGCGACACGACGCGGGGAGCCTGCGAGTTTGGCCTATCGGCGTTGATGGTATTTGGACCGGCGGCAGCGGCAAGGGATCAACGGTTGCGGCCGCGGCCTGGCGGCGCTCGGTTCAGCGCTCTTCCGCGGCGACTTTGAGCTTCTTCAGCTCCCGCGAGACCATTTCACTGAGGACGAGATTCTGGCCCAGACCGGCGTTCATGCGGGCGAGCTGCGCGCGCATGGCGGCATATTGCGGGTTGGCCTCAGCCAGATCGGGCAGCTTCCGCTCCTTGACGTAGATGAAGGCTCCCTTGTCCTCGGTGAGCTGCATGTCCGTCATCTCGCCTGCCTGCAGGTGCCCGACCGCATTGAAATCATAGTGCATAATGTCCGGCGGTGGCTGCCGGGCGCTGAAGGCGGGATAGGTCTTCACCTCGAGCTTGAGCGCGGCCGCGGCCGCGGCGGCCTGCTCAAAGGAATCACCGGCCTTCAGGCGCGCCTCCAACTGCTTGTGCAGCGCTTGTCCGGCCTCGACGAAGCGCTTGCGGCGTTCGTTCTCCTTGTAATCCGCGACCACGCGGTCGCGCACGCCGGCGAGGTCCGGCCGGTAGGGTGGCAACGTGTCGCGCCAGAATAGCACCAGGCTGCCGCCGGCATAGGGCAGCGCATCGGAGACGGGGCGGTCCGCGGTGAGCTGGAGGGCCTCCTCGACGATCTGCGGCGTCCAGCCGAGCTCCGCCGGCACCGCGTCGCGGTGGAAGGGGGCGACCGGCTTGGGGGCGAGTTTGCTCTTGCCGAGGAACTCGTCAAAAGCCGGCGTGTGCGGCTTCAGTTTCTGTTCATAGAGGGCGACCGTGAGATCGGCGGCGGCCCTGGCCGCGAGGCGCGTGGCGCGCTCGGTCCTGAGCGCCTGCTCGACCGCGGGCCGCACCGCGGCAAAATCCGCATCGGGGTTGGCCGGCGCGGTCGCACCGGGCTGGCCCGGCTTCTTGTCGCCCTCCGCCTTCTTCTCCGAAGGGGCGGGGAAACGGGCGCGATTGTCATCGTAATACGTGCGCACCTCCGCGTCCGTGGCTGTCACGCGGTCCAGGAAATCCGCGGCGCGAAATTCAACGTAATCCAGCGCCACGCGCGCGGGCACGTCGTAGCGGAAGGCGTTGTCCTCGAAGAAACGTTTCAGGGCGTCCTCGTTGACGGCGATTTCGGGTTTGAAGGCGGCGTAGTCGGTTGTTGCGATCACGAGCGTCCAGGTGGAGTTGGCGCGCACCATGCCGTCCCTGATCTCGCCCGGCAGCACGTACCCGGGGCCGGCCAGGAGCTGCTGCACGCGCGACATCCGGAAGTCGTCGCGGATGACGCGGGAGATGTCACCCTCGGTCAGGCGGGGATTGATCTTGAGGCTGTCGCGGAAGGTGGCGTAGCGGCTGGCGTTGAACTGGCCGTCGGGTCCCTGAAAGGCGGGCAGGGTGCGGATGTAGGCGAGGAGCTCGTCCTTGGTGGGGGCGGGGATCTTAAGCTGATCGGCGATGGCCAGGGCGGCGGCCCGTGAATAGGCGAACTGCTGCAGCGCCGAGCCATCGACGTTGGACAAGGCCGCTGATCCCATCTCGAGCTGGACGCTGATGTTGGCGTCGCCAAAGACATGGTCGCTGGTGCCCTGCCGGCTGAGGTCATAGCCGAAGAAACGCTGGCGGAGCGCCTTGGGACCGGCGCGGCCAATGCCGGGGGAGGCGCCGATCGTGAAGATGAACGAGATGATGGTCACGGCCAGCAAGACCGCGAAGACGGTGCGGAAGTGATGCTGGAACGAACGCTGGATCCAGGAAATCATGGGCGAAAGGGTGCGAGCTAAGGCGGCGGGCGCCGGGGTGTCAACCGCTCGATGGTCCGCGGCCGCGGCGGCGCTTTGTGCGTTTGCCAGCGCGACAGATCCGCGGTACTCTGCCGGCCCGCCATGGCGCGACCCCGCATCGCCGCGGAGACGCGTTCCGGCGAACCATGGAGGCCGCATCCCACCGCCGACTGTCGGTTGACGACCTGTGCACAAAGCACGGGAATGAGGATGGTCATGCCCGCCACGTCGCCGCCGTGGCGGGGCAGCTGTTTGACGCGACGCGCCGCTGGGTCGGTGCGCCCGTCGGAGATCGGCCGCTGCTTGTTGCGGCAGGCCGGCTGCATGACCTCGGCTACCGCGGCAATCCCTGGCGACATGCCCGCGTGAGCTGCGAGATCATTCGACGGGAGGGAATCAAGGGATTCACCGACAGCCAGCGCGACGACATTGCGGCCGCGGTCGCCCTGCATCCGGCCGGCCTCGGGAGCGCCGAAGCGGGTTCGCTCATGCGCGAAGCCGCCGATGGCCGGCGGGCGTTGCGGCTCGCCGCGTACCTGCGGATCGCGGATGGCCTGGACCACGGGCATCTCCAGGACGCCGTCATCGTGGGAGTGAGGAGAACCGGACGATCGATTCGCGTCCGAGTCCGCTGTGGCCACCAACCGCAAGGCGTTGAGGCGGCCCGGCGCAAATCAGATCTGTGGCGGTCGGCGTTCGCTTGGGGCATCCAGTTCGCGCCGGCGGCGGGCACGGCGCTCCACTCCGGGTCGCTCCGGCTGGCTGAACTCCCGCCGGGCGAGGCGGCGCGCCGGCTGCTCTGGTGCCACTACGGGGTTCTGCGGGCGAAGGTGGGCGGCGCGCTCGCCGCAGAGAGCAGTGGAGCGCTGCACGATTTGC
>Ga0335085_10008297_pt1 | contig 15871 bp, 18 predicted proteins | sample Lox_Sample_45_FD_206712 | JGI IMG/M metagenome (GOLD analysis project Ga0335085, IMG submission 206712) | Soil microbial communities from Loxahatchee National Wildlife Refuge, Florida, United States - Lox_Sample_4.5 | ecosystem: Environmental > Terrestrial > Soil > Wetlands | place: USA...
GGCGACCTGCTGTTCAGCGCGGGCAGCGACGGCACCGCGTCCGACCCCGGTCACGTCGTCATGTACCTCGGCAACGGCCAGGTCATCCAGGCACCCCAGACCGGCCAGGACGTCCAGACCGGCCCGGCCGACCTGGCCAGCGTCATCGTCGCGACCCGCCCCGCGTCCCTGACCGCCAAGCCCTGACCCAACCCGAATCCAGCTCAGGAGACATCGTCATGACTAGGCCCCCAGCCCCGCCGCTGCCGAAACCCCAGCACCCCGCCGTCGCTGCCAAGGCGCTGGCCGAAGCCGCCTACGCCGCCGCCCGCGCCTGGGCTCAGCCCCTGGAACCGGACAGCCACAACCGCGCCACCAGCCAGCTCTACTCGACACTGCGCGATCTCGGCATCGCCGCCCGCGGGCTCGCCCGCTACCAGGCAACTGACACCTCACCTGATCCAGCGTCCCGGGACTTCCCGCGGCACCTGACCGCGAGCGCCCGGTGGCTGTTCAGCGCGTGCGAGAGCCTCGAAGGCGTGCTGGCAGCCGAGGGCATCCGCCCGCTGCCCGACCCGGACGAACCCGGCGCGGTCCTGTGCCGGACAGCCCGCACCGTGATCCTGGCCTGGAGGCAGCCCTCAGGAACCAGCGCCGACCGCGACATCACCATCAGGCGGTTCATCACCGCCACCGGGTTCCTGTCCTCCGCCACGCTGGGCCTTGCCGTCTACGCGCCGCGCCACCGCCTCATCGACCTGCAGGTCGTGAACGCCAGCCTCGCCGAAGTCATCGCGTACCTGACCGCTGCCATCGGAGTACCCGCCGAAGAAGCCGCACCCGGACATGCCAGGGGACCGGCCGGGCACCAGGGCGGAGGGGCACTGCTATGACCGGGCCAGGCAATGCCGACCGGGCGGCCTGGGCCGCCCAGGCTATCGAGGCCTTCCGGTCAGCAGCCGGCCATCACGGCGGGCTCGATACTGCCGAAGCAGCCGGGAACCTGATCACCGCGCTGTGCCACTACGCCGACCGGCACGGTATCAGCTTCGGCGCGATCCTCACGGCCAGCAGCGATGCATACCTGTCCCAGCGTGCCAGCGAGCAGCACGCGTACAAGCCCGGCGACGAAGTCCGGATACGCGACGGCGCGGTCCTGGCCCCGTCGCTGGCCACGCTGCCCAGGCTCGGCATCGTCACGGCGCTGTACCCGAGCGCCGGCCGCACCCAGCAGTACGCCATCCGGTTCCCCGGCGAGATCAACGCCATGCCGTTCACCGGACCGGAGATCGAGCCCGCTCCGCCGTTCCAGCCCGTGCGGACCGGGCAGGGCACCGTGGCCTCCCTCGCCGAGGCCGAAGTGGTGCTCATCAGCACCTCGGCGCGCATCCAGGTCAGCCACCTGCGCAAGACCCGGCCAGCCCGAGCCGACGTCAGGGACCGGCACCTGCTCGCGTCCGCCCTGGGCCAGGCATGCGGCCTGACCCCGGAGGAGATGCTGCGCCAGGCCGAGATCAAGATCACCGCAACGGTCCGGCGAGAACTGGCAATGCAGGCGGCAGCAGACCTGGGCCGCGAGCACGCGCGGACCGGCGCCCCGCCGTTCGAGACGGAACTGGAAACGGCGGTGCGTCTGGCCGGTGTCCTGCGTGAGAAGGGGTGCGCGCTGCCGGGAGATGACCCCAGCGCGCGCGAGCTGCTCTGGGAATACCGCTTCGCATTCGGCCACGAGAAAGCCGGACTGCCCCGGCCCGGACCATCCCGGCCGCAAGGGAATACTGCGTCGCCGACCGAGCTGGCTGGACAGGACTTTCCGGCCCCTGCCGGCCAGCCGCTCAGCGCCGCGGCAGATACGCAGCTGGCTGTCAGGACCCTGCGTCCGCCGCGCGCCCTGGACCAGGCGAACGGGAGGCAGCACCGATGACGGCGCCGGATGACGAAATGCACTACGAGCAAGAGGACCGTGGGAAGACCAGGAACAGCGGATGGACCGCTGAAGCCATCCGGGCGCTCGGAGCAATCACGGACCTCCAGACGCTCGCCGACATCTTCGGGTGCAGCGGGTGGTCGTCCCGGAAGATGGCGCGGACCGGCGAGTGGGAACGGCAGGGCATCAAGATCTTCCGGATCGGTGCGCACTACCGCGTCGGCGTCCAGTCAGTCCTCGACGTGCTGGGAATCAGCTCCGGTGACCTCGGCAGCCCTGGAACAGCCCCCGCCGGCGAGCTGGGCCCAGCCGCCAATAACGCCGTGGACAGCACGGTCATCCAGGCATCCGGGTCGGTAGCCGCCAGGGACGTTCGATGAACCGGACCATCGGCAGCGGGCACGGGCCGGCGGCCGGACAGCACCGCACGGACCGGCTGGCGTCCTGTCCAGGATCAGCGCACCGCTACCGGTGGCGGGCGGCTGGGGTTGCCGCCTTCGCCGAGTATCTTCGCCGTCGCAGCCGGTCCGGCGACCCCGCCGCGGACCACGCACGGCCACAGTCCGCCGGGCCGGGATCGCGATGAGCGGGCCGGGCGAGGGCTCGCAGCCGCAGCAAGCCAGGCTGGCTCAGGCACTGCACGACTTCGCAGACGCCACGGACCAGGCAGTACGAGCCTGGGCCGGTGAGCTCACCGTGCGGCAGGCGCTCGACATCACCTACGTCATCACAGACATCCTGCGGCTTCTCGGAACCACGGCCAAACGGCTCAGCCGTTACCGGGCGGGAAGTGAGCCGGAACCGGACCATGACGCCAGGCTGGATCAACCGGATGAGGAGATAGCCCGGGCAGGTGCGAGCATCGGCGCAGCCCGTGCGGCGCTGGTACATCAGTTCCAGGAGGCCTACCGCGCATCGGGTGGCTGGCCGGAGCCTGGCGGTGATCCCGTCCGGGACGGCACCGCGGTATCCCTGGCGCACCTGCTGTACGAGCGGCTGAATATCACCGATGAGCCGTGGCCGGAGCTTTCCGGCACAGGCAAGTCCAAGGATCGCCTTGTCGAGGCGCTGATCTACGCGACTGACGGGCTCGCATGGAGCATCCAGAACCTTGCCCGTGATGCGCCGGAACCGATGCACGCCGGCCTCACCGACGCAGTGGCACACCTAGACGACACCTTCGCCCACCTGCGCGAGGCTCTCATCTACTCCGCCAAACGGGATATCGCCCCATCGGACGCCGGGGAACTCGACCACAACCTACGGATTGCCATCCCGCTTCCCGGACGCGCCCAGGCTCTCCGCGCCAGGAATGCTCGCACCGCGCCCCACCCCGCCCGCACCGCCGCCGTGGATTTCCCGTTCCCCGCCGTCGGCTCTGCCGCGATGCGGTCCCCTGCGACGGCTCCGGCGGCCAGCCTCGCCGTCGTGCCCTCGCACCCGTCACGCCGATCCGGGCCGAAGGAAAACCGTGGACATCACCAATAACGAGCGGATGAGGCTCGCAGCCACCGCGTACCGCGCTTACATCGAGCACGCGGCCCAGATGGAACTTCCCCTTGCCGAGGACGCCACCGAGGACGACATCCTGGCAGACCTGATCGCAGGCCTCCACCACTACGCAGATTCCCAGGGAATCGGCTTCGACAGCGCGGTCGCATCGGGACAGACCGCCTACGAGCGCCACCGCGCGGGCGAGGACAACCCCTACCGGATCGGCGACGAAGTCCGCCTTCGCCTGCTGCCCGGCACCGGGTTCCCGAGCCGCGGCGTGGTGGTGTCGATCTTCCCTGAACGCGACGGCGAGCCGACCTACCACGTTCGTTTTCCCGGCCAGGCTGACACCACTCCCCTCCGAGGAACGGAGATCGCGCCGGCCGCCGGCTTCCCCGCGGTGACCACGAACCAGGGAGCCGCAGCATCCCTGGCAGCAGCCGAGCGGATGCTCATCGAGACCGCCGCCCGGATCAGGGCCTGTAAGCAGCGTCAGGTCCCGCCTCACGACCATGACCTCGCTGATAAAGACAGCCTGCTGCTCGCGATCGGCAACGCATGCGCCCTCGCCGGCAGCGACGTACTGCGTCACCTCGAGCCGCAGATCGCTGCCTGGACCGACGTCATCACCCAGCCGTGGCATCCCGTCCACGTCACCTCCGCGACCGAACTGGCCGCCCGGGATTTCCCGCAGCCAGTGCAGGCCAGTGTCCTCGCCGATCCCCCGAGCGCGGGCGCAGGTGCCCGGCAGGACGCACCTCATCAAACCCGGCCCACCCAGCCGGGATATCCGGCATCGCCGGCCTTCTGACACCCCGGACGACCGCGGATCATGCCTCGCAGGAACGGCACAGGAGATACGACCGATGAACATTCACGACACGCAGCACGACACCGCCGCCGCGCAGCAGATCATCAGGGCCCTGGCCCTGCCCGTCCTGAGCAGGGCACCTGAGCCGCCGCGCCCGATGCCGCTCAGCCGCCTCCCCCGGCTGCCACGCGAGACTTCCATGCTGTACACCATCGGGCGTACCGATCGGTCCGGGCGGGTCACCAACCGCGGAATCACCGACGCCGTGCGATGGCAGCCCGGCGACCGGCTCGCGATGACCCTCACCCCCAGCGCCGTCGTCTTCTGCCCAGCTCCCGACGGGTACCTCCGCGTTCCGCCCAGGCCCTGCATCGCCATCCCGGTGACCGCCCGCCGGCTCCTCAGCATCACCCCCGGCGACGAACTGCTCCTCGCCGCCGCCCCCGAATACCGCCTCGTCATCACGCACACGATGCAGGCCATGGAAGACATGCTTACCTCGTTCTACGCCCAGATCGCAGCGGACGAGCTTCCGCAGTCATGACCGGCACCAGCGAGCACGGCACCGGCTGGACTGACCTGGACGCAGCGCGCCTTCTCCTCGAGAAGCTAGGAGTCAGGGCCGCCGACCTTGCGGCAGCCCCGGCCGGGGCCGAGGTCCCGCTGATCGCCGACTACATACCGCTCGTGGAGCAAGCGGTCACGACGGGAACCCGGCGCGTCTACGGTTCGTACTGGGCCACAGTGGTCCGGGAATGGGGACACAGGCGCGTCAACGAGCCCACCGCGCTGGAGATCAGCCAGCTCGCCGAGCAGGTCAGGGCAGACGCCGTGCAGCGCAGGAACGCCCGCGGAGGACGCGGCGCCGCCGAGCACCTGATCGGCGCGCTCCGGTGCATGTACCGCTACCTGGTCGCCGACGGCACCCTCACACAGGCCGAGAACCCGGCCGCACGGGCAGCGAAACCACGCAGGCTCCGCAGCGCCCGCATGGCACTGCCCGACAGCCGCCTCAATGAACTGTGCCGGGTCGCGTCCACGACCGGCAACGACCCGGCCTTGGATTCGCTCTTGCTACGGCTGCACATGGAAACGGCATGCCGCCGCGGCGGCGCCCTAGCGCTGACGCCTGACGACCTGGACCCGGAGCAGTGCCTGATCCGGCTGCGCGAGAAAGGCGAAACAGTACGCTGGCAGCCCGTATCGCCGACACTGATGAGCCACCTCCTCGCCCACGGCGAAAGCCGGGGAGGACTCGGCAACGGCCAGCGCCTGCTGCGATACGCCAACGGCAGGCCGATCACCAAGAAGCGCTACGACTACCTGTGGCGGCGTCTAGGCGAGCACCTCGCCTGGGTCGAAACCCTCCAGGTCAGCATGTACTGGATCAGGCACACCACACTGACCTGGGTAGAGCGGAACTTCGGCTTCGCCGTCGCCGAGGCCTACGCCGGCCACGAGGACAACGGGAGAGGAGCACGCTCCATGGGCGCCATGGCCACCTACATCCGGGCCGGCCTACCGGAGGTAGCGACCGCCCTCGCCGCCCTCACAGGAGAATCCCACCCGCTGGCCATCAAAAACCCCGGCACAGGCCCTGTTGGCGAATGCCGGCATGGATCCTGGCTCGTCTTACTCTAGCGCTGCCTCCGTCTCGTCCAGAGTTCGTCGAACGAGATCTTCGATAAGCACATCCTGGCTGCTATGGAGATGGAACCGGACGATGCCACCACTCCGATTCGCTACGACGCATGGACTGCAATGATGTAGCGGAATCAGTGATCACGGCGCGTAGCGTGGAAGGCATGCGGGTCGTGTCCGAGGGCAGGCTATCCGGCGGGCTGCCGTATCTGCGGCTGGGGCAGGGACCGCCACTGGTGATGGCGGTGGGCGGAGCTGCGGAGCACGCAAATCCGGCCGGTATCGAGCGCCGGATAAGCGTGTCCACAGCAGCACGGTTCGCCGGGCACTTCACCGTGTACGTGACCGGCCGCAAACCCGGCCTGGCAGTGGGCGCCACCATGGCAGACATCGCCGCCGACTACGCCAAAGCGATCATGGACGACATTGGGGAGCCGGTCGCGTTCCACGGCACCTCCGCCGGCGGGGCGGTGGCGCTCCAGCTGGCGATCGGATCCCCGCAGCTGGTGCGGCGCATGGTAGTCGTGGCGGCCGCCTTCCGCCTATCCCTCGCCGGCCGCCAGCTGCTGACCGAGATCGCACACCTGGTCAACACTGGCGGCCCGCGGCGAGCATCGGCCCTCGTAGCTGGAGCGCTTGCACCCAGGCCCTTCCGCCACGCGGCCGAAGCGCTGGCCTGGCTGGCCAATCCGCTGGGCGTGGGCAACCCAGCCGACATGCTGATCACCAACGCTGCTGCGGTCGCCTTCGACGCCGAAGCCGGGCTCGGCCGCGTGCGGGCACCCACGCTGGTGATGGGTGGCAGCACAGACCCTTACTACAGCGAAGACCTGTTCCGGCGCACTGCCGCGCAGATCCCCGGCGGCCGGGCCGTGATCTTCCCTGGCAAGGGCCACCTGTACGCCAGCGCCTCCAAGGCCGCAGCCAGCATCGCCCTGGGATTCTTGCTGGGAGGCGCCGATGTCGGCTGACGTGATCGCGGGCGAGCGGATCCGGGCACTGGCGGGCGAGGGCGTGCCGGGCGTCGTGGTGCTGGTGGCCGGGCCGGAGGGCGTGCGGGCCGCGGGCGCGGCCGGGCTTGCTGACATTGCCGGCCGGGTTCGGGCCTGGCCGGGCATGGTATGCCCGTGGTTTTCGATGACGAAGGTCGTGACCGCGACGGCCGCGATGCGGCTGGCCGAGCGCGGGTTGCTCGACCTTGATGTCCCGATCGCCGGACATGTTCCCGCGCTGCGGCAGGTGCGGCCAGCACGGTGGGCCAGCCGGATCACCGCCCGCCACCTGCTCACCCACAGCGCTGGCCTGGCCAACCCCATCCCGGTCCGCTGGGTGCATCCGGCGGACCGGCTGGCTCCTGACCCCGATACGTTCCTGCGCGGCCTGCTCGCCCGGCACCGCAGGCTGCGGTTCGCGCCCGGCACCCGGGCACGTTACTCCAACCTTGGCCCGCTGGTGCTGGCGGCCGCACTGACCACCGCCACCGGCCAGCCATTCACCGACCTGATCACGGCGGAGATCCTGAGACCGCTGGGAATGGCCGCCACGGCATTCAGCTACACGCCGCAGACACAGAGTCGTGCCGCAGTCGGCTACCATCCGCGGCGCAGCCCGATGCGGCTGCTGCTGCCGCACTGGGCTATCGGCACGCCGGCTGGGCGGTGGATCTCGCTGCAGCCCTTCCTGGTCGATGGCCCCGCCTACGGCGGGCTGGTAGGCCCGGCGGATGAGCTGGCCCGGTTCCTGCAATTGCACCTGCGGGACGGCGAACTCGACGGGACACGCATCCTGAGCCAGCAGTCGGCCGCCGCGATGCGGCAGATCACCATGCCCGGGCGCCGTTATGACCTGGGCCTTGGCTGGTTCCGGCCAGCCAGCCAGCGCAACGCAGACCCGCCGTTCGTACAGCACCTGGGAGGCGGCGCCGGCTTCTATAACCTGATCCGGATCTATCCCACCCGCGGCGTCGGCGTCGCCGTCATGGGAAACGTCACCAGATACCCCATCGACGCCATCGCCCGCCTCGCGCTCACCCACTGACCATCACCCGCCCGCCAGCAACCGGACCGCCACCAGCCGCCGACCCTGCACGCAGACGGATGGCCTCGCTAGCGATGACGCACCCGGATGCTCATGGCGTGCACCTCCGCGCTCGAGCTGGCCCACTCTAGGTGGCAAGGAGGAAGTCTTTTAAGGCTGCTCCCAGCGTTCGGCTATCTGCCGTGCCTGATCGGCGAGGACCCGCCAGCGCTTGATATCGGTTGGGTAATCGATACGGCCTGGGTGGCGGAGAAGGTCAGCCCGCTGCTCCATTAGCGCAGCGGTATCAGCCGCGGCGGACTGCACAGCACGTGCCGTCCGCGCGACATGCTCCTGCAGCAATTCCGAGCGGTGCCTGGCCTGCGTAGACCGCTCCAGGATGTGCGGAGGAAGCCTCCAGGCCGCATCGGGTCCGTTACCCGGCCCGCGGTCGGTAAGCAGGTGAGTGCGAATTTCCCGGACTATGTCACCGAGGCTGCGGAGGGCCTCGTTGATGCGCTGCCCGGTGACATCAGGAGGCAGGTCCACGGCGGCCTGCAGGATCAGGCCTGCGCTGGAGATGCCGACCACTGCCACGTTCAGCAGTTCCTCAGCCTGGGCCACGGGACCTGCGGTACGGGCTCCTTGCTCGCGGTGTTCGGCGCCGGCGGCGAAGGTCCCGTCCAGGTCCGGGTAGACCGGAACCAGGCGGTCGAAGCCGTTGAGCGTGAGCACGCGCCGGACGACATCAGCGCTGATGATCAGCCGCAGCTCGGTTCCGTTCGCAACGGCACGGTGCTGGGCCCGGGCCAGAGCGTCCGCGCCAGAGTAATCACACGAGACTGTCCTGGTCAGATCCGCGATCAGGACGGCCGCGCCGCGGTTGATGACCCACAGCAACTGCTCGCGGATCCGGTCAGCGTTGGAGACGTCGACATGCTGCGGAAGAGTGACCACCGCCTGGTCGCCTATCCATGTCACCGGCAATGCATCCTCAGCCATGACTGGCCCCCTCCCAGCATTCGGGCCGGTACTGCCGTCCGAGCGTCGGGCATCAGGACACCAAGCTGAAGTGTCCTTCGTCCTCGGTGCGCGGTCCGGAAGCAAGGGACCAAAGCCTCTCGTCTGAGACGCACGCTATGGTCAGGCTCGGTGTATGACCACTGACGCTCCGGTCGCCCTGGTCGGCGACGGCCTCCCGGTGCCGTGCGCGGACGGCCTGGAGCGGCCGTATCTCTCGTTCGACATGGCCGCCTCGACCAGTGCGATGCCGCCGGTGCTAGAGGCGGTCGAGGCGTTCCTGCCCTGGTATGCCGCCGGGCAAGGCGGCACCGGATACAAGTCCCAGGCGTCGGTCCTGGCTTACGAGAGCAGCCGCCTGGCCGCGCTGGCCTTCGCCGGACGCGGGGCGGACTCCGGTGATGTCGCGGTCATCTGCCGGAACACCACCGAAGCCATCAACCACCTGGCCTGCCGGCTCGGCCTGAGCGGCGGCGATGTCGTGGCCACCACGGTGGCCGAGCACGACTCGAACCGCCTGCCGTGGGCGCGAGCGGCCACCTGCCGGTACGTGGAATGCGATAAGGACGGCACGTTCGCAGCCGAAGACGTCGCGGCCGTGCTCGACCAGCGGCCCGTGCCGCGGCTGCTGGCGATCACCGGCGCCTCCGGCGTGACGGGCTGGCTGCCGCCGCTGCTGGAGATCATCGCCGCCGCGCATCACCGCGGCGTCCCGGTGCTGGTGGACGCGGCCCAGCTCGCGCCGCACCGGCCGTTGCCCGCCGAGGCTGACTTCCTGGCCTGGAGCGGCCACAAGATATACGCGCCGTTCGGCGCGGGCGTGCTGATCGGCCCGCGGGCCGTGTTCGCGGCCGGGGACCCGTTCCTGGCCGGCGGCGGCGCGGCGGCCGCCCGCGACCTGGACCACCTGGCGTGGGTAGCTCCCCCGGAGCGGGAGGAAGCCGGCTCGCCCAACGTGATCGGCGCGGTCGCCCTGGGCGCGGCGGCCGGCGCGCTGGAGGCCATCGGCTGGGCCGCCGTCACCGGCCACGAGCGCCGCATCGCCCGGCTGCTGCGGCGCGGGCTGGCGGCGATCCCGGGGGTACGGCTGCTCGGCCCGGGTCTTGGCACCGAGACCCTGCCCGTCGCTGCCTTCACCATCGACGGCATCCCGGCCGCGCTGGTCGCGGCCCGGCTGGCCGAGGAGGAGGCGATCGGCGTGCGGCACGGCTGCTTCTACGCCCAGCCGTACCTGAACCGGCTGCTCGGGCTCAGCCCGGCCGGAGCGCGCGCCCGCCGGGACCGGGCCCGCGGCGGCGGCGTGACCGCGATGCCGGGCGCGGTCCGGGCCAGTGCCGGGATCAGCACCTCCGAAAGTGACGTGGTCCGCCTCCTCACCGCGGTGGGACGGCTGGGAACCGCGGAACCGCCCGTCCGGTACCGCCGTGACCCGTCGACGGCGGACTTCTACCCCGTCCCGCGCCGTGCCCGCGCTGGCGTCGCCGGCGCCTGAGTATCGCGTGATCCCCGGCACCGCCGACCCGGGCCCGGCACTTGCTACCTGCACCACCGGCTGTCCTCTCCCCCGTCCCCGGCAGCCCGCGCACCCAGGCGCGAGAGCCAGGAGTCCCGTCATCGACGCCAGCGCCAAGATTCTCACCTGGCGGCATCAGGCCGCCGCTGCCCGCCGGCAGCGCAGGAAAGCACGGCCAGGTATCTGATGACGGCCGCCGCCGGCGGCGGCGAGTCAGGCACGGCCGTAGCTAGCCCCTTCCCGGCCGCCGCGGATGCGGAGAACGTTCCCTGTGAGCGCGTATGAAGCCGCGCCCTAGTCTGCCGGGGCAAACCCCCGGCCGATATCCCGCCAGCGACGGTTTGCTACAAACAACGAAGTCTGCCCAGATCAGTCCCTCGACGGGGACCTTCTTCTTGGCTCTCGATGACAGCCTGGTTCCGGTCGGCGCGGGCGGTCTGCCGGTCGCGGTCGGCGGCCTGCCGGTCGGCTTGCGCCGAACCACGGTCGCGGTCGGCGGCTATCCGGTCATGGCCAGCGGCGCAGCGGTCACGCCAGGCCACTTGCCGGGCCACCCGGGCCTGCGCCAGCATCTCCCGGATCACCTCGCGGTCTTCACCGTCGCGCGCCCGGTCCGCCCCGGCCTGGCGGCCATGGCTGCCATCCGGTGCCGCCGCCCGCGAGCGCCGACGCGGCGGCGCGTTCGGCGGCAGCCTGACCGCGCAACTCGGCATCCCAAAGTAGATCGCATATCCGCTGGTCGCTGGCCCTGGCCTGCTCATCAGCGGCGTCGACCCGCAGGCCACGTTCTTCGGCCCGCTCGTCACGGTCACTAGCGAGCAGGTCGCGTTGCGCGGCCTGGGTATCGCGGTGGCCGGCGTCGTCGTCCCGGGTATCCCCGGCCTCACATCGGGCCGCCGGGCCGCCCCGCCGCAGCCAGAGGCTCCGCTGCTGCGCGGCGGCCACCCGCTGCCGCAGCAGTGCCGCGGCCTGCAATACCGGGCCGCTCAGCGGGTCCGGCCGGTGACGAGCGGCCAGTTCTTCCAGCAGCCCGGCCAGCGCCTCTATTTACCGCTGAGCAGGCAGCCTGCCTTCTTGCGACGGTCGGCAGGCCCCTGGCTCCCAGCCCGGCCACGCCAGACCCGGTAGCGACGGTCAGCTCACCGCGGCGAACAAGCCGCAACGGTCACCGCTGTCCGACCCCGGGCAACCCCAGATCGAAGGCCCGGCTGGGCCGGCCGGCTAAGCCCGTGGGCCGGACCTGGGCAGCCCGGCCCACGGGACCGCGAACGTGCTCCCTCCTCGAATCAGGCGCACCGCGCTCTTGCCGGATTCCGCCGGACCCGGCAACGGGCTTGGTTCCATCACGGCGTGCCCCGGCGCCGAGTTGCTAGGCCGCGCCCATGTTCTCGCGGCTGCCGTAGGCGCACAGCCCCCACAGCGCGACGATGTCCGCTGCGATGATCAGCAGGGACCAGAACGGGTAGGCCGGGATGAAGAACATCTGGCCGACGGCGTTGAGCCCGACCACGGCCACCGCGAACCAGCGGGCCAGCTGGTTACCCAGGAACACCCCGAACGCCGCCAGCAGCTGCACGGCGCCGAAGACGGTCATCACCCAGCCCCAGGTGCGCAGGTCGCCGACCACGTAGCGCGCGCTGCCGATGAAGAAGGACGACTTCGCGATCGCGGCGATCCCGTCGAGCAGGTTGAAGAACCCGATCATGGCCAGCAGCGCGCCCGCGAAGACGACCATGCCCAGGCCCCGGCCTTCCGCGTGACGCCCGGCCGCGCCGTGGTGCCTCATTGTTGCCGATGTCATGATGACCTCCTGTCCGGCATCATCCGGGCCCCGCGGCCCGGATGGGTAACCGCTTCGAGTGCCAGGCCCCACGCCGCATCAAGCCACGCCGACGGGGCGGTAGGCACGCACGCGGCTTACTTACAGCTTTTCGCCAGTGAAGCGCGCATTGAGGGGCGAAGGTCCCGAGTCTGGGGGCCGATCAGCCCGGATCGTCCGGCGGGCCGCTGGGAGCTGCCATTCAGAGCTGCGGGCCGAGGCCTGCGGCCCGCCGGCCGACCGCTGCCAGCCGCGGTCCCGCGGACGACCGCGGCTGCGATCAGCGTGGCGTCGTGCAGGTCCGGGTGCACCGACGGACCGTACCTTGTCCCGTCTGTCAACGCTGCTGGCCGTTAACGTACCTCTGTGGCTTGCCCGGTCACGGGGCGTGCACGCCGGACCAAGGTCCCTTGAGGGGTGGGCATGCTGGTCGCGGCCTTCTCGCAGCCGGCCGATGGTGGCTCGCTGCTGCACGCAATCTGGGCATCAGCCGGCTTCGGCGCACTTCCAGCCTGACCGGCCACGGCATGGCGGCGGGGCCCCGGCGTGCTGTGGGCGCTGAGGCCGGCGGTGTGTGCCATCGCCGCCGCGATGCTTGTACTCCTCCTGGCCTGGTTCGCCGCGGAAGTGTCACCGGGGGCGGGCAGGCCGGGCTGGCCGAACGGGTCCTTGGCGCGGCCCAGGCTGTATGGCCGCTGACGGTCGTCCTGTCTTGCCGTCACCCGGCCAGAGCGGCGTCGGCCCAGCCGCCTGCACCGCCTGAACCCGCAAGAGCGTGAACGAAGATCCGGGTCACACGGTAAGAACGCCGCCTGGTCCAGCGGATAGCTGAGGCGGTCGCGTACGGCCACCACGCCGGGCACGTGCCGGACCTTGTGTACGATGTCGCGGCCCAGCGCGGCGGTTTCCGGGCTGCCCTGCAGCGTCACGACACCGGACCGGACAGTCACCGTGAACTGGCACGGGTCGTACCTGAACTCACGCGAGATTACCTGACCGATGTCCTCGCCGATCTCCTCATTGGTGCGGTCGAACACCGCCAGCACATCCGCCCGGCTGATGATCCCGGCCAGGCGGCCGTCCGCATCGACCACGGGGAGCCGCCTGACCCGGCAGTTGTACATCAGCCGGGCGGCGTTCTCAAGCGATTCGTCCGGCGTGATCGTCACAGCCGGCTGGGTCATCAGGTCACCCGCCGTGAGGTCATCCGGTTCCTGCGGCTCTTCCCCGGCGTGCTCGCCGGCCAGCTCCTCCCCGGCCAGGTCCAGCACGTGCCTGGTAAGCATGTCGGTTTCCGAGACGACGCCGATCACCGTGCCGTCGTCGTCTACCACGGGAAAGGCGCTAACCCGGAACCGGCTCAGCTGAGCGGCCATATCCTGGAACGACGCGCCTCGCCCTACCGCCACCGCATACCTGGTCATCACGTCCGCGACGCACACGTTCATGGTCATCGTCCCATCTGGTCTGTAGTATCAACCGCGGCTAGGCCTGCTCAGCGGGCCGGACTGGCCGCGGACGCACCTGCCGCCAGCCACTCACCATCCACGTCGGCACCAGGGCCGAGGTGGGAGTGGCCGCCTCGGTGGTCGCCGAAGACGCGGACGGCGTAGGCGGCGGCCTGGGTACGGCGCTCCATGCCGAGCTTGGCGAACAGGCCGGACACGTAGTTCTTCACCGTCTTCTCGGCCAGGAACATCCGCTCCCCGATCTGCCGGTTCGTCAGCCCCTCCCCGATCAGCTCCAGGATCTTGCGCTCCTGGCTGCTCAGCCCGGCCAGCGGGTCATGCCGCGACGACTGGTCGCGCAGCCGGGCCATCAGCTGGCTGGCCGCCCGCGGGTCCAGCATCGACTGGCCCGCGGCCACCGTGCGGACCGCGCCGACCAGGTCGGTGCCGCGGATCTGCTTGAGCACGTACCCGGCCGCGCCCGCCATGATCGCGTCGAACAGCGCCTCGTCGTCGCCGAACGAGGTCAGCATCAGGCAGGCCACCTCGGGCATCCGGGAGCGGATCTCCCGGCACACCGACACCCCGTCGCCGTCCGGCAGCCGCACGTCGAGCACCGCCACATCCGGGCGCAGCACGGGAATGCGGGCCAGCGCCGAGGACGCGGTCCCCGCCTCGCCCACCACGGTGATATCCGGCTCGGCCTCCAGCAGATCCCCCACCCCCCGGCGGACCACCTCGTGGTCATCCAGCAAGAACACCGCGATCCGCTTCCTTGGCTCGCCACCGGACGCGGAATCGTTCACCAGATTTGTCACCGTAACTCCTCCCGCTGTGCGTGAATCCCGGAAAGCACGCCTGACGGGCTATCTGTCATATCCACCCTGGGCACTCCGCCCGGGCCGCGTCAGGGACCAACGTCCCTGATGAGCAGTCTGGAAGACCTTTTGATTACCGGTGCTCTCGGTGCCTGGCCGCCGCAGGAGGAGAACTGAACCATGTGGTGACCTGCTCAATGGCTCGCGGGCTCGGATGCGGGGACTGGAACGGGGTCCTTGGTCCTCAACCCGCCTTGATGACGGGAGATGCCGTCCACGCCGTACCGTACGCGTTGGGCATGGTAGCGCTGCTGGGACTGGCCATTCTGGTGGTCGCCAAGATCGGGAACCACTACCTGAAGCAGATAGCTGGAGCCTGGGCGTTCGTGCTGGTGGCACTGCGAGTCGGGGCGGCCTGGCTGATGAACCTGAACCTGTTCGGCATCTGGTCGATCCCGGTCCGCAACAGCGACATCGGGGTGACCCTGACCGGGATCATCCTGGCCGGCGTCGCCTACTTCTGGCGGGAGATCCTCGGCATGTTCGGCGGGCTGTACCGCAAGTACACCGATGAGGCCAAGCTGATGGAGCACTCGGGGACCTTGCGCCGGGTCGCCTGACCCGTCCGCAAGCCGGGACGGGAGCTGACAGGCCGCCGCAGCCAGTCAGCTCCCGGCTTCCCGGAACTCCTTGATGCACGATACCGGTGACCACCGGCCTGGCCGGGCAGACGCACGCGCGTCCGGCGAAGGCCAGCAGCCACGCCCAGCCGGCCGCACCGCCAGCTGGACAGCAAAGAGCGGAAACTCCTGCTTGATGAAGCGATGGTCACGCAGACCGCTCCGAAGCGGCGGGGACTATCTCCCGTGCAGCGCGGCGAATGGTCCCGAGCCGGCGAAGTCCTGGCCTGGGGGCGGCCCGTGTCGTCTCTCAGAACCTGCGCCGGAGGGCGAGCGCCCGGCGCAGCCGTTCACTGGCTATCTGATCGGCGGCCGCGCGCGGAGTCATCGGGGCGTGCCGGAGGCGGTCGAGCAGTTCGGCCGTGCTGTCGCGGATCTTCTCCGTGATCTCGGCGAAGGCCTCGGCGCGGCCCGCTCCGCGATATTCGGCCGCTGCGCAGATGACGCCGCCGGCGTTGGCGACCACGTCCGGGACGCACAGCACGCCGCGCTCGGCTAGCTGGGCTTCGGCCTGAACGGTGACGGGGATGTTGGCCCCCTGGAGGATCACGCGGGCCGAGATCTTGGCGGCGTTGTCCATAGTCACCATGTCCGGCTGGGCCGCCGGAACGAGAAGCTCGCAGTCGTAGCCGGTGATGTCGTCTCGTGGCACTGCCGTGCCGCCGGGAAAGCCTGCTACCTGGCCGGCGGACAGCTTGTGCGTGC
>Ga0335085_10008298_pt1 | contig 15869 bp, 18 predicted proteins | sample Lox_Sample_45_FD_206712 | JGI IMG/M metagenome (GOLD analysis project Ga0335085, IMG submission 206712) | Soil microbial communities from Loxahatchee National Wildlife Refuge, Florida, United States - Lox_Sample_4.5 | ecosystem: Environmental > Terrestrial > Soil > Wetlands | place: USA...
CGCCGCCGGAGAAGCCGTCGGGCGCGTCTCCCGCGCCACCACCCGCGAAGAGCCCGGCGGCATCGTCCGCGAAACCGGAGCCGTGAGGCGGCTCGTGCGGCGCCTCGGGCGTCTCGCGGGCGCGTTGCTGCTCACGATCGCGTTCTGCCTGCCCGCGGCGCAGGCCCACGAGTCGCGGCCCGCGTATCTCGAGATCAAGGAAACCGCGCCCGGCCAGTTCTCCGTGCTCTGGCGCACCCCGGTGCTGGCGGGCATGCGGTTGCCGCTGGTGCTGACCATGCCCGGCGCCGTGAAGAACCTGAAGGCGCCCGTGGTCCAGGAGCTCGCCGACTCCCTCGTCGAGCGCCGGTGGATAGACGCCGGGCCGAACGGGCTCGCCGGCAAGCGCATCGAGATCGCGGGACTTCAGTTCACGATCACCGATGTCCTGGTCCGGGTCGAGCTGCTCGACGGCAGGACGATGCAGACCATCGTGCGTCCGTCGCAGCCGTGGGTCGAGGTCGCCGGCTCGCAATCGCGGTGGGAGGCGATGGGCACCTACATCGTCGAGGGGATCCGCCACATCCTGCTCGGCATCGATCACCTGCTGTTCGTCCTCGGGCTGCTGCTCATCGTGAAGGACCGCTGGATGCTCGTGAAGACCGTCTCCGCCTTCACGGTGGCGCACAGCATCACGCTCGCCATCGCCACGCTCGGGTACGCCAGCGTGCCGGCGCCGCCTCTGAACGCCGCCATCGCGCTCTCGATCCTGTTCCTCGGCGCGGAGATCGTCCGCTCCTGGCAGGGCGGGACGAGCCTGACCATCCGGCAGCCGTGGGTCGTGGCGTTCGCCTTCGGCCTCCTGCACGGGTTCGGATTCGCGAGCGGGTTGACCGCGATGGGCCTGCCCCGCGCGGAGATCCCCCTCGCGCTCCTCTGCTTCAATGCCGGTGTCGAGGCCGGCCAGCTCCTGTTCGTGGCGCTGGTCCTGCTCCTCGAGCGCTCCTTCCGGGTGCTGGAGGTCCGCTGGCCTCGCGTGATCGAGGCACTGCCGGCGTATGCGGTCGGCTCGCTCGGTGCGTTCTGGACCATCCAGCGTGTTGTCGTTCTGCTCGGGGGCGCCCGGTGAAGAGCAGACCGGCGAGAGCGTGGGCGCTTGGCCTGCTCGCGGTTCTCCTCTGGGCGCCGCTGGCCCATGCCCATGTCCAGCAGGGGCAGGCGGCGGGCTTTTTCACCGGCCTCGGACACCCGGTGTCGGGGCTCGACCACGTGCTGGCCATGATCGCGGTGGGCCTCTGGGGCGCTCAGCTGGGTGCGCCGGCCGTCTGGCTCCTGCCCGTGACCTTTCCCATGGTCATGGCACTCGGCGGCATGGTGGGCCTGCTCGGCGTGCCGCTGCCCGGCGTCGAGGTGGGCATCGCGACCTCGGCGATACTGCTGGGCCTGGCGGTGATGTCGGCGCTGCGTCCGCCGCTCGCCGTCGCCGTCGCCCTCGTGGGGCTCTTCGGCATCTTCCACGGCCACGCGCACGGTACCGAGCTGCCGGCGGGCCAGAGTGCGCTCCTCTACAGCATGGGCTTCGTGATGGCGACTGGCTGCCTGCACGGGGTCGGCATCGCCGTCGGGCTCATCCATCGCTGGCCGTGGGGACAGACCGTGCTGCGTGCGGCGGGCGCCGTCGTCACGCTGGCGGGGGTGTTCTTCATGTGGAGGGCGGTCGCATGAGTGCCCCGACGATGCGGCTGCCACACCGGATGGCTGCGGTCGCCGGCGCCGTGGCCCTCGCCGTGTGCCCATCGAGGGCGGAGGCCCACCTCGTGACGACGGGCCTGGGGCCCCTCTATGACGGGCTCCTCCACTTTGTGCTCGCCCCGGAGGACCTTGTCACCGTGCTGGCGCTGGCGCTGCTCGTCGGATTACGCGGCGTGAGCCATGGGCGCCGGGCGCTCTTCGTGCTGCCGGCCGCGTGGCTGCTCGGCGGCGTCATCGGCCTGGCGGGGCATGGCGGTGTGAGCCTCATCTGGACCGCGCTCTCCTTCGTGCTGCTCGGCGGCCTCGTGGCGTCGGACGCTCGTCTCCCGCTGGGCGCAACGACCCTTCTGGCCGCGCTGCTGGGCCTCGGCCACGGCTACCTGAATGGAGCTGCCCTGGCTCGGCCCGGGCCCGGCGCGGTGGGATTGCTCGGTATCGTCGCCGCCGTGTTCACGCTCGTCGCGCTCGCCGCGTCCTTCGTGGTCCCGCTCCGCGCGGTGTGGGCCCGCGTGGTCGTGCGGGTGGCCGGCAGCTGGATCGCCGCGATCGGGTTGTTGCTCATCGGCTGGGCGATTCGCTCGGGGGCTTGAAACGATGCGCGTGACGCCGCTCATGATCGTGACCGCGCTCGTGGAAACCGCGACCGGGCTCTTGCTCCTGCTCTGGCCTGCCCTGGTCTTCGTGCTGCTGCTCGGCTGGCGCCAGGCCGCACCGGAAACGCTCCTGATCGGTCGCGTGGCCGGCGCCGGAGTGATCAGCATCGGCGTGGCAAGCTGGCCGGCCAGGCGTGATACCCGCACGCCCGCACAGCTCGGCGTGCTCGCCGGCCTGTTGACCTACAACGTGCTGGCCGCTCTGCTGCTCGCGTTTGCCGGCGCTGGATTGAAGATGGCCGGCGTCCTCCTCTGGCCCGCCGTCGTCTATCACGCCGCGCTTGCCGCCTGGTGTGCTGCCTGCTTGCCGCGCAGTCGGGCTGCCGAGCGCTCGTGACGCGCATCGATAGCCCGCAGCGCGAATAGCGCGCTGGTCCCCGAGACTCTGGCTCATTGCCTGGCCTCCGTGCAGGTGTAGTATCGGGGCGGAGCCCGTCCATGGCTGGACCATCCCTTGCCTCATCCGCGTCGGCATCGCCCTCGCGCCCTGATTCGGGGACGAGGGCGGCGCCCCGATGGTACTCCCACGCCTACAATCGCGCCGAGCTCTACCGCCTCGCCGCCGCCATGGGCTGGCTGTCCCGCCCCGCCCGGCTTTGGCTCGCGCGCGCGATCGGACGGGCGGCGGGGCGGTTCTTCCCGGTGGAGCGGGCGACGGTGAGGAGGACCCTAGAGGTGATGACGGGCGCAGGGGGAGCACGTCTCGACGCGCTCACCGCGGATGTCTTCCGGGACTTCGCCATGTGCTTCAGCGACCTCGTCACCATCAATCGTCAGCCCCTGACAAGGCTCGCCGCCCACGTGAGCTATGCGCCCGGCACCGAGCGGCTCGATGCGCTCGAGAGCGGCCTGATCTCGCTCACCGCGCACGTCGGCAACTGGGAGCTGGCCGGGCGGCTCCTCGCGCGCAACGCGGCGCGGCCCACCCATGTCGTCGTGGCGGAGGAGGAGATGCAGAACATCGAGCGCTGGGTGCGGCGCGACGGCGATGGGGTGCGCTTCGTGTCTCGCACCGCGCCCACCGTCTCGCTCGGCCTCGTCGCCGCTCTCCGGCGCGGCGAGGTCGTCGCCGTGCAGGGCGACCGCGCGCTGGGCACACGCGGGGACACCCTCGTCCCGTTCTTCGGCCACCCGGCGCCGTTCCCGCGGGGGCCGTTCGTCCTCGCCCGGGCGCTGCGGGTGCCTCTCGTACCCGCGTTCTGCATGCTCGGCCCCGACCACCGGTACGTGGTGACCATGCCCGAGCCCCTCATGGTCGCCGCGGGAGCGGAGGAGGACGCGCTCCGGAGCTGGGTCGCCCTCCTCGAGGACACCGTCCGTCGGCATCCCACGCAGTGGTTCAATTTCTTCGACATCTGGAACCCACCCCGAGACTGACGAGGAGAGCGCCGTCGTGGAAACCGACGAGATCCTGGACGCCATCAAGGCCCTGCTGGTCGAGCGGCTGAAGTTCGATCCCGCCCGGGCGGCCGAGATCACCCCCGACACGCTGCTGCCCCAGGGGCTCGAGGGGTCTCTGGGCCTCGACTCGCTGGACTTCATCGAGCTGGCGATGGGGATCGAGGAGCGGTGCGGCATCACGATCGACGAGCAGGAGGACCTCGCGCCCCACTTCGAGTCTGCCGGCGCCCTCGCCGACTTCGTCACCGCGCGGCAAGAACGGGCCTGACGTGAGTGGAAGCGACATCGCGCTCGCCGGCGCGACCGCCCTAGCCGCCGGGCTCCAGGAGGCCCTCCCGCCCCCGCTGCGTCCGCTCTTCGACGGTCGCTTCCTCCGCTCCCGGGATCTCTACGACGAGTTCGTGCTCCGGCTGGCGCTCCGCGTCTTCCAAACCGCTGACCTCGAGGCGGCGACCCGGGAGCCCGGCGACGCCGTCGAGATCGCGGCCCGAGCGGGGCTCGAGCCCGACCGCGCGCGGGTTCCCCTCGAATGGATCCTTCGCCAGCTCGCCGCGCGCGGCATCCTCCGGGAGCGCGCCGACGGCGTGACGCGCTGGGTGCGGAGCCATGCACCGCTGCCCTCTCTCGATCCGGATCCCGTCCGCGAGGAGCAGGCCGGGCTCGATCCCTCGTGGCTGCCCGCGTACACCCTCGCGGAGACGGCGGCACGCGACTACGTACCCTTCCTCCGGGGCAAACTCACCGGCGAGGAGATCCTCTTCTCGCCGGCGCGCTTGCGCCTGTGGATCGACTACTTCTCGAATGCCAACGGGGTCTATGCCGTGAACAATCGTGTGGGGGCCGCCGCCGTGGAGGAATGGATGCGGCCGGGCGGCGCCGCCATCCTCGAGCTGGGCGGCGGTCTCGCCAGCGCCGCCTGCGCCCTGCTGGAGCGGCTGGAGGCGACGGGCCGGCTCGGCGACCTGCGCGAGTATCGCTTCACGGAGCTCGTCCCGGCCTTCCTCCGGCGGGGGCAGCGGGAGCTCCAGGCGCGGTTTCCCGGTCTCGCCTCTCTCCGCTTCGCCCCCCTCGACATGAATCGCCCGTTCGAGGCGCAGGGCGTGGCGCCGGGCAGCGTGTCGATCGTCTACGCCGTCAACACCCTCCACGTGGCGCCCGACCTCGACTTCACCCTCGGCGAGATCTTCCGCGTGCTCGAGCCGGGAGGACAGCTCATCGTGTCCGAGTGCGTCCGCATGCGGCCCGGGCAGTCGCTCAGCGCCGAGTTCATCTTCAACCTCATGGCGGCCTTCCGGTCGCGGCCCTCCGCCTCGCGCGGCCAGCCGCCCGCCGGGTTCCTGCTGCCCGGGCAATGGAAGGCGGTCATGCAAACCGCCGCCTTCGTCGATATCCGCTTCCTGCCGGACGTGCCCACCTTCACCGAGCGCTTCCCCCTCTTCCACGTGGCCGCGATCGGCGCGACGCGACCCTAGAAGCCGAGGTCCGCTTCGCGGACCCGGGGGTTGGTCAGGAGGCACTCGACGCCTCGGCTCGGAATCAAGATGGACAAGAGGCAGTAGGCCGGGCTCCAGGGAGCCCGGCACCGCATGACCTGCTCACGCTGATCAGCGGCGAGCGTCAAGGACAGCTCGGCGCTCGCGAGCGTACTCCCCCTATATGGACGGCGCTTCGGGTTCACGGGTGCCGTCCCTTGAGCTCGATCACCCGGCCGAGCCGGAGGATCGTCATCGTGAACTCCCTGTTAGGGGGCAAGGCCTCCAGGATGTCTTGGACGCGTCGGTGATCGGCGACGTTCCCCACCGGGATGCCCTGGACCTTCAGGATGATGTCACCGCCCACGACGAGCTCCTCGCCCATAATAGTGGCGAGAGCGGCCCCGCCTCGTAGGCCGAGCGCCTCGCTGATGGAACCCCGGGCCACGCTCTTCACGAGATAGCCGGTCGGCTGGGGCAGGTTGAGGATCTGCGCAATGGGGCCAGTGATGAGGTGCCCCTCGAGTCCGCTCCAGAAGGTGGGTTGTTCCAAGAGCAGCTTCTTCGCGGTGTTGATGGTCACCACGAAGCCCAGGCCCTCGCTCCCGCCGGACTTGGAGATGTTGTGGCTGACGATGCCGATGACCTCGCCGGTCATGTTGAACATGGGGCCGCCCGAGTTGCCGGTGTTGATCGTGGCGTCGGTCTGGAGGAACTCGGCGAGCGGCATGGCCCGGTAGACGCTGTTGGCCGGCCACCGGGCGCTGATCCAGCCCGCGCTCATCGAGTGGCTGAGCCCGTAAGGAGCGCCGACAATCACCACCGGGTCGCCGACACGCACCGTGTTGGAGTCGGCCAGGCGCGCCACCTTGGCCCCCGCCGGGACGCGTGCCAGCTGGAGCAGCGACAGGTCGGCGGCCGGCTCCGAGCTGAGCACGCGGGCGGGCACCGTCTCGCCGCCGAGGAACTCGACCGTGACCGCATCCATCGAGTGGACGACGTGTGCGGCGGTCATGACCTTGCCGTCGGCCGAGATCAGGACACCCGAGCCCGTCTCGGTGAAGCGGGTCAGACCGCCGGCGCCCTCGACGTCTTCGCCTTTCGCCCGGATCACGACCACGGAAGGGTTGACCTGGCGAAAGACCTCGCCCACGGTCTCGGCCTCAACGGGCCCGGCGAAATACCCCAGCACGGCCCCGATCGATACGACGGCTAGCAACGGTCTGGTCATCGCACACTCCCCGGCGTAACAACTCGTTTCCTCGGGACCCGCTCACCACACGAAGAACGGAAGACAGCCAAGTCCATTGTAGGTCATCGGCGCAGGGCAGTTGGCGCGGGTGGACAGCCAGCCAGCAGCCCGCGGCCCGGGCGAGAAGCAAAGCGCGGGTAGTCGAGGTAGCTGATCCGGTGTAGTCGCGCGTCGGCGATCGCGGCCTTCACGCGGCGATCAGTAAGGACCTGCAGCTCGACCTCGCGCTCACGGTTGTAGAATGCATCCGGCCTCATCTCGAGATGGCCCGGATGGCAGGATACTTCCGTCACGCCAGGCCTCAATGAGCGCAGTATCGACGTAAATGTCTCCACCGTGATAAGGCTCAGGTCGGTCTTGCGGAACTCCAGCTGGCCGTAGAACTGCCCGATGTAGAACACCTCCGAGAAGCCCCGCACCGGCACGCCGTAGCGCTCGCCCACCTCGAGAAAAAGGCGCGCGACGTTGAACGAGCGATGGACATGGTGGTGTGAGTCGATGTGGGTCGGGGTCCTCCCGGTCAACCGCACGAACCGGCCGAGCTGATGATCGAGCTCCCGCTGGACCGCCGCTAGATTCCCGATATCCACGAACCACTGGCCGCGGCGATCGAAAGCCACGTGAATCCCGAGGCTCAACCCGGGGCGCTGCCTCGCCTGCTCCACGGCGGCTTCCGCGTCGGGCTCGTCGACCATCAGGCTGGCGCTGGTCACTACGCCGCGGTCGTGAGCGTCGAGTATTCCCCGGTCGATCTCGGCTGACATTCCGAAATCGTCCGCATTGATGATGACCTGGCGCGAGCGGGCGTTTTGGGTCACTGGAGCCTGCGCGTCGGTCCCACCCTCCGTGTTGGTCTCCCCAAGACCTGGCGTCTTTCGAGCGAGCACCGCCGCGATCACGCCGCCGAAGCCCACGCTCGATCTTAGAAACCCACGTCTCGAGGGTTCCATCCCTTATGTGCCTCCCCGGAGTTCGGCAATGGCAGAGAGACGTCGCCACCATCGAACAAAGAGATATCGCCTCACGCGGTCTCGTCCTCCCGAGGATCACACTGGGTTCAGCAGTCCGGTCTCTTCCTCCGAGCGGGCCGATTTCCATGCGGCACTGCCGCGCGGTGGAAGGTGTACGTCCGAAGCACGTCCCGGTGGGTCAGCCACCCGATGGGTCGCGCGCCGTCCGCCGTCAGAACCAGCAGACCCGATCCATCCGTCCAGCTGAGCGCGCGCACTGCCTCCTCAAGATTCTGGTCCTCGGTGACTGTGGGAACATCCTCGGCCAGCTGCCCGACCTTGGACCCGACCGCTCCAGCCTCGAGCGTTTCCTCCAGCCGTCGCGCGGTGATCACCCCTCGGTATTGTCCATGCTCATCCACCACTGCCAGGGCATCTCGCCCGTCCCGGGTGACCCGGCTGATCGCCTGGGGAACCGGCATGTCCTGCGAAACAACTTGCGGAGCTGGCTGCATCGCATCCCGGACCATGAGGATCGTCATCGGATTGACCGGCTGGGCTCGGCTCACCTCGACGCCCCGTCGGCGAAGCTTTGCCGTGTAGATCGTGTCTTCACTGAAGAGGTGACTCAGCGGAACCGCCAGCGCGATCGAGAACATCAGCGGCAGGATCACTTGATAGTTGCCCGTCATCTCGAAGATGATGAGCATCGACGTAATCGGCGCGCGCGATGTCGCCGCGAATACGGAGCCCATCCCGACGAGGCCATAGGCACCCGCTGAATGAGCAATCCCGGGCAGCAGGGTTTGTAGGATCTGCCCGTACGCCATGCCCAGCGCCGCCCCCATGAAGAGCGAGGGCGCGAAGACGCCACCCGATCCTCCGATCGCGATGGTCAGACTCGTGGCAAACATCTTGGCGCCCACCAGCAGCAGCAGGAACGGAACACCGTAGTCTCCACGGACCGCGTCCTCGAGGACCGGGTAGCCAACCCCGTACATTTCCGGTAATGCGAGTATCAGCAGGCCCAGCGCCAGTCCGCCGATCGCAGGCCGAAGCCACTCAGGCCCGCGCCACAACCGATCTCCCACGTCCTCTAGCGCGTACAGGATGCGGATGAAGGCGACCCCAACCAGCGCGGCCAACAGACCGAGACCGGCGTACAGGGCGAATTCCCACACCGAAGCCATGCTGAACGGGGGAAGAATGAGGAAGGCGGCCGAGCCAAAGGCCGCTCGGCCGACGACGTTGGCCGCGACCGACGCAAGCACCACGACGCCGAACGCCTGCGCCTCGAAGTCGCGCAGGATGAGCTCTAACGCGAACATGACCCCGGAGATGGGCGCGTTGAACGTGGCCGAGATTCCGCCCGCGGCGCCACAGGCCACCAGAAGCCGCAGCCGGGTACTCGGCATGTGCAAGACCTGGCCAAGGGTGGAGCCCAACGCGGATCCCACCTGCACGATGGGGCCCTCGCGGCCGACGGACCCCCCTGATCCGATGCAGATCGCAGACCCCAGCGCCTTGACGGCCACCACTGGAGGACGGATGCGGCCTCCTCGCTGCGCCACGGCCAGCATCACCTCCGGCACCCCGTGGCCGCGTGCTTCAGGGGCGAAGAACTCGACGAGTGGGCCGTAGATGAGGCCCCCGACGACCGGAACCAACACCGCGTACCAGATGCCGAGCACTGGAACCAACGGATGCGTCGCGTGGCCTATCGCCGAGGGATCCGGGTGACCGCTGAACACCAACGTACACCAGGCGATGAGGTAGCGAAAAACGATCGCCCCGGCTCCTGCTCCTACCCCCACGACGAGCGCGACCACCACCAGCCCGGCCGGGCTGCTTTCCAGCCAGCTCGCAACCCGGTCGACAAGCGCGACTCGGAGTGCCCGCGCCAACCCGCCCTGTTGCCCTTGAGCCGCTTGAGCCTTCACCCGATGAGCCGCTTCAGAGTTGCCACCAGGGCAGGTCCTTCGGTCCTCAACTCTTTGACGGAAAGGAGAGCCAGACGCCGGAGCACAGCCTCACCCGCGGGCCGCAGCTCGACCAGCACCCCCCGCGCATCTCGACTGTCACGCCGCCTCGCGATGAAGCCCCGGCGAGCCAGCCGATCGACCAGCCCGACCGTGCTGTGATGCTGCAGCTGCAGCCGTTCGGCCAGCGCGCTGATCGTCGTCGGCTCCCGGCCCTCCAATCCCTTCACCTGGAGCAGCAGGAGATACTGCTGAGGCTCGATGCCGACGTCACGAGCTGCCACTTCTCGAACACGCAGGAAACGACGGATGTAGTACCGGAGCTCGGCAAGAGTCCAATAGTCAACCCGCTCCGGCCCGCCCCGACGTCGTCTCTTGGGCCGCATGACCAGCACAGTATATCGCTTCGCGATATACTTCGCACGTGGTCACCGAGACGACGTCGGCATCGCGCCACTGGCTCAGCAGGAGAAGGAGGGGAGGCATTCATGTGCTCAGTAGTCCGGTCTGTCGCGACGATGATCGCGCCGCTGTGTCTGGTGGCCGCCCTGGTCACGGGCGCCCGCGCCCATGCTATCGTCCTCAGCTCCGAACCAGCTGATGGCGGAACCGGCCCACCCCCACATCGTCTCCTGCTGCATTTCAATAGCCGGATCGAAAAGAATCTCTGCTCCGTGACGCTCGTGGGGCCGAAGCGCGTCCACGTACTCCTCCGTCAAGAGATCGGAACGGCTCCCGACACGCTCACGTATTCCATGCCTGACTTGTCGCCAGGGACCTATCAGGCCAGATTGAAGGTCATGTCATCCGACGGTCATCTGACGGAGGGCAATGTCAACTTTGCCGTGAAGAGCCCGTGATCCTACAGCGAGCCTACCTACCAGAGGAGGATCGTGATGGACAGCAAGCACATACTGATCCCTGCTGTGTCGGTGGTGGTAGGTCTTCTGATCGGGGCCGCCATGGACACCTGGTGGGAGCGACCTCGCCTTGCCCGAGCGCGCGCAGAACTTGAAGTCCTATTGACGGCCGACCGCAGCCAGCGCCAGGACAGGGTCAAGGTCCTGGCGGAGGAACTCGCCCGTGAGCGCGAACGTGCAGGCCGGCTCGAGGCGGTCCTCAAGACCCCACGCAAGTGACCCGCAGTCGGCGGCTGGTGGCGCGGATCAGGCGCGCGGGCGGCGGCGGAGCTGCGCGAGCATCCTCTGGAACGCCCGCCAGCGCACCCGTGCGAGCCGCGCGTCGATCTCGGGCTCGTCGCCCATCTCGGCCCCGCGGCGGAGACTCAGCGAGCGCGTCTTCGGCATGCCGAGCACCTGGCTCGGATAGACGCTACGGTGGCCGGACATCATGAAGGCCACGATCGCCGCGATGGCGGCGTAGGGGCCGATGCCCGGACCGAAGAGCTCGATGGCCATGACCGAAGCGGCCAGCGGCGCGTTCGCGGCGCCCGCGAGCACTGCCACCATCCCGACGGCCGCGAACACGCCCGGGTCCAGGCCCATGACGCGGGCGAGAGTGCTGCCGGCGGCGGCGCCGATGAAGAAGATTGGGGTGACGATGCCGCCACTGCCACCGACCCCGAGCGAGACGGCCGTGAACAGGATCTTCAGCAGCGCCGCTTCCGGTGGGATCGCCTCGCCTCGCACCGCTGCTTCCAGCGTCGCCAGACCCAGCCCGAGATATCGCTCGGAGCAGAGCCACGCGCCGACCGCGAGGAGCCCGCCTCCGCCAGCCGCGACCATCCAGCCCGGTGCCCGAACGCGGTTCGCCAGGCCGTGCACCCAGCGCAGCACTTCGATCAGGAGCAGCGCGACCAGCCCGAACACAACCCCGGCCAGCAGCATGGCGCCGAAGATGCGCTCGGTGGGGGCTGGCAGCGACGGCAGCGTGTGGTGGAAGTACTGAACGCCGAGCTGACTCGCCACGTGATAGCCGACGATGCCAGCCACGAACGACGGATAGAGCACATCGTACATCAACGAACCCAGCACGAGCACCTCGAGCCCGAAGATCGCGCCGGCGATGGGTGTGCCGAAGACAGTTGCGAAGCCCGCGCCGATCCCGCAGATCACGACCTTGCGGCGATCCCGCCGACCGAGCCGGAGCACCGAGGAGAGCCCTGAGGCCAGCGAGGCCCCGATCTGCGCGGCCGGTCCCTCTTTGCCCACCGAGCCGCCCACGGCAATCGTCACCACGGTGGCCGCGAGCTTCACAGGCGCCACCGCGACCGGGATGCGGCCCGAGCGCCGGTGGACGGCCTCGATGACCTTGTCGGTGCCGTGTCCCGCGGCGTCGGGGGCGAGGAAGCGCACGAGGAAGTACGCCACCACAAATCCGACCGGCAGCCAGAGGAGACGCACCGGCGCGTCCGCCATGCCTCCCACGGACCAGGCGAGCACCCGGAGGAAGACGGCGGTGCCGACGCCCGCGAGCACCCCGACCGTGGCCGCCAGCAGCGTCCATTTGAAGAGACTCGCGACCAGCGTGCCGTGTTCGGCGAACATCCGCGCCCAGCGCTGCTCCTGCGGCGAGTGCATGGCGCATCCAGTGTGCCGCATGTCGCGCGCGACACCAAGCGATGACACCAGGGGCGTCTACTCGTGGCCTGAGCATCCAGCTCGGCCCGTGGCCATAGCGCGCGTCTTCTCGGTCAGCGGCTGGGCCATACCAGCGTCGGCCCATCCCTCACGTTCCAGCTGTGGCCGCTCCGTGAGGGGCCCGCCACTGGATGTTTGTATCGTTTTGCGATACAGTACTTTGCTGTGTTGTGACCGGCCCCAAGGAGGCGTGCAGGTCGTGCGCAGGCCCGCCGTCTGCAGGGCCCGCTGTTCGAGCACCAGGAGCCGCTGCCGGCGGGTCGCCAGCCCCGCGCGGCGCAAGGCCCGCTGCACCGTGTTGGGGGCCACGCGCAGCCGCCAGCGGTGCTGCAAGTACGCCGCGATCCGACTGGCACCCCACGTCGCCGCGCTCACCGCCACGCTCAGCAGCAGGCGTTCCGTTTCCGGCGCCAGCTGTACAGGCCGGCCGGCCCGCGCGTGATGCCGCCGCGGATGTACGCCGTCCTGCCCGTAGCGCTCCAGCCGCCGGCGCCAGCGATAGAACAGGGCCCGCGAGATCCCGGCCTCCCGACAGGCCCGGCTGACATTGCCCAACTGCTCGGCCCGGTGGATGACATGCAACCGCAGTCCGTGTACCTTCTCCTCGAGGGTCATCGGTCCGTCCTCCCAAAGTGGTCCCTTGCAGGGGGTTGTCACTCTGGGAACGATAGGCCAGATGGCCCTCGTTGTGATCACAAGTGTCAACACTATTTCGGGACACTCTAGCGGGACCTACACAAGCTCGGCGGACGGCCCGCTCGGCGGCACCGCGGCGCGTGGGTCGTTCGTCACTTTCCCGCGAGGCCTGCCCGGAGGATACTTGCTCCCGTGGCTCGGGTGACGATCCGCGCCTCCGTCACCTACGAAAAGCCCGCCTGAGGACGGACCAGGTCGCGCCGGGCCGAGATCGCCATGTCACCCGAGCAGCTGCGCCGACAGCCGAACGAAAGGGAATATGCCCACAACGCCAAGAGCACAGATCTTGAAGATCGCCGATCTGGTGGACTATCAGGACGGCTCGGTTGTCAGCCGCATCGTGGTCAAAGCTGAGACCGGCAATGTGACACTCTTCGCATTCGATGAAGGCCAGGATCTGAGCGAGCACACGGTGCCGTTCGACGGGCTTGTCCATGTGCTTGACGGAGAAGTCGAGATCAAGATTTCCGGAACCCTCTTTCACTTGAGCACAGGCGATGCCATCATCATGCCCGCGAATGAACCGCATGCGGTGAAGGCGGTGAGAAGATTCAAGATGTTGCTCACGATGATCAGAGCATAGGGACGCTCGAACTTCTTCCCGCCACCTTCGCCTGCCCGTTGGACTCGATGTGACAGCCGCTGCCGGGGGCGGCGCTGGGAGGAACAGAGACCGGTTGGGGGTGGCTTGCTGTGGCGGCGCCGCTTGGACTGACGCTTCGCCCATGCCCGCCGAGGTGCGATGGCGAAGCCAGCGTGCAGCCAGTCCAGCCTGCCGAGCCAGCTTGCCGTGACCGGTGGAGGTGCCCGGGCCAGCCGCCAGGAGGCCTACGACGACCAACCCCGGGATGAGGGCAAGGGGCTCTCGCGATGGCGGCAACTGGTGCGGGAGTCGCAGGAACTGTCGCGGCCACGACGTCCTCTGCCGCCGCCCCGCCGCCACCGGTGGCCACGCAGCCGGCGCAATTCGCGACCGCGACGGCAAGACCGTTTCAGGCAGGGATCTCGAACTGGAACACCAACGGGCAGCGTCACCGAACGTGCAGAGCGCTCGGCGCGCTATTTGCTGCGCGAGAGCGTTGCCGACAGGGTGCTGTTGTCCGACAGTGTCGCGTCGACCACTATCATGAGGCTGCCGTCGGGGTCTCTCTGCAACCTTCCCACGCCGCGTCCCTTCTCGCCCTCGAAGATGAGGCGTCCCTCGCTGATCACGATCTTGCCCCCTCCGCGAGAAGTCCCGATCGGTTGACGGGTGGATACGGCATCATACGAGCCGTCCTCTCGGATCGTCAGCGTGATGTAGTTCGGCCCGAACTGGGACGACGGGTACACGACGCCCTCCCACGTGCCGGTCACGGTCTTGATGTCGGACACCGTGACCGGGGTAACCGGGCCGACGCTACCACAACCACCCAGGATGGCCGCACATCCGACGACGAAGGCGGTCAAGACCGTCACGAGCGACCGAAGGCCAGCGCGTGTCATCGTCTCTCCTCCCCTTCCAGCCATTGACGGTTCAACAAGGCCGACGGCGACTCCCGACCAGCGGTCCACATGTGACCCGAATTCTCGTCGCGCCGACCGCCGATGTCAACTCCACTCCCAGCCTCGCGACACTCTGGTGATCGTCTTCAAGCTTCAGGACGTCGCCGGGTATCGCGGTGACGTCGGGGATCACGTGCTCAACGGTGAACAGGCTGTCATCCCGAAAGCAATGCATCGCCTGATCGACATCCCGAGAACGGCGGCCACCGACTGCTCGACGAAGAGGTCGAGCGTCGCCTCGACCTTTGCCGACATCTGCACCGCGCCCGCGCGCAGCACGCCCGGGGCATCGGCCAGCCCCAGCATGCGCTGCTGGGCCCGCCCGCTGCGATCGGCCTCCACCCCCACGCAGGCCCAACAGCCCTGTCCCTCGAGGTAGCGCGCCCGCGCGGTGTTGCCCGCCACCATCGCGCGGTACACCTTGACTTCCGTCTTCCCTTGGTTCGTCATGCTCTTGTCACCCTCATGTTCGCCTGGCTCGGCTATGGCGCTGGCTGCCGCCCGACGAAGGGATCGAGCAGCTCGACCGGCGCCTTCATCATGCCGCTCAGCATGTTCACCATGCTCTGGCCGATCGCAGCCGGGCCGAGGGGCACCGCAACCCCGGCAGGCGGAACTCAGGCAAGCCTTGCGGCAGCGCGCCAACGACTTTGAAGCCGAGACCCATCAGTGGCGTCACCGACAACACGATGATGGAGATCACGACCAGGAACAGTGCGACCGGGCGGCCCGGCAGGAAGTGTTCCCCTAGCAGCAGCACGGCGAGCGCCGCGAGACCGAACGCGAGCACCGCGAGGTTGGTATCAGGAAGCTGGCCACCGAGGATGACGACGCGCTCGAAGAAGTCCTCCCCGCCACCCTTGACCCCGAAAAGCTTGGGCAACTGAGTCAAGGCGATCGTCAGCGCCGCACCGGCCTTGAAGCCGAGCAGTATGGTCTCGCTGATGAAGTTGACCACGAGCTCAGCCGCAACAGCCACGCCAGCACGCACATGGCGGCTATGACCACGAAGCCAGCCACTGCGCCGGGGGAAACGCCGCGCGCCATCCGCGCGCTGCGGCGGCGAGTTCGCCTGGAGATCGGGTTTCTTCAGTCATGTTCCTCCGCTGGGCGCGGTATCGTCGCCATTGGCAGCACTTGCCGAGCCTGACACTTCATACATTGCCTTCCGTTTGCATCGCCTCCGGTCGCGACGGCTACGCGACGGGGCGGGCTGCAATTCCGCCGCCATACCGGACAGTAGCCAGATCGCGCAGTTGCTGGCCCATGCCCCGCGACGGGCGATGCGCTGGCGCCCCACGATGGGGTGGGCAGTCCCCTTCACCGTGACCCTCGCCCGGTAGAGCTTCCGTCCGGCGCCGTGGCCGCGCACACCCGGAGCACCGCGGTCCTGCGCCGGCGTTCCGAAGCTCCTCGACCCGAGTGGGGAGGGTCCGCCCCATGTGTGGCACATGCGCCCTAGCCATCGCTCGGTCCAGCTCCGTGCGGCAGCCGATCCATCGCGACTGAGGTACTCGCGCCTGGGCGATTTCCTTGAGTTCTCGCTCCTGAACTATGGGCGAGAACTGCCTGGCGTGGTTCTTGCCCTCC
>Ga0335085_10008299_pt1 | contig 15869 bp, 15 predicted proteins | sample Lox_Sample_45_FD_206712 | JGI IMG/M metagenome (GOLD analysis project Ga0335085, IMG submission 206712) | Soil microbial communities from Loxahatchee National Wildlife Refuge, Florida, United States - Lox_Sample_4.5 | ecosystem: Environmental > Terrestrial > Soil > Wetlands | place: USA...
AAAATCTGGATCGTCTCTTCAACACTTGGCGGATCAATCATCACTTTCTGGAAACGCCTGTCCAATGCACCATCTTTCTCAATATACATCCGGTATTCATCAAGAGTTGATGCTCCAATGCACTGCAGCTCACCTCTGGCAAGTGCAGGTTTGAAGATGTTGGATGCATCCAGCGATCCGCTTGCACCACCTGCACCAACTATGGTATGAATTTCGTCAATGAACAGAATCACGTCCCGGTTCTTCTCCAATTCATTCATAATGGCCTTCATTCTCTCTTCAAACTGCCCACGATATTTGGTTCCGGCAACAAGAGCAGCAAGATCGAGGGATATCACACGCTTGTCGAATAAAACACGGGAAACCTTTCTTTGAACAATGCGAAGGGCTAATCCTTCCACGATTGCTGTCTTACCAACTCCGGGTTCACCAATGAGGATCGGGTTATTTTTTTTGCGCCTGGAAAGAATCTGAGAAACTCTTTCAATTTCTTCTTCCCTGCCAACAATAGGATCCAGCGCATTCATTTCAGCAAGACGGGTAATATCCCTTCCAAAATTGTCAAGCACAGGAGTTTTACTTTTTGCAGTTCCGGTACTGCGCACTTTCTGCTGTGAATACTTTTTCTCTTCATCGAAATCATCTTCATTTTCTTCAGCATATTCACTTCGGGTATCGTTGCTTTTTACTACCCCTAATTCATTTCTAAATAAATCGTAATCCACGTCGAATTGATTTAATATTTGAGTAGCGATATTTTCTTTGTTTTTCAGAATAGAGAGCATCAGGTGTTCTGTTTCAACGGTAGGGCTTTTCAAAGCTTTTGCTTCAAGCACGGTTACGCGGATCACCTTTTCCGCTTGCTTGGTGAGTGGCAGGCTATTTATATTCGCAATGTTTTTACCTGTCTTATCCTTTACTGCCAGCTCCACTTCCTTGCGTAATTCATACAGATCAACATTAAAGCTTTTCAGAATACGGACTGCTGTATTGTCTCCCTCACGAATCAAACCCAGCAATAAATGCTCTGTACCGATAAAATCGTTCCCCAAACGCAAAGCTTCTTCCCTGCTGAACGAAATAATTTCCTTTACCTGGGCCGAAAAATTGTTATCCATTTTTAAGTTATTGAGCTTAATACAATAATAACGAATATTTTTGATTCCTGATTCAGTTACTTTATTAACGACTGTTAACTATTATTAAGTGTGTATGCAGGTCAAAATTGATACCAGAGAAAAATTCCATGCCATAACCATCCGGGAAACCAATCTTGCTGCTAATATGACAGCAGAGCTTGATAGATATCTGCTTCCTTTACTACAAAATGACGTAAAAAATGTTGTACTCGTCTTAAAAGACATTCAAACAATCGATAATGCTGCGGCAGAAAACTTGGTTCAAATACAACACCAGTTCTATGAAAACAATTCTTCTTTCGTGATATGCGAGCTGAAACCTGAATTGGAGAAAAACCTGGATGAAGATGGACTTCTGGAGCTGATGAATGTTTGTCCAACCGAAAGTGAGGCATCTGATATTGTGCAAATGGAAGAAATTGAAAGGGAATTGCTGGATGAAGAATAATTACACGGGCGGTCGAACCTTTTACAAAAAATTGCAGCATATATCATATCGGAGTCAGGGAAAAGAAATACGATGAATTCAGCGCTCGCAACCGAAATACAAAGCATTCTCTCAAGGTTTATTGGCACTAATATCAGATCAGTTGAAATGAGCCCAATCGGTGGCGGGTCTATCAATGACACCTACCAGATTCGCATCAATAACCGGTTGAAATTTTTTTGTAAAATCAATGGCAAAACAAAATTTCCAGGTCTTTTTGAAAAAGAAAAAGCCGGACTAGAATTATTAGATTCATCTCAGATCATTCGTGTTCCAAAAATCATTGCCTGCGATTTTACAGAACAGAACCAGGTTTTGATTCTTGAATGGATAGAACAGGGAATGAAAACGGAAAAATTCTGGTTGGGATTTGGTGAGCAGCTCGCAAAACAACATCAGCTTAGCAATTCTCTGTTTGGCCTGAAGGAAAATAATTATATGGGTGCTCTGTCTCAATCCAACCAACAATCGGGTGATTGGATTCAATTTCTGATCCTCGAAAGATTTCAACCACAAATCGAACTCGCAGTAGAAAAAAAATTGTTGGAACCATCTCATATTGCACATTTCAATAATCTTTATAAAAAATTAAACGAGATATTCCCCCCGGAAAAACCTTCGTTGCTTCATGGAGATCTGTGGAGCGGAAACTTTCTTTGTGATAAAAACAATCAACCGGTTTTAATAGACCCGGCTGTTTATTTTGGACACCGGAGCATGGATCTGGCTATGACGACTCTCTTTGGTGGCTTTGAAGATGCGTTTTACCAGTCGTATCATCAGCATTTTCCTTTTCCGGGTAACTATCGCGTGCAATGGCAAATCTGCAATCTATATCCATTGCTTATTCATTTGAATTTATTCGGCCCTGCCTACCTCTCAGAAATCATAAACACGATCAGGCATTATTAAAGTTTTTCTGCCTAAAACCCTAAACAAATAAATCACCTGTTTACATTTTAGTATTATTGCATTTTTAAATTATTTATAGACCATGGTCCATAATCCAGGGTCTATGTTCTAATAAAATCACTGTGCTTTCCGTAACAATTCTTGGAAATAATTCTGCTTTACCGGCATTCGACCGGCATCCGAGCGCGCAGGTCATTACGATGGACGAACATTTGTTTCTCGTCGATTGTGGTGAGGGAACCCAGATGCAAATGGCTAAATACAAAATCAGGCGCAGTAAGATCAATCATATATTTATTTCACACCTGCACGGAGATCATTATTTTGGATTGATCGGGCTGATTACCAGCATGGGTTTGCTGGGCCGGCAACAGGATCTTCATCTCTATGCTCCTTCCCCACTGAAAGAAATTTTTGATCTCCAATTGAAGGTGGCAGATACCCAACTTCCTTTTTCAGTGAAGTTCCATCCCCTACAGGAAGAAGGGATCATTGTTAAAGACAGCAGGTTCGAAGTGCATTGCTTCCGAGTGTATCACCGGATTGAATGCTGGGGATTCAAGTTCAGGCAGATCAGGCCACTCAGAAGAATCAATCCTGAAAAAGCAATTCATCATCAGGTGCCCTCTTCTTTTTTTGATCGCTTAAAATGGGGAGAAGATTATTTATCGAAAGATGGAAACCTGATCAAGAATGAATGGGTAACAGAACCTGCACCGAAAGCAAAATCATATGCTTATTCGGCCGACACGATTTATAATGAGCAAATCATTGAAAAAATAAAAGGTGTCGATCTGTTATATCATGAATCTACTTATCTGAAAGATTTGGAGGAAAGAGCCGTCAAAAGATTTCATAGCACCACGATCCAGGCAGCTACCATTGCGCTTAAAGCAGGTGTGGAAAGATTATTACTCGGCCATTTCAGTTCAAAATATGAGAAACTGGATGAATTTGAAAAAGAAGCAAAAGAAATTTTTCAGAATACAGAATTAGCGATCGAAGGAGTAACATATCGAGTCTGAGTTGTCGCATGGTCTATCGTCAATGGTCTATTTCATTCTTCGATAATAGTAATCTTCTCTCGATCCTTTCCCCTGATATTTTCCCTCGATCCATGCATGAAGAGAATCTGCTGAAACGAGTTGATAGATTACGCGCTGAGGAAAATCATGTTCAGGGTTTTCAAAGATGAAGGTTTTGTTCGCTGAAGAAATTAATTTGAAAGAAACTTCCCTGCCCTGGTTTTGGTTTCTTGCTCTGGCAAGATAAGCAACCTGATTATTTTCATCGACGATTTTCGTTTGTTCGAATACGATAGTATCTGCTCCTCTGATTGAATAGCTCATGCCCGTCATCAGTTTGGGGTTGACAGTTTTCCAGCTTTCATAAATTGTTTTTCCGTTAATGGCCGTATTCCAGACTCCATTCAACAACTTTAGCTGAATAAGCGGTTTATCTTCCTGTCCTGTAGCAGTAAATATTGAAAACATCAAAAGAAATCCCGGAGATAAATTTTTTATCATAAAATCATTTTTTGAGCAATAGTCTGATTATTATTCAGAAGTAAACTCCCTGAATACAATTTTCTCAATGTGACTTAGATAAATTCTGCAGAATAAAAACCTGGCTATTTATACCTGCAGCGAGAAATTCTTTGAGAGATATGATTTCAGTCTTGCTGCAAGGCCTTCACTCAATGGCACCAGCGGCAGACGAAGATAATTTTCAATCAAACCCAATTCAGCCAATGCTGCTTTTACTCCTGCCGGATTGTTTTCGGCAAATAATAAATCATAAGCATCGATCAGCTGATCATTGATGAGTTTTGCATTCTTCATATCCTGTTTTAATGCACAACGAACCATATCAGAAAACCTGTCGGGGAAACTGTTGGCAGCAACACTTATTACTCCATCCATCCCGCAACCCAGTTGAGGAAATGCAAATGCATCATCCCCACTCACAACCAGGAAATTCTCCGGCCTGTCGCGCAATATCTGCATACATTGCACCATATCACCGCTCGCTTCTTTGATGCCTGCAATATTCTCAACTTCTTTAGCTAAACGAATAGTTGTTGTGCCATTTAAATTACGACCAGTTCTGCCGGGAACATTGTATAAAATAATCGGCTTAGGAGATGCTTCTGCCAAGACTTTATAATGTGCGAATAATCCTTCCTGGGAAGGCTTGCTGTAATAGGGACTTGCACTGAGCACAGCCACTGCTTTATCAAGAGGAAATTTTTCTAAATCTTTTACCAGTTCTTCGGTATTATTGCCGCCAATGCCAACAACTACGGGCACACGGCCATTGACATGATCGAAAGTATGACGAATCAGGGAAATCTTTTCTTCCTTTGATAAGGTTGGAGTTTCACCGGTAGTTCCAAGCACAACGACATATTCTACTCCCCCCCTGATTACAAAATCAATGACCCGGCTCAGGGAGTCAAAGTCAATTTCAAGATCCACATCGAAAGGTGTTACCAGGGCTACCCCGGTACCACGCAAGGTTTCTGTCAGCATCTGATATATTTTTAAGAATGGCTTTCAACAGGCAGAACGGGCTCGGGCACTTCATTCCAGAATCCCATTTTACTGAATTTTTCAATTCGTTTGTCAATTCGATATTCAGGAGATAACTGCCTGAGCTCGTGCAAAGTCTCGATCAGCCTTGGCTTCAGCAGGGCAGCTGCTTCATTATAATCCCAATGTGCGCCACCGAGAGGTTCAGGAACGATCGCGTCAATCAACCCGAAATTATACATATTATCCGGGGTCAGTTTCAACTCTTCGGCAGCTTTTTCCTTTTGATCCCAACTGCGCCAGAGAATGGAGCTGCAATTCTCCGGAGAAATAACGGTGTACCAGGAATTCTCCAGCATAAATACCCTGTCCCCCACCCCGATTCCCAATGCACCTCCTGAAGCGCCTTCCCCGATAATAACACATATAACAGGAACCCTTAACCGAACCATTTCATAAATATTGCGAGCGATGGCTTCACCCTGTCCTCTCTCTTCGGCTTCCATTCCGGGATAAGCACCTGGCGTATCTATTAAGGTAATTATTGGTTTGTCAAATTTTTCGGCCAGTTTCATCAGGCGCAAAGCCTTGCGGTAGCCTTCAGGATTCGCCATTCCAAAATTGCGCATCTGCCGCATTTTTGTATTGGTCCCTTTTTGCTGCCCGATCATCATTACAGTTTGTCCATCCAGTTGAGCGAATCCTCCTACCATGGCCTTGTCGTCTCTCACATTCCGGTCACCGAAAAGCTCGATGAAATTATCGCACATCTTATCGATATATTTCAAAGTATAGGGCCTGTCGGGATGCCGGCTCAGCTGTACTTTTTGCCAACTGGTCAGGTGCTGCGTGATCTCACGACGTTTTTCTATCACCTGCTCTTGCAATTTCCTGATGGAATCGCTGAGATCGACCTTTGTTTTTTCCGATGTCTGTCTTAATTTTTCAATTTCATCAAACAATTCTTTGATCGGTTTCTCGAAATCCAGGAACTGCCTGTTCTTGTCCAATGGCATAATAAATAATATGAATTGTAAAATTAAGGTAAGCAGTTTTTCCGGGAAAGTTTTATTGGAAAAAATCAAAATTCAGCTATCTTTGCCCTCCCAAAATTGAGTATGATGCTCAATTTATAGTAAGGATCGGTAGTTCAGTTGGTTATCTCGCCTGAGGCGAGACGGGTTTGCGAAAAGTTCTTATATAAATTTCATGGATCGGTAGTTCAGTTGGTTAGAATGCTGCCCTGTCACGGCAGAGGTCGCGGGTTCGAGTCCCGTCCGGTCCGCATCTGAAGGATCACAGCAATGGTGATCCTTTTTTATTTTTATCTGATTTTACTTTCACTGGATTGATTTTGAGTCTTTCGTAACAGCGCTGATTTTTTCTTCTTCCGACCTTTAATACTGGTTAACACATTGTTCATCGACCAAAAATCGACCAAATTTTGTCGTTACTTATCAAGCCAATTTGCTTGGTAAACAAGATTAAAAAAGATGGAACTTCTGTTATCTTTTTTCAATATTGTTACAATACAACAAAGCGGATTTTATTGAACACTGGCATTTCAATTCCAATTAATATTTGGAACAAAAAATCACGTCGCGTTTCTGAAAAATTACCTGCCGAATTTGGCGACTACGAAATATTAAATGATGAATTAAACCGACAGAAAAGAATTCTCGAAGATCTGTTTACTCCCGCTGTTAAAAAAGAAATAACAAACAAAGGGGCATTTGTAAAACAAACTTTTCTCCTAATCTAACCGTTACCACCATATGAATCCTTTCTCACTTCAAGAAGTGCTTTTTTGGAAAGTAAATATTTGAATGTATTGGGATATGTGCTTTTAAATTCATCTTCAGACAAAAGAGTCGTTGCTTCATCTTCATACTTAAAGGATAAATTATTTGCCCGATTTAATATTAGATTTTACAAATAGGGTAGTTTGCACTCAAAACGCATCCCGGTATTCATACACGCCATCTTCACAAGAGTGAATTGATAAACCAGGATAGTTGACACCCTTTTCCTGATTTTGGAGAGAAGGAGTTGTTCGCCTCCATTCGGATAAATAGCTTCGAAAACGGTGAGGAAATAACTTGTTCCTATGCCTTTGGATATGCATTTCTCATTCGAAAACGTATTTATGATGAGAGAATCGTTGTACAACGTGATAAGTCGTGCGGCGAATCTGCATCGCCGGGTGGTGACACATGAATGCGAGTGAATTTTCAACCGTATATATGCAGCTCGAAATGTCTTACTCAGTATCTACTACTTACCTGTCCCGTCGGTCCCGGCGTCTCTTACCTTAGAAACTCCTGTCAGCGTTTCCTATTGGACTTAGTCATTGCTTGTTAACTGGCCCTCTGACAAGACTCAAAGGCAGTCATGACCATTGTCAGGCTTGGAATAATCCGGAGCAAGTACATTTAATCGCTCTTGAAAACTCAGAATAACACCTTGCTTGATATATAAAATGTTTAAGGACAAAACCCGGTCGGAGAAGAACATTTTGCCAGGCGGGATTTATTAAAGTCATTATTTTAAATTAGTGATGCGTCAAAGTAGAGTAATTCAATTCCCATCGGGAATAATTAATTTTTTATTCTTGTTGATTTTCTTTACTCCTGTTAAATCTTTATCCCGGGACAGGGTAAAAAATGTGGTCATATTTTTTTCTTATGGTCCCAATCTGCCTGCTTTCGATAAAATTCTGGCGGGTTTGAAGAATACAATCACGGGAACTACAGATGAACCTGTAAATATATTGACTGAGTATCTTGATCTAAACAGGTCACTAAACGATGATTATTATTCGAGGTTCATTATTAATATGTATAACAAAAAACTGAACGTGTTTACTATAGATCTACTGATTACAGTTGGACCAGGAGTCAAGGAGGCTTTACAAAAATATGGGGACAGTACATTAAAAAGCCTGCACATGATAAGTGTAGATCTCGATATTCCCGGAAGGAAAACTTTTCGTGACCTGGGTATTAAGAACGGGAAAGAAATTTTATTGAAATTCCAGATTGGAAAGACCCTGAAGCATGCATTTGAACTGTTCCCGGATCACAAAGATGTTTTTATTATCAGCGGTACATCCAGCCTCGATCGATTTTATGCTTCGCTGGTACAAAACAGCAAGAATGAATTCGAACCGGGCCATCATTTTAATTTCATTTCTGATATCACCTTAGACTCAACAATCCGTTTTGTCAGGACCATCTCTTCGAAAAGCATTGTCTTTGTTCCTGCCTATTTGCAGGACGCAGCGAAGGTCAGCTTTTCAACACCCGAAGTATTGGAAATGATATCTAAAAACTCTCATGCTCCTGTTTTCCTCAGTATAACCGATGGAGGCTTTGATGCACACGGAGATGGTATCGGAGGTTATCTCTTCAGCTATTATGATCTTGGTAAGGAGATGGGGAGAATTTCGGAAGAATTTCTGAGTGGAAGACCAATGCAGGATATAGCGGTAAGAGAAAATGTTTTCTATGAGCATATGTATGACTGGAATGAATTGAAGAGATGGCATCTGACTCATTCAAAAACAATTCCCGTTGATAGTATATTCTACAACAAGGAGACGTCATTTCTCGAATTATATAGAAGGTACATAGTGGGGGCATTGATATTCATTCTATCTCAAACATTGCTTATAATATATTTAATCCGGCTTAATAAGAGACAAAAAGCAATCACAAAAAGAATGCAGGTGACTGAAAGTATGTATCGGGAGTTGGTGCACACCGACAGGCTTTCAAAGATGTCGATGCTAACAGCTTCGTTATCGCATGAGCTATTTCAGCCACTGTCAGCCATACGGCTCACTGCACAGGCAGGTAAGCAATTCATAGAGGCTGATAAAATGGATGCACATAGAGCATCAGAGATGTTTGAGAATATTCTTGAAGATGAAATCAGGGCAACGAAACTTATTCGCAGTGTGAAAAGTTTGATGAAAGATGAAACGGCGGATAAAGAAAATGTGAACCTGAATGCGCTTATTAGTGAAACAGTAAATCTCATCCGGGTCGAAGCAGAACGTGATCGGATTAAGATTAACGTAGTACTTCAAGCGGATCCTGTTTTTGTACTCGGAGATAAGATTCAACTGCAACAGATCCTGATGAATTTTATCAGGAATGCAACAACTGCAATGAAGGAAAACGATCCTCAAAACAAGAAGATGGAAATTGCTTTAAGATTGGCTATGAATGAAGCTATAGTATCTGTGCGGGATACGGGGCGGGGTCTTGACCCTTCACTAAATGGAAAATTATTTAAGCCATTTGTGTCAACAAAGAAAGAAGGATTTGGTATTGGTCTGACACTCTGCAAATCTTTGATTGAAAAACACCAGGGGAAAATATGGGGAGAAAATATTCCCGAAGGCGGGGCGATGTTTGCTTTTAGTCTCCAGGTGATCAAAAATTAATGAAATGACTAGTATTGTATTTGTTATTGATGACGATGCCTCCATGAGAAGGTCGCTCTCCCTTCTTCTTGATGCCCACGGTTGTGTTGTTGAAACCTATTCGAGTGCAGAGGAGTATCTTGAGAGAGAAATGCACAATGATACCGGCTGTCTCATCCTGGATGTAAACCTGGAAGGGAAATCGGGAATGGCACTGCAGGAGGAACTAAAAAAAATTGAACAACACTTGCCGATTATTTTTATCACAGGGAATGGAAATGTGCATATGAGTGTGGAAACAATCAGGAAAGGAGCAATAAATTTTCTTGAGAAACCTTTTGAGGAAAAAGAATTGTTGAATTCCGTATCAGAGGCGATTCAATTGAGTGAAAAGTTGAAGGAGCAACGTGACCGATCCAGAATTGCAAAAAAATTAATTGATACACTTACTCCCAGGGAAAGCGAAATTTTAAAATACCTGATCACCGGGATGTTAAATAAGCAGACTGCAGGCGAACTGAGGATCGCTGAGCATACGGTACAGCTACACAAACTGCATATCACAAATAAACTGGGTGTGAAGTCCATCCCCGAGATAATAGCTATTGCAAGAAATGCGGGGATCACTCCCTAAGACACTGCTCCTTCTTCGGTCAATTTGTTTTAGCTATTCCTTTCACAAATGGCGAACAGGATCTGCACTGCCAAAAGAAAAATACATTTTAATCGCCACTACGCCTCGCTCTTAGAATGAACCGTCTATTGTTCCGCCTTTGTAATCAAAATAATTTTGTGAAGTGATTTACTTAATCGAAGATGATAACTCAGTACGGCGTTCATTTGAAATCTTTCTGGAATCTGCAGGATTGGAATTTAAGTCTTTCGAATCCGCTGAATTGTTTTTGTCACAGGGAATGCCCGCTATGGATGATTTGCTTTTGCTTGATATCAACCTGCCGGGAATGAATGGATTGGATTTATTAAGGAATCTTCCTCATGAAAACAAAAATACTCCTGTCATAGTGATTACTGCATTAGATGATGCCCAGGTCCGCCAGTGCTGCAAAAAATACGGCGTAAAGGCATTTCTCCGTAAACCCGTGGATCTCGAAGCACTGATGGATCTGATCAAATATCATTATCAGTTATAAACCATATCTAAAATCAATTATGATTCGATCAACACAATATGAAAATTTTAAAAGGCTTTGAGCGTGTCCTTGACAAATCAGTATTTCTATTTTATAACAATTTAAATTTTAAATCATGTCTTATTTTAAAGCATTTGAGTTCGCAGGAAAACGTTCAGCCGGCAAAGCACTTGACAAACTCGAATGGAATGACAGCGACTATTATTGGCTGGATGATGTTGCGGAAGTTACAGTCAACAAAAGAGGGAATTATCGCATCCATAGTACCTGGGCACAGGACAGCAGCAATGTTGCTGGCGGAATCGGATGGGGAGCCATGTTAGGTGGTTTACTTGGCGCAGTTTTGGGCCCTGCCGGTGCAGTTGCAGGTGCCGCTGCAGGTGGTTCGATCGGCGGAGCAGTTGGACATAGTCTGAATGTGGAATTCGACGATCCGATTCTGGACAAATTTGCTGCTTCTTTGCTGCCCGACACTTCTGCACTGGTTATACTTGGCGACCAGGAAACTGTTGCCGCAGTTACCGCTGCGCTGGCTGCTTACGAGGTAACTGTTTTCGAAACAGAACTGAGTAAGGAGGCGGAAGATGCTCTTAGAAAAGCAATGAAGAATTAATGTGTCAACACCCAATCTATTTGATCATGAAATTTCAATTAAGGCCGGTGCTCGTTGAGGCCCGGTCTTAATTGACTTGCAAAACAAAAACTGAAAGACGCATCATTTTTCAAAGGATGTTGGTTCTCAAAAAAGAAATTACTCACCTGGGGAAATCCAATAATGGAATGACCATCCTCGCACGAAAAATAAAATCGGTGTGGGTACATTCAACGGCTTCGGGCCAAACAATCCACAAAGGCGGCTTGGAAAACAAAAAAACGAATAAGATGACAGTGAATACGAGTTTATAAGACTGCTGGTGAATTCGCAGGAGAACAAGAATTCATAAACGGACATGCCGAACACCGTGTTACAAAGTAGGCAAGCAAATAAAAATAAAAAAATGGGACACAATTTATCAGATGCATTAGCTTCTCTATCCGCCAAAACAAAAAGCGTAGAAGACAATATTGCGAAAGCAAAAACTGCAAGCAAGGAAAAATTAGCAGCTCAACTTGCAGAAGCTAAAGCTTACGCTGAAAAAAAGAAAACCGAATTTATTTCAAAAGCTGATGCAGTGAAGGCCGACGTTGACGGGAAAGTGTCATCAGCAAAAAAATCTTTCCAGGAAAAAATAGCTCAATTAAAAGCGCAAGCCAGTGCCAGGAAAGCCAAGGTTGAAGCAAAGATCACTGCAAAAAAGCAAGAGATCCATTTAAAAGATGCCCAATGGGATTATGATGATGCTGTTGATTATGCACAAAATTGTATTGACTGGGCGGTAATAGCATTAGCAGATGTGGAAGAAGCAACACTTGAAGCACTGGATGCAAAAGTGAAACTCGATAGTCTAAAAACAGCCGTTGCGTAAGATCATTGCTTTTTGATGGATAGTGCAGCTGAAATGGCCACCGCTTGCCGTCTATGATCGTGAGGACCTTGTTTCTTTAAAAAAATAAATCAATGACAAGACTCAAAAACAAGCATGACCTTCCTCATACTGGAAAAAATCTGCTATAAATATATTCGGCAATTCATGAAAACTGAGATACCCTGTTTGAACTGATAATAAAATATTATTAATGACAAAAAAAAAACAATGAAATCAAAATTCCTATTAACTCTTTCGCTGCTCACTTCATTCTTCTTTTTTGCGGATGCACAGCAAAAGAAACCCAATATCGTGGTCATCATGGCCGACGATATTGGCATTTGGAACATCGGTGCGTACCATCGTGGGATGATGGCCTCGCGAACGCCAAATCTCGACAATCTGGCCAAGCAGGGCATGATGTTCACCGACTACTATGCCGAAGCGAGTTGCACTGCGGGCAGGGCTAACTTCATTACTGGCGAATTGCCCATCCGTACCGGTATGACTACGGTCGGACAGGCAGGTGCTGCCATTGGTATTCCGTTCGCTGCTTGCACGATGGCCACCGCGCTGAAAGCCCAGGGTTACGCCACAGGCCAATTCGGCAAAAACCATCTGGGCGACAAAAATGAGTTTCTTCCGACAGTCCACGGGTTTGATGAATTCTTTGGCTATCTCTATCACCTGGATGCGATGGAAGACCCTTTCCATCCCGGCTATTCAAAGGAAATGGCAAATACTGTTGGCCCCCGCAACATTATCCACAGCTGGGCTACTGACAAAGATGACGCTACAGAAATGCCACGCTGGGGCAAGATCGGTAAACAAAGGATCACCGACGAAGGCCCGATGCCACCACATCCGGTTGAAGGTATCAAATACAATATGGAAACAGTGGACGATGCATTTCTAGATGCATCAATTGCCTTTATGAAAAAGAACAAAGCTGCTAACCAGCCTTTTTTCTGCTGGCTTAACCCCACAAGGATGCACGCAGTGACACATCTCTCACCCAAGTATGAAAAAATGCGCACTCCCGAGAATGGTTGGAGTATTTCTGAAGCAGGTATGGCTCAGCTCGACGACATCGTAGGATCTGTCATGCGGTATCTCAAAGAAAACGGTTTGGAGGACAATACTATCGTCATGTTTACGACCGATAACGGCACCGAAAACTTTACCTGGCCCGACGGCGGACAGACACCGTTTGCAGGCGGCAAAGGCTCGGTACTGGAAGGCGGCTTCCGGGTGCCCTGCATTATACGGTGGCCTGGACATGTGCCCGCGGAATCCGTTCAGAACGGTGTCTTTTCTGGATTGGATTGGTTCCCTACTTTTCTCGCTGCTGCAGGTAATCCGAACATCGTCGAACAATTAGCCAAAGGGACAACAATCGGCGGCACGACTTACAAGAATCACTTGGATGGTTATGACCAGACTGCCCTCATAACTGGTAAAGGTCCATCCGCACGTAACGAAGTCTACTACTTTGCAGAATCTACTCTTGGTGCGGTTCGCATTGATGATTTCAAGTATCGATTCATTGACCAGCCTGGCGGTTGGCTTGGCGGTACTGTTAAGCCAAACTGGCCGATACTTGTCAATCTGCGTTTGGATCCTTTCGAACGTACTGGCATGGGGCAATCCATGGAGTATTTTGATTGGTATGCTTACCAATTCTGGCGCTACGTTTTCGTCCAGCGAGAGGTGGGCAAGCTTGCTCAAACGTTTCTTGACTATCCACCCATGCAGGCAGGTGCTAGCTTCAATCTGTCCGAATTAAAGGCAGAACTTGAAGAGAAAATGAAAGAGATGAACAAGAGCAGCGCTAACTAATAGCGGAAAGAAGGCAAATAAAAGTTCTTCAAATAGACAGCGGTCATCATCCGGTAAATCCGATAATTTCTGAATGCTGATGATGACCGTTGGTTTTTAAAAATGAAATGTTTTTGCAAGAATAAATCAGGAGAGGTAAATGGAAAATGTAATAGAACAAGACCAGCAGACGAGGGGTAAGGCGGAGCAGGATGCCGATCCGCGGATCGACCTCGCTGTGGAGCGAACTTCTTATGCGATGGAACGCACACAGCTTGCATGGATCCGCACTGTCATGGGCTTTATCACGGCAGGGTTAGCGATTGACAAAGGAACCGAAGCATTGCACGAAGCACGTGTGGTGGCCGGAGCGGCCTGGTCGAAGAATGGCCATTTTGCAGGCATGTTGCTGACCATTACATCAACGTTGTTGATGATAATAACTACAATAATTTATGTCCGCCGCATGAAACAGTTGAACAGAATGCGCGGTATAAAAACTGATCTGCCTCCACCGACAACTGCTCTGTCCATTTTTATTTGCTTATTAGGTGCATTGGCGATCTATTTTTTGCACATTCCCTGGTAGCAAACAATTTCGAATCGTAGCATAAAAAAGAACTAAAATGAACTACAAGATCAGATTTCCATTAATCCTGTTCATCGGATTCCAGCTGATCACGATCAGTGGTTATCCGCAAGAAAAAACAGGAATATCAACAACGGCAACAGCAACAATAGTAATTAATGTTGCCACGGATCCGCTTCCCTCATGGAATGAAGCTAACGCGAAGAGATCTATTATTGACTTTGTTACTAAAACAACGACCAAAGGAAGTACAGATTTTGTTCCTGTTGCAGACCGCATTGCCTGCTTTGATAATGATGGCACATTATGGACAGAGATGCCGCTGCCGTTTCAATTATACTTTATGATTGCCCGCATCAAAGCGATGGCGCCCCAACATCCGGAATGGAAAAACACCCAACCTTATAAAGGAATCCTGGAAGACGATCTGAAATCAGCACTGGCCGGTGGAAATAAAGCCTTGCTAGACCTGATGATCCCGGCATTTTCAGGAATGTCCGCAAATGAGTTTGATAAAACCGTGAAAGACTGGATGGCAACATCCACGCACCCGAAGACCGGTAAGCACTACAACGAAATGGTGTATCAACCCATGCTGGAGTTGCTCAATTACCTGAGAGAAAATGGATACAAGACATTTATTGTATCCGGTGGTGATATTGACTTCATGCGTGTGTGGGCAGAACAAGCGTATGGGATTCCGCCATACCAGGTCGTGGGAAGTTCTTTCAAATCAAAATACGATACAAGCCTCGCCTCTCCGGCAATAATCAAGCTTCCCGAATTTAGCTTCAATGATGACAAATTGGGCAAACCTGTTGGCATTTATGAGCACATTGGTATGCGTCCTGTATTTACCGCCGGAAATTCTGATGGTGATTACGGAATGATGCTATACACAACGACTGGCTCTGGTCCACGTTTCGGAATGTATGTTCATCATACAGACTCACTGCGTGAGTATTATTACGACAGGCAGTCGGGCCTGGCCAAATTAGACAAAGGCTTAGATGATGCAGCAAAATATCATTGGCTGATTGTTGATATGAAAACCGATTGGAAGAAAATATACCCCTTTGATAAATAATTTAAAATACAGACAAGATGAAACAAAGGTCATTCATTAAGATCATCAGTTGTGCAGCATTGATCTTCTTTTCAGCATTCAAATATGTGTCGGCCCAAACAAGGATTACAGCTATAGATATATTACTTGATCCGGATAAGACTATGCTGGATTCTGCGAAGGTTTACAATGAGATGATGCAGAAAAATTATTCCGGCCCCGGCAGTTATTCGCTCGATGAATTGCACACACCTCACATTACAGTTTTGCAATGTTTTGTA
>Ga0335085_10008301_pt1 | contig 15866 bp, 13 predicted proteins | sample Lox_Sample_45_FD_206712 | JGI IMG/M metagenome (GOLD analysis project Ga0335085, IMG submission 206712) | Soil microbial communities from Loxahatchee National Wildlife Refuge, Florida, United States - Lox_Sample_4.5 | ecosystem: Environmental > Terrestrial > Soil > Wetlands | place: USA...
CGTTCCGACGGGGGCCCGGAACGCCGGCAGTGATGCTCCGACGGGGGACCAGAGCATCGATATGAATCGTACACGGAAACACCCCCTAGTGTGTCAAGACCCAATTACAACCAGATCTCGGGACGAGCCTGAGCAGGCCCTATCTGTGCCCTGATTAGTTATCCGCGGAGCCGGGGCCGAGGGGGCTGCTGCCGTTTCCCCCGTTTGCATCTCCAGGGCCGCCAGGATCGCGGGTGGCGGGCAGGTTCGGCCGGTACTCCATGAAGCCGCGGATGTTGTCGGGCTCCCGGCCGCCGTTGGCGAACACGACAGCGAAATACGGAATGAAGATGGCCCCGACCGCCGGTATCGCCGCCAGCCAGCCGAAGTGGTTGACGAACAGGCAGATGGCTATCACGAAGCAGACCGCGCGGATGCTCATCATCACCAGGTAGCGGCGCTGCCGGTAGGCGATGTCGTCCGACATCGACCGGCGCGCCTGCGTGACCATGTGGACCGGTGGCCGCCGGCTGGAATGACGCATCCTCACTCTTCCACGGTATGCCCCGCCGGCAAGCCCCGGCGACACCAGGCCCGTCTAGCCGGGCCCGTCTAGCTGGCCTGGCTCACCGAGGACATGTTGAAGGCATCGATCCGCACCGGCGGCATCGCGGCCCGGTTGAAGTAGTCACCCCACTCGCGCGGCAGCGTCGGCTCGGTGGCACCCACCTCGAGCAGCCGTCCGAGCATGCCAACCGGCGACTCGTTGAACCTGAAGTTGTTCACCGCGCCGGTCACCTCGCCGTTCTCCACCAGGTAGACACCGTCCCTGGTGAGCCCGGTCAGCAGCAGGGTCTGCGGGTCCACCTCGCGGATGTACCACAGGCAGGTGAGCAGCAGCCCGTACCGGGTGGAGGCGATCATCTGCTCTAGCGACGGCGCCCCCGGCGCGGACGTGGCGAAGGTCAGGTTGTCGATGGCCGGGGTGACCGGCACCCCGGCCGCGGCGGCCGAGTGGCGGGAGGAGACCAGGGCCGCCAGCGAGCCGTCGCGGACCCAGTCGGTGGGGCCGAGCGGCAGGCCGTTGTCGAACACCGAGGAGTCGGATCCTGACGCATGAGCGATCACGAACGGCGCGCAGCCCAGGCCCGCCGCCCGCGGGTCGCTGGACAGCGTCACGGGCTGATCGCAGAGCCGCTCGCCGATCCTGGTGCCGCCGCGGGCCTTGCTGAACACCGTCCGGCCGTCCGCCGCGTCCTTCGCCCCGGCCGACCAGTACATGTACGTGAGCAGGTCGGACACCGCGGTCGGCGGCAGTAGCGTCTGGTACCGCCCGGCGGGCAGCGCCACGGTGCGCTTGGCCCAGTCGAGCCGGCCGGCGAGACCGGCGTCCAGGGTGGCGATGTCCACGTCGGTGAAGTCGCGGGTGGCCACGCCCGTCCAGGCCGAACGAGCCAGGTCAGCGGACTTGGCGTTGAGCTCCACCCGGCCGGTCGGCTGGTCGTGCCGCAGCCGCAGCCCGGATGTGCTGCCGAGGAACGTGCTCTCCACCTGGTGCTCGGCGAACCCGTAGAGCTTGCGGCCCGCGGCCTCGGCCACGGGCAGCGTCTGCCCGAGCGCGGCCGCGAAGCCGCGCAGCACCCCGATCTCGGTCCGGGCCGGCGGGGCGTCCCAGCCGACGCCACCCCCATTCATACCGAACGGGGCAGGCTCACCTGGCCCCGCCAGCTCGCCCGTGTCCTCGGCCAGGGCGCTCTCGGCGGCCGCGTGCTGCGCTTCGGCGACCACGTCGTCGATCTGCCCGGCCCGCACGCCGGCCCGCGACACCACGCCGACCGCGGCGCCGTCGCCGCGCCGGTCGATGGCGATGACGGTGAGCTGGCGGGAGCGTGACACGCCGTTGGTGGTGAGGGTGTTGCCCGCCCAGCGCAGGTTGGCGGTGGAGGTCTCCTCGGCGATCGCCACGCACTCGCCGGTCCTGGCCGCCGCCAGGGCCCGCTCGACGGTCTCCTGCGGGGTCATTCCGCCGCTCATGATGAACCCTCCTCGGCCGTGTTGAGTATCCGCACGCCGCGCATCAGGGCGGCCGGGCAGCCGTGGCTGACCGGGGCGACCTGACCGGGCTGGCCCTTGCCGCAGTTAAAGGCGCCGCCGAGCACGTAGGTCTGCGGCCCGCCGACGGCTTCCATCGAGCCCCAGAAGTCCGTGGTGGTGGCCTGGTACGCGACGTCGCGCAGCTGGCCGTCGAGGCGCCCGTTCCTGATCCGGAAGAAACGCTGCCCGGTGAACTGGAAGTTGTACCGCTGCATGTCGATGGACCAGCTCTTGTCGCCCAGGACGTAGATGCCGTTCTCGACCCCGGCGATGAGGTCGGCGGTGGACGGGCCGCCCGCCGCGGGCTGCAAGGACACGTTGGCCATCCGCTGGAGCGGCATATGCCCGGGGCCGTCGGAGAACGCGCAGCCGTTGGACCGGCCGAACCCCTTGAGCAGTGCCATCCGCCGGTCAAGCTGGTAACCGGCCAGCACCCCGTCGCGGATGAGGTCCCAGGACTGCCCGGCCACGCCCTCGTCGTCGTAGCCGACGGTGGACAGGCCGTGCTCGGCGGTGCGATCGCCGGTCACGTGCATGACGGGCGAGCCGTAGACCAGGCTGCCGAGCCTGTCCAGGGTGGCGAACGAGGTGCCGGCGTAAGCCGCCTCGTAGCCCAGCGCCCGGTCGAGCTCGGTGGCGTGACCGATCGACTCGTGGATCGTGAGCCACAGGTTGGAGGGGTCGATGACCAGGTCGTAGCGACCCGCCTCGACCGACGGGGCGCGCAGCTTGGCGGCGAGCAGCTCGGGCAGCTCGGCCAGCTCGGCGGCGAAATCCCAGCCGGTTCCCGTGAGGTACTCGTAGCCCCGGCCGACCGGCGGGGCCAGCGTGCGCATCGTGTCGAACCGGCCGTCGTCCGCTACCGCGACGGCGGTCAGCTGGGGGTGCAGCCTGACCCGCTGCTGGGTCGCGGTGGTCGCGCCGTCGGAGTAGAACTTGCACTCCATGACCTGCTGGAGCGAGGCGTCCACGTGGCTGACCGCGGAATGGGCGAGCAGGTCGTGGCTCCACTGCGCCAGCAGGGCCACCTTGTCCGCCACGCTGACCTCGAACGGGTCGGCGTCGTAGGAGGACACCCAGGTCACGTCGCCGTAGGCGGGCTCGGGCGCCAGCTCGATCGGCTCGGTGTTCATCGCCGCCGCCACCTGGGCGACCTCGACCGCCTGCCTGGCCGCCTCGGCCGCGGCATCCGCGGTGAGGTCGACGGCCGCGGCGAAGCCCCAGGTCCCGTCTACGATCACCCGGACGGCGAGGCCGGTATCGTCGGCGTCGAACTGGGTCTGCGGGTTCCCGTCGGACAGGCCGATCTGCTGGCCCCTGATGCGCTCGGCGCGGAAGTCGGCGTGCTGGGCGCCGAGACGGCTGGCCTGCGCGAGCGCCGCGTCGGCGAGGTCCCGCAGCGGCAGCGCGGCGAATTGCGGGTCGATCTTGGACTGACGATCGTTCACGCGGCGTGAGTCTATTTCCTCCCGGGGGACGACCCCCCGGGGACCCCCCGCATGGGGGGGCTGCCCGCCCCCCCATACCCCCGGGCCCCCCTTCGGAGGAAGCACTGTCGGCGCCCATGCCGGCCTCCATGCCGCCCCTCATGCCCCCGGCCCTCCTCCGGGGGGTAGCATCAGCCGGACCTGAAGAGGAGGCTGACGTGGGGCGTTCGGTACTGGTGACCGGCGGGAACCGCGGGATCGGGCTAGCCATTGCGCGACGGTTCGCGGCCGACGGCGACAGCGTCACGGTGACCTCCCGCTCGGGCGACCCGGTGGACGGGCTGGCGGTGGTGCGCTGCGACGTGCGCGACGTGGCCTCGGTGGACGCCGCCTTCAGCGCGGTGGAGGCGGACCAGGGGCCGGTCGAGGTGCTGGTCGCCAACGCGGGCGTGACCCGTGACACGCTGCTCGCGCTGATGGGCGAGGACGCGTTCGCCGAGGTGCTCGACACCAACCTGGCCGGCGCGTACCGGGTGGCCAAGCGGGCAGTGCGCGGCATGATGCGGATGCGCCGGGGGCGCCTCGTCTTCATCTCCTCCGTCGTCGGCCTGTACGGGTCGGCCGGGCAGGCCAACTACGCCTCGTCCAAGGCCGGCCTGGTCGGCCTGGCCAGGTCGCTGGCCCGCGAGCTCGGGTCGCGCGGCATCACCTCCAACGTGGTCGCGCCCGGCTTCGTGGACAGCGACATGACGGCGAACCTGTCCGAGGAGAGGAAGGCCGCGATCCTCGGCGCGGTGCCGCTCGGCCGCTACGCCGTCCCGGCCGAGGTGGCCGCGACGGTCGCGTTCCTGGCCGGTCCCGACGCTGCCTACATCACCGGCGCGGTCATCCCGGTCGACGGCGGCCTGGGGATGGGTCACTAATTTGTCGACCAGCCACAAGCGGCGGCGCGGCAGCTGCGCGCTGTTGCCCATTTAGCTGACCGGGCCCGGCAGGGCAAAGTGATCACCATGGGAATGAGGCAGTGATGGGCATCCTCGAGGGCAAGCGGATCCTGGTCACCGGGGTCATCACGGACGCCTCGATCGCGTTCCACGTCGCGCGGGTCGCCCAGCAGGAGGGCGCGACCGTCGTGCTGACCGGATTCGGGCGGCTCAGCCTGGTCGAGCGGATCGCGAAGCGGCTGCCTTCGCCGCCACCCGTGCTCGAGCTGGACGTGACCAGCGACGAGCACCTGGCCTCGCTCGCCGACCGGGTGACGGAGCACGTCGACGGCCTCGACGGCGTGCTGCACGCGATCGCGTACGCGAACCCGGAGGAAGCCCTGGGCGGGAACTTCGTGCACACCAAGTGGCCCGACGTGGCGACCGCGGTCCAGGTCTCGGCGTACTCGCTGAAGGCGCTGACGATGGCGGCGCTGCCGCTGATGAGCGGCGGCGGCTCGGTGGTGGGTCTCGACTTCGACGCCAGCGTCGCCTGGCCCGGCTACGACTGGATGGGCGTGGCCAAGGCCGGGCTCGAGTCGTGTGCCAGGTACCTGGCCCGGGACCTGGGGGAGAAACGCGTCCGGGTGAACCTGGTGGCGGCCGGCCCGCTGCGCACCATGGCCGCGAAGTCCATCCCCGGCTTCGACCGGTTCGAGGACGTGTGGGACACCCGCGCGCCGCTCGGCTGGAGCATCACTGACCCGGAGCCGACCGCGCGGGCCTGCGTGGCGCTGCTCTCCGACTGGTTCCCCGCCACCACCGGCGAGATCGTGCACGTGGACGGCGGCGTGCACGCGGTAGGAGCATGACGGCCGCCCCGCCCCGCCCCGCAGCCGCGGCGCAGTACGGTCATCCGCCGGTGACCAGAGCGGAGGCCAGCCGGGATTCCGTGAGGTGATGAATATCTCACCCTGTGTGACAAAACCTCCGGCCCGTGACCTTGCTGACGCCCTGTCGTTTTCAACGTGTTATGTGTTGATACCCAATTCGTTATTTATGGTCATTGGGGAGGCGGCCCGAAAGCCGGCAATTCGTCACATACCACGTTTGGTTGTACTTGCGCATCACCATTTCTACGGTAATTCGAGTGCAGAGAGTAGCTATTGATCTACGGTCCGCTAAAGAGTGACGCTTAGTAGTCACCGACCGGAGGTGAGGCGCCTGGGGTACCGGAGGGCGACGCGGCACCGGGGTCCGCTCACGTTCTTGGTGTCACAGACGGTTGCAAACGGAGATTCTGCGGCAAGACGGCCATCCGACGGCAAGGCTTCACGGCTGTAGGGCTCGTGGGGTTGCCGGGGTCATAGTTAACAGAAGAGACTAGATCCCGAAATATCCGGATGCTAGCCGTGCGGCTATGCGAGGCCCCCGTCAGGGGATTGATGGCAACTTGTGACATTATCGGCGAGAGATCGATGCAATATGGAACTTACGCTTCCGCTAACTCATAACACCGGTAGCTCACCGGCCGGCTCTCGGCATGAGCCGGTACGGCGGTGCCGGGGAGACGGGCCGTAATCGGGTTGGGGGGTACTGCGACCCAGTGCCCCGCGACGGTGCGGAGCGGATCACCGGCAACCAGCGAGAGAAGGGCGACAAGCTGATGACCCCAGTTCGGAGAACAGGCGCGAGCAGCGCGAGGAGGGAGGGGAGATGATGTTCCGCAGCAAGAAGGTCGTAGGTATAGCCCTCGCGGCGGCCAGCATCACCGCCCTCGCCGCCTGTAGCAGCAGTGGCTCCGGTGGCGGAGGCAACAACAACAACAGCAGTTCCAGCGTGGTCAAGGTCCCCGGCGGCATCGGGTCGATCCCGGTGGCCCCCGCGAACGAGACGAAGAAGGCGGGGACCATCACCTGGGCGATGGCGCCCGGAGCCACCCCGAACTGGATCTTCCCGGTCATCCCCTCGGCCAACAACTCGGTCTACAACGCCTTCAACTTCATCTACCAGGGCTGGCGGCCGCTGTACTGGACGGTGAACGGCGTCGTTCCCGAGGTCGTGAACGACATGAGCCTCGCGGCCCAGCCGGTGTGGAGCAACGGCAACAAGACCGCGACGATCAAGATGAACAGCAACTACAAGTGGTCGAACGGCAAGCCGCTTACCGCCAACGACCTGCTGTTCACCATCGACGTGATCAAGGCCGCCATCAAGGTTTCCCCGGCGAACTGGGCTGGCTACACGCCCAAACACTTCCCGGACAACCTGGTCAGCACCTCCGAGCCTGACTCCACGACCCTGGTGCTGAACCTGAACGCGCCGGTCAACCCGACCTGGTTCACCGAGGACATCCTCAGCTCGGTCAACCCGATGCCGAGCGCCGACTGGGCGAAGTCGTCGGCCAGCGGCTCGGTCGTGCCGGCCTCGGGCTGGAACCCGTCGACGATGGAGGGGATCTTCAAGTTCCTCACCTCACAGGCGAAGTCGGTCAGCACTTACACGACCAACCCGCTGTGGCAGATCGTGGACGGCCCGTACAAGCTGTCGCAGTACAACACGACGACCGGCGCCTTCACCATGGTGCCGAACAAGACCTACGGCGGTCCGCACGTGACCCCGATGTCCAACTTCCAGGCCGTCGCGTTCACCTCGGACGCCGCGGAGTTCAATGCGATCAAGTCCAAGAGCATCGACGTGGGCTTCGTTCCCGCGGCCAACATCCCGCAGCTGCCCCAGGTGCTCAGGCTCGGCTACAACTACTTCGGCGAGCCGGACTTCGGGATGAACTTCCTGAACTACAACTTCAAGGACACGACCAACCACTTCAACAGCATCGTCTCCCAGCTGTACTTCCGCCAGGCGATGGCGCACGTGGAAGACCAGCAGGGCTGGATCTCGGCGTTCATGCACGGCGCGGGCGCGCCGGCTTACGGCCCGATCCCGGCCTACCCGAAGAGCCCGTTCCTGCCAGAAAACGCGGCGACCAACCCGTACCCGTTCAGCATCAGCACCGCGACCAACCTGCTGAAGCAGCACGGCTGGACGATCAACGCGGGCGGCACGGACGTCTGCCAGAGCGCGGGCAGCGGCGCCAACCAGTGCGGCGCGGGCATCCCGGCCGGCACGCAGCTCAAGTTCAACCTGATCTACAACTCGGGTTCGAACCTGATCACCAGCGAGATGACCGACCTGGTGTCCAAGGCCAAGCAGGCCGGCATCAACATCACGCTGCAGAGCAGCAACTTCAACTACATGATCTCCAACTACCTGGACCCGTACGCTCCGGCGAACGAGAACAAGTGGGCTATGCAGGACTTCGGCGGTGAGACGAACAGCACCTACCCGACCACGTTCAGCCTGTTCAACACCGGCGGGTCCAACCAGATCGGCGACTACAGCAACCCGCAGGCCGACAAGCTGATCAACGACTCCATCACGAGCAGTGACCCGGCCGCGGTCAAGGCCGAGGCGGCGTTCCTCACCACCGATCAGCCGTCGATGTTCGAGCCCAACAACGACTACACCTGGGCTTGGAAGACCGGCATCTCCTCGACCAAGCCGGAAGCCTGGGCGAACCTGACCCAGTACTACAGCACTCCCGAGTACTGGTACCTCAACAAGTAACCACACCTCGGACGCTGGACTGCCCTGGTCTCCGGTGATACACCGGAGACCAGGGCACCGGCTGGTGTCGCATGGCCTTACCTGGGCAGCGGCGGCACCGGGCGCCCGGGCCGCGGTGGTTGCCGCGGAGGGAAGGCAGGTTCAATGATCTCCTACCTAGCTCGCCGGCTGGTCACGTCCATCATCGTGGTCATCGGCGTCTCCATCTTCATCTTCCTGCTGCTGCACGCGATCTACCCGTCGCCGGCCAGGCAGGTCCTCGGGCTGTCGGCCCGGCCCGCCCAGATCAACGCCTGGAACCAGGCCAACGGTTACGACGACCCGGTGATCGTGCAGTACCTCAAGTACATGAACCAGCTGCTGCACGGCAACCTGGGGTACTCCTACGCCGAGAACCAGAGCGTGCTCGCGCTCTTCCAGGAGCGCGTGTGGCGAAGCGTCTACCTGTCCGGGATATCGCTGCTGATCGCGGTGATCATCGCCATGCCGCTGGGCATCTTCCAGGCCGTCAAGCGCAACACCATCGGGGACAACGTCGCGACGAGCGGGGCGTTCATTCTCTACTCGATGCCGTCGTTCTTCCTCGGCCTGATCCTCATCCAGGTGTTCGCGATCTCCCTGCCGATCTTCAACTTCGAGGCCAGCCAGTCCACCAACGTGTGGGTGGTCATGGGGGACTGGTACTCCATGACCCTGCCGATCTTCACGCTCGCGCTGATCACGGTGGCCGCCTTCTCCCGTTACATGAGATCCTCGGCCATCGACGTGCTGGCCCAGGACTACATCAAGGTGGCCCGGGCCAAGGGCCTGCCCGAGCGGCTCGTGCTGTGGCGGCACCTGGTCCGCAACGCCAGCCTGCCGATGGTGACGCTGATCGGCCTGTCCCTGCCGATCCTGCTGGCCGGCAACCTGATCACCGAGACGCTTTTCAACTACCAGGGTCTGGGGCTGCTCTTCTTCACCAGCCTGCAGAAGGTCGACTACCCGGTCCTGCTCGCCTACACCCTGGCGGGCGCCGTCCTCGTCGTCGTCGGAAACCTGATCGCGGACATCGCGCTCACCGTCGCGGACCCGCGCATCCGGCTGGCCTGACCGGCCCGGCCAAGGAAGGAAGCAACCATGGCGTCGCAACCCTCATCGTTGCCGCCGCTCGACGTGCAGCGTGCCCCGGAAGGCGGCGAGGTCGGCGCGATCCAGAGCGGATGGCGGCTCGCGCTGCGCGAGTTCGCGAGCAACCGGCTGGCCCTGATTGGCTTCGGCATCCTCATCTTCTTCGTGCTCTTCAGCTTCGTCGGTCCGCTCATCTACAAGACCAACCAGCTCGACACCAACCTCACGCTGGCGAACATGCCGCCCTCGGGGGCTCACCTGTTCGGCACGGACGGCCAGGGGTTCGACGAACTGGGCCGGATCATGAAGGGCGGCCAGGCCGCCCTGGAGATCGGGTTCTTCGCCGCGTTCGTCGCCATCGTGATCGGCACGCTGTGGGGCGCCGTTTCCGGCCTGATCGGCGGGGTCGTCGACTCGTCCATGATGCGTATCGTCGACATCTTCCTCTCCGTGCCGTTCCTGTTCGTGGTGCTGATCCTGGCCGTCAAGTTCGGCGCGACCGTCCTGTCGCTGAGCCTGGTCATCGGCTTCTTCGCCTGGCAGGTGCCCGCCCGGCTGGTCCGCGGCGAGGTGCTCTCGCTCCGGGAACGCGACTTCGTCCTGGCCGCGCGGACGGCGGGGGCCAGCAGCTGGCGGCTGATCAGCAGGCACTTGATCCCGAACGCCCTCGGCGTGGTCATCGTCAACGTGACGTTCCAGGTGGCCGACGCGATCCTGGCCGTCTCGTACATCGGCTTCCTCGGCTTCGGGCTGCATTTCCCGAACGTCGACTGGGGTGATCAGCTCTCCGACGGCAGCAACTCGCTGCAATCCGGCTACTGGTGGCTCATCTACCCGGTAGGTGCCTGCATCGTCCTGACCGTGATGGCGCTCAACTTCATCGGTGACGCGCTGCGTGACGCGATGGACGTCCGGCTGAGACGACGTTAGGGGCCCGCCCCGCGGGGCAGGAAAGATCAACTGAAGCCACCGATCACGAGAGGTAGCGGCCTCATGGCCCCAGTCCTTGACATCCAGGACCTGTCGACGCATATCAAGCTCACCAGCTCCGTCGTGCAGGCCGTCGGCAACATCGACCTGCATGTGGAGGCCGGGGAGACCCTCGGCATCGTGGGGGAATCCGGCTGCGGCAAGTCCATGACCGGACTGTCGATCATGGGGCTGCTGCCGCCGGGCGGTTCCATCGTCGGCGGCTCCATCAAGCTCAACGACCGCGAGCTTGTCGGTCTCAAGGACGAGGAGATGCGCCGGGTCCGCGGCAACGAGATCTCGATGATCTTCCAGGATCCGCTCACCTCGCTGGATCCGACCAAGACCATCGGCTACCAGGTGAGTGAGCCGGTCCGGCTGCACCGCGGCGCCTCGAAGGCAGCGGCGCTCCACCGCGCGGTCGAGGTGCTGTCGCTGGTCGGCCTGCCCCGGCCGAAGGAGCGCCTCAGTGACTATCCGCACCAGCTGTCCGGCGGGCTGCGCCAGCGCGTGATGATCGCGATGGCGCTGGCCTGCGAGCCCAAGCTGCTGATCGCCGACGAGCCCACCACGGCGCTCGATGTCACCATCCAGGCGCAGATCCTGACCCTGCTCAAGGACCTGAAGGACCGGCTGGGCATGGCCATGCTGCTGATCACGCACGACATGGGCGTGATCGCCGGGCACGCGGACCGGGTCAACGTGATGTACGCGGGGCGGGTGGTGGAGACAGCCGAGGCCGGGGAGCTGTTCACCGAGATGCACCACCCCTACACCCAGGCCCTGCTCGCGTCGATTCCCCAGCTCAAGCAGGACGCTGCCAAGGCGCTGCACGCCATCCCCGGGCTGCCGCCCGACCTGACCCGCCCTCCGCAGGGCTGCCGGTTCGCCGCCCGGTGCCCGCGCGCCTCGGACAAGTGCCGGACCGAGGAACCGCCGCTGGCCGGGAGAACCTCCGAGCACCGGTTCGCCTGCTGGCACCCGGTGGACGGGCCGCTCGTCCTGACCCTGATCGGCGAGCGCGGGCCGGACGCGGAAAGCACCGGACTGGCCGCATCGGATGCCGAGAGCATGGCCGAGGCGGCGGCCGCTGACGAGTATGGCAATCTCACCGATGCGCCGCTGCCCGACGCGGACGACGCTCAGGACCAGGCGATGCCCGAACTGGTCGTGGCGGCGGGCCTGGAGGTAACCGCCGACGGCCGCCTGGAGGTGACCGAGCGCGAGGTCGAGCCGTCCGAGGACAACGGTAACGGGACGGCTCCGCTGCTCGACATCCGCAACCTGGTCAAGGAGTACCCGATCACCTCCGGCGCGGTCCTGCGGCGCAAGGTGGCGGCCGTCCACGCCGTGTCGGACGTGTCCTTCTCGGTGCCCGCCGGCACGACGTTCGGCCTGGTGGGCGAGTCGGGCTGCGGCAAGACCACGATCGGCAAGATGATCGTGGCACTGGAGCGGCCCAACTCCGGCGCGGTCACCCTCGGCGGCGTCGACATGTCCAAGCTGCGCGGCGGCGAGCTCCGGCGCAAGCGCCGTGACCTGCAGCTCATGTTCCAGGACCCGCACTCCTCGCTGGACCCGAGGATGCGCGTGGGCACGATCATCGGCGAGCCGCTCGCGGTGCAGCGCCTCGGCAGCAAGCGGGCACAGCGGGACCGGGTCTTCGAGCTGCTCACCGAGGTCGGGCTGCCGCGCAACGCGGTCGAGCGCTACCCGCACGAGTTCTCCGGCGGCCAGCGGCAGCGCATCGGCCTGGCCCGGGCCCTCACCCTTAACCCGCGCCTGATCGTGGCGGACGAGCCGGTCAGCGCGCTCGACGTGTCGATCAGGGCTCAGGTGCTCAACCTGATGAAGCGGCTGCAGGCCTCGCACGGGCTGACCTACGTCGTGATCTCGCACGACCTGGCGGTGGTCAAGTACATGGCCGAGCGGATCGGCGTCATGTACCTGGGCAAGCTGGTCGAGATCGGATCCGCGCAGGACATCTACGAGCGGCCCGCGCACCCGTACACGGCCGGGCTGATCGCCACCATCCCGGTGCCGGACCCGGCCGCCGAGCTGGCCAAGCAGGGCGCCGCCATCAAGGGCGAGCTGCCCAGCCCGGTCAACCCGCCCTCCGGGTGCCGGTTCAGGACCAGGTGCCAGTTCGCCCAGGAGCGGTGCGCGGCCGAGGAGCCCGTGCTCCGCAGCTTCGGCCCGGGGCACATGGCAGCCTGCCACTTCCCGCTGCAGAACCCGGTCGGCGCCGAGGCGGATACCCCGGCCATGACCAGTGCCGGAGGGGAAGCCGGCCGCTAGGCTCCGTGGCGTCCTCTTGCCCTGGGGCCGGATGATGCCGATACTCCAGTCATGGGAGGGTCGACGGCGGACACGCCTACCACGCCTGAATTCCTCCGCGCCTCCGACGCGGAGCGTGACCACGCGGTCAGCGAGCTGCGGAACGAGTTCGCCGAGGGCCGCCTGTCGCACGACACCTTCATGTACCGGATGCAGAGTGCCCTCGACGCGCGGCACCGCGGTCAGCTCGCCGGGTTGTTCACCGACCTGCCGCCGCGGCGCCCGGGGCTGCTGGCCCGGATCAAGGCCGTCCTGCGCGGCGAGCCGCCGCCCGGGCCGGACCAGCCGGACGGGTTGCCGCCGGGAACCCAGCGGATCGGCGAAATGCCAGGACCGGGACCGCAGGGACTTCCCTGGGCCCGGTCAGGCCCGGTGAGCCCGGCCGTACCGCGGCCGCCCGCACCTTCGCCCGCCCCGGCCCGGGCGGTGCCGCTGTTCTTCCCCCCGGGCAGCGGCACGCGCTTCACCATCGGCCGGACCCGCGAGTGCGACCTGTGCCTGACCGACCTGTCCGTCTCCCGGATGCACGCCCTGCTGGTCCGCCGCGAGGACGGCTGGGTCCTGTCCGACCTGGGCTCGCACAACGGCACCAGGCTCAACGGCTGGCTGGTCCGCGAACCGGTCCCGGTACGCCCCGGTGACCGGGTGGAGTTCGGCTCGATGGCGTTCATCGTCCAGGGTGACCCGCCGGGCGAGCCGGTGCCTGAGCAGGCCGCCGAGGACCAGCCGCCCGGCTCCGCGGGCCCGGGGACATCGGGGTAAAGGGCGCGGAACCGGCTAGAGTCAAGGCGTGACGACGGTTCTCCTGGTACGGCATGGGCTCACCGCGACGACCGGTCATGTGCTGACCGGGTGGACGCCCGGCATCTCGCTCGATGACCGGGGTCAGGCTCAGGCGGCCGCGCTGGCCGCCAGGCTCGCGCCGCTCCCGCTGGACGCCATCGTCAGCAGCCCGCTGGAACGCTGCCAGCAGACCGCGGCGGCGATCGCGGCGACCAGGGCCGGCCAGCAGGTCCTCACCGAGGACCGGGTGGGGGAGTGCCGTTACGGCGACTGGACGGGCCAGCCGCTGAAGAAGCTCGCGCAAGAGCCGCTCTGGCGTGTCGTGCAGGCTCACCCCAGCGCGGTGACGTTCCCGGGCCCGGACGGCGAGTCCATGCCGGACATGCAGCACCGGGCGTTGGCCGCGATCAGGGAATGGAATGCCAGGCTCGGCCAGGACGCTACCTACCTCATCTGCTCGCACGGCGATGTCATCAAGGCCATCGTCGCGGATAGCCTGGGACTGCACCTTGACCAGTGCCAGCGGATCCAGGCCGATCCCTGCTCGCTGACCGTGATCAGGTACACGCCGATGCGGCCGTTCCTGGTCCGGATGAATGACAGAGGGGGTGGGGTGGATGACCTCATGCCGCGCGTGGACGATCATGCCCGCGGCCGTGACGGGGAGCAGAGCGACGCGGCGGTGGGCGGCGGCTCTGGCGGCGCGGATCAAGTGAACGGTGCCAGCAGCATCCCGGCCGGCGCAGCCACGGCAAGTGGCCAGCAGTCGGCGGACAGGCAAGGATAGGACTATGTCGGTCTTTTTCTATGACCCGCCGGACAGGTTCGTGGCCGGCGCGGTCGGCCAGCCAGGAGAGCGGATCTTCTACCTCCAGGCGACTTCTAGCGGGCGCGTGACCAGCGTCGTCCTGGAGAAATTCCAGGTGAGCCTGCTAGCCGAGCGTATCGATGAGCTTCTCGACGAGGTGCTCAGGCGGACCGGCGGATCGCCGGACGTGCCCGCCGCGGCCCCCTCGGTGCTCCAGGACGACGCGCCGCTCGATCTCCCGCTGCTCGAGGACTTCCGGGTGGGCGCCATCGCCCTGGCCTGGGACGGCGACGGCGGCATGGTCGTCATCGAGGCACAGGAGGAATCGGACGAGCCAGTCGAACCGCTGGCTGAGGACCTGCCCGCGGACGGGCCCGGGGTGCTCCGGGTGCGCATCACGCCGGGCGCCGCCCGTGCCTTCGCCCAGCGGGCGGCCAAGATCGTCGCGGCGGGCCGTCCGCCGTGCCCGCTGTGCGGGCTGCCGCTGGATACCGACGGGCACATCTGCCCCCGGCAGAACGGTCACCGCGCCGCCCATGCTTGAGCACAAGCGCTCCGCGCCGGATGACGATGACGGCGAGCAGGCCACCCTCGACCTGCTCGCCAACGGGAAGCTAGAGATCGAGGGGCGGCTGGTCGACGCGTCCAACGCCACTCTTTACTGCACGATCAACGTCGGCGGCCCGGGCGGCGAGGTCGCGTGCGTCTACAAGCCCATCGCGGGCGAGCGCCCGCTGTGGGACTTCCCGATGGGCACGCTGGCCGGCCGGGAGGTCGCGGCCTACGTGGTGTCGCGCGCGGCCGGCTGGGACGTGGTCCCGCCGACGGTCATGCGGGACGGGCCGTTCGGGCCCGGCATGTGCCAGCTGTGGATCGATCACGATACCGACCTGGACCTGATCGCCCTGTCCCGCCGCACCGACCACGCGGGCCTGCGGGACATGGCCGTGTTCGACGCGGTGGTGAACAACGCCGACAGGAAGATCGGTCATCTGCTGCCGGTCGCCGACGGGCACCTGTACGGCTGCGACCACGGCGTGTGCTTCGCCGAGGACTACAAGCTGCGCACCGTCTTGTGGCAGTGGCGGGGCAAGACCCTGCCGAGGCGCTCACTGGAGGCCCTCCGCCGCCTGAACACCCAGCTCAACGACGGTGCCCTGGACGGTGAGCTGTCCTCGCTGCTGACCGCGAACGAGATCAGCGCGACCAAGATCAGGGTGGAGACGCTGCTCAAGCACCGGGTTCACCCGTACCCGCCCGCCGACTGGCCCGCCATTCCCTGGCCGCCGGTCTAGCGCGGCCCGCTCCTGAGGCCTATGACTCTGGGGCGCCGCCGTGGCGCCTGAAGTAGCGCTCGAACTCGCGGGCGATCGCGTCGCCGCTCGCCTCGGGGAGGTCCATGGCGTCCTTGGCCTCCTCCAGGGTCCGCACGTAGTCGGCGACCTCGGAGTCCTGCTGGGCGAGCTCATCCACGCCGCGTTCCCAGGCGCGCGCTTCCTCGGGCAGGTCAGCCAGCGGCAGCGGCACGTCGAGGATGTCCTCGACGCCGCGCAGCAGCGCCAGCGTGGCCTTCGGGCTGGGCGGCTGGGCCACGTAGTGGGGGACCTGCGCCCACAGCGAGACGGTCGGGATGCCCGCCGCGGCGCACATGTGCTGCATCACCCCGACGATCCCGGTAGGCCCCTTGTAGTCGGAGAGGCCGACGCCGATCTCGGTGGCGAGCTCGGCGTTCGACGAGCCGATGGACACCGGCACCGGCCGGGTGTGCGGAGCGTCGGCGAGCAGCGCGCCGAGCAGGATGATCATCTC
>Ga0335085_10008302_pt1 | contig 15865 bp, 15 predicted proteins | sample Lox_Sample_45_FD_206712 | JGI IMG/M metagenome (GOLD analysis project Ga0335085, IMG submission 206712) | Soil microbial communities from Loxahatchee National Wildlife Refuge, Florida, United States - Lox_Sample_4.5 | ecosystem: Environmental > Terrestrial > Soil > Wetlands | place: USA...
CCTGGCCCGGTGGATCCGCGGCCACTGGCGCATCGAAGCCCTGCACCACATCCGCGACGTCACTTACGGCGAGGACGCCTCCCAGATCCGTACCGGCAACGGCCCCCAGGTCATGGCCACCCTGCGCAACCTGGCCATCGGAATCATGAAGATGGCCGGGCACCCCAACATCGCCTCTGCCACCCGCTACCACGCCCGCGACGCCACCCGCACCCTGGCCACCCTCGGGCTCACCCGCTGACCCGCACCGGGGCGCTCAGCAGGAAGGCGGCCCCAGCGTGCGATAGGACAGTCCCGTGCTCTACCGCATGCGCATCTACCGCGCCGTCCCCGAGAACCTGGCGGCATTCCACAAGTTCTTCCGCGACTACCTGCTGCCGGTCCAGCTCCGCCACGGCGCCAGGCTGGTCGGGCGGTGGCAGACCGACGACAACCGCGTCGTCGCGGTCTGGGAATACGACGACCGCCAAGCCTGCGAACGCATCGAGGCCACGGTCCGGGCCGACCCAGCCACGCAACGAGCCCGCAGCCAACGTGCGCGCTTGCCCACGCTCTTCACCACCAAAGAAGAGACGTTCATGTCCTCAACCATCACCTGAGCCACCAGGAACAACCCGGCCCACCTAGCCCGGCGTGACCGAAACGGACACCACACCACTATGCCGAGACCCTGCTCATCTGCCGCTCTGCGCTCGTCACCGCGGTCGGTAAACGTCGGAGCGGTGTTCGATGGCTACGACGGTGACCTGGCGCTGCCGATCATCGATGCGGTAGATCACGCGGTAATCACCACGGCGAGCACTGTGCAGCCCCTCCAGGCCCAGCTTCAGCGGTTTGCCGACGCGATACGGGCTTGCGGCTAGCGACCCGTACAGAAACTCGACGACAGCGGTGGCCACTTTCTCAGGCAGCCTGGTCAGTGCCCGGCGTGATGCGGCGGTCCAGGCGATCGCGAAGGCGGTACCGCTCACTGGCCGGAGATCAGGCGCTGGGCTTCTTCCTTGCTCAGCACGGCCGCATCGGTGGTGCTCAGCTCGGCCAGGCTTTCGCGGATATCGGCGAGCAGGCCAGCACTGTCCATGATGTCGAGCGTTTCTTCCAGGGACTCCAGGTCGTCGACGCTGATGACGACGGCAGCAGGATGGCCGTGCTTGGTTATGACGACGCGGCCATGCTCTCGTTCCAGACGGTCCACGACCTCAGAAAGCCGGTTCTTCACATCGGCCAGGGGCATCTGCTCCGATACTGACATGGCTAGAAGTATAGCTACTCTCCGACGGGATACCAGCCCGCAAGACATCCTCAGCCGCCGACCGAGCGATGGGCTGGAACCTCCGCCTGCCTGTCCGGTCGGACGCCGCTCGTCCCTGCCGTCCGGTCGCACTCCCTCAGCACGTGGCCATGCGCCGAGATTCGCTACAGAGAGTAGCGAAACTGGCTGGGCGAGAACGCGCTCCTACCCGCTATGCGCGATTCTTAAGCACGGACTATGCGAGGTTATGGCCACACCGAACCAGGTGTTATGCGCCGGTTTCGATCCGGCATTGGTTGCGCGGGCACGCATCGCCGGGCTCGCTGTCCGGCCAGCACCTCAGGTCTCCTAGCCCGCCGCGAGTGCCGTGTCTCGAAGGTGCTGGATGATTTCGTTCTGGTCTTCGCGTGTAGTGACTTGGTCCAGTTCGTTGAGCAGGAGAATCAGGGCGTGCTGGGTAGGGTCCTGCTCGTTCCAGGCCGGTAGCAGGCGGTAGAAGATTACGGAGAACTTGCCTATATCGATGGCACTGCGCCCGAAGGCCCGCAGGGCGGCGCAGAACTGGTCCGGATCGCCGGTTTCTGGCCCGCTCACGGCGATGCCGTGCTCGACGGGCATCTGGCGGAGGACTGGCTCGGCATCAGGGGCGTGCCGTAGCTCAGGCAGGCGACCTCGGTCGTGGCGGAGTATCCAGATTCCCGGCCAGGAGACGGCACGCCAGGTCGATCGCCCGGTCCACGTCCGGGAGGCAGGGTCCACCTGTTCTCGTGCATGTCTTGAGTCAACGTGCCCCGGTCGTTCAGTGTTCGTCCTCGACGGGCTCGACGTCGTCGCCAAGCATGGGGGCTGCCGTCTTGCGCTGGAACAGGGTCCCGAACGCGCCAGCGATCCCGGCTGCGGCGCCCTTGATCGCCGCTCCGGCCTCCCCGGCCGCGGCAGCCGCTCGGGGCTGGTCCGGGGTGCCGTCGCCGTCGATGTCGACCGGGCGGAACACCTCGGTTGCCCGGTCGAAGGTCTCGGCGCCGAATCGCTCTGCTGAACTGGCGCCCTCGGATGCGGCCGCGAGCACCTGGTCGCGCACCTCTGCTGCGGCCTGGCCCCAGCGCTTGGCGTCCTTCGCTTCGTGGCCGGACTCGATCCCGAGTCGACCGCGGAAGTCGAGGACGCCGGTCGTGATCTGGTTGCTCGACTTCACCGCGGCTGGAGAGTCGAACGGGTTGAGCAGCACTTTCGAGTTCGCCTTGCGGACGGTCTCGTCCAGCCGGGTGAGGAGTCGTGCGGTGCTGCGGCCGATGAGTTCGAGGCGGTTCTGCCGCGCGGTAGCCAGCCCGAGGCGGTGGCTGTCGAGTTCGTCGGGGGAGGCGTCGAGCACCCGGTCGAGTTCGAGCACAGAGACGCCGTCCTGGAGTTGGAAAGTCCGGGCGAGGACCGCCAGCCACTCGCGGACCCTCGGCTCGGCCTCCTTGGCCGCCTTGGCGATCTCGCCGAGGCTCGCCTTCTTCTCCAGGTTCTCCGCGATGGCGTCGAGCTGGCGGAGTGCGTACGCCTGAGTACTGGCGATCGTCATCCCGGTCGCCTGCACCTTCGACCAGCTGACCTCCGAGACCCGCCCGACCTGGTCACGGACGGTCAGGGCCTCCTCGATGATCAAGTCGACGCCGATCATGTCCGCCAGCACGGCATCCTTCTGCCCGCGCAGGATGTCATCGACCTTCTCGTTGATCTCCTGGAGGTACCCGACGATCTCGTCCATCTGCTGCTGCATGGCGCGCTGCTGCATCATCGTGGACAGCGCAGTCAAGGCGAACGGGCCCCTCAGCAGGGCCGACGGAGCCTGCGCGATCTGGAGCCACTGCTTGATGTCGCCCGGCTCGCCGATCATCGCGTGGCTCACACCGGGCGTCTTGGTCGGCATCAACCCGTACTTCTTAACGGCCTCGGCCGACTCAGCGGTCAGCTTCACCCAACGTCCGGAGTTCGCCGCGAGGTCGGCACCGATCTGCGCAGCGGCCCCACCTGTCCCCAAGAACGACCAAAGGCGGTGAAGATCGAGATCCCTCGACGGTGCTTCGCGGAGCCCGGCTGAAAGAAAGAACCGTTCGACGTCCGCCGAGTTGCCGATGACCGCGAGCCCGTCGCCGTCGCTCACCAGCTCGACCTCGCTGCCCATCGCTACTCCTGCTGCCCGTGGGTGCCCTTCACCCTGTGGGATTCATCCCGAAGCGTACTCGGCAGCGCCGACATCTATAGGGGGGCCGGCACTCGTCGGCCAACAGGCTCACCCGCTCCGGCACACCTCGTACATCTCAAACAACTCGTCCCGGTAGCCGATGAACCACGAAGCTCCAGAACAGGCCGATCTGCACGCGATAGGCGATGCCAACGCCACAAGACAACCGCGCCGAGTCGGCGCTCTGTTTCCCGCGTAAGGGCGGTAGGTGCACCGGGCTGATCGCCCGCCGTGGCAGGGTGCCAGGACTCAGGGCAGGACCTCGGTGACTGCCACAAGGCGGCTGGCCGCGGGGCGGTCCTGGCCAGCCAGACCGCATCCCTGCGCATTGAGTACTTTAGGTCTCGAGCACCCTGCGTCCCGGCATAGCCACGGCAGCCACAACTGGCCGCCGACGTCCAGCCCACTTCCGGGCTGACGGAAGTCCCGGCGCGCGTGGTCAAACTGTGCGTGTGCTCGGCGTAACCCAGCCCTCGCACTGCGGCATGCCGCATCAGGCAATCCGCTGATTTGCCCCATCCGGGCCCACCCGGTGCGGACCGGATAGACGCCGTCTGCGCGACTCCCGGCGCATCCGACAGGGCGTCGGGACTCAAGATCGCAAGCATGCTGCGCTGAGCAGCAATATCGCGGGAGAACACTGCATTCTGCCCACTGCTCAACCACCACTCAGCCAAACGGATCAGGCCCGTCCCGCCCGAGCCCTACAGTCTGACCTGTATCGTGCGGTGCTGTGCTGCATGGCGAGGCGGTATTCATTCCGGACCTGATCCCGCGTCATGGCGTGATCGCATTCTGGGGCACGGGCTCGGGATCAGACAAGGTGGAGCTTGTCTTCGCTGGCGGCAGGTACGGAATCCGCAAGCGACTGGTCTCGGCGGATCTGGTCCCGGTGGCGGATGCCCTGCCCATGCTGCTATCCGTTAATCCGGAGACGGGCGGCCGGCCTGATGCACCGGTGCGGCGGTCCGTCAGCGTGTGGTCAGCGGCCGCAACCGCCGGTGTTGGCTTAGTGGCCCGTGGGCGGCTGCTGCCCACCGTCACCGCGGGCGGCACGGACGCCTGGCGGGCCGGGCCGCTGGACCCAGCTGATCTTGCCTGGCTTGCCGAACTCAGTGCCTCGTTCCCGGCGGCGGCGCATGCGCTCGCGGTCCCGGGTTCGCGTCCGATGCGGCTGCGCTCGCCGGAATCCCTGATCCGCGCGTTCTGGGATGCAATCGCGGACACGCTGGTCCGCAGCGCGGCAGCGCCTCGCACGGTCCGGTCACCGGCGTTCGCCGCGGTCGGGCCGACTCCCGTCGCGGATCTGGCGGAGTGGCTGGCCGATACCACCGATGGCCTGTCCGCGGGCGCACGCCTGGGCTTCCGGATCGAGGCCATCCCGCCGCCACCGCAGCTCGCGGGCCAGTGGGAAGACGAGGATGCCGGAGGCCCGGCCGCCGGCCCCGCAGGACCGGGCACTGGCGAGCCTGATGAGTCGGTACCGGCGTTCGGCATGGTTCTGCAGTTGCGGAGCGCCGCGGACCCGAGCCTGATCGTGGATGCGGACGCGCTGTGGGATCAGCCGGAGCGCGTGCTGGCGCGGTTCGGCGCGCAGGCGGACACCGACCTGCTGCTGGCGCTGCGGCGCGGTGCCGCGGTGTGGCCGCCGCTTGGCCCGCTCCTGGAGCAGGCCAGTCCAGCGGCGCTGGACCTGGACGATGACGCGGTGGCCAGCCTGCTCGGCCCGGCGGCCGAGGAACTGGCCGGGGCCGGCATCGAGGTGCTGTGGCCCGCCAGCCTCGGCGACGGGCTCACGCTGCAGGCAGTTCCCACGCCGGCCCCGGAGCGGCTGACCGGGGCCGGGTTCAGCCTGGACGCGCTGCTGGAGTTCCGCTGGCAGCTCACCCTTGGCGGGGAAGCGCTGGATGCGGACGAGATCGCGGAACTCGCGGAGGCGAAACGGCCGCTGATCCGGCTGCGCGGCCGGTGGGTGACGCTTGACCCAGTGCTGCTGGCGAAGCTGCGGCGACCGCCACGCATCCGGATGCGTGCGATGGAGGCGCTGGGCGCTGTGCTGGCGGGCACCGCCGAAATCGATGGCGAGACGGTCACCGTCGTCGCTGACGGCGCGCTCGCTGATTTCGCCGGCCAAGTGGCCCGGATGGCGGCGGCGCCGCCTGAACTGGCGCCACCACCCGGCCTGGAGGCGGCACTCCGCCCTTACCAGCAGCGTGGGGTGGCCTGGCTGGCAGCCATGTGTGACGCGGGGCTGGGCGGCTGCCTGGCCGACGACATGGGCCTGGGCAAGACGATCCAGGTGATCGCGCTGCACCTGCACCGGCGGGCAGCGAAGGCCGGGCCGACGCTGGTGGTCTGCCCGGCCTCGCTGCTGGGCACCTGGGAGCGGGAGGTGCGCCGGTTCGCGCCGGACGTCCCGGTCCGCCGCTACCATGGCGGCGGGCGCCACCTGCGGGACGTGGCCGCGGATGAGATCGTCCTGGTGACCTACGGCGTGGTGCTGCGGGACTCGGCCGAGCTGGCCGGGATCGGCTGGGGCCTGGTGGCCGCCGACGAAGCCCAGCATGCCAAGAACCCACTTTCCCGCACGGCCCGGGAACTGCGCGCGCTGCCGGCACCCGCCCGGGTCGCGCTGACCGGCACACCGGTGGAGAACCGGCTGTCGGAGCTGTGGTCGATCCTGGACTGGACCACGCCGGGGCTGCTCGGGCAACTGGAGTCCTTCACTCGCCGGGTGGCGGTCCCGGTGGAGAGGTACCGCGACGCGGAAGCGACCCGCCGGTTCGCCGCGCTGGTGCGCCCGTTCCTGCTGCGGCGCAAGAAATCCGATCCGGGTATCGCACCTGAGCTGCCACCCAAGACGGAGACGGACCGGATCGTGCCGCTGACCGCTGAGCAGGTCACGCTGTATGAGGCGGTGGTTCGCGAGACCATGGCAGCAATTGAGGGCACCGAGGGGATGGAGCGGGCCGGGCTGGTGTTCAAGCTGCTGACCGCGCTCAAGCAGATCTGCAATCACCCGGCGCAGTACCTCAAGCAGCCCGGGCCGCTGGCGGGCCGGTCCGGCAAGCTGGCCGCCTTCGATGAGCTGGCCGACGTGATCCTGGCCGGCGGTGAGTCGATGCTGGTGTTCACCCAGTACACGCAGATGGCGACGCTGCTGCAGCAGCATCTGGACGGCCGCGGTATCCGGTCACTGTTCCTGCACGGCGGGGTTCCGGTGCGCCGCCGCGAGGAGATGGTGGAGCAGTTCCAGGCCGGTCACGCGCCGGTGTTCCTGCTGTCGCTGAAGGCGGGCGGCACCGGCCTGACCCTCACCCGCGCCACCCATGTGCTGCACTACGACCGCTGGTGGAACCCGGCAGTCGAGGACCAGGCAACCGACCGGGCCTACCGGATCGGGCAGGACCGCCCGGTCCAGGTGCACCGGCTGATTACCGAGGGAACGCTTGAGGACCGCATCGCATCCCTTCTCGATACCAAACGCCAGCTGGCGGATGCTGTCGTCGGCTCGGGGGAAGGCTGGATCGCGGAACTGTCTGACGACGAGCTCGCCGGGCTGGTGTCGCTGCGGGCGGCGTCATGAGCACCACTGGTGGCACACCGCCCGGGCCGGGTCACACCTGGTGGGGCCGGGCCTGGGTGGACGCACTGGAGCAGCGTGCCCGGCTGGACCCCAACCGGCTCCCCCGCGGCCGGGACTACGCCCGGGAAGGGGCGGTCGGGGAGCTTGTCCTCGCCCCCGGGGAGGCGCGGGCCCGGGTGCAAGGGCGCCGGGTGAGCCCGTATGACGTCCGGGTCCGGGTCAGGCGGTTCACCGACGACGAGTGGGACCAGGTGCTGGACGCGATATCAGCTCAGCTCGGCCGGGCTGCCGCGATGCTGGACGGTGACCTGCCACCTCAGGTTGCCGGGGATGTCGCCGCTGCCGGCCTGGACCTGCTTCCCGGCGCGGGCGAGGTGGGGCCCCGCTGCACCTGCCCCGACGACGCCGACCCATGCAAGCACTCGGCGGCGGTCTGCTACCTGGTCGCCGACGCCCTGGACGCGGACCCGTTCACGGTCCTGCTGCTGCGCGGACGGACCCGGGGCGAGGTGCTGGCCGGGCTGCGGGCCCGCCGTCGCGGCCTGGCGGTTACCCAGTCCGCCACCTCCGGCCAAGCCGCCGCCCGGGGCGTGACACAGGAACTGGACGGCGCAGCCGCAGGCGGATCTCCAAATGGGGTCAGCCATGCGCCCGCTGACCCGGGCGTAGATGCACGGACCGCCCTGCTCTCCGGGCCCGAACCAGGCCCGGTCCCCACGCCGCCGCTGCCAGCCGCCCGGCCCGGGCACCCGGCGGCGCTCCCGATGGACCCGCCCGCCTGGCGCGCCGGGCTCCGTGATGACCTGCTCTCGCTCGCCGCCGATGCGGCGCGGCGGGCCTGGGAACTGGCCGTCGGCCTCACCCCCGACGCTGGGTTGTCTCTCGACGCCGGCCACGACCTGGCCCGCCGGGCCGAAAACGCTCTGGGCACCCCTACCTTCGCCGCGCTGGCCGCCAACAGCGGTATCAGCGGGCAGGAACTGACCCGCCAGGCGCTGGCCTGGCGCTACGGCGCCGCGTCCGGCCTTGATGTACTGCGCAACGAGTGGGATCCCGGCGCGCAAGCAGCCGACACCGCGGAACTGATGAAGACGGCCCGCACGGTCTTGCGTGACGCTGCGGGGGTTCCGGCCAGAGTCTCCCACAACCGGGTCACCGCAGGACAGCTGCAGTTGCGGCTCGGACGTGATCTCCTGTGGTACCCCTATGCGCGCTCCGGCGGCGAGTGGGAGCCGGCCGGGCCGCCGCAGCCCGAGCCCGCCCGCGCCACCGAGACCCTATAGCTCTGCACGCAACCGGCGAACTCACGACATTCTTGATTGCCCATGATGTTTCCCGGTTGCTGTGCTGTGCGGCAACGCTTGTAGCGCATTAGAGCTACGTTGCGGTACAGTGTTTCCCGGGAAGCCCGAAGGAGGTCATCGTGGCCACGAGCACATCGTTTCGCATCAGCGACACCGCCAAGACCCAGCTGACGTCACGCGCCGCCCGCGAGGGCACGACCGCCACTGCCCTGCTTGACCAGCTCATCGTCGAGGGCATTGATCAGCTCGACTACCCAGGAATCATCTTCCGGGGCCCAGCGCACGACCGCCGCGCCGCACTCGCCGCCGGCCCGGACGTCTGGGAGGTCATCGCTCGCCTCCAGGACCTCGACGGCACCGAGGAACAGCGGATCAGCCTGCTGAGCGCCGAGTCGGATCTGCATCCCCGGCTCATCCGCATCGCAGTCGACTATGCCGCGGAACACCCTGAGGAGGTCCGAGAGCGGATCGACCGGAACCGGGCCATGACGGAACGAAGCCGCAGGATGGCGCAGCAGCGTGAGGCGCTGCTGGCGTGACCGCCTTCCTGATCGACGAGATGTTCCCGGCGGCAGTGGCCCTGCTCTTGCGCGAGACATACGGTCACGACGCGGTTCACGTCGCCGAGATCGGCCTCCGCGCGGCCGACGATGCCCAAGTGGCAGCAGCTGCCCGAGCCCAGGGCCGGGCTGTCGTCACCGAGAATGTTGTGGACTTCGCGGCTGAACGCGACGTGATACTCGTGTTCGTGCTGAAGAAGAACTTGCCGGCCGGAGGCGGGCAAGCCGCGGCACTCGCAAAGTCCCTTGACCACTGGGCACAGGCTCATCCGGAGCCGTACCTCGGGCCCCACTGGCCGCCAGTGTAAAGGGGGGACCCCGGCGGCAGCGTTCAATCGGAGCCCCCTGGCTCGTCCAAGCCCTGGCCGAGCGAGCGCGCGGTCAAATCGGGCCACACAGCCTGCGCTATGGCGCGCACGCGTGCGAACTGCATCACTCGGTCACGCTTGGTGGCACGCGATCTGCGGCCTAGATTCGCAGGCCAGAGTCACGGCGGCCCACATGGGACTTGAATGCCTCCCGGACAAGGCTCTGGACGCCCTCGATCTCGGGGGGATCCGGACACCACGTTAAGTTCCCGTGAAACCTTCCGGCCGTTAAGATTGATGACGCTTTCGCCCTTTTGAGCTACCACGCTCAACCACTCCTCAGCCAATCCACCGGCTTTGAGGCTATCGCCAGAGGCCCGGCAGGGTTGAGATCGTGCGGGCTTCAGCGGATGGTCATGCGCGCCAGATCGGGCAGCGGGGTGCCCGCGTGTTGCGACCAGGCTTGGAGGGCGGCAGCGAGGGCAATGGCGCTGCCGTAGAGCACGTGCTGGCCGCCCTGCCTGGCTATCAGCGCATCCAGGGAGTCGAAGGCGCGGCCCTTGCGGGCAAGGGTCACGATGTCGGCAGCGGCGCGCTCGCCGGTCCAGTGCCCGGCGGGCAGCTGGGTCAGCCTCCCCAGATCAGCGGGGGCGCTGTGATCGTGTCCCGTCAGCCACTGGTCAAGCAAGCCCAGGGCCACTCCGATGCAGCCGGCGACGGTGGCGGCGGAACCGTCGGCGGACTCCGGCTGGGCCTGGTCCAAGATTGCGGCGGCCAGCCGGGTGCCACCGTCAGCAATTGCCTCGACCGCTAGCCGCAGGGTGACGGCGGCGAGTTCGCGTGCTTGCCCGACCGGGGTGAACCGGACCGTGTTCTGCCGCTCGATGGCGCGGTTCATGGCCTGCTGCAGGGTATCCAGGTCGGGAACGTCGATGTTGTCGACGTCGATGCCTTCCTCGGCGAGCAACGGCGCCAGTTCTCGGAGCAGCTCGCTGGCCATGCCCGGCCTCATCTGGACCTCGGGTGGTCCCGGGGCCGGCTCTGGGGTCCGGCGTCGCATGTCTGCCACGCCCGCCATCTTCTCATTAGCCCCAGGCCCCTGAGCACAGTCCCATGATTCAGGCGCCCAGGCGTCGGAGAGAAGCGACGGGATGAGGGCGGAGATCCATGACCGCCCGCCGCCCGGCCCAGCAGGTGGGCAACCACGTGAGAGTCAACGGATAATGGCTGGCGGCCATGACCAGAACTGCTGGCACCTGATCGCCGGGCGGCTAATCGGCAGCACGGTCCGTCCAGCGCCAGTTTCCCGTGTCCGCCGTCAGAGCGGGCGTGTCCGTTGGCTCAACCACTCTCAGCCGACTGCGACCCCGCAGTTAAGGCACGTGGACGAGAGGCCATCTCGGCGCCTCCATCCGACCTCGAGTCCTTGTAGCGCATAGGTTACAGTGTAATACATGACTACACCTCTTTCTATCCGCTTCGACCCCGCCCTGCTCGCGCGGTTGCGACGCCGCGCGGGCGCCACGGCCGGCTCGACGACCTCCGCGCTAGCACAGCGGCTCATCGACGAAGGACTGCGGATGGCTGACCATCCAGGGGTGATCTTCAAAGACGGGCCGTCCGGCCGCCGGGCTGCCCTCGCCTACGGGCCAGACATCTGGGAAATCATCAAGTTCCTGCGTGAAGTAGACGAGCGCGGCCCAGCCGCGCTAGACGCGGCAGCCGAGGTGTTCGCCGTCGACGCCAGCCGGATCGCCACAGCCGTCAGCTACTACGGAGACTACCGGGACGAAATCGATACCGAGATCAGCGACGCCGATGAGGCATCGGCCCGCGCCGAGGAAGCATGGCGGGTACAACGCCAGCTCATCGCATGAGTCATTCGGCCAGCGCCCGCCTGGTGCTTGACGAGATGTTCTCCCCCGCCATCGCTGCCGCACTGCGCGACCTGGGGCAGGACGTGATCGCTGTGGCTGAGCGCGGCGAACTGCGGGCAATGAGCGACGACGAGGTCTTCGCCTGGGCAACCTCTCACCGACGCTGGCTGCTCACCGAGAACGTCAAAGACTTCCGGCCCATCCTGCTGCGGGCACTCCAGACAGACGCTGCCACAGTCGGAATCCTCTACACCAGCAGCCGCGCTTTCCCGCGCTCAAGGAAAAACCCTGGGCCCCTGATTCAGGCAATCCATGCCTGGATGCTCAATGGACCGCCCGAGGCACCACTCACCGAGGACTGGCTCCTCAACCCGGAAAGTCGCTGATTCTCTCGCACCGTCGAAGTAACCGGGGTAACCGCCGGGAACGGCCGCCGAGCTGCGGGCCAGCCGCACATGCGTTCCAGGTCCCTGAGCAGGGTGACCGCCGCTCGTAATTGAGGTGCCAGCTTGGGTGTTGATCAGCCTTTCCGTGTCGGCCCAGGCGGTTTCAGGGTTGTGGGTCGGTTCGTGCAGGCGCCTTTGCCGGCTGCAGCCAGCCGTTGTTCCCGGAGGGCGTGCTGCGCGGCAGCCGTGACACCCGCTCAGCGCCCGCGCTGCAGGCGGTGCGCCCCGGCGGTGTCCAGGAGTTCGGCGACGGTCCGCCGGGGACAGGAGTCGCGCTGCTTATCAGGATCTGTGCGGAAGCACCGCAGCAGCTCCATCCGGACCGTTGCCGCCTGGTCTTCTGCGACCAGCCTTAGAAGCCTGTTCTTGTCACTGACGGGCATCTTCGCGATATGCCTGGCCAACGCGCGTGCATCGGCGGTCACCGTCTGCAGCGCTGCGCTGGTCTCGGCCGCGACCTCCAGAAGGTCAGAGTCGAGGCGGAGAAAGTCGGCCAGGGCGCGTTGCGGAGCAGTGAGTGATTCCAGGCCAGCCGGGACCGGTGGCTCGATCTCGTCCTCGTCCTCTTCGCCGAAGGCGTCCTCATCGCGTTCCCACACGCCGTAGCCCGACAGCCATGCCAGATACAGCGGACGCAGGTCCCCGGCGGCCAGTTCGGAGCGGACACCGACGATCGCGGACAGGGATTCCTGGGTGTCCTCCACCCACTCACCCGCCTCGTCCTCACTGGTCAAGTCGATGATCACGTGCTCGCGCGTGGTCGCCATGCGCACCTGGCCATCGACGCAGTACTGTCCGGCGATCTTCGGGTCCAGGAGCGTGCGCGGCAGCCGGAGCATGATCCGGTGAGTGCCCCAGTTCGCAAAGTACAGATGCGCATCGTAGTAATGCTGCATCAACTGGTCCGGACTGCCTTTGAAGTCACCCCAGTGGTACTCGTTAGTGAAACTGGTGGCGGTGATCCTGGCCCGCGTGGAAAGCTGGCGGACTTCCGCTTGCTCAGCAGCGGTCAGCGGACGACCTACCGCGAGGAACTCGTAATACTGGTACTCGCTCACCGCCGGCCCGCCCAATGGCCGTAGGCCCTGATCCACTCCGAACCCGATGGAGAGGGCACTGGCAGTGGGAGATCGAGGATCGCGATCGACTGCCGGTGTATCCCGCGGACACAGACGGCGGAGATCCCAAAATCCGTAAGGTCAATACCTTCCACGGTCACCTCGACACCCAAGACCATTGTCGTAAACGGGAGGACCAGATTCTCCTCAATCATCGTGTAGAAGCCGACCAGCTGCTCATCCTCACCATAGGCATCCACCATGGCCTCTTCGACCAGCTCGTCCAGGTCCGCCCTGCTCAGCTCCGCCATAGGCCTAAGCGTAGTGACCGTGCATTCCCGCCGGGCATTGTCAGCGAAAGTCACGACTCAATCCCGCCCGCCCATTACAGCTGCCCACTCGCTTGAGAAAAACGGCCCGCAGGTAGCTATGGCAGCCGGAAGAGGGCTGCTGGCCGCCGAGCACACCCTGCTGGTACCTCATCATGATCGGGGTCGCGTCCGCTGCCGACTGGCTGCTGCCGTCAGCCGGGCTCGCAGAAGGCACTGAACCAGCCGGTGAACGAGGCTCACCCAACGGACCGCCACCTGGACGGCTCACCACAACCCTGCGAGACGCAGGACATGATCCTGCCGTGCTCCGCGCCCTCGAACTGACGACGGTCACGAGAAACTGGCTCTGGCTCAATTGTCGGGCTCTGGCGCGGATTCCGTGAGTGATCGTGAGGGTGACGGTTGGACCCAGGGCTGCTGTTTTGCCTTCTGGGTTGGCGAAGATCACGATTTGGCGGCTGGCGGTGTGCCACAGCTGACATGGGACGAGGCCCCGGTAGGACGTGGGATCGGCCAAGATCACTCGCGTCGTGAGGAGCCTCGTTGGTGTCCCAGTGTGCCACGGCTGCCGTTTGGCTGCCTTCCCCTGCCGCGGTCGCCGGGCGTGATGCCCGGGATCTGTGTTCCTGGTTTGCCCCTCATCTGGATGGCCTGGAAATTGAGCGGGTCAGTTGCGGCGATGCCGGGGTGGTGATTGAGGCGCGGTCCGGGTCGGCGGGTGCGGCGTGCCCGGCCTGCGGATCCTGGTCCTCGCGGGTGCATAGCGGCTACCTGCGCACGGTGCAGGACGGCCCGGCTGGCGGCCGGCCGGTGCTGATCCGCCTGGCGGTGCGCCGGTTCGTGTGCCGCAACCCGGGCTGCGCGGCCGTTACCTTCGCTGAGCAGGTGGCGGGGCTGACTGGCAGGTACCGGCGGCGCAGCGTGCCGCTGCTGGCGTTACTGGCCCAGATCGGGCTGGCGCTGGCGGGCCGGGCCGGGGCCCGGCTGGCCGGCGTGCTGGGCATCCCGGTGCATCGCACCACGCTGCTGGCCCTGGTCACCGCCCTGCCTGAACCGTGCCGGAGCACCGCGCCGGAGGTGACTGGCGTGGATGATTTCGCCCTGCGGAAGGGGCGGGTCTATGGCACCGTGCTGGTCGACGTGGCCACGGGCAAGCCTGTGGAGATGCTGGCTGACCGTGAAGCCGGGACGCTGGAGGTGTGGCTGGCCGCTCATCCAGGCGCGCAGGTGATCTGCCGCGACCGGGCCGGCAATTACGCCGAAGGCGCGCGCGGGGGCGCACCGGAGGCGATTCAGGTGGCTGATCGCTGGCACGTGTGGCACAACCTGGGCGAATACGTAGAGAAAGCGGTCGCCGCCCACCGCGGCTGCCTGACACGTCCCGCCGGCGCCAGTAGCACGCAGGGGCTTTCTGGGGAGGCACCGGCGCCGCCAGCTGCCGGGCCGCCCGCGCTGGTATCTGAGGCGGAGGGCCTGCGTGACGTCTGCAGCCGCGAACGGCGCCTGGTGACCCGTACCCGCAGCCGCCACGCTGCTGTCCACGGCCTGCTGGCTGCGGGGCACTCAGAACGCGAAGCCGCCCGCATCCTGGGCTTGAGCCGCGGCACGGTGCACCGGTTCGCAGCCGCCGCCAGCGCAGAGGAGTTGCTGGTCAAGGCCACCACCCGGCAGACCAAGATCGACCGGTACAAGCCGTTCTTACGCCAGCGCTGGAATGAGGGCGTCACCAGCGCCACCGCCCTGCACGCCGAACTGCAGGCCAAGGGCTGGCAGGGCAGCGTGCAGGCGGTGCAGCGTTACGTGCGGCCATTCCGCGCGATGACCGCCGCGCCGCCCCCCAGCCCGGTGATCCCCGCCACCCGCCAGATCACCCGCTGGCTGCTAACCCGCCCCGCCGCCCTCAGCGATGAGGAACAGGCCCAGCTCGCCAGCGTCCAGGACCGCTGCCCCCACCTGGCCGTCCTGGCCGCCTGCGTCCGCAGCTTCGCCGAGATCATGGCCCACCGCCGGGGCGAGCAGGAACTGGAAGGCTGGCTCACCCAGGCCGAGGCCGCCGACCTGCCCGAACTGCGCTCCTTCGCCAACGGCATCCGCCGCGACCAGCAAGCCGTCACCGCCGGGCTCACCCTGCCCTACAGCTCCGCCGCCGTCGAAGGAAACGTCAACAAGATCAAAATGCTCAAGAGACAGATGTACGGCCGCGCCAGCTTCCCCCTGCTCCGCAAGCGCGTCATCCTCCAACCCGGGTAGCCCGGTCACGGAATCCGCGCCAGAGCCCGAAAAGTGGGCCAGAGCCGTTCTCAATGTCCGTTGACAAAAGCCACGCCACAGCGGGGTGAGCCGCACTCTGTCGAGGATGAGCAGCCGCCCGCCGAACACCTCCAGCAGCTCGTCCAACTCGGGGTCCAGGTCGCTGGTCCCGGGGCTGAAAACGGTGGAGGCGATGTGCCCGAGGTCCCCGCTTTCCCCAGCTCAAGACTGGTGGCACAGTTCTGGAACCCCGCACGCTTGAGCTCAGGGCTTGAGCTTGAGGCTTGAGGGCTTGAGCGGTCCCCGGCGGGCGGCAGGCGCTTCTGGTCGCTCTCGCCGCTCCAGTCCCGGTAACTCACGATGCCCTCAGATCGGGCCGACCCGAATACCGCCTTATGGTCGCGCCGGAATGTTGCGTTCATGATCGTGGCGTCACGCTGTTATCACGTGGATGTCACGTGATCGTGTGAGCCTGCGCGGGTGAGAAGATTAACCCCGCGCGCCGCCCACCGCGGCCTGTCCGCCGCCGTCGTGGTGCTGCTGGTGGCGGCTGCGGGCCTGGCCGGGGCCCTGGCCGCGCCGCGCCCGGCCCAGGCCGTCACCGACACCTTCAAGGTCGTCTTCCAGGACAACGACAACGTCCTGGCCGGCTACTCCTCCGG
>Ga0335085_10008303_pt1 | contig 15865 bp, 12 predicted proteins | sample Lox_Sample_45_FD_206712 | JGI IMG/M metagenome (GOLD analysis project Ga0335085, IMG submission 206712) | Soil microbial communities from Loxahatchee National Wildlife Refuge, Florida, United States - Lox_Sample_4.5 | ecosystem: Environmental > Terrestrial > Soil > Wetlands | place: USA...
AAACCTCGCCGGCGGGAACCAGGCGACCACGACGTTGGGAGTGGAAGCATCCTACAACAACGGACCGTGGGAGAATCCGGAGCACTCCCGGCGATTCAACGGGTTGATCCGCCGAAGTTGGACCAACGGAGACGACGAATATGCCCTCACCGCCCTCGGGTATCACGGGGACTGGAACTCCACCGACCAGGTGCCCCTCCGCGCGATTGACGACGGGTTGATTGGGCGGTTTGCCTCGATGGATCCGACCGACGGCGGCTCCAGCGATCGCGACAGTCTGGCGTTTGACTGGGCACACCGCGGGCCAGCGGCCACAACCCGGTTGAATCTTTATGCGATCTACTATCGGTTGAGTCTCTTCTCCGACTTCACGTATTTCCTCAACGACCCCGTTCACGGGGATCAGTTCAACCAACGGGAGAACCGCGGCGTGTTCGGCGGTTCGTTGGAGCAGGCTTGGGACGGCCGTTCCGCGGGCGGCATTTTCCAGAGCACCGTGGGCGTGCAATTCCGCGACGATGGGATCCATGTCGGCTTGTTCAATACAGAGCGGCGCGAGTATCTCTCCACGGTTCGCGATGACCATGTCAACGAGGCCAGCGTCGCGGTCTACGCCAAGAACACCCTCCGGCTCAGCGAATGGTTTCGCGTCGAGAGCGGCCTGCGTGCGGACGCCTATCGATTTCAGGTCGACAGCGACCTGGCCGCCAACTCCGGGAGCCGTACCGCCGGCATTGTCAGTCCCAAGCTCAATCTCGTCTTCAGTCCGTGGAAGAAGACCGAGGTCTATCTAAACGGCGGCTTTGGTTTTCACAGCAACGACGCCCGGGGCGTCCTCACCACCGTCGATCCGGCCACCGGCCTGCCCACCGCTCGGGCAAAACCCTTGGTGCGCGCCACCAGCGCCGAGCTGGGCCTGCGCACGGCCGTCGTGCCCGGCTTGGTCAGCACGGTCTCGCTCTGGGCCCTGGACTTGGATTCGGAGCTGGTTTTTTCCGGGGACTCGGGGGGAACCGAGGCCTCCGGCCCCACCCGCCGCTATGGGGTTGAGCTGGCCAATTTCTACCGGGTGGCGAGCTGGCTGGCGCTCGACGCCGACCTGGCCTTCACCCACGCCCGCTATCGCGACCTCGAGGGCGACGCACCCCACCGCGGCGCGTATCTGCCCAACTCCATCAAAGCGGTCGCCACGGCGGGTGCCGTCGTGAATTTCGCCGCCGGATTCTCCGGCAGCCTCCGTTTGCGCTACTTCGGCCCGCAGCCCCTGATCGAAGACGGTTCCGTCACCGGGCCTTCGTCAATCACCTTCAATGGTCGGATCGGCTGGCACCGCCGTTCCTGGGAGATTGCCCTCGACATGCTCAACATCCTCAACCGCGCCAATGACGACATTGCCTACTACTATGCCTCGCGCCTGCCGGGCGAACCGGCGGACGGGGTCGACGATGTGCACTTGCACCCGGCCGAGCCGCGCGAAGCGCGCCTGAGCTTCACCTATCGTTTCTAGCTACCATTCGGGGGACGATCGATGACCTCTGACGCCCGATTCTGTTTTGACCAACTCGCCCGCGACGATCGGTGGCAGACATTTACGGCGGAGGAACGTCGGACGCTTCACGCCTTCGTGCGTCGCTGGCGGATCCGACCTGGCGACCATGTCCTGGAGCCGGGCTGTGGATCCGGGCGCCTGACCGAAGTCCTGGCCGCTCTGGTCGGATCGACGGGGCGTGTGGTCGCCTTCGACATCTCTGCTGCGTTTATGCGCCTGGCTGGGCGGCGCCGACTGCCGCCCCAGGTGACCCTGCATTCCTCCGCGATGGAAGCGCTGCCGCTTGAGTCGGGATCGTTCGACCACGTGATCTGTTTCAACGTCTTTCCGCATCTCTTCCCGCATGCGACCACGGCACGCCGGCTCGCCGCCGCCCTTCGACCGGGTGGTGTCTTCTGGATTGCCCACACCTGCAGCCGGGCGTTCGTCAACGGCGTGCATCGCCACGGTCCGCCCGCACTGCACGAGCACCTTCTGCCGCCCCCCAGAGATTTGGCGCGGCTGCTCCGCAAAGCTGGGCTCGACGAGGTGGAGGTGGAAGATGGGGCCGACCGTTTTCTCGCTCGAGCCGTCCGCTGCGCACCCACCGCCGCACCACTCAAATCAACTCGCCATGTCTGAATCTGCCGTCGGCGTCCGACCGGTCCCGCGTTTTCTCACTGTCTCCCTCGCTCGCGACCTGGGGATTCTGCTCTGCCTGTCGGTGATGTTCCCGTTCATGGTGCACCTGATCCCCGTGCCCGGCGATGCTCAGTTGGGGCCGCGGCTGCTGCCGATGTTCTACGCCCCGTTGCTTGCCGCGCTGTGGGGCCGCGTGCGGTCGGCTGTGACCCTCGCGCTCCTCGCGCCGTGGCTCAACTGGGCGCTGACCGCGCATCCTTCGCCAGCCGGGGCGATCGTCATGGTAGTTCAATTATCGGTCTTTGTGGGCACCCTTCGGATCCTGCTGAACGCTGTCGGAGCCCGCTGGTACCTGGCTGCTCCCGCTTTTCTGGCAGGTATGGCAGCTTCCGCAGCGCTGACGGCCACAGTCCCCGCGTTAGTCGGCGGCCAGGCAGCCCTAGCGTGGGCGCTACAGGGCGTGGTGGTCGGCATTCCCGGAATCGCGATTCTCGTGCTGATCAATTGGGCCGCACTGCGATTCTATCCGCCGGGGCCGGGCGGCGGCTCGGCGGCGGCGTGATCTGGGTGGCGACGGGCATCGGCAGATCTCTGCGAGCGGTTCGGCAATCCCTAGAAGGCCAACTGAGTAGCTGAGACGATTGGGCCGACGGAGGGTGGTCTGTCGCCCAGTTGTTATCGTCGCGCCGCCGCACCCATGCGGTGCTACCGCTTCGACGCTGCTCGGCTACCGCTTCGCTACTGCTTCACTGCTGCTTTGCCACTGCTTCGCTACCACTCCGCTACTGCTGGCTGCCCCGGACGGAGCGTAACGCGAAAAAGCGTAACGTTACCGATTTCCCCATTGGTGTGAATTTGACCCGATTAACGGGGAAAGAAGCGCCGCGGACTACTGTGCCAGAATGCCTCGGGTTTGCGTTTCAAGCGTTCCAGGGCGGTACCGCCCTATGAACCGGCTTGCGGCGCCGAAGATTTAACCGGTGAGCCGGAAATAGCAGTGCAGAATCCAGGCGTGCTGGTGCGCGCAGAAAACCGGGCTGTCGGCAAATTCACTCGACTGGTCGGGCAGGCCCTCGGCCGGGATCAGCGACGACTCGATGTTGTCCGCCGACGACCAGTAACTCGACCAGTATCGCGGGAAGACCCCGGCACAGTTGGCCAGAGTCAACCCGCGCAACAGCCGCCAGGCCTCCGCGCGGTCGAACGTCGCGACGCCGAGAATGAGCGGGCCGTTGAGCGCCCACCACACGCCGCCGTTTTCCCGGGAACCGGGATCGAATTCGCTGTCTTCGAATTCGGGCGTCTGCTGCTGGCGCGCACCAATCTTTTCACCGGGGAGCAGGCGGGCGCGGACCTCGCGGTAGAGCGCACGTTTGCGTCCGGCGGACAGCTCGGGGATGAGCAACGTGTAGCCCTGCGGTTCGAGAAACATGTTGTCGTCGCCGTAGGCGCGTCCGGCAAAATACAGCCGGCGCGGAAAATCGCGTCCGTCCAGATCGGCGAGAAAGGCGTGCAGCACCTTGCCGCGGAAGCGGCGGATCGACGCCGTCAGTCTCTCCAGTCGCGGCCCCTCGCCGGCAAACTCCGGGCCACCCGCCGCGGATTTGAGCAACGCCGCCAACTCGTCCAGGGTGACGCAGGCCATCGCCGAGTTCAGGTGCGACTCGCCGGTGTAGAGCACGCGGTTGTAGGGTTCCTTCACGATGTAGTAGACCGCGTCGTTCCAATCGGAGTTGAGCAGCCGCACGAGCCCGTGTTTGCCGACGCCAACCTCGTCGCGCAGAAACCGGAAGCATTGCTCTATCGCGTCGAGCACCGTCACGTTTTCGGTGCCGTTGCCCGGGGAGAATTTGACCGGTTCGCGCAGAAAACCGAGGTCGCCGGTGACGCGCAGATACTCGGCGACCAGCAGGAAGAAAAACAGCTGCTGGTCGCTCGCGAAGTAGACGTATTCCTGGTTGTAGCCGTAGCCAAACTCGATGAGCCGGATCCGGCCCCACGGCGTGATGCGCTTGATCATGTAGCGCAGCACCGAGCGGGCGAGCGCCGGATTGGTGTGGCAGAGCGGCAGCGCGTGCTGGAAGTGGTCGCGGGCGCTCGCCTGGACACCCCAGTCGTAATCGTAGACGGTGCCTTGGGGGATTTTGGTTTCGCCGTAGAACGCACTGTAGGTCGCCATCGCCTCGAGCGTGTAGGCGTGCCACTGAAGTTCCCGGCGCAATTCCGCGTCACTCTCGCCGCTGAAGTCGGGAATCATCTTGCGCCAGAGCCGGCCGAAACCGGCCGCGGGTTCCGCGCTCTTCCGCCAGGTCGCGGTCGCGGCGGCGATCTCGGCGAACTCGCGCCGCCACGTGAAGCCGATCGCAAATTCGATCGTGACCGCCGCACCGGGCGCCAGGGGGGCGCGGGAAGTCAGCGCGAGTTCGTCGCCGTCGACCCCCGTCTCGACCGCCGGCACGGCGCCGTCGGGCGTCACCAACGCCTGGAGAAACAGCGTCGGCGGGAACCCGTCGTGCCGGGAGATCGTGTCGGGCGTGGGGCAATCGAGCGGATCGTCAATCTCCCCGACATTGTCGGCTTTCGCGATGGCGCGCGCGGTATCGATCGCGGAAACATGGCGATAACGCATGGCGCGCTCACCAGCGGCCTTGCGCTGTTGCTGGATCGACTCGTAACGCACCGTGATCGCCTCGTGATAGGCAATGGCGAGAGGACGATCGGTGCGGTTGCGCACGGTGACGCGCACGAGCACCGTCGCGACGCCGTCGTGCGGTGTGAGCGAAGGTGCGACTTCCAGGCGACGCGTGACGACGGTTTCGCCGAGGTCGTAGCCGTATTCGGCCCACCCGCAGCCGAACTCGCGCCGGCTGCGGGCGGCATCGGCGGCGACGGAGCCGAGGCCGACGAGTTCCACCGAGCGCGGAGCGGCTCCTTCGAACGTCAGGCTCGCGCGGTTCGCCCCGGAGTTCGGCTGTGCGCCCTGATTCAAGCGACCCCAGGCGCGCTCGCCCGTGATGAGTTGGAGCGCACCGCTGACGTGGGCGAAGAGTGTAATGCGATAGTTGCCGAGCAGAAACCACGGATCGGGCGGCAGCTTGACGGGGCGTCCATCGCGGTCGGTCGCGATCGCCGGCAGCGCGCCGGTGTAGCGGAATTTGGGCAGACTAAAGTCGTCATCAGCCCAATGGCCCAGGCGGGACGGTTCCAGCGTGTTCATGAGGTGGAGTCGGATGTGCCGGCATTGCGTGCGAACGCAAAAGAGGCGGCGGGAGTTGAAACGAAAATCTTGTGCCACGCACCGTCGGCGATGCCGAGGGTGCGCATCTTGGCGGTGAACGCCCCGAGGAGGAAGCCTAGCCCAGGCTCGCCGCCGTAGCAATGCCAGTAACTTCGCCGGGCCGCGTCCATCCCCAGCATGATCTGGTCGGGGAACTCCGGCAGGAGCGCGCCGAGCAGGGCGAGCGTCGGATTGCCCTGTCGTGGCTTCCAGCGGAATGCGCTGTCGAATTCCACGCGAACACCGCTTGCGAGGATTTCGCGGTGGTAGCCGACATCGGGCTTGCGGTCGGTGTGCGAGAGGCAGACATGGCGCAAATCGACGCCGTGGCCGCGCAGTGTCTCCACCTGACGCAACGCCAGTTCGCCCTGCTCCGTATGCGTGAGGATGGGACAACCCGTCCGACGGTGCGCCTGCGCGGCGGCGGCGAACAGCTTGTCCTCGCGCGCGCCGAAAGCGGCGCCGGAGGCGATCTTGATGATGCCGGCGCGATGCGTCGTGCGGCGGACGAGCGGACCGCCGTAGTCGTGCGCATCGATGCCCTCGTCGATCTCGGCGACGAACAAGCCGGCGAGTTCGTCCTCCGTGTAGACGTTTCCCCAATGTCCGGGATCGTAGTATTTCGCAAGGTGCATCCCCGTGGCGCCGACCAGGTGCACCCCCGTGCGGCGCGAGAGCTCCGCGAGTTTCAGGACGTCGCGTCCGCAATCGCAGGGCATCGAGTCGATCATCGCCCGTCCGCCGGCGGCGTGGAATTCCCGCAATTCGACGGTGGCTCGCTCGACCTCGTCGAGCAGGAAGTCCGGAGCCTCGTGCGTCGTAAAGCTCGGCCCGATGATGACATGCTCGTGCGCGTAGCACACCCCGAGCTGCGCCGCGGGAATGTCGCCGAGAACTGTCCGGACGAAACTCATGCCAGGGTGGGGGATTTTTTCAGGAGGAAATTCAAGACCGAACAAGCGAATGCGGGAGGATCGCTAAGGCGCGTTCTTGCGCCAATCGTCGCGGCCGACGGACGCGGGACGCGCGGGCGTCTTGAGCACGGCCCCGGTGGCGCGCAAGCGGGCCTGCAATCCGGCGACCGGCACCGCGCGGGCGCTGCAATTCGTTTCGAGGGAAAGCGCCGCGGCGCAGCCGGCCGCAGCGCCCATCGCCATCGTCTGCGCCATCGAGCGACACGAGGCGTGCGCGTCGTGCGTGGCGCTGAAGCAGCGCCCGGCGACCCACAGCTCGTCGCGTCCGCGCGGCACGAGCGTGCGATACGGCACGTCGTAGGCGGCGCCGCCCGGAACGTAGCCCCAGACGGTCTCCTCGGATTTGCCGTCCGGCGAGGCGCGATGGTCCTCGATCGGCGCACCGCAGAGCAGCACGCAATCGTCAAAGCGTGCGACGCCGAGGCAGTCCTCCTTCGTGAGGCGGTATTCGCCCCAAACGCGCCGCGTCTCGCGCACGCCGATCTGATGGGAGAGGCCGATGAGGTTCGACTCCGCGAATCCCGGCACGCAGTCGCGAAAGAACTTCTCGAAAACGAACGCCTGCCGGCGACCCTCCTGCTCGGCGCGCGTGAGCTGTTCACAGTCCGTCGCGTCGAGATCGGCCACCCGCACCGCGACCGTGGAGATGCAGCCGCGCGCGTTCATTGCATGCAGGCTGCCGCTCTTCCGGGGGAGCGCGTGCGTGCCGTGCCCGATCGCCTCGGCCATGAGCGCGGCGAGGCGCTTCTTGCCGCCGGCGCGCTCGTAGGTGGCGAGGTCGACGTTGCTCATGCGAAACGTGGTCGTGAGCGTCTGCGCCGGTTCGAGCGCGCCCGCCTTCTCATAGGCCACGCCGGCCCAGTGGCACAGATCGGCGTCGCCCGACGCGTCGATAAAACGCCGGGCCGGCACGCGAAAGAATCCGCTCTTCGCAAAAAACACCGCGCCGGTGATCCGGCCGCCCGCGTCGGTGTCGGCGCCGACGAGCATCGCGTGCAGGATCACCGCCGCGCCGGCCGCGGCGAGCAGTTCGTCCCACACGAGTTTCAGCCGCTCGGGATTGTAGTTCACGCCGGTGCCGGCGCCGTAGGTGTTCGGCCGGAGAAACACCGCGCCCGCCGCGTCGAGCGCGTCGACCACGCGGTCCGGGATGCCGCCGACGACCTTGCGCGGCGACTCGCCCGGGGTGAAGAATCCGTAGAACGTGTCGAGCATCTGCGTGCTCGTGCCACCGAGAAAGCCATAGCGCTCGGTCAACAGCACCCGGTCCGCTCCGGCCTCGCGGGCCGCGATCGCCGCACAGCAGCCGGCCGAGCCGCCGCCGACCACCAGCAGGTCCACCGTCGTCAGGACGGGGACTCGATCCAGGATGAGGGGGGAAGTAATCATCGCAGACGGTACCGCTCACCCGTGCCCGGAGCGGGCATAGAGCATCGCCAGCCGGTGGGCGTGCTCGTCGTAGGCGGCTTCGAACAGCGCCGTGGCCCGCGCGCTGCCCACGACGGCGGGAGCGCTGAGGACTTTGGGCGGCTGGCCGGCGGCGGTAAGCCGGGCCGCGACCTCGGCCTTGATGGCGTTGACGACGAGGCAGCCGCCGACAGTCGATCCGGGCGCGACCGGCGTGTCGAGCCCATCGACCGCCACCATCGCGTCACCGACAGGCGCACCGGTATCCAGCACGAGGTCGGAGAAATCGGTCAGCTTTTTGCCGTCGGCGCGGCGCGAGGTCGACGCCTCCGCGTGCGCTCCGCTGACGAGCGCGACCACCCGCACGTCACGGCGGCGGAATTCCTCGGCCATCTCGATCGGCACGACGTTGCAGCCACTCGACGAAATCACGAGCGCCGTGTCGCGGGGATCGAGCGCGAAATTGCGCAGGATGCGCTCGGCGAGGCCGCTCACGTTTTCCAGGAACATCGCCTGCCGCTGCCCGTTGGCGCCGACGACCAGATTGTGAAACGAGAGCGAGAGTTCGACGATCGGGTTGAAGCCGGGGAATGAGCCGTAGCGCGGCCACAGCTCCTCCACCATGATGCGGCTGTGGCCCGAACCGAATACATGCACCATGCGTCCCGCCAGAATGCTTTGCGCAAACCAATCGGCGGCCTGCCGGATTCGGGGGATTTGCGCCTCGACCTGGTCCACCAGACCGCGAGAAAGCTGGAGATAGGTCTGGCCGGGTGAGGATGTCTTCATGTGACGATGGATTGATTCATCTTCGCAACCATGGCGGGCGCCGGACGGCGTCAGCGAGTAATTTTCAGGTCGGGCATGCGGGTGATGCTGGCATCGGGAAACGGAGCGCCGCGTCGAACAACGCGATGACATTGTCCGGCGGCACGTTGGCCTGAACGTTGTGAATCGGCGCGAAGACGAAGCCGCTGCCGGGCATGAAGGCGCGGAGGTTGTGTTCCGCCTCCGCCGCGACCTCCGCGGGCGTGCCGCGGGCGAACGTGCCCTGGGGATCGCACGAGCCGCCCCAGAAGACGAGCCGGTCGCCGAACGCGCGTTTGAGCCTCACGGCCTCCATGCCGGCGGCGGAGGTCTGCACCGGATTGAGAATGTCCACGCCCATCTCGATGATCGAGGGCAGCAGCGGCACGAGCGCACCATCGGAGTGCAGCAGGACTTTCCAGGACGTGTTCGCGTGAATCCACTTCAAGCCGCGCTGGTAGGCCGGCAGCAACCGTTCGCGAAACATCCTCACCGAGAGGAAGGGCGCGTGTTGCGTGCCGAAGTCGTCGCAAATCTGGATGACCTGCACGCGGTCGCCCACCGCCGCATGAAAGCCGCGCAAGTTATCCAGCCACGCCGCGGTGAGTTCCGCATAAAGGGCGTCCACATAGTCCGGCTCGGACGCAAACGTCATCAACCAAGCCTCAAAGCCACCCTGGCCGATGCCATTGAACAGTTCATACGGCGGACCAAGCGCGGCGATCACGGCCTTGTCTGTGTGGTGAAACAGCGCGTCGGCTTCGCGATGGAAGTGCTCCAGGGTTTCGGCGTCCAGCCGCGGAGCACGCCAGCGGGCGGGATCGGAGTGGAGCGCGCCGGGATATTTTTCGAAACGGTCAAAGTAGAAACTGTGCTCCGGCATCTGGGCAATTGCCACCCCGTCGCGCTTCAGCACCCATCCGCGGCCGGCCACGAATTCAGGATTGAACGCACCGGGAACCTCCGCCCGCAATCCGCCGGGAAACGTGAAGGGTTTCCAGTCTTCATTGCGCAATCCGAAGGCCACCGCCGGACGATGCAAAGCCACGCAGTCCGCGCCGAATCGCGCCGCCACATCCTGCTCGATGTCCGCGAGCATCTGATAAACGTCGAACACGCGCGGCAGCGCTGTCGTGGACAGACCGAGACGGTTCCGCAACGCCGCATAGGCCCAGACGGAGATCCCCGACTGGCGCGTGCCGCCAAAATCAATCGGCACGCGGTCCACGGGTTGGTGCTGGATGGCGGCAATGATGCGCTCGCGGGAGTTCATCAGCGATCAAGCTCGAAAGTTCCGCGCGTGCCATGCCGCGCCAAATGCACCGGCACGATCCCCCAGTTGCGCGGCCACGATGCGAACGTGCGCTCCGCCGGGGCGCCACTCGAAACGAGCAAGTTGCCGCCGCAAGGGAACGAACAGCGCCGCGCCTGATTTCGCAATGCCGCCGCCGATTATGACCGTTTGCGGATCGAGCACATTGATGAGCGACGCAATGGCCGCCGCCAGTGCGCAGATCGATTCCTGCCAGACCTGCCGCGCATCGGGATCCCCGCGCAAACTGGCCGCAACCAGGTCGGCGGTGGAAGCGAAACGTCCCCCGGTGCGCACGCTGACGGTACAATCGCCAATGGCGTCCTCAAGGCTGCCGGGCGTCCGGACGATGTCGCGCTCTCCGGCAGGATTGAGCGAAATATGGCCCAAATGACCCGCGCGTCCGAGATGGCCGCGCAACAGGTTTCCATCCACCTGCGCCGCTCCACCGACGCCCGTGCCGAGTGTGAGCAGAATGGCGTTGCGCGAACGTCGGGCCGCGCCCAGCCAGATTTCTCCGAGCAATGCAGCTTGTGCGTCGTTCAAAACCGGAACCGCGTCCTTGACCGAGAAAAACCTGCGCCAGTCCAGTCCCTCCAAGCCCGGCAGACGCGCCGGCAAAGAAACGATGGAACGTTGATCGCGCGCGGGTAGCCCGGGCGCGGCCACACCGATCCAGGCGGCCGGGTGTTTCGCCTTGGCTTGGACCTTTGCCGCCGCGAGGCGCACCGCCGCCTGCCATTGCGCATCCATCGCTCCTCCGGTCGGGATGGAGGTCTCCGCCAGCACGCGACCCTTCGCCGTCACCGCGATCGCCTTGACGTTTGTGCCGCCGAGATCAATGCCGAGCGCGTATTCCATATCAGTGAGGGATCTGCCCTTCGCTCACGGACCATCCGCCGTCGACGGCCAGCACCTGCCCTGTGACGAAGCGGGCGGCGTCGGACAACAAATACACGGCGGCCCCATCGCAATCGTCCGGCCGGCCGATGCGCCCGCCGTCCAAGGGTTGCTTGGTTGCGATGAAATCCAGAATGGCGGGGTCCTGCGCGGCTCGCTGCGCCAGGGGCGTCTCGACCAGGGCGGGCGCCAGAACGTTGAGGCGGACGCCGGCGGGCGCATAATAGGCCGCTGCGGATTTCGTGAAGCCGATGATCGCGGCCTTGGCGGCGGCATAGACCTGCGTCGCGAAAAACCTCGGCGATGGCGACCATCCCAGCACCGAGCCCATGTTCAGGATCGCGCCCCCTCCGCGTTGCGCAAGAAACTGCTGCACGGCGGCGCGATTCGAATAGATGACGGAGTGGAGGTTGAGGCGCAGCGTCGCCGGCACGGCGGCGTCCGTGAGTTCGTGCAGCGGTCCGTCGCCCAACCGCCGCCCGCTGCCGCCCGCCACGTGATAGAGCCCGTGAAATCCGCCGAATTTTCCCAGGGCCAATGCGATGGCCCGTCCCGCGGTCCCGGGCTCGGCGGCGTCCCCTGCGAGACCGACCGCGGAATCACCCAGACTGGTGAGTGCGGCGGCGAGGCCTGCCGGGTTGCGCCCGACCACGACCACGCCGCGGGCGTCAGCGGCCAGGAAGGCGCGCGCCGCCGACAGACCCAGTCCGGTGGTTCCGCCGATGACGACGACGACCTTGCCCTGCAGCGAGACGCTCATGGCTGGGAACCTTGGACAGTCCGGGGAGCCCGCCCAACGCTAATAAGATCGCCTTGGCAGATAACCGATATGATAACCAGCCCATGCCGCGTCCCCGCAGCGCCCGGGTGGTCGAGCTGAAGGCCAAGTTGATCGCGCACATCCGCGACGGTTTTCACCGGCCGGGTGATCCGTTCCTGTCCAATCGCGCGCTCGCGCGGCGGCATGGCGTGAGTTACCAGACCGCGCATCGACTGCTGGGCGAGTTGCACCGGGAGGGCTGGCTCGCGCGGCGGGAGTCGAGCGGCACCGCCATCGCCGGCCGAACCGAGCCGCCCGTCGCGGTGCAGTTGATCTTTGATCCGCGAGCCCGGCGGCCCGGGAGTTTCGGCGCGAGCATGAGCCAGCGATTGAAGCGCGCCCTGACCGAGGGAGGCATCCGTTTCACGCAAAGCTGGGCGGAGGGTGACGTGCGTTTCAAACCCCGCCACCTGCCGGTGCTGTGGGAAGCGCCGAACCACCTCAACGCCGTTGCCGCCGAGCACCGCTTCGCGCTGCTGCTGCAGGACCGACCGCCACCCGGGCTCGGCGCGAGCTACATCGACAGCGTGCGGGCCGACGATTTTTCCGGCGGCCTGTGCGCGGCGCAGGTGCTGCTCGAACGGCTCGGCCCGAAGGCCCGGCTGGCGATCCTCGCCGGACCGAAGGACGACGGTCGGAGCCAGCAGCGCGTCGAGGGATTTCTGAGCCTCGCCTCTCACGCGCCGGTCTGCAGCGCGGGGGGCTGGTATTCCGAAGACGGCGAGAATGCTGCGCCCCGGCTGTTGGCGGAGAAACCGGAAGGCGTTTTCTGCTGCAACGACCGGCTCGCAGAAGGGCTGCTGGCCGAGTGTTCGCGGCGGGGTGGCCCGGCACCCGCGATCATCGGCTTCGACAACGCCCCGATCTCCGAGGCGCTGCATCTGACCACGATCTCGATCTCGTGGGCGCAGTTCGTGAGCGAAGTGATGACGCTGATCCGTCAGCGCCTGAAAGGTGATCCGTCGCCGGCGCGACAGATCATCCTGTCGTTGCGGCCCCATATCCGGCTCACGGCCTGAAACCGCCGTGCCTTGCCGCGCGCAGAGGCTCGCCCTATCTTGGGGGCCGGAGGTACGGTTGCAGGTCTCCCAGGAGGCGGGTTTCCCTGCCCTCCCGGTCGAGCACACCGAACTCGCTGCTGCGGTAGCCCCAGAAATTCCAGGCGAATCCGTGGCGTTTGCATGCCTCGAGCACGCCGTGCAGCCACGCTTTGGTCGAGACGTCGTCGGCTGCCCGGTAAACGCCAAATTCCCCGAGGAGAATCTCGCGGCCCTTGGCATGTTTCGCGGCCCACGCGGCCATCTTCGCGAACGGCTCGTCAATGTCCGCCGCGACGGAAAGCGTCCGACCCGTGGAGGAGGCGATGGGGTTGCCGGGCTTCACATAGGGCGCGACATCCGGGACCACCCCCGGAAATCTCACGGGCGGCAGGCCCGCCTTCGGAAAGACCCACGGGGCATTCTGGTGGGTAAAGACGAGCGGTTCGTAGAAATGGAAGGTGAAAGCGATGTTCGGATCGGCGGGCAATTCGACATCATCAATCGTGGCGATGATGCTCCAGCGATTGGAGGTGAGATAGACGATGCGCGTCGGATTCGACTCGCGGATGGCCGCGAGGACGCGGCGGTTCAGGACGTTGAGCTGCTGGTTTTCCGGGGCGACGGGTTCGTTGATGATTTCGAACCGGACATCAGCCGGCTCGTGCGCGAAGCGTTGGGCGATTTCGCGCCAGATGCCGACGGTCTGGTCCTGGACCTGGGGATCGACAAACGCCCGCCCATCGCCGCCGTCGTTGAAATCGGCGCCGGGCAGGAAATGCACGTCGAGGATGACGCCGAGGTGTTGCCGGCGGCACCATAGGATCGCGTCCTCGAACGGCTGGATCCTCGCCGGATCGAGCAAGCCATCGGCCTGGAGCCAGAGCCGTGCGTCGATCGGGAAGCGGATGTGGTCGAAGCCGTGCGCGGCGATCCATTGCACGTCCTTTTCGGTGAACCAGTCGCCGGCATACGGTCGGTCAAAGCATTGGGACAACCAGTGGCAGATGTTCACGCCGCGCTGGAAGGTTGGCGCGGGCACGGTGTTCTCCGCCGCACTCGCGCCGCACGCGGCACTCAACAAGGTCAGGACCAGGCCGGCAGTGCGGCCTGAACGAATGACCGGAATCATAGCTGAAGAAAGACGATGGAACCTCCCGGGCGGCCACCCAACGCCAAAAGGATCGTGTCGGCAGATTACCGATATGATAACAAATGACGCTGCGTGCCCGCGGTGCCCTTGATGGTGGACTTCGGCTCGATTTCGGGTCTGACCGATTTGACTGATGAAACCAATCGCCGCGCGGTCTTGCGAATTTCGAGGCGCCTCCAAAGACCAAATGCGAAAAAACGGCCGAGATCGGTCGAAGGAAAGAGCCGTCAATCCCGTGACCGGCTCAGTGCCTTTAGCGCAGCCGCGTCGCCGCAGATCAACGCTTCCTTCTTCGCCCGCGACCAGCGCTTGAGCTGGGCCTCGCGCCGGCGGGCTTCAGTGAATTTCGGACAGGTTTCTATTCGAACGACAGCGATCGGAGGATTCAGAGCGGTGGTCCGACAGGCCTGGCCTGAGGCATGGTCTTCGAGTCTTTGCTCAAAGTCGGCGGACGCACCAATGTAGATAATACCTGATCGGAGGCGCAGAAAATAAACCACCGGGCGTCCCGCGCCCACGCTGGGCGCAAGCTGGCGGGCGATCTGGATGAGTGGATTGGTGGCCAAGCTGGGGAAGTTGATCCGTGATGGTCCTTCGACGCGCTTCAGCCCCTCGACAAGCTCGGGGCCTCTGGCTTGCTCAGGGCCACTCGACGCGTCGTCAAATTGTTTCTTTCCTCCTTCTTCGCTCCGGCACTGCCGGCCGCAGGCCACGAGCAAGCCGAGCTTTGCGAGTAGTCATCACTCGAATGGCCCTTCGACGCGCCTTCGGCTTGCTCAGAGCCACTCGCCGCGCGCCAAGTTCGGTGGCCATTTGCTGGCTTTGCCGGCCGCAGGCCACGAGCAAGCCCGTCAGGGCGCGTCGAGTGGCTGCCCGGCGCCGATGAAACCACGAACTTTTTGGAGCGAATCCGGCCGTTTTCGAGAGGATTTCCCTCTGAACCCTCAAAGGTAGGTCAAAGCTTGGAGCGAATCAGGGGACGGGGTTACCCGATTTGGGGTGCCAGATTCGCTCCATTCGCTCCAGATTTTGCCTCCTCACGCACGGCGTTTGCCGAGCTATCCCACGCGTTCTTGGGACCGCTTGAGCCGAGGTCACGACACCGCTGGCGGATGAGCCCCGGCCCACCTTCGTTTTCGCTTGCGAAGACAAAGATCGTATCGCCTTCGGCGATGTACTTGCCGCCGTACATTGTCTTCTGCACTTTGAACGCGAACGTCTTTGCCGACAAGTCATGAACCCCGGCCTTGATTGCGAATGTCCTCCTCACCTGCATCTCAGAAAGAATAACGTACGCCGGCGCTTGGATAGATCAACCAGCGGTTGGAAACCGCATAGACGTTGAACGTGGTGCGAACATAGGTACCGATCCAGAAGTTCTTCGCGACCTTGTACCATAGCTCGGATTCGAGTTCCCAAGAGGCGAACTTCCCGCTCTTCATCTGGTTCCAGGGTTCTCCCTGGTTGTTCGAAGTCGTCCACGCCTCCAGCGAGTTCGCAAACAGCAGTTTGTAGTTGAGAAAGTACTTCCCCGCATACAAGGCTAGCATCGGGTCGTAGCTGGGTTTGGCGAAATTCGTGTAGCGTAGAGCCACGTACACGTTGCAAAAGGTTTTCCGCACTTCGAATGGGAGTTCCAGCCCGACAGAGTAGGCGTTTTGGATGTAGTAGCCGCCATTCGCGTTATCGAACAGGCCCAGCCCGCCTGAAAAACCCAAGTGCGCAAGCAGTGGCGAATTGAAGAGCTTTAGGTCCCCGAGCTTGATGCTCTGCGACATCTCAGTGTAGACCTTGGATGCATTGTGTTGCTGCCCGTTGAGGTTGATCTCGTCCTTCATTAGGAATGACCCGAAGCTCAGAGGCTGGAAAAGCTTCAGTTCAATCACCGGATAGTTGTCGGGGTTGTTCCGCGGGTCAGTGGTGTGCCGGAAATCGTAGAGCCAGTCGATGCTCACCTCGGCATGCACTTGAGTGATGAGGAAGAGCCCGGTGAAGGCGACGAGAAGGG
>Ga0335085_10008305_pt1 | contig 15863 bp, 18 predicted proteins | sample Lox_Sample_45_FD_206712 | JGI IMG/M metagenome (GOLD analysis project Ga0335085, IMG submission 206712) | Soil microbial communities from Loxahatchee National Wildlife Refuge, Florida, United States - Lox_Sample_4.5 | ecosystem: Environmental > Terrestrial > Soil > Wetlands | place: USA...
CTGCTGGCTCATTTCAGCCCGGCCGGCCACGGCCGCTGATCATTTGAGCATCGGCAGCCAGAGGCCGTTGGCGCGGGCACAGTCGCGCGCGAGCTCGTAGCCTGCGTCGGCGTGCCGCATCACACCAGTCGCAGGATCGTTCCACAGCACGCGCCCGATCTTCTCCGCCATTTCCGCCGAGCCATCGGCCACCAGCGCAATGCCGGCATGCTGCGAATAGCCGAGGCCGACACCGCCGCCATGATGGAACGAGACCCAAGTAGCGCCACATGCAGAATTCAACAACGCGTTGAGAATCGGCCAATCCGACACCGCATCGGAGCCGTCGAGCATGCCTTCGGTCTCGCGCATGGGCGAGGCAACCGAGCCGGAATCCATGTGATCGCGGCCGATTACCACCGGCGCCTTCAACTCGCCCTTCGCAACCATTTCGTTGAACGCAAGACCGACGCGATGGCGTTGGCCCAGTCCGAGCCAGCAAATACGCGAAGGCAGTCCCTGGAACTTGATATGGGCGCGTGCCTTGTCGAGCCAGTTGTGCAGGAATGGGTCGTCGGGAATCAGTTCGCGCACCTTGGCGTCGGTACGATAGATGTCCTCGGGGTCGCCCGAAAGCGCGACCCAGCGGAACGGCCCCTTGCCGACGCAGAACAGCGGCCGCACGTAAGCCTCGACGAAGCCCGGATAAGCGAAGGCATTGGCGACGCCCATCTGCTTGGCCATGGCGCGGATATTGTTGCCATAGTCGAGTGCGATCGCTCCCTTCTCCTTGAACGCAAGGATGGTCTGCACCTGTTCCGCCATGGAGCGCTTGGCGGCTTCCGCGGTGGCTTGTGGCTCGCGCTCCTGCCGCTCGCGCCATTGCTCGACGCTCCAACCCACCGGCAGATAGCCGTGGATCGGATCATGGGCAGAAGTCTGATCGGTGACGACATCGGGCACGCGACCGCGCTTCAAGATTTCCGAATAGACCTCTGCGGCATTGCCGAGGAGGCCGACCGAGACCGGGCGCTTCGCTCGGCAGGCCTCATCGATCATGGCGAGCGCCTCATCGAGGCTGGTGGTGCTCTTGTCGAGATAGCCGGTGCGCTGGCGGAATTCGATACGGCTCGGCTGGCATTCGACCACCAGGATCCCCGCCCCGGCCATGGTCGCCGCGAGCGGCTGCGCGCCGCCCATGCCGCCGAGCCCGGCCGAGAGAAACCAGCGGCCGGCGAGGCTCCCGCCGAAATGGCGGCGGCCGATCTCCGAAAAGGTCTCGTAGGTGCCCTGCACGATGCCCTGCGAGCCGATATAGATCCAGGACCCGGCCGTCATCTGGCCGTACATCATAAGGCCCTTGCGATCGAGTTCGGTGAAGTGCTCCCAGGTCGACCAATTGGGGACCAGATTGGCGTTGGCTATGATGACGCGCGGCGCGCCGCGATGCGTCGGAAATACGCCCACCGGCTTGCCCGACTGCACCAGCAGGGTCTGCTCATCGGCGAGTTGCTTGAGCACGCTGACGATCTGGTCGAAGGCCTCCCAGTTGCGCGCGGCGCGGCCGATGCCGCCATAGACGACGAGTTCCTGCGGTCGCTCCGCTACCTCGCCGTCGAGATTGTTCATCAGTAGCCGCAGCGGTGCTTCGGTTTGCCAACTTCGGGTCGTGAGCTGGCTGCCGCGCGGGGAGCGCACAATCCGTTCATTGCGGACAGTCGACGGGACAGTGGGCATGCGAAAAACCCCTTGTGACGCGTCGCGGCGGATCAAATAACTTTGCCGCGCCGCAGGCCGGCAATTTGAGCATCGTCAAGCCCGAGCTTTTGGCTCAGCACCTCTTCGGTGTTTTCGCCCAGCGTGGGCGCCGTCATATCGGCGACGGGCTCGGCACCGGCGAATTGCACCGGCTGCGGCACCAAGCGAATGTCGCCAAGCTTGGCGTTGCGGCCGGGGCGCAGCATGCCGCGGGCGTGCGGATGGCCGCTGGCGATGAGGTCGTCGAGCGACCACACCGGAGCCGCGGGAATCTCGGCTTTACGCAGCTTGGCGAGCGCATCCGCGCGACTGAGCCCTGCGGCCCAATCCGCGATCAGCGCATGCAGTTCGTCTTCGTGCTGGTTGCGGTCGGCATTGGTTCTGAAGCGCGGATCGTCGGCAAGGTCGGGCCGGCCGATCACCTCTCCGATGCGGCGCACGATCGCATCGGAAAAGCCGACCAGGACGATGTCACCGTCCTTGGTGGCAAAGCTATCGACCGGATAGGTCTCCGGATGGCGGTTGCCGGCGCGCCGGGTCGGCTGGTCGGTGAACAAGCGGCGCGACAGGCCGGTCAACAGCATGGAGAAAACCGCATCGAGCATTGCCACTTCGAGCCGGCGGCCAATGCCGGTGCGCTCGCGATCGTACAGCGCGGCGGCGATGCCCCACGCCGCAAACATGCCGGTGGCAACGTCGGCGATGCTCTCGCCCACGGCCAAGGGCCGGCCGCCGCGCTCGCCGGTGACGCTCATCAGCCCGCTCATCGCTTGGATCACCAGATCGAAGGCCGGCCAGTCGGCGAAAGGACCGCTCTGTCCGAAGCCGGAGATGGAAGCTACGATCAGACGCGGATTGTCGGTCTGCAAATCGGCGGGCGCGAGCCCGAGCCGCTCCATCACGCCCGGGCGAAAGTTCTCCACGAGGACGTCCGCACGCCGCGCCAGATCGCGGATCAGCGTGACGCCTGCCGGCGTCTTCAGGTTTACAGTGACGCTTTTTTTGCCTCGGTTGAGCAGCGCGAAATAGGCGCTTTCGCCTTTGACATGCGGGGCGAAGTGGCGGCTCTCCTCGCCGAAGCCGGGTATCTCGATCTTGATCACCTCAGCGCCGAGATCGGCCAGCATCGAGGTGCAGAACGGGCCCGACATCACGCGAGTGAGGTCAAGGACCCTGATGCCGTCGAACAGATGCGGCGGAAGCCTAGTCATGACGAAACATCCTTGTCGGCGATGGTCAGGATCACCTTCCCCGTGGTCCGGCGTTCGGCGAGCGCGGCGAGGGCGAGCGGCAATTGCCGGAACGGGAAGATGCTGCCGATGTGCGGGCGGATCGCGCCTGCGGACAGCATCGCCGTTAATCGTTGTGTGACGCGCGCGATCATCTCGGCATCGCGGTCGTGATTCCAATAGACGCCGATGGCGGCCGCGCGGTTGAGGAGCAGCCGATTGGCCGGGATCATGGGGATCTCGCCGGAGGCGAAGCCCACGACCAGCAGCCGGCCTTTCCAGGCCAGCGCGCGCAGCGCTTCCCTGGTCGCCGCGCCGCCGACGGGATCGACGACGATATCGACGCCGCGACCATCGGTGAGCTCCTTGATGTTGCTGCTCCAACCCTGCGTGCCGTAGTCGACGATCGCGTCTGCGCAGTGTTCGCGCGCGCGGGCGCCTTTTTCGGCGCTGCCGACGGCCGCGATCACGCGCGCGCCAAGTGCATGCGCGATTTGGACGGCGGCGAGACCAACGCCGCCAGCCGCCCCCAGCACCAGTACGTCTTGGCCGGCCGTCGTCGAGGTGCTCTCGGTCAGCGCCACCAGCGCGGTGATATAGGCGATCGGCAACGCCGCGGCGGTGTTCGCCGCGACGCTGTCCGGAGTAGGAATCGCCATGTCGCCGCGCATCAGCGCGTATTCGGCAAAGCCCCCCCAATCGACTTTGCCGTAAACCCGCTGGCCGGGCCGCAAGTCGCAGCCTTCGCCAAGTGCAATGACAGTGCCGGCAATCTCCTGGCCGGGCGTGAAGGGGCGGGGCGGACTGATCTGATAGCGGTCGTCGATCATCAGCAGATCGGAAAAATTCAGTGCCGCCGCTTCGACCCGGATCAAAGCGGTGCCATGATCCGGGTGCGGGCAGGGTACATCGGCAAGCGACAGCGCGCTCAAGCCCGGATCGGCCGACCGCCACGCCCGCATGGTTGCCGGCACGCCGCTCACGCGCCAGCTCCGGCGATCCGGGCGGCAACCCGGCGGCCGATGTCGAGCATCAAACTTGCACAGCGTGCGACCGCCCTGGCGTCCATGCGGTGCAAGGGCGCCGCCATGGCGATGGAGCCGAGCGGTTGGCCGCGCGGCGTCAAAATCGGAACGCCCACCCCGATAACGCCGCGAAAGGTCTCTTCGCGGGTCACCACATAGCCGTGCGCGCGGATTTCCGCGATCTGCGCGCGCAGCTTCTTGGCATTCGTCTTGAAAGCGGGATTAACAGGGGTGAGCGGACCCGCCAGCACGCGGGCGATCTGTGACTCGGGGAGAAACGCAAGCACCGCCTTGGATGAGGCTCCGGCATGGAGCGGATACGTGTTGCCGATATTGTCGAACACCCGCAAGCCGCCGCGGCGACTAGGGATTTGCGCCAGGCAGACGACGCAATCCCGACTCTCGTCATAGCCGGTCAGGATCGCGGTCTCGCCGGTGATCTGCGCGACTTCTTCCAGCAGGTCGTAGCAGAGGTCGACCAGATTGAACTGCAATTGCGCTCGGCGGCCGAGGTCTATGGCTGCGAAGCCCAGCACGTAACGGCCGCGTTGTTCCATCAGATAGCTGCGGGCGCAGAGGAAACGCACCAGCCGGCTAAGCGTCGAGCGGGCAAGTCCGGTCTCGCGCGCCAACTCGCTCTGTGTCCATGCTGAACGCTCGTCGGTGAAAAGGTCGAGAATCTGAAAGGTCTTGACCAACAGGCCGACGCCCGGCGGGAAGACGACCGGTTTGCGGTCTGCGGTGTTGACAGCATCCATGTTCATTGCTCCAATTGTGGAACAGATGCTCACTATATGGCAAGAGCCCCCGCCTCGCTCTTCAACGCGTCGCGCCGGAGATTGCCGTTCGCGGCGGCCGCTACTGCAGCAATGGAGGATGTCATGCGCAGATCCGTGAAATGGGACACCGTGATGCTGCTCGCCGGCCTCGGCGTGCTGACGGCGATGTCCGCCGCCTCGGCGGCCGGCATGAAGACGGTGGCGATCTCGATGATCGTCGAAGTGCCTCAACTCGTGGAGACCAAGGACGGCGTGATCAAAGGCCTCGCCGACAAGGGGTTCATCGACGGCAAGAACATCAAGATCGAGTACCAGAACGCCAACGGCAACATTCCGACGCAGCAGCAGATCGCCAAGAAATTCGTCGGCGAGGATGTCGATGTGATCGTGCCGATCACCACGCCGACCACGCAGGCGATGGTCGCCGCGACCAAGACGATCCCGATCGTCTTCGCCACCGTCATCGATCCGATCAAAGCCAAGGTCATTGCGCACTACCAGAAGCCCGGCGGCAATGTGACCGGCGTGTCGGACGCGCCCCCGATCGAAGCCCAGCTCAAGTTGTTCAAGGAGATCGTACCCAAGCTCAAAAAGCTCGGCTTCGTCTACAATCCCGGCCTCGACTCCTCAAAAGCGACCCTTGCCTGGGTGCAGCAGCGGGGCCAGAAGTTGGGCATCGAGGTGGTCGAGGCGCCGGCACCGACCACCAACGAGGTGATCCCTGCGACGGAAAAGCTGGTCGGCAAGGTTGACGCCATCTACGTGCCCAACGACACCACGGTCGTTGCTGCGTTGGAGACGGTGGTGAAGATCGGCAAGGACACCAAGACACCGGTGTTTACCGGCGAGACACGCGGCGTTGGCCGCGGTGCGATTGCGTCGGTCGGCCTCGACTATACGCAGGTCGGCATGCTGGCCGGACACATGGTCGCGGCGGTACTCAACGGCGAGAAGCCCGGCGATATCGATGCCGTGATCGCCTATGAGAAAATCCCGGATAACATCATCGTCGTCAACAAGGCCTCGGCCGCCGCCATGGGCGTTACCCTTCCGGATGACTTGCTCAAGCGCGCAAGCAAGGTCATCCAATAGGACGGCTGCAAGCGGGCTCGGCGGCAAACGCCCGGCCCGCACAGACATTTCCAGCCGAAAGTTGCCCTCCATGGTCGGCGGCCATGTCGCTTTATGAAATCCTCGGCACTGTGGAGATCGGCCTGGTGTTCGGGCTCGTCTCGCTCGGAGCCTACCTTAGTTTCCGCGTGTTGGACTTCCCGGACTTGACGGTGGAAGGGAGTTTCCCGCTGGGCGCCGCAGTGCTGGCGACCCTGATCGTCGGATGGCATTGGAACCCCTGGGCGGCGACGGCCGCGGCGGCGGCAGCCGGCTTCTGCGCCGGCTGCCTCACCGCGTGGCTGAACGTGCGATTCAACATCCTGCACATCCTTGCCGGCATTTTGCTGGCGATCGCGCTTTATTCCGTGAATTTGCGGATCATGGGCGGCCCGAACAAACCGCTGCTCGGCAGCTCGACGATCTTCAGCATATTCGACGGCTGGCGCACGCCGAGCTATGTGCTGTCGCCGATTCTGATTCTGGCGCTGGTCGTCGCGATCAAATTTGCGCTCGATCTTTTCCTGTCGACCGGCATCGGACTGTCGATGCGCGCGGCCGGCGCCAATCCGGCAATGGCGGCCGCCAACGGCGTCAATGTAGGACATATGAAGCTGCTTGGGATTGGCATCGCCAATGCGCTGACCGCGACGGCCGGCGGATTGTTCGCGCAAATCTTTGGCGCCGCCGACGCCTACATGGGCATCGGCGTCATCATCATCGGCCTCGCTTCGGTGATCGTCGGCATGTCGATTCTACCGTCGCGCACCGTAATGCAGGCGACGTTAGCCTGCGTCATCGGCGCGCTGCTTTACCGCTTCGCGGTCGCTTTCGCGCTCAACGCCGATTGGCTTGGCTTCCGCGCGTCCGATGTGCAGCTCGTTACCGCCGTGCTGGTGGCGCTCACGCTGGTGGGCCAGCGTTCCGGCATGGGGCGGCTGTTGCGGCGCACCGAACCGCGATGATCGAACTGGCCGACATCGTCGTCACGTTCAACCGCGGGACGCCGATGGAAACCGCGGCGTTGCGCGGCGTCGATCTTGCCGTTCCGGACGGCCAATTCGTCACCGTAATCGGCTCCAACGGCGCCGGCAAATCGACGGCGCTGAATGTCATCGCCGGAATCATCGCCCCGCGGAAGGGACGCGTGATGATCGACGGCGCCGATGTCACCGGCTGGCCGACGCATAAGCGTGCTCCACTGATCTCCCGCGTCTTCCAGGACCCCAAAATGGGGACCTGCGAGGACCTCACCATCCTGGAGAATTTTGCGCTGGCCTATGGCCGCACCGAACCGCGCCGTCTCCGCTTTGCTGTCGATCGCACGATGCGTGAACGGATGGCTGAGCGACTAAAGCCGCTCAAGCTCGGCCTGGAAGGCCGCCTCGACGACAAGGTGGGCCTGCTGTCGGGCGGCCAGCGCCAGGCGGTCAGCCTGTTGATGGCGACCACCGGCAACACCCGCGTGCTGCTGCTCGACGAACACACCGCCGCGCTCGATCCCCAGACCGCTGCCTTCGTCATGGAATTGACGCAGCAAGTCGTGGTGGACCTCAAACTGACGGCGGTCATGGTTACCCATTCGATGGCGCAGGCGCTGCAATACGGCGAGCGCACCGTCATGTTCCACCGCGGCGAGATCGTCTTCGACGTCGGTGGCGCAGAAAGAGACGCCATCACCGTTCCCGACCTGCTCGCTCTATTCAAGCGCGGTCAGGGCGAAGAGCTTTCGGACGACGCGCTGCTGCTGGATTGAGCCAGGCACTCATTCCTGGCCATGCCCGACCGACCGCGCAGTCGCTGCAATACGGCGAGCGCACCGGGCCGTTGCAACAGAGAGAGACTGCGCGCGGCCTTTCATTTGCCGCGATGGACCTGCGTCAATTCGCGGCGACGATCCATTCGCGGGCCTGCGCGGCCTCGGCGCGCGGAAAGACTCTCATCTGCCCGGGCAGCAGGAAACTGAAGAACTGCATGGTGTGCTTGATCCAGCTCACGTCGGTGACGACGGCGACCCGCTCCCAGCGGGCAAGATGCTCCATGCCGACCTTGAAATCTTCCCACACTGCGCCAAGCGCGATGCCGCTGAAGTCGGCAGCGGTTTCATAATAGACGCGGAGCTTGTCGTGCGCCTTGAGCGCCGCCCGCACGGCCGGCACCAGGACCGTATCATATTCCGCTTTGCTGATCCGTCCGCTGCAACCGACGGCGACGACGTTATCGGGGAAGCCTTTGAGAAGCTCGATCATGGCGGCTCATCTTGCGATCGCCGCGCAGCAGTTGCGTGCGCAGCATTGACCCCGAAATATTATCTGTCGCCAACGGTCGCTTGCACATTGATGCATGTCAACAGCGGCGGCGCCACATCGAGGTTTCCGGCTTCGAGTTCCGCCGCAGAACAGTTCGCGTCCGTCTAGGTCAACTTGTGCACGGCTTCGGCGCCGCGAGACGGAATTTCCCATGGGTGAGAGTGCCCAAACTCGCCAAGAGCCGCGGCTCGCGAACGAGATCACGAATCGCTCGGTTCGGCCAGAATCAGGCGGCACGGCTCCGCGAATTGACTCGAATATCGTTGCAGCGGATCGTTATTGACGCAGGTCAATGCCGTCCGGTTCTGCTATCATTCAACGAAGTCTCTCAATCATCCGTTTGACCACATTGATAAGCCGTAAACATCGGCTGAACCAACGAGCGGTCGTCGCGATGACGAAGTCGAAGAAGCCAGCGGGAAGGGTCATCGCAGTGCGCGGCGCGGTGGTCGATGTCGCCTTTGAGCCCGACGAATTGCCGCGGCTCGACGAAGCCCTTATCGTTGAATGGGATCAGCCGGAAACGCTGATAGTCGAGGTCGAGGCCCATCTCGACGAACGCACCGTGCGCGGGGTCGCGCTTCAGGCGACCGCTGGTTTAAGGCGCGGCGTCCCCGTGCGCGCCAGCGGAAATCCGGTCACGGTGCCCGTCGGTGACGCTGTGCTCGGTCGCCTGCTCGACGTTACCGGCGCGGCGCGCGACGGCCGGCCACCGCTGCCGCCCGACATGCCGCGTGCATCTATCCACCGAACGGCGCCACCGCTCGAAGAACGCAGTCCGGCGACGGCGATATTCGAGACCGGCATCAAGGTCATCGACCTCCTCGCCCCGCTGCCGCAAGGAGGCAAAGCGGCAATGTTCGGCGGCGCCGGTGTCGGCAAGACCGTCGTGGTCATGGAGCTTATCCACGCGATGGTGAAAAGCTACCAAGGCATCTCCGTCTTCGCCGGCGTCGGCGAGCGATCCCGCGAGGGTCATGAACTGCTCACCGAAATGCAGCGCTCCGGTGTGCTCGATCGCAGCGTTCTGGTCTACGGGCAGATGAACGAGCCGCCGGGAGCGCGCTGGCGCGTAGCGCTGACCGCGCTGACGATCGCCGAGTATTTCCGCGATCAGAAGCGACAGAACGTGCTCTTGCTGATGGACAATGTGTTTCGTTTCGTCCAGGCAGGCAGCGAGGTCTCGGGCCTGCTGGGCCGCCTGCCGTCGCGGGTCGGCTATCAGCCGACGCTCGCCACCGAAGTTGCCGCGTTGCACGAACGCATCGCCTCGGTGTCGGGCGTGTCGGTAACCGCGATCGAGGCCGTGTACGTGCCGGCCGACGATTTCACGGATCCGGCCGTAACCGCCATTTCCAGCCACCTCGACAGCATGATCGTGCTGTCCAGATCGATGGCTGCCGAGGGCATGTATCCCGCCGTCGACCCTTTGACTTCCTCGTCGATACTGCTCGATCCGACCGTCGTTGGCGAAGAGCACTACCTCATAGCCGAACAGGTGCGCGAGGCGATTGCGCATTACCTCGAGCTGCAGGACATCATCTCCCTTCTTGGCATCGAGGAGCTGAGCGCGCAGGACCGCCTGATCGTCATGCGAGCCAGGCGGTTGCAGCGTTTTCTCACCCAGCCCTTCGCGGTAACGGAAGCCTTCACGGGCAAGCCCGGGCGATCCGTGCCACTGGTTGAGACGCTCAAAGGCTGCCGCACGATACTTGAGGGCACCTGCGACCAGTGGGCGGAAAGTTCGCTTTACATGGTCGGCACCATCGACGAAGCGCGAAAGCAGGAAGCTTCCTCGAACCGCAAAGCGGCGTCTCCATGAGACTCCTGATTACAACCCCTACCGCCGTCGTCGTCGACGAGCAGTATGTGGTGGCGGTGCGTGCCGAAGACGAGAGCGGCGGCTTTGGCATCCTCAACAATCATGCCGATTTTCTGACGGCATTGACGGTGTCGGTCGTGAGTTGGCACAAAGCCGACGATCGACAGCGGTTCTGCGCCGTCCGGCATGGCGTTTTCTCGGTTACGCATGGAAACGAAGTTGCGATTGCCACGCGCGAAGCGATAGCCGGCGACGATCTCGCCCGCCTCGAACACGTGGTCCTGGCGCAATTCCGCGAAGCTCTCGAAGCCGAGCGCACCACGCGCACCGGAAGCCTGCGGCTGCAACTGCAGGCGATAAGACAGATCGTGCGCTATCTGCGGCCCGAACGCCCCGGACCATTCGGAGGCGAACGATGAACTACAAAGCCGTCGAGCGCGAGCCGAGTTCGCCGGATGGGATGGCCGACGCGGTTCACAAACAGCAGGAGCGCCGCAGGCTTTGGCGGGCTGAAGGCGAACCGTCAATGGTGCGGTTCGTTGGCCAGATCGGCGTTCTGGGCTGGATCATCGTTGCCCCGACTTTGATTGGGCTCTTCTCCGGACGGTGGCTGGATCGTTCGTTCGGCACCGGCATTTTCTGGAGCGCGGCACTATTGGTATTGGGCGTTACGATAGGATTTTGGTCGGCCTGGAGATGGATGCACAGGCAATGACGAGCTTCCACCTCGCCGAACACGCGTTGCTTGCGCTACAAGCCTGCACGTGGCTCGGCGGCGGGGCACTGATCGGGGCGGTTCATTTGATGACGCTGCGATGGAACGTCAGCATGCTGGCCGTTGGCCGCGCGTTGCCGCTGGTAATGGTGCTGCAGCTTGCCCGATTCGTGGTTCTGGCAGGCATGCTCGCCGTCACTGCCAGTCGCTTCGGCACCTTGCCGCTGCTTCTGGCTGCGGCCGGCATTGTCGCGGCACGAATCGCACTGCTGCGATCAGGGGAGCAGGCATGATCGAGTCACCTCTCGTCATGAAGACACTGTTCACGATCGGCCCGGTTCCGGTCACCGAACCGGTCGTCGTGACTTGGGGCCTCATGGCAACCATGACGCTGGGCAGCCTTATTCTGACGCGCTCGCTTGCATTTTCCCCGACACGTTATCAAGCGGCGCTTGAGCTGATCGTGGGGGCGATCGAGGGTCAAATCCGAGGCACAATGCGCGTTGCGCCGAGGCCCTATGTGCCGATGATTGGCACGCTGTTTCTTTTCATTCTGACGGCGAACTGGTCTTCGCTGATTCCGGGCATCGAACCGCCGACTGCCCACATCGAAACCGATGCCGCCTTGGGGCTGATCGTCTTCGGCGCGATCATCCATTTCGGAATCCGCGCCCGCGGCGTCGGCGGTTATCTAAGGACGTTCGCCGAGCCAAGCATCGTTATGATCCCTCTCAATCTTGTCGAAACCTTCACCCGTACGTTCTCGCTGATCGTACGACTGTTCGGCAACGTGATGAGCGGCGTTTTCATCATCGGCATCATTCTCTCGCTCGTCGGTCTCCTCGTGCCGATCCCGCTGATGGCGCTGGAGCTGCTCATCGGGGCGATCCAGGCCTACATCTTCACGGTGCTCGCCATGGTGTTCATCGGCAGCGCCGTCGGCAGCGAACGAACGGGCGACGGCAACGAAAGGGAAAAGCCATGAATTGGACCGAGATCGTCAGCATCTTCGCAGCCGCAATGGCCGTTTCGTTTGGCGCCATCGGTCCAGCGCTCGCCGAGGGCAGAGCGGTTGCGGCCGCCATGGATGCCATCGCCCGGCAACCGGAGGCGGCGGGCACGATATCGCGAACGCTGTTCGTCGGCCTCGCCATGATCGAAACCATGGCGATCTACTGCCTGGTCGTCGCGCTCCTGCTGTTGTTCGCCAACCCATTTGTCCGCTGAGCCATGCGCCTCGATTGGTGGACATTGGCGCTGCAGACCGTCAATGTCCTCATTCTGATTTGGATCCTCGGTCGGTTCTTCTTCCGGCCGGTCATGAACATCGTGGTCAAGCGACAGCAGGAAGTGACTACGCTGCTCAGTGACGCGGCCCGTGCCCGCCAAGAGGCCGTCGCCGCTCGTGCCGATGCCGACAAGGTGCGGGCGAGAATAGCTGCCGAGCAAGAAAGGCTCATCGCCGACGCTCGGAATGCGGCGCAGATCGAGAAGAAGAACCTGCTTGCGCAATCGTCTGAAGAGATCGCTAAGCTGCACGGCGAAGCAGAGGCGGCGGTCGCCCGCGATCGCGCCGCAGCGGAGGCGGCCATCCTCGATCGCGCCGGCGAGCTTGCCATCGAGATCGCGCAGCGCCTGCTGGCGCGCTTTCCGCAGCAGGAAATCCTTCACCCGTTCATCGACGAGATTGGCCGCGAAATGCAGACGCTGTCATCCGAGGCGCGGCAAAGTCTCGCATCTGCCGCCGCATCGGGTCACCCGATCGAGGTCGTCACCGCGGCGCCGCTTTCCGGCGAGGAGACGCAGCATGTTCGCGGCATGCTGAAGGACGCTGTCGGCCGGGAACTGCCGGTCGCGTTTCGCAGCGATCCGGCAATCATCGCTGGCATCGAGCTCAAGAGCCAAAACCTGATCATCCGTAACAGCTGGCGCGCCGATCTGGAGCGAATTCGCCAGGAGTTGAGCCGTGACGGACACGCTCGCCAATCTTGACGCCTGGCTCGGCGAGGCAAAAAAACGCGTCAAAGCCACCTCGCTTGCGCCAGTGGCCGAGCTGGTGGGCCGCGTCGAGATGGTCGCAGACGGCATTGCGCTCGTGTCCGGATTACCGGGTATTAGGCTCGACGAGCTGGTGCACTTCCAGCGCGGTCAGGTCGGCTATGCGGCCACCCTGGATCAGGACACTCTCGGATGTGTCCTGCTTGACGATCCCGAGGCGGTCGAGGCGGGCGACCTTGTCCGCGGCACCGGCGAAGTCGTGCGCGTGCCGGTCGGGCGCGGCCTTCTTGGCCGCGTCGTTGATCCGCTGGGCCGCCCGCTCGACGGCGGTGATGCGGTTGATGCCGAAGGCTACGAGCCGGCCGAGCGTCCGGCGCCGGCTATCATCGATCGCGATTTCGTCAGCGAACCTGTGCAAACCGGCCTGCTCGTGCTCGATTCGATGTTTGCGCTCGGGCGCGGGCAGCGCGAGCTGATCATCGGCGACCGGGCGATCGGAAAGACGGCGATTGCCGTCGATTGCATCATAAACCAGAAGTCCAGCGACATCATTTGTGTCTACGTGGCGGTCGGTCAGAAGTCGTCAACCGTCAAGCGGGTGATCAGCGCGATTCAGAGCCACGGCGCGCCGGAGCGGTGCGTCTTCGTCATTGCCAGCGCGTCGGCTGCTCCCGGCCTGCAGTGGATCGCGCCATTTGCCGGCTTCACGATGGCGGAATACTTCCGCGACCGCGGTCAGCACGCTCTCATTGTCATCGATGACATGACCAAGCACGCCGCCACCCACCGCGAAATCGCTCTTCTGACGCGACAGGCGCCGGGCCGCGAGGCTTACCCCGGCGACGTGTTCTATGTCCATGCGCGGCTGCTGGAACGCGCCGCGAAGCTGTCCCAGGCCGCCGGCGGCGGATCGCTAACGGCACTGCCGATTGCCGAATTGGATGCCGGCAACTTGAGCGCCTATATTCCAACAAACCTGATCTCGATCACCGACGGCCAGATCGTTCTCGACGCGCGCTTGTTTTACGAGGGCCACAAGCCGGCGGTCGATGTCGGGACAAGCGTCAGCCGTGTCGGCGGCAAGGCACAAGCGCCGGCCTTGCGAGAGGCCTCGAATACACTGCGGCTTGACTATGCTCAGTTCCTGGAACTTGAAATATTCACGCGGTTCGGCGGCGTGACGGATATCCAAATCAAGGGCAAGATCGCGCGCGGGCAGCGCATCCGCGCAATCCTCTCCCAACTCCAATACGCCTCACTGCGGCTCGTGGACGAAGTCGCGCTTGCACTCGCATTGCAGGGTGGTCTTCTCGACCGTTTGCCGCTGGAGGATATCGGAAAGTTCCGCTCCGAGCTTCCGGCTTGGCTCGACCGCTCAGTGGCACCAATCGTCGCTGAAATCGAGCGGACCGGACGTCTCGACGATGCCAAGAGCGCCGAGTTGGAGACGAGTCTCTCCGCGCTGGTGAGCCAACTCGCGCCGCCTCCAACCGCAACCGAGCCGAGGTCCAAGTGATGGCCGAACGGCTTGCCGATATCGTCACGCAGATCCAGAACGTCCGGCAGCTTGGAGCGGTGGTTACGGCCATGCGCGGCATCGCAGTGTCGCGGGCGCAAAGTGGCCGGTCGCTGCTGGCCGGCATCGAAGCGTATACCGACGTGATTTCGCATTCCATCGGGCAGGCATTGGACCTGCTGCCGACGGAGATCGCCGCCGCGCCGGCGCCGGGGCGTGTCAAACGCGCGCTAATTCTGTTTTGTGCGGAGCAGGGTTTTGCCGGACCATTCAGCGAGCGTGTATTCAACGCCGCCGGAGGCGATCTGGAAGGGGCTACAAACCTAGTCGTCGGCACGCGTGGTAGAACCGTGGCCGCCGAGCGAGGAATAGTGCCCGACTGGTCGGCAGCGATGACGACGCGTGTCGAGGGAATTTCGGGTTTGGCGAACCAGATCGCCGAGGTGCTGTATCGCTACCTGGCGCGGGGCGCCATCGCGACGGCCGACATTCTCTTCTCGCGCTCGGTCTCCGGCAGCATCCAAGTCGATCGGCATTCGCTGCTGCCGATCGATTTCGGACGGTTTTCGCGGCCGATCGAGCGGCAGGCGCCGCTGATCGCGCTGGCGCCGGAGCTGCTGCTCGAACGCCTCGCGGCCGAGTACGTCTATGCCCAATTGTGCGAAGCCGCCATGCAGGCATTCGTCGCCGAAAACGAGGCCAGGATGATCGCAATGGTCGCCGCCAAGAACAACACGGAGACGAAGCTCGCTGCGCTCCTGCAACGCGAGCGGCAGCTTCGCCAGGAAGAGATCACGACCGAGATCATCGAGCTTGCGGCGGGCGCCGAAGCGTCGCGGGCTGCCGGCTAGTGGTCCGATTCCAACATTCGCAACCCGGTTCGGTAGGCTATCATGGAATGTTAGAATCAAAAGACCACTAGAGGGCACGGCACATGGCCGGCCGTACCGATATCGCCGTTGTCGCCGTGCCTTCGCCTTACGGCAAAATTCCGGCTTGAGCGCACCCCAAAAGGCGGACCGGCCGAGCCGAGAATCTCCAGTAAGGTGAACCGCCTCGGCAGATCGCCGAGGCTCGTGGATCAAGGGCTACGGCGTCCCTTTCTGGAAGGAGCGCAAGCGCTATCCTCTACTCCTCATCGCGGGCGGCGGCGGTGGAATGCGCTCCCATACAGCACCGCGATCGAATTGGATGGTCCTTCCATCCGGGGAATAGACAGCGCCCTCCTCCCAATACTGGGCCCAAAGGTGACCGGGGTAGTCGATCCACGCTCGCGACGGCCGCCCGACCTCATTGGTCAAATTCAGCTCCCAACCGTTTTGCGTCACGAATGCCGGCCCCGGTCCAGCGCAATTCTGAACGCAACGGTACGCCCCGGAAAGATTGGGCAGATCCTGCGCCGCGGCGGCCGTGGCGGTAATGACGCCTAATGCAATCAGGCCAATTGTCTTCATCTGCATGACTGGCTCCATCGTCGTATTCGATTTTCCTTCTAGTCCCCACTGCCCTTTCTGCGATTGATCTATGTCAACTGAGACAAAGCCTATGCTCTTCGACCAAAAGAGCTCCGCGGCAAGACCCCCGTTTAGGCAAGGGTCCTTAGGGGTAAGTTTTGATTCTCCG
>Ga0335085_10008306_pt1 | contig 15862 bp, 13 predicted proteins | sample Lox_Sample_45_FD_206712 | JGI IMG/M metagenome (GOLD analysis project Ga0335085, IMG submission 206712) | Soil microbial communities from Loxahatchee National Wildlife Refuge, Florida, United States - Lox_Sample_4.5 | ecosystem: Environmental > Terrestrial > Soil > Wetlands | place: USA...
TGCTGTTCCTGGTGGTGATTGCCGCTGTCTTGAATTTTCTGGCTGCCTCCGAACGCATGGCCCTGGTGTTTTATTTCCTGCCGGTCATGTTTTCGGCGTACTACTGTGGCCGCCGCCACGCGACCCTCACGGCTTTCGCCAGTGTGATCCTGGTGGTGCTGCTGACCGTCATCAATCCCGCCGTGCTGAATCGGAAAACCGAACTGCCCTTCGACGCCCGCTACTTCGACCTCACCGTGTGGGGAGGCATCCTGATGGTTGCCGGTTACGCCATGGGCACGCTCTACGAGCGCAATCAGAAGACGCTGCGCGAAATGCAGGAAGGCTATGACAGCATGATGGTCATCCTGCAGCATGTGCTTTCGCACGAGAAATACAGCGAGGCCCACGCCTACCGCGTCTCCATGTATGCCACCAAAATCGCGGAAGCCATGGGGCTCGACGGGCAGAGTACCGAGGATGTCCGGACCGCTGCCCTGCTGCGGAACATCCGTGAGCTTGGCATCAGCCATGACACTTTGTTCAAGGCTGCCAATGTTTCACACAACCATCTACCGAAGAACAAGCGTGATAAGAAAGCTGCCAAGGCGGAAGCGGTAGGGAACACCCTGCAGCGTGCCATTCCCATCTTCAACTCTCATCTGCAGCTAAAAACCTCCGGCCAAGGCATGATCGATGCTCCCTTGGAGGTGCAGGTGCTCGCCGTAGCCGACGCCTACGAAACCCTGATCAGCGGCTCCGATGGCCGCAAGCTTTCTCCCCAGCAGGCGCAAGAGATTCTCGCCAAATCGTCGGGCAAGAAGTACGACTCCCTGGTGGTGGATGGTTTCGAGAAGGCTTTCGGAGAGCAGGCCCGAGGGGCCGGGGCGTAACTTGTCCTACTTGACAGGCTTCGCACATGCCGCCGAGTAAAGCGGCACTACGCCGCCAATTAACCAGGGTGCGGTGATCTTCTTCTCGAAGACGAAGTGCTTCTGCGTTACCGGCAACACCAACTCGCGGCGGCGGCCGAAATCTTTCTTGGCATCGTTGCCGGTCAGCAGCCTCAATCCAAAGTCCAGAATCGGTGACGTTCCCGGGGTGACGAAGATAAAGCGCCCATCCTTGGTGAGCACACGCTTCACCTCCCCGCAGACGGCGTCAAGATCGGTGACAAACTCGAGAGCGCTGACTGCGAGCACCGCGTCGAAAAATCCATCGGGATAGGGCAGAGCCTCGGCTCCTGCTGTTTTCAGCAGGGCACGGACGCCATGCGTTGCGAGCGACTGCGCAACTGCTTCCGGCATAGTGTGCGGATCAATCCCGTGCAGTTCCTCGCAACGATGGCTGAGCTCGGGCATCAGTACGCCGCTGCCGTAGCCGATTTCAAGCAGTCGCGCGTACCGCCGATCGCCGAGCAGCTTCAAAACCATGCGAAACCGCATGCGCGCGATGGTTCCCAGGCCCGCACGGTAAACCCAGTCAGCTTCATCCACGGGGCCGGTCTTGATCAGGCTTGTTCGCGGCAGTAGTCGCATGGACTAACAAGATAGCGGGACGGGGGAAAGAGTCCAGTTACTACCGTCATGCAGGGGGAGGGGGAGAGGTTTTGGAACCCGACGGATACCGTCATTGGGTCATCGCCCGGGATGTGAAGTCAGCGCTCCCTGATTTCCTCCCACATCCCCACAATCCTCGCCTTCAACTCCGCTGTCAGCTTTTCGTAAGCCTCTTCCGATGCCGCCGACTCCGGCGGTGGAGAAATCGGGTCGCCAAACTTCATCCGCAGCGGCTTAAATCCCTGAAATGGTTTCCCGCGCGGCCAGGCTTCGTAGAAGCCCTCGATCGCCACCGGCACCATCGGCACCTGCATATGAATCGAGAGAATCGCTGCGCCTTTCTTGAAAATGCGCGGCGTGCCGTCAATGCTGCGTTCGCCCTCGGGATAGAGCATGAGCACGCGCCCATGACGCAGGCCAAAGGCGCCGGCGCGCATGGCTGGCAGAAGGTTGGCATCGGGATCAAGCACGATCACCCGCAGCCAACCCGCCAGTTTTCGCATGAAACCTGAGCCAAATATCTCGCTGGTACCCACGGAAAACAGTTTTTCAAAAACCTTCCAGGGCACCAGGCTGCCCAGAACCACCGGATCGAGAAAGCTCTGGTGGTTGGAAGAAAGAATGTAGGGGCCCTTTAGCGGAAGCTTCTCCAGTCCTTCGACTTTCAAATGAAAGCGGTCGTAGGCGATCATCTGGGCGACGCGGCTGACCATGAACCAGAAAGCCTCAGCGAACGGCTTCGGCTTAGCCAAAGCCAGCACTTCCGGATCGGTCGGTTCCTCCGCCAATACCGCCTTCCATCCCGCAAACTGTGGACGCGCTAGTGTCTTTCCTGAGGCTGCGCTTTCAAGCACTGTGTCGACCAGTTCGCGCACCGTATAAATCTCGGCCAGCCGCGATTCCTCCACGTCCCCGCCGAGTTCTTTTTCAAGCGTCACCAGTAACTCCACGCGCTGCATCGAATCCAGCCCGAGATCGAGTTCCAGATTGTCCTTGGGGCGAATCTTCTCCGGATGAGTCCGCGATGCATCACGCAGCACCACCAGAGCGCGCTGCACTTCGGGCCTCTCCAGCCAGGCCTCGTCCTCCGCCGTGAGCGGCCGCTCAGGCGCGATGTCGGCATCCCCGCCCTTGCCCTGGTTCGCCTTGACCCGCTTTTCAATCTCAAACCGCTTCAGCTTGCGCGTGGTAGTGCGAGGGAGGTCCTCCTGCCAGATTTCATAGCTGCCCATGCGCTTGGTGGAGGCAATCTTGGCTGACAGGCCTTCGATGTCAAAGCGAATGACTTCCTTCGAATTTACGATCTTGCGCCGCTTCAACTCTTCGAAGTTTGGCACCACCACCGCGTGCAGATGTTCCGAGGTCGGATCGCCCGGACGCGACTCCACTGCCATCACCGCTATTTCTTTAATATATGGCGATTGCAGATAGTGAGCCTCAATCTCCTCGGGATAAATGTTTTTCCCGTTGGCCAGGACGATCAGCTCTTTCTTCCGCCCGGTGATAAAAAGGTTGCCGCCGGAGTCGAAGTATCCCAGGTCGCCGGTGTGCAGCCAGCCGTCTTTCAGCGCCGCCGCGGTGGCATCGGGACGGTTCCAGTAACCCTTCATCACGATCGCGCCGCGAATGGCGATCTCCCCCACCCGTGGGCCTTCCTCTTGCGGCTGGGGCTCTACGATCTTTCCCTCCACCCCGCGCAGCGGCGGCCCGACCGATCCGATCACAATCTTGTGGGGAGGAGTGGCAAACGCCGCCGCGGTGGTCTCCGTCAGCCCGTATGCCTGCAGGATGTCGATGCCGAGCGCGTAGAAGTCGCGTCCGATCTGCGGCTCGAAGCGCGAGCCTCCGGTCACCAGGTAGCGCATACGGTCGCCGAAAGTGGCATGAATCGTGCCAAAGAAAAGCCTGCCCGGATTCCACCCCAGCCGCCGGGCAAAGCGGGTGAACGCCATCATCGCCTTCACCGCCGACTGCGCCAGTTTTCCCCGCTTGGCGATCTCTTTGAAGATCCTTTCGTGGATGAGATAGAAGAACTGCGGCACTACGGCAAAGGCGGTGATCTTGCGTTCCTGCAAGGCACGCATCAGTTCGGTCGTGTTCAGCGTCTCCAAATGGACAACCCGCGCGCCGGTTACCAGTGGCATGAGAATATTCGCCATCTGAGAAAGCACATGGAACAGCGGTAGCACACCCAGCAAGGCATCGTCCGGTCCGAGCGTGGCCCAGCCGAGCACGGCGTGCACTTCACCCAATAGGTTGGCGTGGGTGAGCATCACCCCCTTGGGATCGGCGGTTGTGCCCGAGGTGTAAAGCAATCCCACCAGACTTTCCGGGTCCACCGGGACGGGGGCGAAGGAGCCGGGACCGGCGGCAAAAATCTGGTCAAGATCGGTGGCGGCTTGAGCGGAGCTGTCCTCGGTCATTACTATCTTCACCGGCAATCCGCTTACCGCCTCCTGCACCGTATTCAAATGTTTCCGGTCTACGAAGACCAGTGCGCTGCCGCTGTCCTGCAGCAGTTTGGCGATCTGGTCGGCGTGAAAGGCGGTGTCGAGCGGAACTGCGGTGCAGCCCGCCGCGATAATCCCCAAATAAGTCGTCACCCAGCGCGGATGGTTCTCAGCCACAATCGCTGCCCTCGTGCCGGGGGCGAATTTCTGCTCCACCAGCCAGCGGCCCAGTGACTCGGCCATCTTCCGGGCTTCGGCGTAGGTGTAGCTCTCAACGCTGTCGCCGCGCTGGATTTCCAACGCAATATTTGTGGGATACCGCTCTTCATTCTGAACGAACAGGTCGTAGAAGGTGGCCATGGGTCGGGGGGAATCTTACACGAGCCGCGATGCCCGCGCGAAGAGACGCATTTAAGACCCACCCTGGTGTCTTCATGCGCAATTTCGCAAGCTAGGGCCTGCGGGCATATTTGCAGGCATGATATTGGCGGGGGCACCTCCAGTTACCCAACGCGATGCCATCCGGCGCGGCTCCGGTGCCCACCCTCCTCCCGCGGCATCTAATATGCTAGGCTTTTAAAGATACCTGTCGGCCCCTCGGCCGCCCTCCGAAGGACTACGATTTGATTAACACTTTATTAGGCAAGGTTTTCGGCACCAAAAACGAGCGCGAAATCAAGCGCCTGATGCCCAATGTGGAGGCTATCGGCGCGCTTGAGCCGCAGATGAAGGCGCTCTCCGACGACCAGTTGCGCGCCAAAACCGACGAATTCCGCAAGCGCATTCACGACCGTCTGGCCTCGATCGCCGATGAGCCCGATGCCGATTCCGACCGTCGCAAGCAGATCGAAGACGAGCGCAGCCGCGCCATCCATGAAGTGCTCGACGAAATCCTGGTCGAGGCCTTTGCCGTCGTTCGCGAAGCCGGACGCCGCGTGCTCAATATGCGCCACTTCGACGTGCAGCTTATCGGCGGCATGGTGCTGCACGAAGGCAAGATCGCCGAAATGAAGACCGGCGAAGGCAAAACCCTGGTCGCCACCCTCCCGGTCTATCTGAACGCTTTAAGCGGGCGCGGTGTCCACGTAATCACCGTCAACGACTACCTCGCCAAACGCGACTCCGAGTGGATGGGCCAGCTCTACCGCTTTCTCGGGCTGACCGTCGGCGTCATCGTCCATGATCTTGATGACGATGAGCGCCGCGAAGCCTACGGCGCCGACGTTACCTACGGCACTAACAATGAGTTCGGATTCGATTACCTCCGCGACAACATGAAGTTCGACCTGCGCGAGTGCGTGCAGCGCATGCACAACTTCGCCATCGTCGACGAAGTCGATTCCATCCTCATTGACGAAGCCCGCACGCCGCTCATCATCTCTGGCGCCAGCGAGGAATCTACTGACAAGTACGAGCGCGTCAACCGCATCATTCCCAAGCTCGAAAAAGGCGAGGAACTTGATCAAAACGAAGTACGCGAACTGCTGGATAAAGGAAAATTCTCGCCGGAGCGAAGAGAAGCTTTGATTCAGGAGCTCAATCAGGCGGGGAACGATACCCAGCGGAAGATCCTCACTGGCGACTACGCGATCGATGAAAAGCACAAGGCCATTACGGTGACCGACGAAGGATGGGAAAAGGTCGAGCAGTTGCTCGGTATCGGCAACATCGCCGATCCCGAAAACTGGGACCTGAAACATCACGTCGAGACCGCCGTTAAGGCTCACGCCCTCTACCATCGCGACGTCGAGTATGTTGTCAAAGCCAAGGAAGACAATCCGCGCGAAAAAGAAATCATCATCGTCGACGAATTCACCGGCCGCATGATGCCCGGCCGCCGCTGGTCCGACGGTTTGCACCAGGCCATCGAAGCCAAAGAAAACGTCAAGATCGAGCGCGAGAACCAGACCCTCGCCACCATCACCTTCCAGAACTACTTCCGCATGTACAAGAAGCTGGCGGGCATGACCGGTACGGCCGAGACTGAGGCCTCGGAATTCGAGAAGATTTACCGCTTGGAAGTGCGCGTCATTCCCACCAACATGGTGCTGCGGCGCATTGAGAATCCCGACGTCGTTTACCGTACTGAGAAAGAGAAATATTTCGCGGCCGCTGACGAAATTCAGAAGCTTTACCAGACCGGCCAGCCGGTGCTGGTGGGCACCACCTCGATTGAAAAATCCGAACGGCTTTCCGACTTGCTGAAGAAAAAAAGCATCAAGCACGTGGTGCTCAATGCCAAGTTCCACGAGCGCGAAGCGGAAATCGTCGCCCAGGCCGGACGCAAAGGCATGGTCACCATCGCCACCAACATGGCGGGCCGCGGCACCGACATCCTGCTCGGCGGCAACCCCGAATTCATGGCCAAGCAGGAATGCGTGAAGAAGGGAATCGCGCAGCCGCTCCGCGCCGCGCAAGGGCAGATTCAGGTCAACGTCGATGACAGCAAGAGCACCGTCTGGTACTACAACGGCAGCGAATATGTCGCGCCCATCGATCAGTGGACCGAGGCTCTGAACCGCTACAAGCAGCAAACGGATGGAGAGCACCAGGAGGTCATCGCCGCCGGGGGGCTGCACATCTTCGGCACCGAGCGCCACGAGTCCCGCCGCATCGACAACCAGCTGCGCGGACGCGCCGGCCGCCAGGGCGATCCCGGCTCCTCGCGCTTCTACCTCTCGCTCGAAGATGACCTGATGCGCATCTTCGCCAAAGAGTGGGTCTCAAACCTTCTGCAGAAGCTCGGAATGGAAGAAGGCGTACCCATCGAGTCGCGCCTCATCAGCCGCCGTATCGAGAAGGCCCAGGAAGCGGTCGAAGCCCAGAACTTCGAAGCCCGCAAACACCTGCTCGAGTACGACGACGTCATGAACAAGCAGCGCGAGGCGGTCTATGGCCTGCGTCACCAGTTGCTCGAAGGCGTCGATCAGAAAGAACTCATCCTCGAAGATTACGTCTCCGGCATTCTCAGCGACTTGCTCGACCAGTTCTGCCCGATCAAGACCCACCCGGAAGATTGGGACCTGAAGGGCCTCAAAGACGCCGTCTTTACCCGCTTCGGCGTTGACATACTCGCCGAGGGAGTCAAACCCGAGGTGCTCAACCGCCAGGAGCTGGGCGACGCCGTCTTCGATAAGCTCAAGGCCCGCTACGATGCCAAGGAAAAACTGATCGGTCCCGATGCCATGCGCTACCACGAGCGCATGATCATGCTCAGCGTGCTCGACTCGCAGTGGAAAGACCACCTCCTCAACATGGATCACCTGAAGGAGGGCATCGGCCTGCGCGGTTACGGCCAGCACGATCCCCTGGTCGAGTACAAGCGCGAGTCCTTCGACATGTTCGAAGCCATGATGCAGCGCTTCCAGGAAGAGACCGTCCGCTACCTTTACCTCATGCAGGTGCTCGAGCGCCCAATGGAGATGGAAGCGCCGGCCGAAGGAGCCGAACCCGCGGTGCGTGCCCCGGGAATGGGCGGCAATGGTCACCGGCCCCCGCGCGGGGTTTCCACCTCGGTCGATGATCTCGAAGAAGCGTTTCAGCGCAGGAAGAAACGTGAACTGGAGTCGGCCCGCATGGCCGGATCGGGCGAGCGCCAGCAGGTGCAGCAGGTCGTGCGCGGCGGCGATAAAGTCGGACGCAACGATCCCTGCCCCTGCGGCTCAGGCAAGAAATATAAGAAGTGTCACGGCGCCTGAGTTCCCATTTCCATAAAACCTGCCCTGCCGGATTCTCCGGCTGTGCCTTGCCTGCCATCCCCGGAGGAGCGGTGGGCACCCCGGACGCAGCCGGATTGCTTCTCCCGTTGCGAAAGAATATCGTAAAACGATATAAATGCCAACCGGGAAATCTTCCTAAAATCTCCATCTTCCGCCATCGCGTTGCATCTAACAGGTGAGGGGACAGGAGAGAAGGATGGCATGATTGCCCTGCGGCTGGTGTATCTTATCGAAAATCATTCCCAGGAACTGGTCGATGACTTGCTGGCGAAAGTCCAGCATTCCGCGCGCACCCGCGACTTGCGCAAGGTTCCTCCTGAGGAACTGCGAGGGCGGCTGCACGAGATCCTGCGCCACCTGAGCGAATGGCTGCTCACCAAAACCGATCACGACATCCAGAAACGCTACGTCGAAATCGGCGCCCGCCGCGCCTCCCAGGGCGTCTCCATGCAGGACTTTTGCTGGGCAATCGTGCTCATGAAAGAGCACCTGTGGGCATTCCTCAACCGCCAGGGTCTTACCTTCAGTTCGGTGGAACTCTACGGCGAGATGGAATTGCTTCGCCTGCTCGATCAGTTCTTCGACCGGGCCGTCTGCTATGCCGCGGAAGGCTATGAGCGCGCCGCTCACCGAGCCTCTGCCGCCGTCGTGCACGCCGCAGACTGACGCTTACCATCCTGGGTGTGACTCATATCCTTGCGTCGGGTCGGGTAATCGCGCCTACAATGAACCCAGGTACGATCAGGAGGATCCCATGCTCGCCCTCCGCTTGGTTCACCTCATCGAGTCGCACTCCGACGAACTGGCTGACGGACTCATCCATAAGCTGCATACCTCCGAACGCATGAGCGACCTGCGGAAGGTTCCCGCGGCCGAACTGCACGCGCGTTGTCACGAAATCTATCGCAACCTCAGCAGTTGGCTCCTTAGCAAGACCGAGTCGGATATCGAGAAGGTCTACACCCACCTGGGAGCCCGTCGATCTGAGCAGGGGGTCTCTCTGGCGCACCTCACCTGGGCGATCCTCCAGACGAAAGAGCATCTCTGGGATTTCCTCGAGCGCGAGGGGTACCACGGAGGCGCCGAGGATGTTTACGGGGAATTGGAACTCCTGCGCCAGCTGGATCAGTTCTTTGACCGCGCCGTCTATTTCGCCGCCGAAGGTTACGAACACGCGCGCTTGCACAGCACCGCGGCATAAACTCGGGCCTTTGAATTCGGGGGAGAGCGAGGGCCGCAAGCTCAGTGCCGAAAGCCGAGAAGGTCCGGCCTTTTCCCCACGTACCGCCGCGTCCAGGTCAGCGTAGCCCCGGATTGCAGAACCACCTTGTATTCCCCGTGAAACCAGTTCTGCATCTCGCGGATAAAATCCATCCGCACCAACGACGAGCGGTTCAGTCGCAGGAATTGCGCCGGATCGAGTTTGTCTTCCAGGGTGTCGATCGTGCCGCGGATGCTGTAAACCTCTCCGCCCACATGCACTTTCAGGTAGTTCCGCTCCGACTCAGCCCAATCAATCCGGGCCAGGGGAAGGAAAAACGCGCGGTCCTTCTGCTGCACCAACAGCCGCGGTGGAATCTGCTGCCGCTTTTGGACTTCGGCCAGTAGTTGGCGCAGCTGGCTGCCGTTCCCCTGGTCTTTCGCCACCTGCTCTTTGGCATGGTTGAGCACCCTGGCAAAGCGCGCCTGGTCAAAGGGTTTCAGTAGATAGCCGAAGGCATGCACCTCAAACGCCTGGATCGCGTACTCGTCATGCGCCGTGACAAACACCACTCGGGGCAGCGGCCCCGCCTCGAGGGCACGGATCACATCGAAGCCATCCATGCCCGGCATCTGCACATCGAGGAAAACCAGGTCGGGACGGGCGGCCTGAATCGCGGGCACCGCAGCGGTCCCGTTCGCGGCTTCGCCGGCGAGTTCAACTCCGCCATCGCGCGCCAGAAAACGGACGATCTTGCGCCGCGCCGGTGCTTCATCGTCCACCACAAAAACCTTCAGCTTGTTTGCCGCATTCACGAGGTCGCACCTGCCAGCCGGAGGGGAAGCCGCACGCTCACCGTGAGCCCGCGTCCTTTGGCATTTTCCAGAAGCAGTTCGTGATCGGGGCCGTACAACCCTTCCAGTCGCTCTTCCGTGTTGGAAATTCCAATGCCTTTCTTCCACCCCGGCGTCGCCAGCGTAGGAATGCCCGGCCCGTTGTCGCTCACCTGCAGAAGCAGGCGTCCCCCTTCGCGCGCCGCGCGTACACGAATATCCACTCGGGACGATCGAGCATCCCGTCCATGGCGGATGGAATTCTCGACCAGCGGCTGCAGGATGAGTTGCGGCACCAGGGCACGTGACAACTCGGGATCAATGGCGAAATCAACCTGTAAGTCCTCGCCGAAGCGTGCTTCCATGATTCCCAGATAACTCTTCAGCATGACCAGTTCTTCTTCTAGGGAAATTTCCTGGGAGTTTGCCGCCCGCAAGGTCCGGCGAAGCAGGTCGCTCAGTTGCGTGAGCATGGTGTCGGCACGATCCACGTCTTCGTGCATGACCGATGAAATCGTGTTCAACGCATTGAACAGGAAATGGGGCTGCAGCTGCAGTCGCAGGTTCTGCAATTGGGCTTCCGCCAGGCGAGCTTCCAGTTCTGCCGTGGCGATCTGGCGGTCGCGTGCCTCCAGATACGAATCGACAACGTAGACCGCTCCCAGCACCATCCAGAATGACACGACGTGGTTGGCAAACTCCATGGGATAGCGGTAGAGCATGATCCCGTAGTCGTACGCGCCAAGCCCGAACACTGGCGCCAGCAGGCGCCGGCTCACCGCCATCAGCGACGTGTTGCAAAGGGAATACGCCGCCATCGCCAGCAGGTTCAGTGGCAGCATCTTCCACCAGTTGTCGCGCCGTATGCGCAGCCGCCGCACCACCCAGATCAACGGCGGCAACAGCACGAACGCGGAGTAAATGCCCGTGCTCTCTTCGAAAATGCGGATGCCCAGGGTGTGCGCGTGATTGCGCGCCAGATCATCCAGATAGCGGTAAGCAAAGTTCAGAAAGCCGATCGCAGAATAGATCAGAAAGAGCAGCAGCCATGCGGCCCGCCGGCTCATTACCGAATCACGCGCATGTGCGTTTGGCAGGTCCTCCCCCATGGCTGGGAAAGATTATCGCGCAGCCACGCGAAACTCCCAAGTCCCCCTGTGGCTGGAGTCGCGTCCCGGCGTTTGCCTGCTAATTCTTCTTCACCGCGGCAAACGTCATTTCTTTCGCTGCATTTCGCGTCCGCCTCTTCCAGGCAAAGAACAATCCCGCGTACGTGTCGGTGATGTAGTCGGCAGAGCCAATTCCCAACTGCCTGGCCACACGGTCAATCCAGCGCGCCGGGCCTTCGATTTCGCCAAAGTTGCCAATCGGCGTCTCGTCTACCACCACGTGTCCGGTCCCATCGCTCCACTCCGCGCGAAACTTCTCATAACGGAAACTCGGACGGTAGCCCAGCGCGTGCAGAATCGCGTCCATCCTGGGCCCGTCGCTGACTTCCGTCTCAAGCTCGATGCGGGTCTTATGTTTACCGGCCGAACCTTTCGACTTGTGCGTGAGCACCCACTCCGTGCCATATTTTCGCAGCCTTAGAAGTTCACCGCGTTTGCGCAGAATCGCACCCGGCAGATCGTAGAGCGTGTTCATTTCGTGCGTGCGCCGCGTCACCAGGCGAAAACCAGTAATCCGCAACTTGCGCGTCAACGACAGCACGTCGCTCACGCGAAACTTAATCTCAATTTCCTTCGGGGGAGCCATCCCGAAAAGTATAAGCGACTTTGCGCCGCTTGATCTGCCTCACGAGAACGTCGGCAGCTTGACCAGATCATCCTGGGGAACGGGTTCCAGCGGCTCGTGCGCTTTGCGCCAGGCCGCCAGGCCGCCTACGATCACGAACGCGTTGAGTCCTTTTTCCCGCAGCAGGTGCGCCACCCGGGCGCTCGTGGCTTCGCGCGCTCAAGTACAGTAAAGATAAATGTCCTTGTCCTTGGGCAGGTGCTGCACTTCTTCATTCAGATTATTAGGTTCAATCCGGATCGATCCCTTGATGCGCTCCGTCCCCGCGTCGTAGTACCCGTGGCTGCGCACATCCACGATCATCAATTGTTCGCCCTCGCCCGCCGCCAGCCGTTGCGCCAGCTCTTCCACCTGCACCCGCGGAACAATGCGATACACGCGGTGTTTGCGGTAAAGCACCAGCCGGTACCCGACATATCCGATCATCGCCAGCACCACCACTTCTTCCACCGCATGCCCAACCAGCTGGAACCCATGCGTGATCGAAACCAGGAAGTCGCGGAAGACGAATCCGCCCAGCACGTACGCCGAGGCGTACAGCGCGGCTCCCAAAAAATCGAGCCGCAGGAACTGCCGGAAGCCCATCCGCATGCTGCCGGCCAGGGGCGGCGCCATGGTATTGATCCCGGGGATGAACTTCGCAATCACCAGGGTGATCTTTCCCCGCTTATAAAACGACTCCGCCGACCGCAAAATGCAGCTCTCGGGATTGGTCGAAACCCGGCACAAGAATCCCAGCAGCGACCACCCCATGTGCCGACCGAGAATGTAGAGCAGGGAATCGCCCAGCAGCATGGACAGGATCGCCACTCCCAGCACGGTTGGAAGATGCAGGAAGTGCGCCGCCGCCGCCGCTCCGCCCGCCACCAGCGCCACCGCCGCCGGTACCGGCAGCCCCACCGCCTCGGCAAACACCACGGCAAATATCACCAGGTAGCCGTGGTGCGCGATCATGGCGAGCAGATCCTTCATGGGCAGAGGCGTTAGACTAACCGGGATTCGGGTGGCCGTCCACCCGTCTCAAAATCTGGATTTCGGATTTTTCGATCTCAGATTGGATGCGGAACGCGCTCCATTTGATACAGCGCGCATCTTTGAAAGCCATTCTCTCAATCGAAAGGACATCATGCCCAGACAATACATCAATCTCCCCGGCCGCCGCGCCGCCTTGCCCTTCAGCGATGCCGTGCTCGTCAATAACACCCTCTACCTCTCCGGACGCATCGGCCTCGACCCCGCCACCGGCCTGCCGCCCGCAGACATCCAGGAAGAACTTCGCCTGCTCTTCGACGGATTCGAAGCCGTCCTCGCCCAGGCCGCCATGACCATGGACGACTTCGTCTACATTCAGGTCTTCTGCCCGTATGTCTCGCTCTGGGAGGCCTTCAACACCGCCTATGTCCGCCGCTTCCCGCGCGGCTTTCCCGCCCGCGCCTTCCTCGGCTCCGGACCGCTACTGTTCAACGCTCGTTTTGAGATGCAGGGAATTGCGGTAAAGGGATAACCGGCATTGTGCCCCGTCGTTGACCAGCCATCGAGAGTGTGTGCCACGACGGCGCCGCATGCTCTCGCACTCAGACCGCGGGCAAAGCGAACCCCGAGAGCGGATGGCTTGGATTACTGAGAGTTTTTCCGGCCCACGACCAACGACTTACTTCTCTCTCGCGACCACAAACTCTGGCGCCCACACCAACGCCCGCTTGGCCTCGCTGTCAGGAAAGGAACAGATCGCGTTGCGCGCCATCTCGGCAAACTGCAACGCCCGCGCATTGGCCGCTTCCAGCGAACCGTAGCGATTCAGAATCTCCAGAATCTGCTCGTGCGTGACCCCATCAAACGCCCGTTCCCGCACGATGGTCTCAATCGCCTGGCGCTCGGCCGCCGTACAATGTGCCAGGGCATGAATGACCGCCATCGTCACTTTGCCTTCGCGCAGATCGCTGGCCACCGGCTTGCCCAGCACGCTCTCGGACGCCGTCAGATCGAGCACGTCGTCCACAATCTGAAACGCCATCCCCAGATCGCGTCCGTATTGCGCCAGCGACGCCTCCTGCTCCGGCGTAGCCTTGCCCAGAATCGCCCCCATCCGCATGCACACCGAAAACATGCAGGCCGTCTTGCGATAGATGAGATCGAAATGCTCGTCGAGAGTAATCAGCTTCCCGAGCTTTTCCATCTGCAGCAGTTCGCCCTCGACCATCTGCTGCGTCAGTTCGATCAGCGTATCCAGGATGCGAAAATTTCGTTCCTGCACTGCGACTTTGAACGACTGCATGTAAAGCCAGTCGCCCGCCAGCACGCATTTCGAGTTGCCCCACTGCGTATTGGCCGCCGGACGTCCCCTGCGCGTCTGTGCTTCATCAATAATGTCGTCGTGCACCAGCGTCGCGGTGTGAATAATCTCCACCACCGCGCCCATCCGGATCGCGCCGCGTCCTTCGTAGTTGAACAGCCGCGCCGCCAGCAAGAGCAGCATAGGCCGGATGCGCTTGCCCCCGCCTCCGCGCAGGTACTCTCCGATCTCGGTGATTGCCTGCACGCCCGAGACCGTGTCGCGCCCGAACTCCCGCTCGATCGCCGCCAGGTCTTCGCGCAGCAACTCGACAATTTCTTTTCCGTTAATGGCGGCCGGTGAACTCAATGAATTTCCAGTTTTCCTTGCGTTCTTTGCGGTTAAAAGCTTTTCAGCGAATTAGTTGCTTCTGTAATTCGTGAACTGCATATCAATCCCGAAATCTTTCGATTTCAACAGCGCAATAATCTCTTGCAGCGTGTCACGATCCTTCCCGCTGATCCGTACCAGGTCTCCCTGGATCGACGCCTGCACCTTTTTCTTCGAATCCTTCACCACTTTCACAATCTCGCGCGCCTTCTCAATCGGGATCCCCTGCTGCATGGTGATCTTCTGCTTCACCGTGCCGCCGGCCGCCGGTTCCAGCTTGGCGTAAGTCAACCCTTTCAGCGAAATGCCGCGTTTCACCAGCTTCTGCTGGAAGATCTCGTTCACCGCTTTCATCTTGTACTCGTCGAGCGAGTGCAGCACGATGGCATCTTTGCCCTCGAGTTCAATCGTCGACTTCGAGTCTTTCAGGTCGAAGCGGGTGTGAATCTCCTTCAGCGCTTGCTGAATTGCGTTCGACACTTCCTGGGGATCAATCTTGCTGACGATGTCAAAAGTGTTTTCTGGCATATCTCAAGAAAATTGTATCTTCGCGTCCTTTGCGCACTCTTCCCGCTCTTTGCGGTTAAAGGCTTTTCATTGCTGCCGAAAAACGACACAACCTATACAAGATTCGCCTCGCCCGCAAACGCTGCACATACCAAGCTAAACGGACTTTTCCTTTTCGTGAAGGGAAAAGAAATCGCGAAAGTTCCTTGTCGTCTGCTCCCCGATCTCCTCCGCCTGCAGTCCGCGCAACTCTCCCAACTGCCGCGCCGTCTCCCGCACAAACGCCGGCTCATTGCGCTTGCCGCGATGCGGAACCGGCGCCAGGTACGGCGAATCGGTCTCAATCAGCATCCTCTCCAGCGGCACTTCCTTCGCCGCGTCGCGAATCGCCCCCGCCTTGGGAAACGTCACGTTCCCAGCAAAGGAAATCATGAATCCCATGTCCAGCGCCCGTTTCGCGTGCTCCCATGTCCCCGTAAAGCAGTGCAGAATTCCGCCCAGTCCACTCCCCGACCACTGATCACGGATCATGGCCAGGCAATCCTCCCAGGCATCCTCGCTATTGTTCGACGGGCGGCAATGAATCACGATCGGCAGCTTCGCTTCCTTTGCTAATTCCATCTGCTTCGAAAAAACTGTTTTCTGCACTTCGCGCGGCGAATGATCATAGAAATAATCCAGTCCGATCTCGCCCCACGCAATCACCTTGGGATGCTTCGCCCACTCCCGCATCTTGGCGAACACCGCTTCCGTCGCCAGCGCCGCTTCATGCGGATGCACTCCCAGCGTCGCATACATGAACGGATATTCCTCCGCCAGCCTTATCCCGCAGTCCGCATCCTCTGGCCCATCGCCATTCCCGATGGCAACAATGGTGCCGACGCCCGCTTCGCGCGCCCGTGCAATCACCGCCCCACGATCCGCGTCGAACTGCTTGCCATCGAGATGTGCATGAGAATCTACGAACATGGTCGCTGGTCTTTGGTCTTTTGTCGTTGGCGAGCTAACAGCTAATGGCTAAGGGCTTTCAGCCAACGACAACGACAGCTTTACTTCAGCCTCGTCCCCACCGGCACATCCTCCAGAAACCCAGCCAGGATGGCTTTTCCGCCCTCAGGCGAGGCTGCCACGATCATTCCGTTGGATTCGAGCCCACGC
>Ga0335085_10008307_pt1 | contig 15862 bp, 14 predicted proteins | sample Lox_Sample_45_FD_206712 | JGI IMG/M metagenome (GOLD analysis project Ga0335085, IMG submission 206712) | Soil microbial communities from Loxahatchee National Wildlife Refuge, Florida, United States - Lox_Sample_4.5 | ecosystem: Environmental > Terrestrial > Soil > Wetlands | place: USA...
TCGTCATCGGCATCATCACCGTGACGACCTATCTTGGTGGCACTTCACCGGCGGCCTTGGACAAGCACAACATCTGGTACAGCTTTGGCATCTTCAGCACGGACTTCTATCCCAAGGCATGGAACTCCTTCGTCATCGTCACTCTGATCAGCAACTTCGGCACCTTCCTGCTCTACATGACAACCTGCATCGTGGCGATGGTCGCCTTCCGTGAACACCACACCTTCCACGGAATCAAGCATGTGCTCGTTCCAATCTTCGGCTTGCTCGCTAATTTGGTCTGCATGCTGTTCTATCTCATCGGACCGTTTTCGGTTGCAGGCATGAGCTGGCACGAGCCTTACGTCGCCCTGGCTGCGGCAGCAATATGGGGCATCTATGGCTGGATTTACTTCGCCGGCAAGAGCAAGGCCAAGGGCAAAGAGATCATTCTTACACAAAAGCCCGCCACGAGCTGAGTCCGCTTAACATCAGTCAATCCTCAGGCTCCGCTTGCGCTCCGCGCGGCGGAGCCTTTTTATCTGCCTCTCCGCCCCATGCGACTGCGTTACGCCAAGCTTTCCACCGCCGGCCCGGTCCGGCCGATCAACGAAGATTGGATCGACTTCTGGGAACCACAGGATCCGATCGAGCGCGAGAAACGCGGCAGCGTGGCGCTGCTCGCCGATGGCGTCGGCGGCTACGAGCACGGCGAAGTGGCCAGCCGCACCGCGGTCGAGGAGGCGCTGCGGGTGTTTCAATCCGCGCCGCCGGAGACCGCGCCCTATGAGGTGTTGCGGCAGATGTTCACCGCCGCCGCCGGCCGGGTGCACGCGCTGGCTCAGGAAAAGCGCCAGGTCATGGCCACGACCCTGGTGGCGTCGATCTTCCGCAGCCGCACGGTGTTCATCGCCCATGTCGGCGATTCGCGTGCCTACCTCATCCGCCAGAAAACCATCCGCCGCCTCACCGCCGACCACGTGGCCACGGCCCTGCCGGTCAAGCTCGGCCTCATGCTCGAGCGCCAGGCCATGGCCAGCCCCCACCGCAGCGAGCTGACGCGCAGCGTGGGTTCCGAGCCGTTCTGCCAGCCCGATTTCGTCACACAGGAACTGCGGCACGGCGACTTCATCCTGCACTGCACCGACGGACTGCACGCCTTCGTCGTCGACGACGAGCTCTGCGGAATCATCTCCCGCAACCATCCTTACGACGCCTGCAAGGAGCTGGCGGCGCTGGCCGAAAAGCGCGGTGGCGACGACAACATTTCCATGCAGATCCTGGAGGTGCGCGACTGGGAAAAAGTCGGGCAGAATTCCCTCGCGCGCTCCGCCACCAAGTTACCCGGTGGAAAGACCCCCGCAGTCACCACGGCCGGCACCGGCGAGCTCGCCCCCGGCATGCTGCTCGACAACCGCTTCGAACTGACCGACCTCATCGCGCGCAGCAACATGGCCTCCATCTTCAAGGCCAACGATCGCACCACCGGCGGCAGCGTCGCCCTCAAGGTGCCGCTCATGACACTCGAAAGCGACGTCGCCGGCTATGAGCGCTTCCAGCGCGAGGAGGAGATCGGCTCCCGCCTCAGCCACGCCTCCGTTCTCAAGGTCATCAAGGTCGACGGGGCCAAGAGCCGCCCTTATCTGGTGATGGAATTCCTCGACGGCGAGACGCTCGCCAAGGTGCTGTCCAAGCGCAAGCCCCTGCCCGAGGCCGAGGCCGCGCGCTACGCCAGCCGCATCTGCGACGCGCTCGCTTATCTCCATGCCAACGGCATCGTCCATCGCGACCTCAAGCCGCAAAACATCATGATTTGCCGCGACGGCTCCATCCGCCTTTTCGATTTCGGCATCGCCCGCATCGAAAAGGCGCGCCGGCTGACCTTCGTCGGCTTCTCCCCGGCCATGGGCACGCCGGACTACATGGCGCCCGAGCAGGTGAAGGGCAAACGCGGCGACCACCGCACCGACATCTACAGCCTCGGCGCCATGCTCTATGAAATGGCCACCGGTTCCACGCCCTTCGAGGGCGAAAGCCCCTACGTGATCATGAATGCGCGCGTCACCGGCGATCCCGTCGCGCCGCGCAAGCTGAACCCCAACCTCACGCCCGTGATCGAGGAGATCATCCTCCATGCGCTGGAACGCGACCCGAAGCAGCGCTACCAGTCCGCCGGCGAGATGAAACGCGAACTCGACGATTACGAGCTCGTCCAGCTCACCGAACGGCACCTGCACCTGCGCTCGCCGCAGCCGTGGAAAAGCCGCTGGCGCATGCTGCCGCTGATCGTCGGGATCATCGTCCTGCAGCTCCTCCTCTTTTTGGTGATGTTCCTCTACTTCCGCTCCCGCCATTGATTCGCTCGCGCGGTTGAAGCCGCGCCACCTGCCGTGACATCGCCCGTCATGTCCGACGCCCACACCGCTCTGGACGCGCCCTCCGCCGCACCCGGTCGCTGGAGGGAATACGCCCTTTCCGCCGTCGCGGTGGCGGCCGTCACCGCCGCCTGCCTGCTGCTGCCGGACAGCTATTATCTCTCGGTCGGGTTGATCTACCTGCTCGCCGTGATCCTCCTCTGCCTGCGCGTGGGCCGCGGACCGGTGCTGCTGGCCGGAGTGCTGAGCGCCTGCATCTGGGAATATGTCTTCATTCCGCCCCACTTTTCCTTCGCGATCAATTCCCTCCAGGACAGCCTGCTCTTCGGCACCTACTTCGTCGTTTCCCTCGTCGCCGGACAGCTGATCGCGCGCATCCGTGCCCAGGCCGAAACCGAACGCCTGCGCGAGCAGCGCGCCACCGCGCTCTTCCATCTCACCCGCGCGCTGGCCGAGGCCAAGACGCTCGACGAGGCGGTCTTTGCCGCGCTCCGGCAGGTCGACGGACTTTTTGGCGCGCAAACCTCACTCGCCCTCGCCGGCGAGCCGGGCGCCAGGCTGGTGCCGCACTTTTCCAGCTCGTATGTCCTGGAAGGCGCGGACCTGGCGGCCGCCGAATGGGTTTTTCATCACCACCGCAGCGCCGGCCGCTTTGCCACGAACCGGCCAGACGGCACCGGCTACTACCTGCCGCTCGTGCGCGAGGACCAGGCCATCGGCGTCCTGGGCGTGAAGATGCCGCCCGACGCTGCGCTCAGCTTCAGCCAGCGCGACCTGCTGGACGCTTTCGCCCGACAGCTCGCGCTCAGTGTCGAGCGCGAGCATCTGCGCGCCGCCAGCGAGCGCGAAAAACTGCTTTTGGAATCGGAAAAACTCCACCGGGCGCTGTTCGACAGTGTTTCGCACGAGTTGCGCACGCCGCTGGCGGTGATCAACGCCTCGACCGAAAATATTGCCGAAGGGAACGAGCATTTGCGCGCAGAGCTGCTCAACGAAATCCGCACCGCCGTGCGCCGCCTCAACCGCATGGTCGAAAATCTGCTCGGGCAGAACCGCCTGGAAAGCGGTCTGCTCAAGGCCCGGCTCGACTGGTGCGACGCCGTCGACATCATCAATGCCGCGGTCGAAAGCACGCGCGATGCGCTCGACGGCCATCGGCTGCAGATCGTCGTGCCCGACGACATGCCGCCCGTGCGCGCCGACTTTGCGCTCACCGAACACGTGCTGGCCAACCTTCTGCTCAACGCCGCCCATCATACGCCGCCAGGCACGCCCGTGATCCTGACCGCGGGCGTCGAGGCCGGCGACCGGCGCGTCTTTTTTCAGGTGGCCGATCACGGTCCCGGCTTCTCGCCGGCGGCACGCGAGCGCCTCTTCAAGAAGTTTGCGCGCGACGACACCGTGCGCTCGACCGGCCTCGGCCTCGGCCTCTCCATCGTCCGCGGTTTTGTCGCCGCCCAAGGCGGCGAAGTCGTCGCGGGCGACAACCCCGGCGGCGGCGCACGGATTGCGGTTTACCTTCCGCATTCGCCGCCCAAGGCTGGCGCCCTCCCATGACTCAAGGCCACCGCCTCCGCCTCCTTGTCGTGGACGACGAAGTGCAGATTCGCCGCCTGCTGCGGCTGGCCCTGGAAACGGCGGGCTATGATGTTTACGAAGCCGACGGCGGGCAGCTGGGTTTGAGCGAGGCCGCGGGCGTTCATCCCGACGGCATTGTGCTGGATCTCGGGCTGCCCGACCTGGACGGCCGTGAAGTGCTGCGGCGGCTGCGCGAATGGTCGCAAGTCCCCGTCCTCGTCCTCACCGTGCGCAACAGCGAGGACGACAAGATCGGCGCGCTCGACGCCGGCGCCGACGACTACCTGACCAAGCCGTTCAGCGGCCGGGAGCTGCTGGCCCGCCTGCGCGCAATCCTGCGCCGCGCCCAGCCGGCGGCGGAGGAGACCCTCGTGCAGCTGGGCGACGTCGAAATCGACCTCAGCGCGCGCCTCGTCCGCCGTGCCGGTGCGGAAGTGAAGTTGACGGCGAAGGAATACGATCTGCTCCGCTACCTGGCGCAGCACCGCGGCCGCGTCGTCACCCACCAGCAGATCCTGCGCGAACTGTGGGGCGCCAACGCCGAGGACAACACGCATTATCTGCGCGTCTACATGACCCACCTGCGGCAGAAGCTGGAAGCCGATCCGCGCGCGCCCCGCCTCCTCAAAACCGAGTCCGGCGTGGGCTACCGGCTGATCGAGCCCGCGTGACGGCGCCGGCTACAGCCGGCAGATGAACAGCTCCCGCTCGTAGATCATCTCCTTGGGCAGGCGGTCGTGGAGATCGATGAAAAGCTCCTCCTGGTCGATGATCTCGCGGCGCCAGGCGGCGCGGTCGAACGCCTGCATCGCCTCGAATTTCTCGCGCGAAAAATCCAAGCCGCCCCAATCGAGGTCCTCGTAGCGCGGCATCCAACCGATGGGCGTCTCGCGGCCGAGCGCGTGGCCGCGGGCGCGGTCCACGATCCATTTCAGCACGCGCATGTTTTCGCTGAAGCCGGGCCAGATGAATTTGCCGGACTCGTCCTTGCGGAACCAGTTCACGTGGAAAATGCGCGGCGTTTCGCTGAGCCGCTTCTGCATGCCGATCCAGTGGCGGAGGTAATCGCCCATGTGGTAACCGCAAAACGGCAGCATGGCCATGGGATCGCGGCGGACCTTGCCGAGGCCGTTGCCGGTGGCGGCGGCCGTCATCTCGCTGCCCATGGTTGCGCCGATGTAAACGCCGCTCGACCATTTGAAAGCCTGGTAGACGAGCGGCGTCGTGCCGGCGCGGCGGCCGCCGAAAATGATCGCGCTGATCGGCACGCCTTCGGGCTTTTCCCAGTCGGGATCGATCGTCGGACATTGCGCGGCGGGCGCCGTGAAGCGTGAATTCGGATGCGCGGCCGGCCGGCCGCAGCCGGGTGTCCATTCCCTGCCCTGCCAGTCGGACAGCCGGGGCGGCGGCTCGTCGGTCATGCCTTCCCACCACACGCCGCCCTCGGGCGTGAGCGCGACGTTGGTGAAAATCGTGTTCTTGGCCAGCGCCGCCATCGCGTTGGGATTGGTTTTCATCGACGTGCCGGGCGCCACGCCGAAAAAGCCGGCCTCGGGATTGATCGCGCGCAGACGGCCGCCCGCGTCGGGCTTGATCCAGGCAATGTCATCGCCCACCGTCCAGACCTTCCAGCCCGCATCGGTGAAATGTTTCGGCGGCACCATCATGGCGAAGTTGGTCTTGCCGCAGGCGCTGGGGAAGGCGGCGGAAACGTAGGTTTTTTCGCCCGCCGGGCTCTCGACGCCGAGGATGAGCATGTGCTCGGCCATCCAGCCCTCGTCGCGCGCGAGGTTCGAGGCGATGCGGAGCGCGAAGCATTTCTTGCCGAGCAGGGCGTTGCCGCCGTAGCCCGAGCCGAAGCTCCAGATTTCGCGCGTCTCGGGAAAATGAACGATGTATTTTTCCTGGTGGCACGGCCAGGGCACGTCCGGCTGGCCAGGCTGGAGCGGCGCGCCGACCGAGTGCAGGCACGGCACCACGCGCTTGCCGCCGGCCTTGTCGATCTCGGCGAAAACCGGCAGGCCGATGCGCGCCATGATGCGCATGTTGACCACGACATAGGGCGAATCGGTCAGTTCCACGCCGATCTGCGACATCGGTCCGCCCACCGGCCCCATGCTGAATGGCAGCACGTACATGGTGCGGCCCCGCATGCAGCCGGTGAACAACTCGCGCAGCTTGCGGCGCATCTCGAACGGATCGGCCCAGTTGTTGGTCGGTCCGGCGCCGTCCTTGGAAAGCGAGCAGATGAAGGTGCGGTCCTCGACGCGGGCGACGTCGCTCGGATCGCTCCGCGCATAGAAGCAGCCGGGCCAGAGCTTTTCGTTGAGCTTGATGAACGTGCCGCCGGCGACCATTTGCGCGCACAACGCGTCGCACTCCTCCTGCGATCCATCGACCCAGTGAATGGCGGCGGGCTGGCAAAGGGAGGCCATCTTCTCGACCCAGCGCAAGAGGTGATCATTGGTGCTGAGTGGTCGGGAGGGATTGCGCATTTTCATCGAGAAATGAGGACGGAGGGGCCCCGAGTAAACCGGAAACTCCGCTGTGACGCTGTGTATAAACAGCTTTTTCCTGCGCAAAATTTGTTCCTTTGGCGCAAGCCGGGCTCGCGCCGTCCGCGATTTTCTGTTTTCCCTCATCCGCGATGATAAAGCTTTGCATTTTCGCCGGCACCACGGTCTGCAGCTACATCGGCTGGTATGCCGGCGATGCGCTCGGACTCGGCTTCGGCTGGTCGTTTGCTCTTAGCGGCATCGGCAGCATCGCCGGCGTCATCCTCGGCTGGAAGCTCGGCCGCCGCATCGAACGGTGAGCGGCGTTCACCCGCTGGCCGGCTCGACGTGCACCGAGACGTCGCTGATGGCCAGCGGCGCGCGAAGCAGGGCGTCCTTCACGTCGTGGGCGATTTCATGGCCGCGGCGCACGGTCAGCCCGCCGTCCACCTCGATCTGGATGTCGACGATCAGATTCAGGCCGCTGCGCCGCACGCGGCATTTGTCGAGCCCGCGCACCCCCGGGACGCGCAGCGCCACCGCGCGGATTTCTTTTTCCAGCGCCGGCGGTGCGGCGATGTCCATCGCCTCGTCGAGGGCGCGCCGGAAAACCTGCGCGCCGTTGAAGACAATGATGCCGCAGGCGACCAACGCCGCCCAGCCGTCGGCCGCCGCCCAGCGCGGCCCGCCGATCACCGCGATCGAGATGCCGACGAACGCCGCCGCGCTGGTCAGCGCATCCGCGCCCTGATGCCGCGCCTCCGCGCCCAGCGCCGTGCTGCCCGCCGCCCGGCCTGCCGCTTCCATCCGGCGGGAAAACCACAGCTTCACCGCCACGACCACGGCGAGCAGCGGCAGCGTCGCCCAGTGCGGCCCGGAGTGCGGCGTCATGATCTTGTACACCGCGCCCCAGCCGATCCAGGCGGCCGCGGCGAAAATGCCGAGCGCGACCGCCAGCGCCGCCAGCGTGTCGGCCTTGCCGTGGCCGTAGGGATGGTTGGCATCGGGCGGACGCGCCGCCCAGCGCAGGCCGGCCCAGGCCGTGGCCGAGGAAAAAATGTCCAGGACCGACTCCGCGCCGTCGGCGATCAGCACATAGGCGTGACCGAACACGCCGCCGGCGATCTTCACCGCCGCCAGCACGGCGTTGAGTCCGGCGCCGCGCAGCACCAGCCGCGCGCCGCCCGTGGCGCGGCGCTGCGTCTCGACGTGCGGATTGTCAGGTTGGGCCGGCATGGGGGACGAGATTGGCGGACCCGCACGCCGACCTCAACGCACGAATCGCCGGCGCGAGCCGATGCGCCGCCCATCCTCCGTGCGCGGTTGACCTCGCCGCCCGCCCGCGCCACACTGCCCCGGCCATGACCGCTCCGACCAGCAGCTCCCTCTCCGGCGATCCGGTGAAGCAGTTTTCCGTTTACACCGAAAACCGCGTCGGCCGGCTCTTCGACCTCACCACGCTGTTCGCGACGCACAACGTCCACATCATGGCCATCACCACACTTGACACGACCGACAGCGCCATCGTCCGCCTCATCGTCGACGATCCCGACAAGGCCCGCGAGCTCATGGTCAACAACGATTTTCCCTACACCGAGTGCGACATGATCGCGGTCGAGATCGCCGATGAAGCCGAGCTCAAGTCCGTGCTCTCCGTGCTCTTCGAGGTCGAGATCAACATCCACTATGTTTACAGCTTCATCAAGCGCCCCAACGGCAAGTCCGGCCTCGCCCTCAACATCGAGGATGCCGACATTGCGGCCCAGGCGCTGGCCCGACGCGGCATCAAGGTCCTGACCCAGCGCGACATCTCGCGCTGACGGCCTCACCGGCCGTCGTCGCCGACCTTCTTCTCGCCGTCGAGCGCGTAGATCGCGGTCATGTAGCCCTGCTCGAACATCGCGCCCACGTGCAGCGTGCCGCGGAACGAGACCGGCACGTCCATCGTCGGCGGCGCGCCCTGTGGCATTGTCACCACGATCCACTGGTTGACCGCCGGCACAAAACCGTAGCAGCACATCTGCCGGTCGCGCATGAGCAGAAACTGCGTCATGACGCCGTTGTCCTCCTTCACCGGCAGGATGAAACCCGTGACGATGACTTTCTTGCCGTTCAATTTTTTGATGACGTCGGGAATCTGGCTCTCGCCCGTGTCCGGCGGCGCGCCCGGATTGTCGGCCGGGTCGCGGGTGATGAAAGGGAATGCGCCCAGCCGGTCGAAGCCCACCTTGAGATAGCCGTTCACCAACTCCGGCGGAGTGGTCGGCATCGGCGTCACGGGTGGAGCCGGCAACGGGATGATTGTAGGCGCCGTCGTGCCCGCCGCCGCGAGCGCGACGCCCGCGTCGTGTCCCGCGATGAAAATTGCGGCGGCCAGGGAAAAAACGCGGACGGCTTTCATGACAAAAAGTCGTTCCAACATGCACACCCTTCTTGCGGCGTCAAATCCGCCGCAGCGGCCACCGTTCAGCCGATTCACTCCGTCTCATTGCCCTTGGGAAAATTGAAATCGATGCCGGTGAAGACCGTGCCGTCGAGGGTCACGCTTTTGATCACGGCGTCGAACTCCTTCGCGGTCTTCAGCCAGTCGGCCTGCGCGGCGAAAAGCGCCGTGTCGCCCACGGTTTCGCCCGTCGCGGAATTTGCCACCGGTTTGAAGACCAGTGTCCGCTCCGCGCCGCCGACTTTCGCCACGACCTCGAACGACGGCATGTCCGAGCGGACGAAGTCCTCCATCTCGTCGTCGAGAAGGTATGCGGAAAGCGTGCCCGCCGCCGGATCGAGCACGAACTCGATGTGATATTCGTCATCCCCGATCGCGACCGGCGTGCCGCCGTGCGGCGGCTGGTCCTTGTGGATCGACACGGCCTCCGGTTTCTTCGCGCAGCCACCGAGCACGAACATCGCGGCCACTATTAGGAAAAGCAGTCCTGTTTTTTTCATGGCCATCATGAAACCGGCGCGAGTGTCTCGGCCACCGGCGTGCGATACGCCTTCACCGCCGGCACCACACCGCCGAGTGCGCAAAGCGCGATCATCCCCGCCGGGCAGAGCCAGAGCACGCGGCCGCCCGCGCCCACGTCGAGCACCACGCCCGTCTGCGCGCGGATCACGCCGGCCACGGCCGTGAACAATATGAAATAAACCGCGAAGCCCACGAGCGCGCCGAGCGCGCCGATGCAGGCCGACTCGCTGACCACCGCGCCGAAAATCGTCCGCCGTCGCGCGCCCAGCGCGCGCAGGATGGCGATGTCGCGCCGCCGTGCGCTCATCGAATTGTAGATGCTGGCGAGCACGCTGGCCGCGGCCACCAGTGCGACCAGATACGCGACAAGCGCGAGCACGCGGTCGAACCAGCCGATTTTGTCGAACAGATCGGCGAGGATCGCCGCGACCGGCCAGGCGAAGGTCAGGCGGTTGCCCTGCCGGTTGTACATCATGTCGAGCAGGAAGCCTGCGGTCGGCGTGCGCAGTTGCACGAGCACGGCGCTCACCTGCGTGGCGTATTTCGGGTCGTGGCCGTTCATCGTCTGCAAGCCGTGCAGCGGAATCCAGACGACACGGTCGGCCGGCGTGTTCGTTGGCTTCAAGATGCCGACGACCGTGTAGAGATCGGTGTGCTGCTCGTTGGGATTGAAATTCAGGCCGTGGAAGGGATGAAACGTGTCGCCCACTTTCAGTCCGAGGCGCGCCGCGGCGAAACTGCCGGCCACGGCCTCCTTCGCGTCCGCCGAGAAAAGCCGGCCGCCGGGCTCGAGCTCGAATTTTTTTCCGGGCGCGATCTCGATGTCGGTGAACATCTCGGTCAGCGCGCCGACGAGCCGGTAGCCGCGCAGGTTGTCGCCCACGGCGATGGGCACGGCCGCCTTCACGAGCGGATGGTGTTTGATGTAGAGGTAGTCCGACTGATCAAGGTTGCCCGGCGAGGCCTCGAGATGGAAAATCGCGTTGAGCACGAGCTGGAGTTTCGAGCCGCGCGCGCCCAGCACCGCGTCGAAGCTGGTGCTCGTGCGCGTGAAAGCCTGCTGCGACTGCGTCTTCACCATCCACACGGTCATGAGCAGGCCGCTGGCAAGCGCGATGCTGCCGGCGGTCACGAGCGTGGAGAGCGCGTGCTGCCGCAACGACCGGTAGATGACGAGCGGCAGGATCATGGCGAGTTGATCTCGGTGAAATTCTGCACGTGTTCGAACTGCGCCAGTGTGGTTTCGTCGTGGCTCACGAGCAGCAGCGCGGCGCCGTTTTCGCGGCAGACCTCGCGGATGAGCGCGAGCGACTCGCCGGCGTGGCGGCGGTCGAGATTGCCGGTGGGCTCGTCGGCCAGGACGAGTTTGGGCCGGTTGGCCAGGGCGCGGGCCACGGCGACACGCTGCTGCTGGCCGGTGGAGAGCTGCCGCGGAAAATGATGCAGCCGATGGCCCAGCCCGACCCGCGCCAGCAGCTCGCGGGCGTGGGCGCGGTCGGCGCCCGGCCCGAAGCTCATGCCGAGCACGACGTTTTCGAGCACGGTGTAGCCCTGCAGCAGGTTGAAGGTCTGGAAAATGTAGCCGAGCTTCTCCGCGCGCAGCCGGTCGCGCCGCGGCTCGCCCGCCGCGGTCATGTCGGCGCCGTCGATTTCAATCCGGCCCGCGTCCGCCGCGAGGATGCCGGCGATCAGGTTCAGAAAAGTGGTCTTGCCCGAGCCGCTTTCGCCGCGGAGCGCGCGCTGTTCGCCCGCCGCCAGGGCGAACGCCTTCACGTCCACCACCGCGGCGCGGCCGCCCTCGGGCGAGGCGAAGGATTTTTTCAAATCGGCGACGACCAGCATGGCGGACAAATTAGGCGTGAAATCACGTCTTGGCCAACCGTTTCCGGCAGGATTCGCCGCCGCGCCCCTCAGGCGCTTTCGCGCGACTCGATGGCCGGCGCCGGCAGCGGCTGGAAGAGCGCGGCCGCCGGCAGGACCACGACGAAGGTCGCACCCTGCCCCGGCTCGCTCTCGCACCAGGCGCGGCCGTTCATGGCCGTGACGAGCTGCCGCACGATGGAAAGGCCGAGGCCGGTGGAACTCTCGCCCGCCGTCGGCTTGGCGCTGCCGCGCACGTACTTCGCAAAAATCCGCTCCTGCTCGTCCGGCCGCACGCCCGGACCCTGGTCGCGCACCTCGAAGCGGACCCGGCCGTTCCATTCGCGCAGCCGGAGCCAGATGGTGCGGTCCGGCGGGGAGAACTTCATCGCGTTGGAAACCAGGTTTTCGATGATCTGCCGCAACGCGTGCGGATCGGCCAGCGCCGGCGGCGTGGCTTCCAGGCCCGAGGTGTCAAAACGGATTTTTTTGCGCTCGGCCGAAGGCGCGAGCGCGTCGAGGACATCGTGCAAAATGGCGCTGCCGCTGACCGCGCTCAAGGCGAGTTTCCGCCCGCCGGCCTCGAGCATCTGGCTGTCGAGCAGGTCGCTCATGAGCTGCATCATCTGCTCGACGTGGGTGCGTATCCGCTCCACCGCTACCTCCGGCTTGATTCCGCCCTGCTGCGCGAGGTCGAAGCTGAGCAAAATCGCCGTGAGGGGATTGCGCAGGTCGTGCGCCGCCATGCGCAAAAGCTCGCCCTTTTCCTCGTTGAGCCGGGCGAGACGGTCATGCGAATCCTCCAGCGCCTGCTGCAGGCGCAGGCGCTGCGCCAGCTCGTAGGCGAGACGGCGCGAGCGGGCGATGACGAGCACGACGGCGAACACGCCGCAGACCGCGAGACTGAGGACAATCTTCCACACCAGGTCCCAGCGGACAACGCCGGCGTAGTCGATGCGGATCCAGCGGTTGTTGATCGCCTGCAGATCGGACGGCGTCAGCGAGGCGACGCCTTTCTCGAGAATGCCGACGAGTTCGGGCCAGTCGGGCCGGACGGCGAAGCGCAAGTCAAACGTTCGCGGCATCATGCCGGCGATTTTGAGGTTGGTCAGGCCGCGCGTCTTGATGATGAAGCTGGCGTTGGCGAGATTGGTCACCACCGCCTCGGCCCGGCCGCCGGCCACCAGTTCCATGGCCTCGTCCACCGTGTCGGTGAGCGTGAGCTGCACGCCGGGATACTCGCGCTGCAAATCGAGCGTCGGGGCATAATCCCGAGGCGCGGCGACTTTCCGGCCACTGAGATCCTGGGCCGACCAGAGAAACGGCCCGTCGGTGCGCGTGATGATGACCACGGGAAACGACAGGTAGGGCGCGGTGAAACGAAAAAACGGCGCCCGCTCCGGCGTGCTCGCCGTGCCGCCGAGCACGTCCACGTCGCGTGCCAGCGCCTTCGTGTACAGGTCGCTCCAGGTCGAGGCCGTGACCAGTTCGAAATGAACGCCCAGCCGTTGGGAAATCAGTGCGAGCACGTCGGCGTCGATGCCGCTGATCTCGCCGTTGGACCCGAGGTAGCTGAACGGCGGCCAGGACGGATCGAAGCCCAAGCGGATATGCGGGTGCGCGGCCAGCCAGGTCTGTTCGGCCGGGGTGAGAGTGAGGCCATTCCCGTCCCCATTTTCCGCCCCCGCGGCGGCAGCCTCTAGGGAAAAAATCCCGGCCAGCAGAAATGTCACACACCAAGAGGTGCGAAACACTGTGCAAAGGGTTGGCAAAGTGCGTCCGGGCGACACGTCCGGACGCTAACAGGCGCCCTTCCTCCAGCAAGCCTGATACCGTCCCGCGCTGGGTGTTTCCCCCTATCGCGGACGCGGATTTTTCATCAATTCAACTTCCGCCGCCTTCCGGCCTGATTTTTCCGGTGTATTCAAATTCCACCGTCGCCGCTTCCGGCAAAAATTTTGCAGAAAATTTCCGCCGGCACCGGGATAATTTTCAGCTGGTTTCTTTTTTCCGCGCGCGGCTGCGGCCGGATTTTTTTCCGCCCTCGCCGCCCGGTTTGTCCGCGAACTTCGAGGCCTTGGCGTTGAGCCAGAGCTCATCCTTGGCGTTTTTGTTCAGCCAGAAAATTTCCGCGGCGTGCCCGACGAAGGCCGGTTTTTCGCGCGGCTTTTCCGGGACCTTCAAGCCGGCGGCGGTGAGCGCGGCGAGAAATTCCTCCGGCGTCTTGCCGAGCTCCTCGGCCAGGCGGTCGACCTTGCCGGCGATCGCACCCGTTTTGGTTTCCTTCAGCAGCAGGCGGACCGCGGAGAGCGTTGCATTTTCCGGCGCGGCCGGCGGCAGTGCGGACGCATCGGCGGCGAGCGGCAGCTCGGGCTGTTTGTCCGCGGCGGTTCCGCCGGCCGGCGGCGGGCTTTCGCTGCCGGCGCCCGGCTCCCTCTCCTCCGCCTTTTCGCGAGCGTTGATCCAGGTCTGGCCGCGGCCGTCCTTGTTGAGCCAGTAAACAAAGCCGCCGAGCTCGATTTGCGGCGCCTTTTCCCCGCCGCCGTTGGCCAGCTGCAGGCCGAGCGGCGCCAGCGCCGCCTGCAAATCGTCCTCGCGGCATTTCATGGCGCGGGAAAGAAAACCCAGGCTGCCGGACCAGCCGCCGCGACTCCGGCGCATGATCGGACGCAGCCTGTCGAGCAACTCCAGGCCCTGCGGCAGCGGCGCCGGCGGTTCGGGCTTCGTGTCCGGCATTTCCGCCGCGCCGCCGGCGGCGGGAACCTCGCCCGCTTCCGGGCTCCGGGGCGCGGGATCTTCCGCCGGCTCGGCCCCGACGCGGGTGGCCTGGACCACGCGGAAAACCGGCCGCGGTTTCTCGCGGGTGTTGATGAAAAGCTGCTTCTGGCGGTTGATGTTCACCCAGTAGAGATCGCCGTCGTATTCGACGTAGGCCGGCGGCTCGCTTTCGGCGGCCGGAATCGTGAGGCCGCACTCCTTCAGCGCGCCGAGGAGGTCGTTTTCGAGCATGTCGAATTTTTTCACCAGGTACTCGAGGCTCACGCTCAAGCCGGGCCCGCGCTGGTTGCGGCGCATGTGCGGCCGGATGGCGTCGAAAAAGGTCGGCAGCTCCTCCTCCTCCGGCACGTCAAGGATCTCCTCCTCCTCCGACGCGGTCGGGTCGAGGTCGCGCTCGGTGTCGCGCGGCCGGCGGAAGGTGTCGTCGTGATGCGGCTTGTCGCCGGTTTCGGCGGCGCCGGCCTCGGCCGGCTCGGCGGCGGAGGCGCCGGTCGCGGCCTTGAACTTGGCCTCAAACTCGGCGCGCAATTTCTCCGCCTCGGTGCGCGCGGCCGCGGCGGCCGCGTCCTCCAGCGTCCAGTCGCGCTGGGTCGGACGCCGCGCCAGCCCGGAAAAGGCGAGCACATTGTCCGGCTGCGTGCGAAATTCGATGATTTCCCACTCCTCCTTGCCGAGGTCGTTGAGAAATTTTTCCAGCAGCGCAGGCGTGGCGAAACCGCCCTTGCCGCTGGTGATGACTTTGTATTCCCAGAGGGCCATAAATTTTGGTGCGTAACCGCCAAGGCATCCCACAGGCCCGCCCCCTTGCCGAGACAATTCTTGCGGCCCGCGGGCAATTTGCCAACTTGCACCGCCATGATCATGAAATATCTCTTCGCCTTTTCCGCCGCCGGCCTGGCGGCCGGATTGTGCGCCGATCCCGCCTCCGTTCCGCTCAGCAAGACCAAGGGCGCAAAGCTCTACGCGCAAAGCTGCGCCTCCTGTCACATGGCGGACGGCGCCGGCATTCCCGGCGTCCAGCCCGGGATCGCGGGCAGCCCGGTTGCCGCCGGTGACGCCGCCACCGTGATCAAGCTGATTTTGCAAGGCCCCGCGGCGGTCCTGCCGCCGCCCCGTCCGCATTATGATAATGAGATGCCGGCCTTCGTGAACTGGAGCGATGCCGATGTCGCGGCCGTGTCCACCTACATCCGGCAAAAATTCGCCCACGGGGCCTCGGTCGTCACACCGGAAGAAGTGGCCGCGGTGCGCGCCGCCAAGTGACGCGGCTTCGCGCCCGCGCCGGATTTTTCGTGCCTGTGCCCGCCTTCGGTCGATTCCCGCCTGCGCATGCCGCGCCTTGACCAGCTTCTGGCCGGCCTCGGCTATGGTTCGCGCCGCGAGGTACGCGACCTCATCGCCGCCGGCCGCGTGACCGTGCGTGGCGCGCCGGCGGATGACGCCGGCGGAAAAATTCCTGCGTCCGAGGTGCGCGTGGACGGCGAGCTGCTCGATCATCCCGAAGGCCTCCTGCTCCTGCTCCACAAGCCCGCCGGCCTCGTCTGCTCGCACGATGGACGCGAAGGCCCGAGCGTTTATGACCTGCTGCCGCCTCGCTGGCGGGCGCGCCATCCGCCTGTGACCAGCATCGGCCGGCTCGACAAGGAGACGACCGGGTTGCTGCTGCTCACCGATCAAAGCGCGCTCGTCCACCGCCTCACCTCGCCCAAGCACAAGGTGCCGAAAATTTACGCGGCCGGGCTCGATCGCGCGGTGCCGCCGGCGCGGGCGGCGGAAATTGCCGCGGTTTTCGCCAGCGGCGCGCTGGTCCTGCCGGACGAGAGCAAGCCATG
>Ga0335085_10008308_pt1 | contig 15862 bp, 10 predicted proteins | sample Lox_Sample_45_FD_206712 | JGI IMG/M metagenome (GOLD analysis project Ga0335085, IMG submission 206712) | Soil microbial communities from Loxahatchee National Wildlife Refuge, Florida, United States - Lox_Sample_4.5 | ecosystem: Environmental > Terrestrial > Soil > Wetlands | place: USA...
GGGTAGCGGCGGCGGATTTGGCCCGGGCGATGGCGGCGGCGTGGGTGGCGGAGCCTTCCGCGTCGGCGGTGGAGTGAGCGCGCCGGTGCTGCTGTCGAAGGTCGAGCCGGAATATTCCGAGGAGGCGCGCAAGGCCAAGTATCAGGGCACTGTGCTGCTGTATGTCGAAGTGGACCCGAGCGGCCACGCCACGAACGTACGGGTGCTGCGCAGCCTGGGACTCGGTCTCGATGAAAAAGCCATCGCTGCCGTGAAGATGTGGAAGTTCAAGCCGGGCACAAAGGACGGAAGGCCTGTGACCGTGGTAGCGACCATCGAAGTGAATTTCCGGCTGCTATAGTCGAAGGCTCATTTGCAGTTGCGCCGGCCGTCTCCGCAGCCCGGAGCCGGCTGGCTTTTCTTTGCGCAGCTAGTTCGCCCCGATGGCGAACGCCAGGCCCGTCAGCGCAAGCTGGCAGCCGCGCCAGACCTTGTCCGGGTCCTTCTGCTTGGCGTGGTTGACCAGTTGGTCCAGATCGTCAGCCACCTTCTCGTAAGTCTCCAGCGCGGCGTGAATCGCCGGATCCGTGTTGACGCGCGCCACCATCTTTACCGGCAAGCCCACGTCATTGCGCAATTGCTGTGCGTAGAACACCGCCAGCGCATCGGAATCGTCCTTCTTGACATTGGCCAGTCTGGCGCGGGCGGCCTTCACCTGCGCTTGCAACTCCGCCATCGGGTTGGCCATGCGGTTGAATTCGGCGCGCATGTTTTCGCCATAGGTCAGCTCGTGCGCAAACGCGCCGATGGCATCTTGCTGATTCTTGGTCTGCTCGCCGGGAGTCTTGCCTTTGAACTTCGCCGGCTTGGCTTTCTTCAACGCATCCTGATAGGTCTTCATGTCCTTCAGCAGCGCGTCGATCGCCACCACGCGCGCCTTATAGTCTTTGGCCTTCTTCGCGTCGTCGTCCTTCTTCTTCCACGCGGCCACTTTCTCGCCCATACTGAAACTGCAGATGGCGTCGGGGATGCCGTGCTTCTCTTTAATCTTTCGCCAATCATCGCGGTCTAACAAGGTTGTCTCCTCGGGATTGGAGTACCCGCTTGGAAATTGTACACCGGCCGCGGGTAGTGACTTTAGCTATCGCTGTCGGCTCGCCGCGTCGCGCACCTTGGCGACCGCGGCGGCTTGCTCGCTGACGCGGTGCGGCCGCACCATTAACACATGTGACCGTTCCTGCTGAATGCGCTCGCGTTCGGCGAGCATCGCGTCCAGATCGTCGAACGACGAAAGATACAGGCCTGAGAGCGCATCATACCTTCCGCTGACCAACGCGGCCACCACCGCCGCCGGACGCTCCGCCGGCAGATCGAGGCCTTCGTCGAACACGCGCCGGAACCACGGAATCCACCGCCGCCCTTCGTCGGAAGTGAGCGAATGTTCGGTCATGGCAGTGCGCACTGTCCCGGGCGCGAACGAGAATAGCGCCACGCCGGACGAAGCGGCCTCCTGGGCCAGGCACTCGGTCGCGCGCACCACCGCGGTCTTGCTGGTGAGATACGCCGACAGGTACGGCGCCGAAAATGCGCCCGTCACCACATTGACGATGTGCCCTCGGCGCCGCGCGATCATGCCGGGCAAAGCCGCGTGAATCGGCAGCATCGTGCCGCGCACGTTTACGTTCATCGTCTGCCACCAGCGCTCGAAGTCCGTTTCGGCGAACGGGCCGATGGGTCCGAGCACGCCGGCGTTGTTCACCACCACGTCCACCGCCGCGATCTGGCCGAAGGCTGCTCTCACCGACTCAGCATCGGTCACATCGGCGTGCACCGCTCTCGCCCTCGGGCCGACCAGCGTCACGGTCTCATCCAGTTCGTCCTGCGAACGCGCCATCACCCAAACCGACGCGCCCGCCGCGGCCAGGGCCTGTGCAAATGCGCGGCCCAATCCACGTCCGCCACCAGTCACGACGGCTGTCTGTCCTTCGAGTTCCAGTGTCATTGTGCGCGCCGATTGTACTTCGCCAGAATCCGGCGCAGCGCATCGTGCGGCAGCGCCGTGACAGTGTGTCCTTCCACGCCAGTCATCGTCTGCGCCCCGACTATGGCATTGACGATGGACTCTTCCGTCGCCTCCACAGTCGCTTCGAACAGACCATCCATGCTGTCGTTCGGCAGCATGGTGACGCTGACCGGACCGGTGGCGCTGTTTGCTTGCGGATTCGCCGTCGAGAAAGCCAGGAACAGGTCGCCCGAGCCGTTGCCGGAAATCGACCCCGTGCGCGCCAGGCCCAGCGCCGCACGATGCGCCAGGCGCTTCAACTGGTTGGGCAGCAGCGGCGCATCGGTGGCCACCACGATGATGATGCTGCCCACATCCCGATCGCCGCCCGGAGCCGCGCGAGCCAGCGGCGGCATGCTCTTCGCAATCTCCTCGCCCACCGGCACGCCAGCAATCCGCAGCAGGGGCCGCCGCCCGCAATTGCACTGTACCAGCACCCCGACCGTGTAGTTGCCCGCACGCCGTGAAGCCGTGCCGATGCCGCCCTTGAATCCGTAGCAGACCATGCCCGTGCCGCCGCCCACGTTGCCTTCCGCCACCGGCCCGCTGCGAGCGCCTTCGAGTGCCGCGGCCACATCCGTATCGTGAACGTGGAAGCCGTTCACGTCGTTGAGGTAGCCGTCCCAGGTCTCGGCGACAATCGGCAGCGACCATTCCGATGGCTCGCCCGCCTGTCCCGCGCGCTTCACCTTCCACTGAATGAACGCATCGCGCACCATCCCGACGCTGTGGGTGTTGGTGATCATCACCGGCCCGTTCACTTCACCGGATTCTTCCACCCACGCGGTGCCGGTCATCTCGCCGTTGCCGTTCAGCGAAAACCACCCGCCGAATACGGGCGTGCCGGTTTGCTTGCCACGGGGCCATACCACCGTTACGCCCGTCCGCACCGCGTGCGCGCCCTCCCCGGAAATCAGCGTCCTGTGCCCGACCTCCACGCCGCGCACGTCGGTGATGGCGTTCCACGGACCAGGTGTTCCGTCGAACGGCACGCCCACGTCGCGGGCACGTTCGGCCGCGGCGAGCGCCAGCGGCAGCAGAAGTAGGCAGCGCAGGAAGGTCCACATGTCTCTGAAGTGTAGCGAAGTTTCGGCCCTACTCGTACTTCAGAGCCACCATGGGATCCACCTGCGCCGCGCGCCTCGCCGGCATCCACACTGCGGCAAACGCCGCCGCCAGCAACAGCAGCGCCACCGCCGCGAGCAGCAGCGGTTCAACCGGCCGCACGCCGTACAGCAGCGTGACCAGGTAGCGTCCCAGCAGCGACGCGCCCGCCATGCCCAGCGCGATGCCGGCGGCCGTCAGCGCCAGTCCTTGCCGCAGCACCATCGCCAGCACCTTGCCTCGCGGAGCGCCCAGGGCCATGCGCACGCCAATTTCGTGGGTCCGCTGCGTGACGATGTGGGACAGCACTCCGAACAGGCCCACCAGCGCCAGCAACATCGCCAACGCGGCGAACCCTGCCAGCAGCGCGGCGCGAAACCGCGGATACGACAGCGCGCGCGCCTCCAGGTTGCGCACCGGCTGTATCTCATCCACCGGCACATCCGGATCGAGCGCGGCGATCGCCCGCTGGATGGCGCTGCCGGTGACCGTTGACGCGCGTACGATCAAGCTAACCGAACCACCGGGATTCTGCAGCACCGGCCGGTAGAAGATCGGCTCGTCCACCCACGCCATCTCCTGATAGACCGTGGTGCGCTTCTGGTTGCCCACCACACCCACGACGCGCATCCACGGATCGCCGTGGCGCCCGCCGCTCACGGGGCGGATATGGCTGCCGATCGGGTTGCGGCCCGCAAAGTATTTCCGCGCCAGGGCCTGATTGATGATCGCGACCGGCTCGCTCTCGGCCGTGTCGCCCGCATCGAAGAAACGGCCCTGCTCGAGCGGCGTGGACATGACGCGAAAGTAATCAGGGCCGATCGTCTCGACGAAGGTATCGTTGAGGTTTCCGGCGGTCGGCTCCGGCTGGCCCTCCACCTGGATCATATCGACCGCGCCTCCGCCCAAAAACGGATGCGCACTGCTCAGCGCCGCCGATTGCACGCCGGGCATCGCGGCCAGCGCGGTTTCGAGCCGCTGATAGAACTGCGCCCGCCGCGCCGCATCGGGATAGCTGGTTTTCGGCAGGTGTACGGACGCGGTCAGCAGGCCATCCGGTTGGAAACCGAGCGGCGCAGTGCGGAAGCGATCGAGCGTTTGAACCAGCAGTCCGGCGCCCGAAAGCAGCATCATCGTGAGGGTCACCTCGGCCACGATCAGCACTTTGCCCAGCCGCTGCCGTGCGAGTCCAGCCGAGGCTTTGCCGCCGGTCTTGAGCGCCTTGTGGAGATCGGTACGCGAAGCCTTCCACGCCGGCACGATGCCGAAGGCAACCGCGGTGAGCAGGCTCAGGAGCGCGGTGAACGCCAGCACGGGAGCGTCGAGCGACAGCAGCGTACCGGGCGGAATCTCGACCGGCCGCGCAACCCGGAAATAATCCACCGCAGCCGCGGCCAGGAGCGCCCCGGCCACCGACGCAGCGGCCGACAGCAGCAGACTTTCGGTGAGCATTTGGCGCACCAGGCGAGCGCGTCCCGAGCCGAGCGCCGCCCGCAGGGCCATCTCACGCTGCCGTCCCGCCGCCCGGCCAAGCAGCAGATTCGCGACATTCACGCAGGCGATCAACAGCACGAACGTCACGGCCCAGAACAGCACGATCAGGCTCAACCGCAGATTGCGTCCGGTGAGCCAGGTGAACTCGCCGTGCAGATCGTAGACGACCGGCTCGACTTGCTTGCCCCAATCGTCATGCGCATGCAGTTGGCGATGCCGCGCGAGGACCTCCTGCTGCGCGGCCTCGAGCGACACACCCGGACGCAGCCTGCCGAAAACGCCCACCCCCAACTGGTCGGGCCGCGCCGGCCGCGCCAGAAGGATCCACATGGTGACCGGCGCTTCGGGCGGCAGGAACGCGAATCGCGGCGGCATCACCCCGAGCACTGTGCAGGCCTGGTCGTCCAGCCGCAAGGTCTCGCCGGCGATGTTCACGGGAGCGCCCAGCAGGTTGCGCCAGAAGCCATCGGCCAGTACTACGGTGCAGCCGCGTGAGGCATCGTCCGGGCGGAAGGTGCGGCCGAGCATCGGCTCGACGCCCAGCAGCGCAAAAAAATCCGCCGTGACCGGAAGGGTCATTACGCTGCGCGCCGGTCCACGCCCCGTAAGAATGTGGCTTGTCTGCGTGGCCCAGGTGACCCCCGCGGCGGATTCGAAGCTCTGACTTCCCTGCTTCCAGTTTTCGTAGTCGCTGTAGAGGTCGAACAGCTTGCTAACGCCTTTGGGGTGAATCTCACGGTCCCAAATCGCCACCAGCCGGCTGGGTTGGCGATAGGGCAGTGGCGCGAGCAGCACCGCGTGCAGAATGCTGAAGACCGCGGTGTTGGCGCCGATACCCAGCGCCAGCGTCAGGATGACGACGGCTGTAAATCCAGGCGCGCGGCGAAACAGCCGCAGTGCATAGGCGACGTCTTGTAACACCCCAGGCATAGCGAGTCCGCAGCGCGACCCAGTGCAGCACGCGCTGGCTCTATTCTATGCTGTTCCTCGTGGAGAAACGGAGGCGCGAAGGCGTAAAGCAAGCGTCCCGAGAAGTCGGGACGCGGCAGACTGAGAATCTGCGACAGCGTGTCGATCAGAACATCAGCCGCAGCCCAATCTGCACCTGCCGCATCGCGGTCGCCGTGCGGATCTGCCCGAACTGCGCCGAACTGAGCGTCCCGGTCGGATTGTTCAGATTCACCATGTTGAACGCGTTGGTGAATTCTCCGCGAGCCTGAAAATTGGCTCGCTCGCCGATCCGGAAATTGCGAAACAACCCCATGTCCACATTCTTTGCCCCCGGTCCCGTCAGCACGTCGCGGCCGAAGTTGCCGTCGGTTCCGGCGGCCGGCTTGGCGAAGGCGGCGATGTTAAACCACTGGTTGGTGACCACACCGATGCCGCGGTGCGGATCGAGGAACGGATTGCCCACCAGGTTGGCGCGGTCGTTGTTGTTGCCGTCGAGGTTGATGTCCGAACCGGCCGTCACGTTGAACGGCAGACCGCTCTGCAGCGTCACGATGCCGGAAAGCTCCCAATTGTTGATCACCGCGCGCAGAAACGGGTTGAGGCGGCCAAAGTAGTCCATGTTCCAGATCACCGAGGCCACCATCGCGTGGCGCCGGTCGTTGTCGGTGCGGCCGCGCTCCTCGGAGAGATTGCGGTAGTCCTGTGCGCCGCCATTGACCGTATTGTTCTCGAGCACCGCATCTTCGATGGCCTTCGAGAAGGTGTAAAAGCTTTTCACCCCCAAGTGCTTGCTCATCTTCTTCTCGACGGTGATCTGCAGGCCGTTGTAGGCCGTGTTCATGATCGATTCCACCGAGTAGATGTTGGAGAGCGTGCCCGGCTCGATGGGCCGGCGGTTATTGACGTTCGACGAGGTGGCAGTGCTGTTGTAATAGGGGTAATTCAAATCGTAAGCGAACGGCAGGCGCCGGCCGAGCGAGCCGACATAGCCGACCGACACCGTGGTGTCCTTGGTGATCTGCCGCTGTACCGCCATGTTCAACTGGATGGTGTACGGCCACCGGAAATCACGCGCCATGCCATAAATCGCGGCCGGGAAGATGAACTGCAACGACGCGGGGTTGTACGAGAACGGGAACGGCGAGATACCGCCGGGCAGCAGACCGTACGGATTCGTCAGGGACTGCACGCTGTTGAACTGTTCGCGCACGGCGAAGGGCTGGTAGTTCGAAGTGGAGTTCCATTCGTTGCCCGAAACGCTGCCCCAGAACATTCCTGCCGCCGCGCGGATGGAAGTCTTGCCGTCGCCGAACGGATCGTAGGCCATGCCCACGCGCGGCGAGAAATGGTCCTTCGGCGTCGCCACGATTCCGCGGCCCACGCCCGGATCGCCCACCACCAGCAGGCCCGTCGGAACGTTCGAGCCTTTCAGCACCTGCGATTGCATGCCGAGTTGGAAGGTGGCTTCGCGATTGAACGGATCGGTAGGCGCGGTCTGCAGTTCGTAGCGCAGCCCGAGGTTCAGAGTCAGCCGTGGAAGAATACGGAAATCGTCCTGCGCAAAGATCCCCGCCACCCAGTAGTTGTCCAGCGCGGTGATCGGCGCATCCTGGTTCATCGTGACGGGCAGGCCGGTGACAAAGTCGGCCAGCGCGTTTCCGGTCTTGGTGCCAGTGAAGGAGAAAACGCCGTAATTGTTCAGCAGCGTCTGCTGCACATCCTTGTTGAGCGCCAGCTCGCCGCCGAACTTCAGAGTGTGGCGGCCGCGCGTCCAACTCAGGGTGTCGCGGCTCGAATAGAAGTTGGTGCCGGCCACCGGACCGGAGATAGACTGGGCCTGCGTGAAGTATCCGGTGACGGTAATCTGCGGCAACTGCTTGGGACCCTGAATCGAAAAGCTGGAACCTAAATCGCCGAGCGAGATCTGCGGCAGGTTCAGCCGCCCGCCGAAGTAACGCGTGTAAGTCACCCAGAACTGGTTGACTAAGTTGGGACTCACGATCAGGGTGTCGCTGGCGTTGACATTTTGCTGCCGCCAGTCGAAGTTCTGCATGGACCACGGCAGGTTCCCGCCGGGCAGCACGGCGTTGTGGCCGCTGGTCTCGTAGTAACTGCCCGTGAGCACGTTTTTACTGCTGAAGTTATGGTCGATCTTCAGCAGTGCTTCGTCCGAGTTATATGGGCTGGGTACCTGTCCCTGCCAGAAGTTACCTGTCAAGTTCGGCAGCGGGATGTACTTATTGATGATGTTCTGCGCCGTTTGATCCAGGCGGTTGGTGGGGATAATGCCGCCGGGAAAAGGCGCGTTGCCGTTGGCCGGATCGTTGGGCTTCACCTTGGATGCCGAGAAGTTGCCTGTGCGTTCCAACGCCGTAGGCACCACCGCGGTATTCAGAAACGACTGCGTGATCTGCCGCAGGCCGGAGTACGTCCCAAAGAAGAAGGTTTTGTCTTTCTTGATCGGGCCGCCCAACGTTCCGCCGAACTGGTTGCGGTGCAAAGGCGAGGCCGTCAGCGCCTGCCAGGTATACGCGTTCAGGTCGGTGTTGCGGAAGAACTCGAACAGCGAGCCGTGAAGTCGGTTCGAGCCGGAGCGCGTCACCACGTTGACTACGCCGCTTGCGAAACGTCCATACTCGGCGCTGTAGCTGTTCGTCACCACGCGGAACTCCTCCACCGCGTCGGGATTCGGCACCGAGTTGCCGGTGTTGCGCAGGCCGGCCATATTGCTGCCGCCATCCAGATAGTAGTTCACCGATCCAGCGCCGCCATCCACGCCGCCGTTGATCATAGTGATCTGCTGCGGATAGCCGAGTACGATGCCGTTCGAAGTCGAGTCCACGCCCGGCGTCAAATTCAGCAGCGTATAAACGTTGCGGCCGACAATCGGCAGGGTGGTGATTTCGGCATTCTCCACCGTGCGGCCCACCTGCGCGTTGGCGGTATTGACCTGCGCCGCTTCGGCGGTGACGTCCACGCTCTCGGTAAGCGCACCGACATCCAGCGACGCATCCACTCGCGCCACCACGTTGATCTCCAGAACCACGCCTTTGTGTACACTCTTCTTGAAGCCCTGCGCAGTGACATCCACATCGTAGGTGCCCACCGGCAGGAAGTCGATGCGGTATTCGCCCGCGGTATTGCTATCGGCCGTGCGGACCTGGTTGGTCCCGGTGTTGAGCGCGGTGACATGCGCATTGGGCACCCCGGCGCCGCTCTTATCGGACACCGTGCCCGCCAGCGACGTGGTGGTCTGGGCGTTGAGCCAGCCTGCGCAGGCAACAGACAAGAGGCACACGAAGATCTTCATGGTTCGCACAACTAACCTCCCGGGCGCGTACGACTCGCGCCCTTCTTGAAGCGCTCCGCCGGATCGGTGAACTGCCGGTCCGGCTTGACCGCTAAATTTCACAATGTGAAATAACGTGTATCGGATTCCGCCACTAGTCTAAGTCCGTTCACCAATCGTGTCAATAGTGGCAAGGGTTTTAGAAATCTGAGATAGGAGGCTCGTTAGCCGCCGGCCACCATCTCCGGTTCCGCAACTGAGAACGCGCCCTCCGGCACTTTGCCGGATGCCATTGACACGGCGAAGATCCGCTGCCCTGCCCCTCGCTGCCGCGAAGTGATTGTGCGAGTACGCATCCACCATCAACATCGACGACATCCACATTGCCGAGGAGACCTTCTACGGAGATGTTCCCATCGGCGGGCACCCGGCTCCGAATCGCCCGGTGACGCCCGGCAGCGATCTCGCCGTTATCGTGGTGTCCATCGGCAAGGGCGTTCGTTCCTTGCGCGTTGGTCAAGCTGTGTTCGGTGTGCCTATGCCGTATCGGCCGCGGGGCGCGTGGGAGGAATTCTGCGCGGTCGATGAACGCTGGCTCACACCAAAGCCCGGGCAACTCACCTTCACGACCGCGGCCGCCTGTGGAATCTCCGGACTGGTGGCCTTCGCCGCGATTGGGGCTCTGGAACTACCCACTGGACTCCGCGTTGTAATCGCCGGGGCCTCCGGCGGCATCGGCGGCGTGGCTGTGCAACTTGCAGTGCGTTCCGGCCCCTTGGCGATTGGTGTCTGCGGACCGGCCCACGCCGCGACGGCCTACCAAATGGGTTGCCCGCTGGTGCTCGATTATGACGGCGAGCCGTGGGATCGGAAACTCACGGCGGGCGGACCGGCACGTATCGACCGTGTGCTCGATCGGGTCGGTGGCCGCGATGTGGAGGAGGCGGCCGGTGTGTGCCTGGCGCCGATGGCATCTTCGTTACGGCCGTTGGCCCGGAGCGCTTCATCGGAGATCGCCCGCTCGGCTGGCTTGGTGTTCTCGCCGTCCTTGCGCGCATCGGCTATCGCATCGTCAGCTCGCATTCGCAGGCCGCGGTACAGCCTGGCGGGTCCTACGAACGGAACGGCCTTGGCGGATGTAGCTCGAGCCGCAGTCGCAGGGGTGCTATCCCCGCGATTCGACCGCGCGTGGCGGCTCGTCCCTCAACCGCTTGATTCCGAAAGGCCGATTTCGCCGGAACCGCCACGCGTGGCGGTTTGAGAGTTCTGGAAGGTCGTGACAAACGTCTCGGAGGGCGACACGCCAGAGGCAGTGGCGCTAATTTTTCGACTTCGGCCAGACCACGCCCTGATCCTTCTTGGTAACCGCCGCGAGTCCTTTGTAGAGGAACTTCTGGATACGTTGCCCGCGGTAGGTTTCGGTGGTGAAGATGTTGCCCTTCGAATCGGTGGCGATGCTGTGGACGGCGTAAAACTCGCCCGGTTGGCGGCCACCATCGCCGAAGCTGGTGAGGATCTCCATCGACTGACGGTCGATGATGTACACCTTTTCGTTGGAGCCGTCAGCCAGGTAAATGTATTTCTGCTGCGGGTCTTTGGAAAAGGCGATGTCCCAGACGGAGCCGTCGCCGAGAGTGTTCTTCGCCACGAAGACTTCCTTCACGAAAGTCCCATCCGGTTTGAAGACCTGGATGCGGTCGTTGGGGCGGTCGCAAACATAAAGCAGGCCGTCGTTGGAGAGTTCGGCGCAGTGCACGGGATTGCGAAACTGCTGCGCGGGCGGGTCGTTGGGCTCGTAGCGGCCCAGGGGAGTGTCGTCGGGCTTATGGCCGTAAGCGCCCCAGTGGCGTTTGTATTTGCCGGTCTCAGCGTCGAAGACGATGACGCGGTGATTGCCGTATCCATCGGCCACATATCGGCCACATAGAGTTCGTCGGTCTTGGGATCGACGTGCATTTTCGCCGGCCCTTTGAGGTTTTCGACGTCATTGCTGCCCTTGCTCTGGCCGGGCTTTCCGATCTGCATCAGAAACTTTCCGGACTGAGTGAATTTCAGGATCATGTTGTCGTTGTAGTAGCCGGGCGCGGGCTGGCTCTCATCGGCTGCGCCTCGGGCGCCGCCTGCCGCGCGTCCTCCACCGGGGCGGCCGCCCCCCGCGCCTCCGCCGGCACGTCCGGCATTTCCCGGCGCGGGGCGGCCATTGCCGCCGATCCACACGTTACCTTTGTAGTCGATGAAAATGCCGTGGTTGGTCTCGGGCCAGTCATAACCTTCGCCGGGACCGCCCCAGTGGCCGATGAGGTTGCCAGCCTCATCGAATTCGAGAACCGGCGGCGCGGGTTCGCAGCACTCCGCCTCCACCACGCCCGCGCGGCGTTTGGGTCCGGGCGGATTGGCGGAGGCGTAGTTCTCCATCGCTTCGAGGGATTGCTGGCGGTGGACGATCCAGATGTGGTCGTTCGAATCCACCGCGACGCCGATCGCATTGCCTAGCAGCCAGTGATTCGGCAGCGGCTTGGGCCACAGGGGGTCCACCTCGAATCGCGGCGCCATCACGCCCGCAGCCTTCACCCGGGCCACGCGATCCAGCACCAGCGACGCTATTCCCAGCGTCAGGAAAAGCGCGACGAACGCGGCGCCCACCCGGCGATGCCCATGCATGCTTCTGATCCCTCCCTGTTGAGGTAAGCTAACACTTCACGAGTGCAAGCGATTATACACATTTTGCAACCGGGCTACCAGCGCCTTCTTCGATTCCTTCTCGGAGTGGCTGCGTTGTGCGTACTGCCGTGCGCCGCGATAGCGCACAACATTCCCAACGATGTCACGGTGCAACTGTTCCTTAAACCCGAAGGGCAGCATCTGAATGTGCTGGTGCGCGCGCCGATGCAATCCATTCGCGATATGGTTTTCCCGCAGCGGGGAACCGGTTTCCTGGACCTGGAGCGCGCGGCCCCGATGCTTCCGGGGGTGGCAACTCTGTGGATCTCCGATTTTCTGGAACTGTACGAAGACGGCGAGCCTGTGACGAAGAAGCCTCGCGTGGCCGCCACGCGGATTTCGCTGGAGTCCGAGAGGGCGTTCGTCTCGTACCAGTCGGCGCTGGCGCTGCTGCAAGGACCGCCCCTCGCGAACGATGTGAATGTGGACTGGAACCAGACCCTGCTGGATGTATGGTTCGATTACCCCATCCGCAGCGAACGGTCCCGCCTGTCGATCCGGTCGGAGTTGGCCCGGCTAGGGCTGCGCGTCACGACCGTACTGCGCTTCGTGACGCCGCAAGGGGCGGTCCGCGCTCTGGAATTCACGGGCGATCCGGGACTGTTGCGGCTCGACCCGCGCTGGTATCAGGCCGCCCTGCGCTTCGTCCAATTGGGCTTCTTCCACATTCTGGATGGTACCGACCATCTGCTGTTTCTGTTGTGCCTGGTGATTCCGATCCGCAGGATGTGGGCGCTGATTCCAATAGTGACCGCATTTACGGCGGCGCACTCGATTACCCTGATCGCGTCCGCTTACGGCCTGGCGCCAGACGTGTTGTGGTTCCCGCCGCTGATCGAGACGTTGATTGCCGTATCGATCGTATACATGGCGCTGGAGAATATCGTGGCGGGCAGTGCCGTGAGCCGCCGCTGGATGATGAGTTTCGGCTTCGGCCTGGTCCACGGCTTCGGTTTTTCGTTTGCACTGCGCGAGAGTTTACAATTTGCGGGGTCGCACCTGCTGACGTCACTGCTGTCGTTCAACATCGGAGTAGAGTTGGGGCAGCTTCTGGTGCTTTTGGTTTTGATTCCGCTGCTCCAACTGCTCTTTCGCTATGTGGTGGCTGAGCGCATGGGCGTCATCATCCTCTCCGCGCTGGTGGCGCACACCGGGTGGCATTGGATGCTCGATCGCGCCGATCGCCTGAGCCAGTATCGCTGGCAGTGGCCGGAGTGGGACGCGGCTACGGCGGCTGCGATTTTGCGCGCGCTTACAGTGGCCGTGTTGCTGGCTGGGCTGGGCTGGTGGGCCGCGGCGTGGCAGAAGCGCAGAGTCGAGAAGAGCCGCCGGTCACCCGAGTCGCTGCCGCCCAACGCAGTGGGCTGAAGCTTGTCTGCTCCGCCACAGCAACGTATCATGACTCCACGGAGGTACCCCACCATGCGGCTAGTCTGCCTGTGGTTCCTGGCTGTGACGGTGCTCGCACAGAGCCTGCCGGCACCCAAGGCGCCCACCGACATCAAGCCGGGTAGCATCACCTACGACGATGTCGAATATCCCTATCCCGTGGCGTACCTGCCGCTCACTATGTACGGCCAGGACGTGCGCATGGCGTACATGGATGTGCCGCCCGCCGGCCAATCCAACGGTCGCACGTTGATGCTGTTTCACGGGATGAACTTCGGCGGATTTTATTTCGCGGGCCCGATCGAACGGCTGCGGCGCGAGGGATTCCGCGTGGTGGTGCCCGACCAGATCGGCTTCGGCCGCTCGTCCAAGCCGATCATCCCCTACAACTTTCACGACATGGCGCTGAACAGCCGGCGGCTCCTCGAATCGCTGGGGATTGCCAAGGTTACGATCATCGGCCATTCCATGGGCGGCATGTTGTCGGCGCGTTTCGCGGCGTCGTTCCCCGACATCACCGAGCGAGCCGTAATCTACGATCCCATCGGCTTGACCGATCCGCGCTACGAACGGCCGTGGCGCAGCGCCGATGAAGCCTACAAGGCAACCATGGCGCAGAGCAACGATCAGCGCTGGCAAGGATTCTACGCTAATATCCGGCGCTATTTTCCGTCGCCGGGCGCGTGGAAGCCGGAATACGAGAAATACGTCCGCATTCTCTACGCGCCCACGTTAAGCGGCGATTGGCCGCGCCTGGCGATGGTGCGCTCGATCTATCAGCAGATGCTGTACCTCGATCCGGTGGTGTACGATTGGCCCAAGATTAAGGTGAAGACGTTGGTGATCGGCGGAGAGAAAGATGGCCAGGACTTCCCCGCCCTGGCGAAGCACATTGCCGACACCATTCCAGGCGCGCAACTCGTGGTCCTCCCGAACCTGGGGCACGTGCCGCACCTGGAGGCGCCGGACCTCTTTTATCCAGAGCTGCTGAAGTTTGTGCTGTAGGCGCGAACTATTCGAATGCGCCCTTCTTTTGACCGGCGAAAAAGTCGAGCATGGGGCCGAATTGGGGCGCGACCACGCTGCCGTGATTGCCACCCGGGACTTCCACGTAGGTGATGTGGGCGCCGGCCTTCTTGCCCGCTTCGACCATGGCGCGCGATTGCGCCACCGGCACGGTAGGATCGGCATCGCCGTGTACCACGTATTCCGGAATGCGCGCCAGTTTGGCCATACCGGCCGGGGAACCTCCACCCGAGATCGGCCCCAGCGCGGCCCACACTTCGGGATGATCCATGGCGATGCTCCAGGTGCCATACCCACCCATGGAATGGCCCATCAGATAAATGCGGTTCGCATCGATCTTGTAATCTCGGCGGACTTCCGCCAGCACATCAATCACGTCCTGCTCGGCGGATCCGCGGTACATGGAAGCGCTGTCGCGACCCTTGGGACAGACCGCGATGAAACCGTGACGCTCGACGGCTGGTTTAAGGGCGCCATCGTAAGCGTCGAACATGCTGTTCTCGTCGCCGCCCATGCCGTGGAGCGCCACCACCAGGGCGGCAGGGCTGCGGCCGTCATACGATTCGGGAACCAGGATGCGGTAAGGCTGAAGCGTGTGGTCCACCGTGGAGAGATAGGCTTTGCGGAAGTCGCCGTGCTTCCCCGCGAACGGATCGGCGCCGGATTCAATGGCGTCCAGGACGGCGTTGGCTTTGGCGATCTCCTCGCGGAAGTGGAACGATACGGGATTCGCTTCGCCGCGGTCGGCGCGGTCATAGAAATCGAGGACGTAGGCGGCGCTGGGCAGCGCGGGACTCGTCTTGCCCGCGTCCCTGGCCAGCCGGGCGCGTAGCTTCGCAGCATCCGCTGCCAGCGCCTCGATGTGCATTGGCAACGCCTTGACGAGGCTGCTGCGCGCGGCAGGCGGCAGCGCCTCGCCGTCCGCATGCAGACGGACCTCGAGCACATAGTCGCCCGAAACATCGGCGGGAAGCTTGACCCGTGTGGTGAAGGGCAGCGATGCCGGATCGATGGCCGCGTCCGGTGCCAGGCTTTGTTCCGCGCCGCCATTTCCTCGCACCGCCAGCACGAGCGCGGCTTTGAGCTTGGCTCCGTTGGCGATGTTCTGATAGAGCGGCGATAGAGTCACCGCGATGCTGTCCCCGGGGGCGGCGATGGCATGATCGGCCTTTCCTTGCAGCGAGGCAGCCAACTCCACCGTGGGAGTCCAGGGAACACCTCGCATGACGGCCATGCCATGATATAGGGCGCGCATCGCCTCGCCGTACTTGCCCTCACGGTTGTCCTGCGTCGCTGCATTGATCAGCGCATCGGCCTCGCGGCGCTGCTCGTCGCTCAGCGTCAGGGAGTTTCGCTGCGTACGATAGCTTACCGAAGTGCGCAGCACCATGCCGGCATCCTGGGCGTGGAGGACCAATCCTCCGATCACAATCGCGGCGGGTAAGAAGCGGGAAAGCGGCATAGCAGGCTCAGTATACACCCGGCTGGAAAGACCCGGCGAGAGTACGACTTTACCTTTGTTTCGCGCCGGTACGCGCAACCTGAGTAATTAAGTACACAGGAACTGCGCCGGGAGGAGTTACTTCGATCCGCGAGCCGGCGTCCAGCCGCACAGCGGATTTATACCAGTAAGTATGGGGGGAACGAGCCTGATAGTTATAGATCCAGAGTAACGGTTCGACACTGCCATCCGGCCGGGTCGCTGTAATTACAGCGGACCCGCTGGGGGGCGCTCTTTGCGGCTGAATGCCCGCCAACAGAATGCCGGTCTTTAAAGTTAGAGCACCATCGACTGGGATGCCTGATCCTAGCGGGGCGGCCCGTTCAGCTGAGAATCGTGGAGCGTC
>Ga0335085_10008309_pt1 | contig 15860 bp, 14 predicted proteins | sample Lox_Sample_45_FD_206712 | JGI IMG/M metagenome (GOLD analysis project Ga0335085, IMG submission 206712) | Soil microbial communities from Loxahatchee National Wildlife Refuge, Florida, United States - Lox_Sample_4.5 | ecosystem: Environmental > Terrestrial > Soil > Wetlands | place: USA...
CATCTGCGCGAGATCGCTGAGCTGTGCGGGCACTCAGGATCCGATGGCGACGTGGCGGCGCGGGTGGAGCTCTGGCTGTCCGGCCGGAAGCGCGCCGAGGCGATCGCGGAGTTCGCCGCCCGCCGGCTGCCGATCGCGCCAGTCGCCACCGCACAGGACATGCTCGACGACGAGCACTTGCTGGCCCGCGACGCGGTGCGCTACGTCCGCACCGCCGAGTACGGACCGGTCGCCGGCCCGGCGCCCGCGCCCAGGCTGACCGGCTGCGCCGCCGATCTCCCCTGGCGGACGCCGGACCTGGACGAACACGGACCAGCGGTCAGGGCCAACCGGCGAAACGCCTAGGCAACCCGGGGCTGTGATTTCTATGCCGCAGACAACGTTCATGGCTGGATGCCTGGCCCGTACGCCCTTTCGCGCCCAGGTTCCCGCTGCCGCGGCGGCCGGGTTCGACTCGATCACCATCTGGCCGAACATCTGGAGGCACGCCAGACGGCGGGACGCACTCACCCTCCCCGGCATGCGAGCGATGCTTGACGACGCCGGCCTGGTGCTTACCGATGTCGATGCCTGCTTTGACTGGGTACCCGCGGCCGCCGCGGAGGGCAGCGTGCGGGGCCCGATGCGCCGGCGCATTCCCCGGGCGGAGTTCTTCGAGGTCTGCGTAGCGCTCGGCGGTTCTACCGTGGTCGCGGTGCACCTGACCGACGCTGGCCTTGACCTGGGCAGGGATACCGAGGGGTTCGCCGTGCTCTGCGACGACGCGGCCGAGCACGGCCTCCGCGTCGCTCTTGAGTTTTTCCCGTTCAGCAACGTGCCCGACCTCGGCTCCGCGTGGAGCATCGTGTCGCAGGCAAACCGGCCGAATGGCGGGCTTGTGCTCGACATCTGGCATTACGTCAGGAGCGGGCGCGATGATGACCTGCTGGCGCGGATACCAGCGGAGCGGATCTACACGGTCCAGCTATCGGATGGCCCGGCAACGGCCCCGGATGACCTGGCTGCCGAAGCCATGTACGGACGGCTGCTGCCGGGAAAGGGCGAATTCGGCGTCGCCGCTTTCGTGTCACGACTTGACCGGATGGGCGTGCGAGCACCGTGCGGACCCGAACTATATTCCCCGTCCTTCGACCAGCGTCCGGTCGCGGCAGTGATGACCGACCTGTACCAGTCGGTGCAGGACCTGCACCTCGGCCGGACGCCTAGGGGCGAGGGCTAGGTCAAGTCAGGCGCCGTGGAGGACCGGATCCGGCAGCCGTCCGGCGGGCGCGGTGCCGTAGACCTCGGGCAGGCCGGTGACGAGTTCCTCGGCCTCGACGGCGCCGCCCGATTTGCTCCGGTACTCGCCGGCCGCGCGCCAGCCGCGCAGTTGCTGCACCCGGTTGCCGTCCACCCGCAGTACCTGACCGGTCAGCCAGGAAGCGGCGTCTGACGCCAGGTATGCGACCACGCCGGACGCGTTGGCCGGATCCTGCGGGTCGAAGCCCTCCGGCGCGCCGTCAGGCACTGGGTTCCCGGCCGGCAGCACGCCGATGCCGTCGGTCATCCGGGTGAGGGCGATCGGCGAGATCGCGTTGACCGTCACCCCGTACCTGGCCATCTCCATCGCCGCGATCGTGGTCAGCGAGATGATGCCGGCCTTCGCCGCTCCGTAGTTGGCCTGCCCCACCGTGCCGAACAGGCCCGTTCCCGACGTCGTGTTGATGATCCGCCCGCCGCGGCCTGCCCCGCGCTTGGCCTCAGCGCGCCAGTACGCGCACGCGTGCCTGGTCATCGCGAACGTGCCCTTCAGGTGCACGGCGATGACGGCGTCGAACTCCTCTTCTGTCATCGAGAACAGCATCCGGTCGCGGAGGATGCCCGCGTTGTTCACGACGATGTCCAGGTGCCCGAATTCCCCGGCCGCCAGCGCGACAAGCTTCTCCGTCGCCGGCCAGTCGGTCACCGAAGAGTGGTCGGCGACCGCCCGCCCGCCCGCGGCCTCGATCTCGGCCACGACGGCCTCGGCCGGGGTCTCCTGCGTGCTCTCCCCGTGCAGCCCGACACCGGGATCGTTCACCACCACCGCGGCGCCGCGCGCGGCGAGCGCCAGGCAGTGCGCGCGGCCCAGCCCGCGGCCGCCGCCGGTCACGATCGCGACCTTGCCGTCGAGCAGGCCCATGGCGCGTCCTCCGTCTCCGGCGTCGCGCCGGGACTATCAAGTAAAAATAGGTAGACAATAAGACTATAAACCGGTGGTAATCGAGCGCGCTGAGCGGGTCGGCCGAGGCGGGGCGTGATGTGGCGGGATCGCCGGAGCCTAGATCAGGTCGAGGACGGAGTGGTCGCTGACCCCGGTGGACAGTACGAAGTCCTCGGCGAGGTCGAGGTGCCGCCGCCAGTGCGCGACGGCGGCCGTGGCGTCCTTCTTGCGGATGAGGTCGATCAGCCGGCGATGGGCGCGGTGCGCGTCGTTGTACGCCTTGATCGTCGCGGGCGAATCGGCCGTCGCCGTGACCGACTCCAGCGTGGACCTGTCGATGATCGACCTGAGCATGGACACCAGGACGATAAAGGTCTGGTTGCCGGACGCCGCGACCACCGCGGCGTCGAACTCGCCGTGCTTGACGATGCGGTCATGGATGTCCCCGGACTGCGAGATCGACTCGTAAATCTCTTCCAGCCGGTCCAGGTCGCGCTTGGTCCGGTGCTTCGCCGCTAGCCCGGCGCATTCGGATTCGATGACCGAACGGGCGTCGAACACATCGCGCAGCGTGGTCCCCCGGTACTCCAGGATCAGCCCCGCATAGCGGGCCGCGATCCGCTGATCCGGGCCCTTGACCCGGGCACCGCCATGCGCACCCCGCCGGATCGAGATCAGCGACTCCGACTCCAGCACCCGGAACGCCTCCCGGAGCGTCGGCCGCGACACCCCGAACTGCTCCATCAGCACCGCCTCCGACGGCAGCGCGTCGCCCTCCTTCAAGTCACCATGCACAATCTGCCGCCGCAGCACATCACCGATCAACTCAGCCATCTTCGGCATGTGCAGAGTCTGGCCCACTTCCATGCGCCTCTCATTGGCTGGAGCCTGATTTTGTGCCACGTCATCTCCTTTATAACAAGTCATAAGAATTCTACATCTGCATATATTTACCGGAATGCTAATCCTCCGAGGCGGCGGCGACAGCTCGCCACACCGGATGCCGGGCAAATCTCGGCAAAGCCAGCCGCCGCGCACGTCGAGCAGCGCCCGGGGTCGTCGCTATAGTGCCCGGCGACATACAGTGATATTATATCACTGTTGGTGTGAACGGTCACAGGCCTGCCGTCCCGAGGCTGAGCTGGCGTTTTCCGCGTGACCTGCTCAGGAACGCCGCGGCTCACGCGGAAGGCCGAGAACGCGCTCCGCGAGCGTGTTGAGCTGAATCTGCGTTGTGCCGCCATAAATCGATTCCGCCCGGCTGGCCAGGAAAACTTGCTGCAACCGGTCGAGTTCGTAACCGCCCCCGACGAGCTCGCTGCGCGCGCCTTCGGCCCGCATCGCGGTCTCCCCCATCCTGATATGGGCACCGCTCGCGAAAACCTTGCTGATCGACGCCTGCGTGACCGGATCGATCCCGTGGCCTTTGATAGCCGTCATCAGCCGGAGTGCGTTCCATTCCATAATCCGCGCGTCGGTCCAGGCCCGGACCAGATCGCGGCGGAGAACGGCGTGCGAGCTCCGGCCGCCCGCCCGTGCCGCGTCGATCATCTCGTCCACTTCGCGCTTGATCCGCAGGTGCTCGGCGAGCAGGGTAGTCCCGCGCTCGGTGCCCAGGGTGCCCATGGCGACGCCCCATCCGCCGTTGACCGGCCCGACGACCATGTCGGCCGGGGTCCTGGCCCCGGAGAAGAACACCTCGCAGAACTCGCTGCCGCCGACGATGTTGCGGATCGGCCGCACGTCCACGCCCGGCTGATCCGCCGGGATGAGGAGCAGCGAAATCCCCTTATGCCGAGGGGCCTCGGGATCGGTCCGGCACAGCACGTACAGCCAGTCGGCCCGAGTGCCAACCGATGTCCAGACCTTCTGGCCGTCGATGACCCACTCGTCGCCATCACGCCTGGCGCGAGTGCGCAGGCCCGCGAGGTCCGATCCGGCGCCCGGCTCGCTGAATCCCTGGCCCCAGAATTCCTCGACAGCCACGATGCGCGGCAGGAAGCGACCCTTCTGCTCGGGGGACCCGAACGCGAGCAGGGTCGGCCCGAGGAGGTCCTGGCCCTGGACGGTCGCCCGGTACGGGGGATTCGCCCGGGCGTATTCGACCTGGAAGATCAGCTGCTCGTCCACGCTCGCGGCGCGGCCCCCGTACTCCTTCGGCCAGCCAAGGCACAGCCAGCCGCCCGCCGACAGCTCCTTATCCCAGGCAAGGCGGACGTCCCAGGCCTGGTCGTCGAACGAGAAGCCGACGCCCTTGTACTTAGCGAACTCTCCGACGAGGTGCTCGTGCAGCCAGGTGCGGACCTCGTCCTGAAAGTCCCGCAGCGCCGGAGTGAGAGAAAGATCCATAATCGTCAGCCTTCCGCCGGAGCTGGTTCCGATACGACCTTGTCGAGGATGAGCCGGCCGATCTCGCCGTCGTCGCGGCCGAGCGCCTTGAGGATCGCACGGGTATCGTCGCCCACGTCTGGGATCCGGTCCATCCGCGGTTCCCAGCCGGCGGACACCGGCGGGGGAAGCAGCGCGCGCAGCATGCCGACCGGTGAGGCCACCTGCCGCCAGCGCTGCCTGGCGGCCAGCTGCGGGTGCGCGATGAGCTCCTCGGGATAGTTCACCCGGCCGCACGCCACCCCGGCGGCGTCGAGCGCGGCGATGGCCTCCTCCAGCGTCAGCTCGGCGAACACTCGCGCGCAGATCCTGGTCACCTCGTCGCGGTGCGCGGTGCGCGCCGGGCCGGTGGCGAACGCGGGGCCGCTGACGAGGTCGGGGCGGCGCAGGACCTGGCCGGCCAGGCGGGCCCATTCGCGGTCGTTCTGCACCGCGACCACCACCTTGCGGCGGTCAGCGGTGTCGAAAGCCTCGTACGGCGACAGCGACGGATGACTGATCCCGTTCGGCTCGTGCCGGCGGCCGCTGTACTCGGTGAAGTAGATGCTGTACCCCATCAGCTCCGCGATCGCGTCGAGCAGGCTGACGGCTATCGCCCGGCCGAGACCGGTCCGTTCCCGTTCGTACAAGGCGGCGAGGATGCTGCTGAAGGCGTACATGCCCGCGGTCAGGTCCGCGATCGGGATTCCCGGCTTGGCGGGCTGGTCTGGCCAGCCCGTCGTCGTGATCGAGGCGCTCTCGGCCTGCACGATGAGGTCATACGCCCGCCTGTCCGCGTACGGCCCGGACTCGCCGTACCCGGAGATGTCGCAGCCGATCAGCCGGGGGTGCCGCGTGGTGAGCTGACGCGCGCTGAGCCCGAGGCCGTCCGCGGTGCCGGGCGCGAGATTCTGCACCACGACGTCGGCCGACGCGATCAGCTCGTCGAGGATGGCGCGGCCGGCCGGGTGCTTGAAGTCGAGCGCGAGCGACTCCTTGCCGCGGTTGACCCACACGAAGTGGCAGGCCATGCCCCGGACCTCGGTGTCGTAGTAGCGGGCGAAGTCGCCTTCTCCCACCCGTTCGACCTTGATGACGCGCGCCCCCATGTCAGCGAGCTGCCGCGTCGCGAACGGGGCGCTGACGGCCTGCTCGAGCGCGACGACGACGATGCCGGTCAGCGGGAGAGTCACGGCCGCCTCAGGCAACGCGCTCGAACAGGGCGGCCAGTCCCTGCCCGCCGCCGATGCACATGGTCTCGAGGCCGTAGCGCTGCTGGCGCCTGGTGAGTTCGTGCAGCAGCGTGGCCAGGATTCGCCCGCCCGTCGCGCCGACCGGGTGCCCCAGCGAGATGCCGGAACCGTTGACGTTGAGGCGGTCAAAGTCGGACGGAGCGAACTTCCACTCCCGGGTGCAGGCCAGCACCTGGGCCGCGAACGCCTCGTTGAGCTCGATGAGGTCCACGTCCGACAGCTCGACCCCGGCCCGGCCGAGTGCCTTGGCCACGGCCGGCACCGGGCCGATTCCCATCGTCCGCGGCGGCACGCCGGCGACGGCCCAGGCGACCAGGCGGGCCATCGGCGTGAGGCCGAGCTGCTCGGCGATCGCCCGCGTCGTCACCAGGCACGCCGCGGCGCCGTCGTTCTGGCCGCTGGCGTTGCCCGCGGTCACCGTCGCCTCCGGATCCTCACGGCGCAGAACGGGGCGCAGCCGGGCCAGTGATTCCAGCGACGTGTCGGCCCGGGGATGCTCGTCGCGGTCGACCACCGTGGCGTCGCCGCGCCGGTCCGTGACCTCGACTGGCACGATCTCGTCGTCGAACCGGCCCGCTTCCTGCGCCGCGACCGCGCGCTGGTGGGACCGGAGCGCGAACTCGTCCTGCTCAGCGCGCGAGATCTGATACTCGCGGCGAAGGTTCTCCGCCGTCTCGAGCATCCCGCCGGGTACTGGGTGGTGGATGCCGCCCGCGGTGACGCGGGCCCGGCCGAGGCGGTCGTGGAAGACGATCTGCTCGCCGCCCGGCCCCCAGCGGACCGACGGTGAGTAGAACTCGACCTGGCTCATGCTCTCCGCCCCGCCGGCCAGCACCACGTCGCTGGCCCCGGTCTGGACCTGCATGACGGCCCAGATCACCGCCTGCAGGCCGGAGCCGCACCGGCGGTCCAGCTGGGCGCCAGGGACCTCGACCGGCAGGCCCGCGTCGAGCGCGGCGACGCGGCCCAGGGCGGGCGCTTCGCCGTTGGGGTAACACTGCCCGAAGATGACGTCGTCGATCAGCTCCGGATCGACGCCGGTGCGCTTGACGACCGCGGAGATCACGGCGGCGCCGAGGGAAGCCGCCGGGACGTCTTTGAACACGCCGCCGTAGCGGCCTACCGCGGTGCGGACCGGTGCGCAGATGACGGTGTCGGGCATGGGTGCTCCTTAGTAGGTGCGCAGGCCCATGGTGCGGGCGATGGCGTTGCGCTGGATCTGGCTGGTGCCGCCGGAGATGGGGGCGACGATCGATTCACGCCAGCGGAAGCTCATCACGGTCTCGGTGGAAAAGCCGTGCCCGGCGCAGACTTGCATGCCGAGGCGGGCGGCGGCGACGTAGGTTTCCGAGCCTTTCAGCTTGGCCATCGCCCCCTCGCGGGCTGTCGGCTTGCCGGCGGCCAGCAGCCACGCCGCGCGGTAGGCCAGCAGCCGCGCGGCGTCGATCTCCGTCTGCAGGTCGGCCATCGCGTGCGCAAGGGCCTGAAAAGTGCCCACCGGGCGGCCGAACGCGGTCCGCTGCTTGGAGTACTCCAGCGCCTCATCCAAGGTGGCCTGCGCGGCCCCGACGTACCCGCCGCTCATCAGCACCCGCTCCAGCTCCAGGGACGACAGCATCACCTGCCACCCGTCCCCCGGCTGGCCGACCAGCGCTTCCTTCGGCACGATGACATCCTCCAGCGTCACCTCATAGGTGCCCAGGATGTGCCGCGCCAGCGTGGGCACCTGCCGCAGCGTCACGCCGGGCGCGTCCGGGTCGACCAGCAGCAGGCTGATCCCGTCATGCTTGCGCGCCCCCTTCCCGGTCCGCACGAACATCATGATCGTGGTCCGCGGCAGCCCAGCCCCGGTGCACCACATCTTCTGGCCGTTGACCAGGTAGTGGTCGCCCATGTCGGCGGCGGCGCAGCGCAGCGCGGCCGCGTCCGAGCCGGTGTCCGGCTCCGACAGCGCGACGGCGTACCGGCCGGTCCCGGTGCCGGTCGCCGCCGCCACCGCCGCCCGCTGCGCATCGCTGCCGTGCCGGTGGATGGTCAGCGCGGGGATCAGCGTGCCGATAAAGCACATCGCCACGTCCAGGCTGGCCCGGCCCAGCTGCTCGGCGATGATCGCCAGCTCCGCCGGCCCGCCGTCCCCGTCGCCGCTCTCGTCATCGGGGAAGGCCAGCGCGAACCAGCCCATCTCTGCCATCGCCTTGATCAGGTGCTCGGGGAAGGTGCCGGTCTCGTCCCACTCCATCGCCAGCCGCGGCGGGCAGTGACGATCGACGAAAGCCCGCGCGGTCTGCTGCAGCGCGGCCTGCTCGTCGGAGAGGCCGAAGTCCACGTGACGCTCCTATCATTTAGATGATAGAACTATATAGGCGACCCTGTCCCCCGGCAATACCAACCGGTAACAAGACGCCATCGGTGCGGGGACGGAGACCGCCCACGAGCCGGCCGGATGTCACCACGAGATCGTCGGCCAGCTCGGTGAGCTGGCGGCCCAGGGTGTTCAGCGACTCGTTGCGCTGGTGCAGCTCGAAGGCCGGCCCGTCCCGGAAAAGCTCGTAGAGGAAGAACTCCCCGCTTCCCTTCCGGCCGCGGTGCACCGCCCAGATCTCCGTCCCCTCGTCTCCCGCCGCGAGCTCGGCCATCCGGTTCAGCAGATCGAGCATGTCATCCGAGAGTTCCGGCTTGACGATGATCCGAACGCACGCGGCGATCTGGTCATGGTTCATCGGACACCTCCGGTGTCGTGGACGGGCAGCGTGCCGAGCTCGCGCAGCCGCTGGAACGTGAGCACGTGCCCGGTGAACGAGGCCGGCTGTCGCGTGATCCACCGCACGGCCGCGCCGAGCTCGGCCGGCGTGACACCACGGCTGCCCGGCTCAGGATCGCCGATCAGGGCGGCCAGCGCCTCGGTGCGCAGCGCCTCGTCGACGCGGACGCAGTTCACCCGGACACCGGTCGCGGACAGCTCCGTCGCGAGCCCGGTGGTGAAGCGTTCGAGCGCCGCCTTCGAGACCGCGTAGGCCAGCTGCTCGCCGAAGTCGGCCACCGCCGCAGCCGAGCCGATGTTGACGATGTGGCCGCCGCCGCGGGCGACCATGGCAGGCAGCAGCGCCCGCGTCAGCGCGACCGCGGCGTTCAGGTTGACCTCGAGCACGGTCTCCCACCGCCGCGCCTGCATCCCGGCGAACGGCATGACCGGGTTGTAGGCCGCGTTGTTGACCAGGATGTCGCAGCCTCCGCAGGTGGTCAGGACGAACTCGCACAGCGCCGTCCGGTCCGCGGCCTTGCCGAGGTCGGCCGGAAAGCACGCGGCGTCGCTCCCTGACGATGCCAGCTGCTCGCGCGTCTCCTCCAGCGTCCCTGGCAGCAGCCGGTTGGGATGCTCGCGGGTGCTCCGCCCGACCAGGACCACGGTGCCGGCGTACCCGCCCAGGGCCAGTGCGATCCCCCGGCCGCCGCCACGCGCGGCACCGGTCACGACGGCGACGGGCTGGCGGACCGGGGTCACGCCGGCTCCCAGCTCGGTGGCCGCTTCTCACGGAACGCCGCGAACGCCTCGGCCATGTTGTCCCCGTAAACCCCGACCATCTGGGTCCGGTACTCGAGCTGGACCGCGTGCTGAAGCGATGGCGCATCGATGTTCGCCCACACGCCCTGCTTGGTCATCCACACGCCGAATTCGCTGTTCGCCGCGATCTCCCCGGCCAGCTCGAGCGCGGATGGCAGCAGCTGCTCGGGAGGGACCACCCGGTTGACCAGTCCGAGCCGCTCGGCTTCGGGGGCGTCGATCACGCGCGCGGTGAGCAGCAACTCCAGCGCTCGTCCCGCGCCCACGATCCTGGGCAGGAAATAGGACACCGCGACATCGCAGTTGGACAGCCCGATCTTCATGAACAGCGCGCCGAAGCGCGCCTCGGTGGAGGCGACGCGCAGGTCGCAGGCCAGCGCGAACCCGAGGCCGCCGCCCACCGCGGGACCGTTCACCGCGGCGATGACCGGCTGGCGCAGCGAGTTCAGCGCGACCGCGACGCCGGTCAGGTACTCCTGCATGCCCCAGACCCGGCCGAGACGGCCGCGCCGCTCGTCGCCTGGCGCGACCGCCTCGTCCGGCTGGGTCAGGTCCGCGCCGGCGCAGAACCCGCGGCCGGCGCCCGTCAGGACGACCACGCGGCACTCGGGGTCCTCCCGGATGCCGGCGATCGCACGCCACAGACCGTCGAGCAGCTCACGGTCGATGGCGTTGAGCTTCGCTGGCCGGTTCAGGCGCAGCACCACGACGTCCCCGCGCGGGCGCTCGATCTCTACCACGCTCATGCCGCTGCCTTCCCGCAGGCTCACTCCCATGACTATAATTAATTTAAATAGTTTAGTCGATATTCGAGCGAAGGGACCGCCCCATGCCGGAAGCCGGTCCGGCCGAGCGCGAGCTGCTGCGCCAGTCCGTCCGCGACTTCGCCGCGAATACCTCGCCGGAATCCGAGGTGCGGCGCCTCATGGCGACACCGCACGGTTTCGACCGTCGGGTCTGGTCGATCATGGCCAGCCAGCTGGGCCTGCAGGGCGTGGCGATCCCCGAGCGGTACGGCGGGGCCGGGTTCGGCTGGGCGGAGCTGGCCGTCGTGTTCGAGGAGTTCGGCCGGGCGCTGCTGTGCGCGCCGTACTTCGCGACGGTGGCACTCGCCGTGCCGACCCTACTCGGCAGCGATGACGAAGACGCGAAGCAGCGGTACCTGCCCGCCATCGCCAGCGGCGACCTCGTGGCCACTGTGGCCCTGCGGGCGAACGCGGCCGACGAAGTCACGGCCAGCCGCACATCCGGCGGCGGATACGAGCTGCACGGCCGCCGGCCGCACGTCATCGACGGCGGCACCGCCGGACTGCTGCTCGTGCCCGCGCTCGGGCCGGAAGGCCCGGGCATCTTCGCCGTCGAGGGCGGCGCGCCGGGTCTCGCGCGCGAGACGCTCCCGACACTCGATGAGACGCGCAAGCAGGCCGAGGTCGTCTTCGACGGATGTCCGGCCCGCCTGCTCACGCCGACCGGCGGCGCCGCGGCGATACTGGCGCAGGTCCAGCGCCTCGCCGCGGTCGCGCTGGCGTGCGAGCAGGTGGGCGGAGCGCAGCATTGCCTGGACGACGCCGTCGGCTACGCCAGGCAGCGGATGCAGTTCGGTCGTCCCATCGGCTCGTTCCAGGCGGTGCGGCACCGGTGCGCCGACATGCTGCTCGACGTCGAGTCGGCGCGGTCCGTGGCGGCCTGCGCGGCCGAACTCGCGCCCGACGGCCCGCAGTTCGGCGCCGCGGCGCACATGGCGAAGGCGCACTGCTCGGAGGCTTTCGTCCGGGTCGCGGCGGCGAACATCCAGGTGCACGGCGGTATCGGCATCACCTGGGACCACTCGGCGCACCTGTACCTCAAGCGCGCCAAGAGCAGCCAGCTGCTGTTCGGGAGCCCGCAGCAGCACCGGGCCGCGCTGGCCGACCTGGTCCGGGGCGCCGCATGAGCGCGGCACCATCGATGATGACCGGGCCGGACCCGGGTGCCCCGGGCGCCCCTGGCGCCCTGGCCGCCCGGGTGGAGCGGCTGCTCGCCGAGGCGCCGTCACCCGACGTCGACGGCGGGATCCCGTTCCGCGCGGCGCAATTCGAGGCCGGGCTGGCCTGGGTCAGCTTCCCGGTCGGGCACGGCGGGCTGGGACTGCCGCCCGGGGACCAGGTCGTGGTGGACCGGCTGCTGCGCGACGCGGGCGTCGAGCCAGCGAACTTGCGCAACCCGATCGGCTACGGCAACGTCGCCCCGGTGCTGGCGGCGTACGGCACCGACCAGCAGCGGCGACGGTACCTGCGCGCGTGCTTCACCACCGAAGACATCTGGTGCCAGCTGATGAGCGAGCCGGGCGCCGGCTCCGACGTGGCGGGCATCGCGACCAGCGCCCGCCGCGACGGCACGGGCTGGCTGCTGCGCGGGCAGAAGGTCTGGACGTCGCTCGCGCATGTCGCGCGCTGGGGCCTCGCCGTCGTCCGCACGGACCAGGACAAGCCCAAGCACGCCGGGCTGACCTGCTTCATCGTCGATATGCACGCGCCCGGTGTCGAGGTGCGGCCACTGCGCATGCTCAACGGGAAGGCGGACTTCAACGAGGTATTCCTTGACGACGTTCCGGTCGCCGATGACAACCGGGTCGGCGAGGTGGGCGGCGGGTGGCAGGTCGTGCGGTCCAACCTGGACGGCGAGCGGACGGCCTTCGGCGCCGAGGGGGACGAGCCGGATCCAGGCGAGGACCTGCTCGCGTGGTGGGCCCGCGCTTGCGTGGACGATCCGGTGCTCACCGACCGCGTGATGTCGGCGGTCATCCGGTCACGCGCCGCCCGGCTCACCGCCGAGCGGACGCGGCGGCGCGCGGCTGGCGAAGCGGTGCACCCGGCCATCGTCAAGCTGCTGAGTTCCGAGGCGAAGCAGCACACGCTGGAGGTCGCCCTCGACGCCCGCGGCGTCGCCGGCACCCTGTACGCCCCGGACGGTTACGCGCTCGAGCAGCCTGTCCGCGTCGGCATCATGCAGGGCGACGCCGCGGCCCGCTACCTGCGCGTCCAGGCCCTCACCATCGAGGGCGGCACGTCGGCGGTGCTGCGCAACGTGCTCGCCGACGCGGTACTCGGCCTGCCCCGCGAGCCGCGCTTCGACACCGGGATCGGCTGGCGGGAGATTCCCCGCAACGCCGGTGAGTACGAACGCAGGGCACGAGGCCGATGAGCGAACAGCCGCTGGCCGAGTTCCTCGACGAGGCAACCCGCTTCCTCGAGACCGCGGCGGGACGGGCCCCCGCGGCGACGTCACGGCCCTGGGGAGAGGGCCCGGACGGCACCGAACTGCTCGCCGAGTGGTCGTCCGAGGAGGAGGCGCGGCTCGTCACCGAGGCCCGGCGGTTCAAGGCGCTCGAGTACGACGCGGGGTTCGGCTGGATCGACGGCCCGGCGGTCTACGGCGGGCGGGGGCTGCCCCGGTCCTACCACGAGGCGTACGCCAGGCTGCGGGAGCAGTTCGCGGTACCCGACCTGGCGGTCATGCGGCTGGGCCTGTCCATGACGGCGCCGACGATCCTCGCGCACGGCACCGAGCAGGCCAAGCGCGCCTACCTGCCCAGACTGCACCGCGGTGACGTGATCGCCTGTCAGCTGTTCAGCGAGCCGGACGCGGGCTCCGACCTGGCCTCGCTGCGGGCGAGTGCCGTGCCCGACGGGGACGGCTGGGTCCTGCGCGGGCAGAAGGTGTGGACCACCAACGCGCACCTGAGCGACATCGGCGAGGTGCTCTGCCGAACGGACCCGCGCGCGCCCAAGCACCGCGGCATCACCGCGTTCCTTATCGACATGCACGCGCCCGGGGTGGAGGTGCGCCCGCTGCGCCAGATGACCGGCGGCGCGAGCTTCAACGAGGTGTTCCTCACCGACGTGCGGGTCCCCGACGACCACCGGCTCGGGGAGGTGAACGAGGGATGGCAGGTGGCGATCACGACGCTGATGAACGAACGCAGCACCACCACCGACATCGGCGGCAGCCTCGACGTCATCCTGGACCGCCTCGTCATGCTGGCCCGCTGGTCGGGGCGCCTGGCCGACCCGGCCGTGCGCGACCTGGTCAGCGACACCGCCATGCACATCCTCGCGGCGCGCGCCGGGAGCCAGCGCGCGCACGAGGCGGCAGCCACCGGGCAACCCGGCCCCGAGCAGTCCGTCGGCAAGCTGCTGTGGACGCAGAACCTGCAGCGCGTCAGCAGGGTGGTCAGTGAGCTGCTCGGACCGCGTCTCGTCGCCGACACGGGCGAGTGGGGCACCTACGCCTGGGCCAAATTCGTCCTGGCCGTGCCCGGTATCCGCATCTCGGCCGGGACCGACGAGATCATGCGCAACATCCTGGCCGAGCGGGTCCTCGGCCTGCCACGGGAAAAGCCGCCGACCAGAAACCAGGAGCCGACGTGAGCGAGCTGCGCACCATTGATCAGCAGGCGCTGTTGACTCCGGACAAGCTAGCTCTCGTGATGGCCCACGATGGCAGCGCGGTGACGTTCGCCGAGCTGGTGGAGCGCTCGGCCCGTGCGGCTCACCTGCTACGCCGGCTCGGCCTTCGGCCCGGCGACGGGATCGCCGTGCTGATGGAGAACAACCCGCGCTACTTCGACGTGTGCTGGGCGGCACAGCGATCCGGGCTGTACTACACGACGATCAACTGGCACCTGGCCCCCGGCGAGGCACGCTACGTTCTCGAGGACTCCGCGTCCACGGTGCTCGTCACCTCGCCCCGGCTGGCCGGCACCGCCGCGGAGATAGCGCGCGGGCTGCCGCTGGCCGCGCGCTACGTCGCCGGGGATATGGCGGAGCTGCCCGACGGCTTCGAGTCGCTCGACGCGGCCGCGGCCGGGCGGCCGGCGACGCCGCCGCCGGACGAGACCGAGGGCGCGGCGATGATCTACTCTTCCGGCACGACGGGCCGGCCTAAGGGGGTGCGTCACCCGCTCGGCCACGCGGAATACGGCTACGGCACGGCCGCGGACCACGTCGTCGGCGAGCGCTACCCGTTCGGGCCCGACACGGTGTACCTGTCTCCGGGGCCGCTGTACCACGCGGCGCCGATCATGTGGAGCATGGTCGCGCAGCGGCGCGGCGGGACAGCGGTCATCATGGAGAGTTTCGACGCCGAACTCGCGCTGCAAAGCATCGAGCGCTACCGGGTCACGCTTGCCCAGTTCGTGCCGACGATGTTCATCCGCATGCTGCGCCTCGACCCGCAGATCCGCGGCCGTTACGATCTGTCCAGCCTGCGGATGGCGGTTCACGCGGCCGCGCCGTGCCCGGTCTGGGCGAAGGAGCAGATGCTGGCGTGGTGGGGCCCGATCATCTGGGAGTACCTGGGCGCCAGCGATGGCGGGTACGTGGCGATCGGTCCCGAAGACTGGCTGGCGCACAAGGGCTCGGTGGGGCGGCCGCTCGACACGATGCCCGTCCACATTCTCGGCGATGACGGCGCCGAGCTCGGCGCGGGCGAGGTCGGCACGATCTACTTCGAGGGCGCCTCGCAGATCGAGTACCACAACGACCCGGGCAAGACGTCGGCCGCATACAGTCCGCAGGGCTGGCGGACCGTCGGCGACGTCGGCTTTCTCGACTCCGACGGCTACCTGCACCTCACCGACCGCAAGGCCAACGTCATCATCTCCGGCGGCGTGAACATCTACCCGCAGGCCGTCGAAGACGTGCTGTCCGGCCATCCCGCCGTGCTCGACGTGGCTGTCGTCGGGGTGCCCAACGACGAGTTCGGTGAGGAAGTGAAGGCGATCGTGCAGCCTGCCGCCGACGTTCACGCCGGTCCCGAGCTCGAAGCCGAACTGATCGCGTACTGCCGCGCCCGGCTCGGGCACTTCCAGTGCCCCCGCTCGGTCGACTTCGAGTCCGAGTTGCCCCGCTTGCCGTCCGGCAAGCTGCTCAAGCGGCTGCTCAAGGACCGGTACTGGCAGGGCCGCGCCTCGCGGATGATCTGAGGACCCCATGGACGCACCGGTGCAGCACGGCGACAGCGCGGACGGCGCGCAGCTGCGCGCCGCCGCGCGCGGCTTCCTGACCCGGACCGCCACGGAGGCGGAGGCACGCCGCCTGATGGCGACCGACGCCGGCTACGACGAGGCGCTCTGGAGGCGGATGGCGTCCGAGCTCGGCTGGCAGGGGCTCGCAATTCCTGAGCGATACGGCGGAGCCGGGTACGGTTGCGCCGAAATGTCCATCGTCTGCGAGGAGATGGGACGGGCGCTGCTGTGCGCGCCGTTTCTAAGCTCGGTGGCGCTCGCCGCCACCGCCCTCACCGAGTCGGGCGATGAGGACGCTCAGGCGCGCTACCTGCCGGGCATCGCCTCAGGTGACCTGGTCGCGACGGTCGCTATCTCTGGCGAGGACGGCGCGCCGGAAGGCGCGGACCTCACCGCGGCCCGCGGCGGCGGCGGGTGGGTGCTCCGCGGTCATGCCCCGTTCGTGCTCGACGGCCACGTGGCCGGGCTGCTGCTGGTGCCGGCCCGCGC
>Ga0335085_10008311_pt1 | contig 15858 bp, 15 predicted proteins | sample Lox_Sample_45_FD_206712 | JGI IMG/M metagenome (GOLD analysis project Ga0335085, IMG submission 206712) | Soil microbial communities from Loxahatchee National Wildlife Refuge, Florida, United States - Lox_Sample_4.5 | ecosystem: Environmental > Terrestrial > Soil > Wetlands | place: USA...
TTTCCACTTTGGTCGCCCGGTCCCGACGAAAGGTTCACTCGTGCCTTTAACGTAGGTGTGACTGTACGGTTCCCAAGGGCCAATCACGGAACATTGAAAATCGCGTGAGCCCTGTTTTTCAACGCAAAATGGTCTGAAATGGCCTGATAGCTCCGTGTTAGCCGAGCTGGGCGGCCGCCCGGCTAAATGCTGCTGACGGTCTTGAGACGCGCGCGTGGATGAATTTCGCCTTGCGACAGAACAGGTGTCTGTGCGCGGAAACGCTCGACAATGCCGCGAACGAACGGCCGGACATTCGACGAGGTAACGAGGACCGGCGCCTCGCCCTCGCGGGCGGCCTCCTCGAAGCGCTCCCGGACCAGCGAAATAAATTCCGACAGGCGTGACGGCTGCATGGCCAGTTGTCGTTCGTCGCCTTGTCCGACCAGCGATTCGGCGAAAGCTTGCTCCCACTTGGCCGAAAGCGCGATCAAAGGCAGATAGCCGCCTTGGCTGGTGTACTGGGCACAGAGTTGGCGTGACAAGCGCGCGCGCACATGTTCGGTGAGCGTTACCGGATTGCGCGAACCGGCAATGCCATCGGCGATGCCCTCGAGAATGGTGGCGAGATCGCGGATCGAGACGCGTTCGCCCAGCAGGATCTGCAACACGCGCTGGATGCCGGAAACGGTTATCAGGTTTGGCACCAGGTCTTTGACGAGGTCGGCCTGTTCTTTTGGCAATTCCTTGAGAAGTTTCTGCACCTCGCCATAGGAGAGCAACTCCGCCATGTTGCTCTTGAGCAGTTCAGTCAGATGTGTTGACAGCACGGTGGCGGCGTCGACCACCGTGTAGCCTTTCATTGAAGCTTCTTCTTTCAGAACGCCATCGATCCAGGTTGCCGGCAATCCGAAGGTCGGTTCGGTCGTATGAGTGCCAGGCAGCTTCACCTGACCGCCCGCCGGGTCCATCACCATGTATTGGCCGGCCCAAACCTTGCCACTGCCTGCCTCAACTTCCTTGACTTTGATGACGTAGGCGTTGGCGTCGAGTTGGACGTTATCGAGAATACGGACGGCCGGCATGACGAAGCCCATTTCGACCGCCAGCGAGCGTCGCAGGGCTTTGATCTGCTCGGTGAGGCGGTCGGATCCGTCGGGCGCGTTGACCAACGGCAGCAGCGCGTAGCCGAGCTCGACTTTCAGGTCGTCGATCTTGAGCGCGGTGGCGATGGGCTCGTCCGCGCCATCGGTCTTGGCCGCGGTTTCGGTCTTCTTGGCTTCTGTTGTGGCAGTGAGCTTAGCGCGCTTGTCGATGATGAAAGCAAGCGCACTTGCACCACTGCCGAGCGCCAGAAATGGAATCATCGGGATACCGGGCAAGAGCGACATCACCAGCATCACCGCTCCCGACATGCCAAGCGCATTGGGATAGCCGGAGAGCTGCTTGAGCAGCGCCTTGTCGGCGGCGCCGGAGACGCCGGCTTTCGAAACAAGCAAGCCTGCGGCGGTGGAGACGATTAGCGCCGGCACTTGCGTCACCAGGCCGTCACCGACGGTGAGGATCGTGTACGAATGAGCCGCGTCGGCGAACGACAGGCCTTGCTGGGCGATTCCGATGATCATGCCGCCGATGACGTTGATGAATACGACCAGCAGGCCGGCGATGGCGTCGCCACGCACAAACTTCGAAGCGCCGTCCATGGCGCCGAAGAAACCGCCTTCGTCCTCCAGTTTCTGCCGGCGCCGTCGCGCCTCCTTCTCGTCGATGAGACCGGCCGACAGATCAGCGTCGATGGCCATCTGCTTGCCGGGCATTGCATCCAGGTGGAAGCGAGCCGCCACTTCGGCGATGCGGCCGGAGCCTTTGGTGATCACCACGAAATTCACGATGATCAGAATCGTGAAGACGATGATGCCGATCACGAAATTGCCGCTCATAACGAAATTGCCGAACGCCTCGATCACGTGACCGGCAGCATCGGTGCCCTCATGCCCATGCGACAGGATCAAGCGGGTGGACGCGAGGTTGAGCGCAAGCCGCATCATGGTCGCGATCAGTAGCACTGTAGGGAATGCGGAGAATTCCAGCGGTGTATGAATGAACAACGCCGTCATCAGGATCAGGACCGAAAAAATAATCGAGATTGCCAGCGAGAAATCCAGCAGCAATGGCGGCAGCGGCAGGATCAGCACCACCAGGATGGTGAGCACGCCGATGGCCAGTGCGATATCGCCGCGCTTGAGGAACGCGCCGATGTCGCCGAATCCGGGCAACTTGATACCGCTGACGGCACTCGCCGGGGCGGCAGTGATGTCACTCATGCTTGCATCGGGCCGCCATTCCCCGGGCGGCGCGGACGCGAAGGCAATACAAAGGTCGTCAAACCGGAAGCGGACACCGTCGCCGGTGGGTGAGTAGAGGGCCGCGGTGCGGCATTACCCCGCTATATTTGCCCATTTTATTCCCCGGCTATATTTGCCCATTTTATGGTTAGCGCAGGGTTAACGTGGTCCCGGGCCATAAATTAGTCCTCTCCCCGGGGACCAGGGAGAGGACCACTGAGGCGCTGACCTAGCGCCGTTTGCCGAACGGTCAGCCCGGCAACAGTACGGTGTCGATCACGTGGATAACACCGTTCGACTGCATCACATTGCGGATGGTGACCTGAGCGGAATCGCCCTTGGCGTCCCAAATCCAGAGCTTGCCATCCTTTTCGGCGAAGGTGAGATCGGCACCCTCGACGGTCTTGAGCATCGCTTTGCCATTGCCGGCCTTGATCTTCTCCATCAGATCATTGGCCGTCAGACGGCCGGCCACGACGTGATAGGTGAGCACATTGGTAAGTGTTTTCTTGTTTTCGGGCTTGAGGAGAGTGTCGACTGTGCCGGCCGGCAACTTGGCGAACGCGTCGTTGGTCGGCGCGAACACCGTGAACGGACCGGGAGATTGCAGCGTATCGACGAGGCCGGCGGCCTTTACGGCGGCGACCAGCGTCGTGTGATCTTTCGAATTCACCGCGTTCTGCACGATATTCTTGGATGGATACATCGGTGCACCGCCCACGTTGACGGTCTTTTCCTTTTCCTTCATTTGCGCGAAAGCCGGGCCAATCCCGGCCGAACTGACTGTCAGCGCCGCTACGGCAACACCGGCCAGGGCTAGCTTGAGAATGCGTTTCATGGCTGTAACTCCGTTGCTCTGTGTGACGTCCCCATGCCGGAGACATCGAAGCTACGGAGGCACTGCGCTCAGGGATGCACGATCACAGAGACGTGAGTTTTCCTGTCGCGATGACCGGCCCGGTTGGCTGGCCGGTTGTCGAGCCGCCCGGAGGCTCAAGCGAGACCGCCAGTACCGCGTCTTTCCCGGCAAGGGCCACAAGATCGGCGGGTAATGCGAGTGTCACGGTCTGATCAGCTAGCAATAAGCCGACCGGACGTGGCTTGCCATCAGGCGGAATGAGCCACAGCTCTGGAACGCGGGTTGCGTCGGCGCTGAAAGCCGCCGGTACGACCGCAACTGTCCCACGGCCCGCGTCAAGCGTGGCGACGAAATGGCGATGGCCGCCGCCTTCGATCGTGGCCACGAGGAGCTGCTGCTGCGTCAGTGCGCCAAGATAGATCAACGCCGCGAGACAGGCTGCGGCGAGCGCGCCGGTCGCGACAGCGAACCCGCGCCAGAAAGTCAGGCTGTTCCACAATCCGCCGCCCCGTGTTTGGGCGGGGAGGGCGGCGGCAATTTGCTGCCAAAGCTGGGCCGGGGGCGCCACCTCGTCAATTTCAGCAGCCCAGGGTGCTAGCCGGCGTTCCCATTCCGCGACCATGAGCGCAAACGCGCGGTCGCGCGCCACGCGCTGTTGAGCCGTCGCGCGAACCGTACCCGAGAGCACACCAAGCGCATACTCCGCGGCGAGCAATTCGTCCTCAGGCAGGCTGCTATGGTCAAACGTGTCAGTCATTGCTCCAGGCATGCTTTCAGCTTGATCATTGCGCGCCGGATCCAGCTTTTCATCGTGCCGAGTGGTACCTTCATGCGCGCTGCCAGATCCTCGTAGGTATTGCCGTCGAAAAAAGCACCACGCAGCGCCGCTCGCTCATGCGAAGCAAGACCTTCAAGGCAGCCGTGCAGACGCGAATGCTCCTGCGCGGCTTCCATTGTGCCGTCAGCCGCGGGCGCCGGATCGGCGACCGCGGCGGCGTGATCGATTGGGTCCATATTGCGACTCTGGCGAGTTGCGCGCAGCCGGTCGATTGCGCGGTTACGCGCTATTGCGATCAGCCAGGTCATTGGGCTTGCCCGGGTGGCGTCGAAATCGGTGGCCTTGCGCCACACCGTCACGTAGACCTCCTGCAGTACGTCCTCGGCTTCGCCGCGCTCACCCAAGATACGGAGGCAAATCCCAAAAAGCTTCGCCGAGGTGAGGCGATACACCGTTTGCAGTGCCGCCCTGTCGCCGCCCGGAATTCGCCCGAGGGCGGCGGTGATCAGGCTGCGGTTGGCATCGAGGTTCATCGTTGACGGCTTTTATACCGTGGTTTTGTCGAACCAACTCTATGGCTTTGCCGGGATAGCGACAATTCCGCCGGTTCAACCGTCGAGGAGCGGGAATACGTGCCGGCCGTCGGGGCCGAGCGGTAACGGCTCGACACGCGTTACCGCGGCAAGATCGAGGTTACCGTAAAGATGCGGAAACAGCGCGCCACCGCGCGACGGTTCCCATTTCAGACGATCACCCAATCGCGTGGCGTCGACGCACACAAGCAGCAGGTCGCTTTGTCCGGCGAAATGTTTTGCGGCCGTTTCTGCGACTTGCGCAGCATTGGAAAAATGGATGAAGCCTTCACGGCGATCAACCTCCGATCCGCGAAATACGGCAGCGAGCTCGGCTTCCCTCCACAAAGGAGCAGGACAAATTTTGTAAAGAACCGTCACTGGTCGTTTAAGCAGCGCCCTTGAGCTCCGAGCCGCCATGAGGTGGCGGGATTGGCGAGCCGTCGGCGGCATATTCATTGAGCTTGTTGCGCAGTGTGCGAATTGAAATGCCCAGGATGTTCGCAGCGTGCGTCCGGTTCCCGAGGCAGTGCTTGAGCGTCTCAAGGATCAGATCACGCTCGACTTCTGCGACCGTGCGGCCGACCAGATTGCGGGTGACCTGTTCGGCTGCCATGGCCGCGTGTATCGCGATATCTGCGCCGCGCGCCTGGTCGAGACGCGCACCGTCCGGCGAAAGAATACCATCAAGACCAATTTCGGCGCCGCTTGAGAGCAGCACCGCGCGATGCAACGTGTTTTCCAGTTCGCGTACGTTACCCGGCCAACGATTGCTATTGAGGGCGCGGCGCGCATCGGCCGAGAGCGGGCGCAAAGCCAAACCGTTGATCTGCGAATATTTCTTGATGAAATATTGCGCCAGTTCGCCAATGTCGGCAGGCCGCTCGCGTAGGGGCGGGATCTTCAGGTTGACGACGTTGAGGCGGAACAGCAGATCTTCCCGGAATTTTCCTTCGCGTACCGCGTCGGTGAGGTTGCGGTTTGACGTCGCGACAATGCGGATGTCGACTGGAACCGGACGATTGCTGCCGACACGGTCAATAACTCGCTCCTGAATGGCGCGCAATAATTTGGCCTGCAGCCGCACGTCCATCTCGGAGATTTCATCGAGCAGCAGTGTCCCGCCGTTTGCCTCCTCAAACTTGCCGATACGGCGGGCGAGGGCGCCGGTGAAAGCGCCTTTCTCATGGCCGAACAACTCTGATTCAAGAAGGTTCTCGGGAATGGCCGCGCAATTGACGGTGATGAACGGCCTTTTCGAACGAGCACTATGTCCATGCAGGAAACGCGCAAGGACTTCCTTGCCGGTTCCGCTTTCGCCGGTAATCAGTACCGAGGCGTCGGAACCGGCAATCCGCTGGGCAAGTTTGACAACTTTTGCCATCGCATCGTCGCGATAAACCATCTCGCGGGTGTCGTCGGCCACGGCGGCGAGTACCGCAGCGATCAGTTCCGGGTCTGGTGGAAGCGGGATGTACTCTTTCGCGCCAGCATGGATGGCATTAACGGCGGCGCGAGCGTCGTTGGTAACGCCGCACGCGACGATTGGAACGTGAATGCGCTCGGCATCGAGTCGTGTCACAAGGTCACGGATATCGAGCGTGACATCGACCATCAGCAGGTCGGCGCCGCGGCCGGAGCGGAGCACGGCGAGTGCCTGCTCGTTGCTTTCGGCGTGGGTGACGCTGGCGCCCTTGTCCATCGCGAGCTTTGTCGCCGTGGTGAGCTGGCCGCCGAGCGTGCCGATGATCAGGAGTCGCATGGCTTAGCTCCGTAAGTTTCAGTCATTCTGGGACGGCCCGATAGATCAGTTGTGGTCCGCTTTGATGATTTCCGTCATGGTCACGCCAAGCTTGTCCTCGACAAGCACGACTTCGCCGCGTGCCACCAGTCGATTGTTGACGTAAATGTCGATTGCCTCGCCGACCTTGCGGTCGAGCTCGAGCACGGCACCCGGGCCGAGCTTGAGCAGGTTGCCCACTTCCATATGGGCGCGGCCGAGCACCGCCGAGACTTGCACCGGCACGTCAAAAACCGCTTCGAGATCAGCGGCACCGCGATTGACCGAATCGGCATCTGACGGCGCAAGTGCGCCCGCATCAGGCACGACTTGAACATCGCCGCCGTTTTCGAGGTCGGGGAGCGGTACTTTTGTGTCGTCGTCACTCATTGGTGCAGTCTCCAGAAATCCTATGTGGCGGGCGCACTGCGCGCCGAGATGTAGCGGCCGACCATTTCGTCCACGGCCGAGGCGGTCGCGGCCTGATTGCGGATGACGCCTCCATCGGCCCATTCGATGCGGCAGTCGCCGGGCTCGAGAGATTCATCGGACGTGACGGCGAGCCGGCCTTCGAAACCGAGCGAGCGGGCGATTTCTTCGATCTTTTCCTTAACCGCGTCGTAGACGCTGGGGCCGACGCGCACCGCAACGTGCGGGGTCGAAACCAGGTGGTGAAAGGACTCTGTGGCGAGTGCGGAAATCTCCGCGAATGGCTCACGCGCAATCAAGGCGGGCGCGAGCTTGGCTGCGACTGCGACAGCCACTTCGACCGCTTCGGTTTCGAGCCGTGTCTCGATTGCCGTGAGCGCACCGTCAAGACGGCCGAGCCCCTCGGCGATCACCGCAAGCGAAGCTGCAATGTGTTGAGCAGTGTCCTGCTGCGCTTGCTCCTGACCCGCGGCAAAACCGGTACGGTAGGCTTGCGATTCGGCGTCCGCGCGGCGACGCTCATGTTCGACCAATGTAATGGTCGGTCTTTCGCCAGAGGCGAAATCTTCATCGAAGAGATATTTGGCCGTCGCTTTCATTCGGCTCTCAATAGATCAACTCGTCTTCGCCGCGACTCTTGGCAATGATGATCTCGCCCTTGGCCGCCAGGTCCTTGGCGACGTTGACAAGAAGTGCTTGCGCCTCGTCGACGTCACGCAAACGCACAGGGCCCATTGCCTGCATGTCTTCCACCAGCATCTTGGCCGCGCGACTGGACATGTTGGTGAAGAAGAATTGCCGAACGGTCTCGTTTGCGCCCTTGAGCGCTACTCCCAGCTTGTCCTTGTCGATGTTGCGCATCAGGGTCTGCGCCGAACCGGTATCGAGCTTGACCAGATCGTCGAAGGTGAACATCAGCGCCTTGATACGTTCTGCAGCGTCACGATTTTCTTCTTCCAGCGCCGTCAGGAAACGGGTCTCGGTCTGCCGGTCGAAGTTGTTGAATATTTCTGCCATCACCTCGTGAGCATCGCGGCGGCGGGTCTGTGAAAGGTTGGACATGAATTCTGTGCGCAGCGTCTGCTCGACGCGCTCGATCACTTCCTTCTGCACCGCCTCCATTTTCAGCATGCGGTTGACGCAGTCTAGCGAGAGATCTTCCGGAAGAATAGAAAGAACGCGCGCGGCATGTTCCGGCCGCAGTTTTGAAAGAACCACAGCGACGGTCTGCGGATATTCGTTCTTGAGGTAGTTGGCCAGCACCTCTTCCTGAACGTTGGCGAGCTTCTCCCACATATTGCGGCCGGCCGGACCACGGATCTCGTCCATGATGCCGCCGACGCGCTCAGCCGGCAGATACTGCTTTAGCAGGCGTTCGGTGGCGTCGTAGTTGCCAAGCAACGCACCCGAAGCCGACATACGGCCGACGAATTCGAGCAACAATTGCTCGACAGATTCGGCCTCAATCGTGCCAAGCGACGACATGACGATGGAAATCTCACGGAGTTCGTCGTCGTCGAGCAGGCTGAAGATCTTGGCGCCGTATTGTTCGCCGAGCGAGAGCATGAGCACCGCCGCGCGTTCCGGACCCGTGAGCTTGCGGGTGCGCTCGGGAGTCTGCGGACGGCGCGAGAGCTCGGCCATCAGCCCACCGATGTCCTCGCGAACCACTTTTTCCTTGTCTTTCCTGATCTCGGCGTAGGCTGACGGCATGGCTTAAGCTGCGTCCTCGTGGAGCCAGTTGCGGATGATCGAAACGGCCTCGTGCGGATTCTTGTCGGCGAGTTCACCAACCTTCTGCACCGATTGCGCGTGGACCTGCCCTTGCACCTTGGCGATATCGATCATCGCGGACGTACGATTGGAAATGGCGACGGCTTCATCGCCGCCGACGATTGAGACGTTCGGGCCGCCCGTCGACGTGATGCTCCCGCCGACACCAGGAATGCCCATGCCACCGGCAGGCGCTGCTTCGGCCGAAGGCGTAACGGCGGCGGTGGCCGTGAGCTGGCCTGGCTGCAAGCCTTCCGGCGTGATGATCCGACGTACCAGTGGACGCACCACCATCAGCATCACCACCAGACCGAGCACCACCATCACGCCGAGTTCGGCGCCACGCATGATGTCGTCCTTGGTGAACTGCAGATAGCTCATCCAGCCGGTCGGTTCGTTGATCGGTGAGGGCGTGGTCTCAGCGAACCGAAGATTGACCACTTCGACCTGATCGCCGCGTTTGGCATCAAAGCCGATGGCCGAACGCACCAGTGCTGCAATTCGATCTATCTCCTCCTTCGGGCGTGGCTGATACGCAAGCTCGCCCTTGTCGTTCTTGGTATAGTTGCCATCGACCAGCACGGCCGCCGAAATGCGGTTGACCCGCCCTGCTTCAATCACTTCGGTCTTGGTGGTGCGCGAAATTTCGTAGTTGACGATTTCTTCGGTCTTGCGGCTCTGATCGCCCTTGGTTGCGCCTTCGGCCTGCTGTCTGCCGCCGGGCAGCTCGGTTCCAACCGAGACAGAACCCTCTTTGTTGTCGTTTGTGGCGGACTGCTCTTCGCGCGTCTGGCTCGAACGCACCACGCGACCTTCTGGGTCGAATTTGTCCGAAGTCTGGGTGATACGATTGACGTCGAAATCTGCATTGATCTGGACGCGCGCGTGGCCCGGGCCCACGACCGACGACACAATGGTTTCAACCTCACTGCGCAGGCGATTTTCATAAGCGAGCTTGCGTTCGTCCGAGCTGGCGCCGCCAAGTGGGTTGTCCGGAGCGGCGCCATCGGCAAGTAATTTTCCACTTTCGTCGATGACGGAAACGCGTTCGGGTTTCAGCCCGTTGACCGCGGTCGCGATCAGGTGGCGGATAGCTCGTACCTGTTGCGGCTCCAGAGTACCGCGGACTTTAAGGACGATGGATGCCGAGGCATCGACCTTGTCACGCGAGAACAGTGGCCGTTCTGGCAGCACGAGGTGCACACGGGCAGCCTGTACTCGCTCGATACCACGAATAGAACGGGCCAGTTCGCCTTCAAGCGCCCGCAGGTGGTTGATGTTTTGAACAAAGGTCGTTGCGCCGAGCGCATCGGTCTTGTCGAAGATCTCGTAACCGACGCCGCCGCCCTTGGGCAGTCCGGATTCGGCAAGCTTCATGCGCAGCCGGGCGACATTGTCTTTTGGCACCATGACGATGGCGCCGTCAGCCTTGAGTTGATAGGGGACCGCCTGCCGCTCCAGATCTTTGATAATCGACGCACTGTCGTCGGCCGAAAGGTCGGTGAATAACGGCACCATTTGCGGTGTCGTCATCCGGATCATCAGGAAGGAGAAGAAGCCGATCAGGGCCAGCGTTACCGCGGCCATCGCCGCCATCCGCGCAGCACCCAACGACTTTACGAAATCGAAGAAACCTTGCACCGGTTTTATCCTGCCCGCAGGGGGCGCGAAGCGCGCGCCTCACCCGGCAAGATTTGCCCAGTTTAAGGTTAGCACCCGGTTAATTCTGGCTGGAGGTCCGACGAAAGAAATATATGGCGCTGGATGATCGCCATAAATGAAATCGCCGGCGTGTCGCACCGGCGTTCACGATTGCGGAGACCGGAGAGAGTTACTGACGGTACTGTTGAATGCGTGTCGTGCGCAGCCCGGCGAGGCCGTGCTGGTCGATCGAGGCTTGCCAGGAGAGGAATTCCTCAACGGTCAAGGTATAGCGCGCACAGGCTTCCTCAAGCGACAAAAGACCGCCACGGACCGCGGCGACCACTTCCGCCTTTCGACGGATGACCCAGCGCTTGGTCGTAGGTGGAGGCAGATCCGCAATAGTGAGCGGACTGCCATCAGGCCCGATCACATACTTTACCCTCGGGCGATGGGCTTCGGTCATTGGTACACTCACAAAACGGGACTCGACTGACAGTTACTGCGGAAAAACTACTCGCCGCGGCTTAAAATTTGCCTAAGCATGACAAATGCATCGGGCAATTGTTGCCCGGTTTCCGCTAACCTTTTGGTTACGGATGGGGCCGCGGCGCGGCAGCGCGTTAACGACCGGTAATAAGGGAGGGGCGGCTACCCTTCCAATTGCGCGAGCGGAGAGTTCCTCGGCTGATTGCGATCAAGTTGTCTGCCGAACGATGCGTTTGATCTTGTCAAGTGTGTAGTTCTGTCCGTTTATCGATAGCTGCGGCGGATCCTGCGTGAGGTCGACCGAATCCACCGTCGCCTGCACCTCGGTTGAAATTGCGACCGATTGATTGTTGGCGTCCACGGCCGTAGCGGTGAGGGTGTAGCTGCCGTCGGGCCAGAGCCGGCCATCATTGCCGCGGCCATTCCAGGTGAAAGCCTGTGTGCCCGGATTTACCGCGACAGTGCCGGTAAAAGCGTTTTGCCCGGTGGAATCCTTGATCGTAATGGTGGCCGTAGACGGCTTGGTGACGTTCATACTCCAATTCGCGGTGCCGTTGGTAAGCTGCGCGGTTGAACCGTCGACCACTACGGTGGCGCCGACATAAGCGAGCGCTGTGCTCGCTACTGCACTCTTCTCCAGCGCGACCAAACTCGTCAGCTGGTCGTTTGACTTCATCTGCTGCTCGACCTGTGCGAATTCCACCAGCTGCTGGGTAAACTGGTTGGTGTCGAGCGGGCTGAGTGGATCCTGGTTTTGCAGCTGCGTCGTCAGCAATTGCAGAAACGTTGTAAAGTTGCTGGCAATTTCGGTGTTATCGAGGGCACCCGAAACAGAGCTGGCGCCGGTCGTGCCCGTGGTCGAAATTGGGGAAACTGTTGTCATGGTTGGTCCTTAGACTCGGATATCGAGACCGACGCCTTGTCCGGCGAGACGGCCATAGTTTTGCGGGATGACATCGATTGACGGCTGCGTTTCATCTTTCAACACAAGCGTCGCAGTGTCGGAGCCGCTGTTCGTTTGCTGCTGATTCATGGACTGGTCGCGAAGCGAGAATTGCAGGCCGTTGTCGGCCGTTTTCAGGCCGGCATCCTGCAATGCGCGCTCAAGGCCCGACGCGTCGCGACGTAGTAGATCGAGAGTATCGGCACGGTCGACGGTCAATCGTGAGGTTACGTTGCCGTCTCGGTCGACATCGAGGCGAACCTCGATGCGGCCAAGTTCGGGCGGATCGAGGCGGATTTCAAAGCGGTTCTTTCCGGCGAGCGCCTTGCCGGCGATGTCCACAGCCAAACCGGCCAGCGGAACTGCGACCGCCAGCGGCGCGGGTTGAGTGGCCGGAGCGTTGTTCGCGGGTGCGGTCGTCGTAGTTTGTGACGTATTCGGCATGGCCGGCTGCGCGGCATCGGTAGCGATTTTCTGAGCCGCGATGTTGGTGTCACTCGCAGAAACCGGCGCCGGCCCGTCTGCATCGACTTGACGGTCTTTCGCCGGAGCTTCGCCGCGCGCCTGCGCGATACGCTCTTTGTCGCTATCACTTGCGGTCAGCTGCGGGTTGTCAGGGTGCACCTGCGGCGTGCCTTTTGTTGTCAGCTGCACACCATCAGTAATTTCGTTAGTCGATGGGTCCGTCTCGGCTTGCGTGTTGCCCTCAGCTTTTTTTCCGGCGTCGACCTGTTTTCCAACGCCGGCCTTGGATGCAGCAGGATCCAATCTGCTTAGGTTGATCATGCCGCCCACGACAATTGCGGAAAGTTCCTGAGGCTGGGCCTGTTGATCAATATTGTTGGGCGCAGGCGCCTGATCGGGCATCGGTGCGATCACATGCGCCAATGCGGCTGTACTGTTTGTGGTGACTGTCTGAGCGCCTTCGGTCGGCGATGCGGCCGTCGAATTCTCGCTTTTCGTCCCGTCTCCGGGTTTGTCGGTGTTGTCCGCCGTCTTGATGCCTTCCCCAGCGGCTGCAGCCGTCTCGACTTTCACGTCCGGCTTGTTGTCCGCCGATGGGTTCCCGTCGCCATCCGGTTTGACAGCGGGGTCAACACGGTCGGGTTTTGTCGCAGGCACGTCGTCATTTGCCGCTGCCGATTTTGGATCGTTGCTCTTCGCCGAAGCGTGAGAGCTCTCGGTCGGCGTGGCTTTTTCCGTTGTCGGAGGTGCGGATTGATCGGCTGCTTGCGTGCCGTCATCGAGCAGGCTCTCGAATGGCGAGGGCGCGCGGTCCTGCTGGGCAGGGCGGGTTGGACGCGGCAATGAGGCGTGAATCTTAGGATCGAACGCAACTTGAGGCACTGTGACACCCTCCGGGATCCGCCGCTCTCCGTGCAATCGTCAGGCCAGCCCTCGAAAGGCCAAATTTGCGTTTCTATTCAGTTCGTTGTGGATGGCCGGGGAGGCGGCGCGTGCCATATGTCCTGGCAGCAGTAGCAGAGAAGCGGCAAAATCTGCCGGGTTTTGCACTCGCATTGCGCGCCTTGAATCGCCACTTGTAGTAAGTAGCACCATGATCAACAGTCTCGACCTAGACCGCCGACCTGAGAACACTCGCGTCGTCGTCGCCATGTCCGGCGGCGTCGATTCATCAGTGACAGCCGCCCTCCTCAAGGAGGAGGGTTACGACGTGGTCGGGGTGACATTGCAACTTTACGACCACGGTGCCGCGATCCACCGTAAAGGTGCCTGCTGCGCGGGGCAGGATATGTACGATGCGCGCAGCGTTGCAGAGCGCATCGGTATTCCGCACTACGTGCTCGACTACGAGAGCCGCTTCAAACAGGCGGTAATCGACCGTTTCGCCGAGAGCTACATTCATGGCGAAACGCCCGTGCCCTGTGTCGATTGTAATATGTCAATCAAGTTCCATGATCTGCTGATCACCGCGCGCGAGCTCGGCGCCGAGGTGCTGGCCACTGGACACTACGTTGCTTCGCGGGCTTTGCCCGGGGGCGGACGCGCGCTTTATCGCGCGCGGGAGGCCGAGCGCGATCAGAGTTATTTCCTTTTTGGCACCACGCGCGAGCAGCTTGACGTTCTGCGTTTCCCGCTCGGCGAACGAACCAAGACCGAAACGCGAGAGCTTGCCCGCCGTTTTGGCCTTGCGGTTGCGGACAAGCACGATAGTCAGGACATCTGTTTCGTACCGTCCGGGCACTACGCTGACATGATCGAACGTCTGAAGCCCGGCGCGGCGGAAGCCGGCGACATCGTCGATGCCGAGGGGAGGATCCTCGGCCGACATTCCGGCATTATTCATTTCACGGTCGGTCAGCGCCGCGGCCTGGGAATTGCGACGGGCGCTCCGCTTTACGTGGTACGCCTCGATGCCGAACGTCGCCGCGTGATCGTTGGTCCACGTGAGGCCTTGCGCATGAGTCGCATCGTGCTACGCGACGTCAACTGGATTGGCCAAGGCTCGCTCGATGAGGCTCTTGCGGATGACCGCCGTGAGATATTCGTGAAGGTGCGTTCAACGCGGCCAGCGCAGGCGGCTTGGCTGCGGCATGGCGCCAACGGATGCGAAATCGAACTGGTGGATGGCGAGCATGGGGTTTCCCCCGGCCAGGCTTGCGTCTTCTATGATTCCGGAGACGGTCAAGCGCGCGTGCTTGGCGGAGGCTTCATCAAGAGTGCGGTCGCGACTGCGGATTATCAGCGCGCCGAGGCTGAACGAATAACAACCCAAACGATGCGCGGTTAGTTCGTCGGCATGGGGGCGGATATCGATAAATCGAGTGTCGAGCGTGCCTACGCGCGGTGGGCACCGGTCTATGATCTGGTGTTCGGAGCAGTGTTTGAGGCCGGCCGGCGTGCGGCGATCAAGTCTGCGGAGCAGGCTTGCGGATCGGAAGGCGGTCGTATCCTCGAGGTCGGCGTCGGCACTGGCATTTCGCTTCCCGACTACACAAAAAAGAATCGTCTGGTTGGCATTGACCTGTCTGAACCGATGCTGCGCAAGGCGCATGAACGTGTCATCGAGCATCGTCTCAGCAACGTCGAGGTGCTGGCCGTGATGGATGCTGAGCGGATGGCCTTGCCGGATCGGTCATTCGATGTCGTGGTGGCTCAATTCGTCATTACTGCGGTGCCCAAGCCTGAGGCCACTCTCAATGAATTCGTGCGGGTGATCCGGCCGGGCGGCGAGATCGTGCTTGTCAACCATATAGGTGCAGAGGAGGGACCGCGTCGCGTGTTTGAGCTTTGTTTCGCTCCCGTTGCGCGGAGACTGGGTTGGCGGCCCGAATTCCGCTTCGGTCGACTGGCCGATTGGGCCGCGCGTCATGGCGGCGTTCGGCTCGTCGAACATCGGCCAATGCCGCCACTCGGCCATTTTTCATTGATCCGCTTCGAGCGACTGGCCGACAAAGCGCCCTGAGTGGAACTCCCGATCCGGCAAAGCCGTTATGCCTGAAGACTGTGTTTTCACACACGTCGGAAGGGACGTGCGATGGTCCGCAAAATCCACGTTTTTGTTTTGATGATGTCGGCGCTATTGCTGCCTCCGCTCGCGGCCGCGCAGGCTCCGCCACCAAGCAAAATGCCAGTTACGCCGAGGGCCGAACAGCCGAGCCCAAATTGCGCGCAATCAGACACGCAAACCACGATGGGCAAAGGTGGCCAGCTCGATCCAAAAACAGACGCAGCAGGAAATCTTAGCGACCAGCTCGCGCGCTCTGGCGGCGTTATCTGTCCGCCTGAACATGTCGATCCGCAGATCAAACAGCCGACCCCACCAGGGGGCGCCATGCCCGTGATCCCGCCGCCTGGCAGCCCCGGTGGCGACCAATCCATTCAACCGAAGTGACCGAGCCCCGGCTTTTCGCCGGTTGCTTGACAGTGTTTGCTGCCGCTCCCTATATCGCGCTCATTCCGGCACGTTGTTTTCGGAATGGCGGGGTAGCTCAGCTGGTTAGAGCAGCGGAATCATAATCCGGAGGTCGGGGGTTCGAGTCCCTCCCCCGCTACCAAATTAAACCGACTGGTCCGGAAAACCTTTGCAAGGCAAGCGTCATTGTCCGCTTTAGCCCCGAAAGATGGGGTAATCGGCCGAGCGTTTTAGTGGATAGTTGAAGATTTTGGGTGTTGCGCTTCAGGCTGATGGTGAATACGGGGTCATCGTGGTTACGGGCCCCAAGCATCAGAAGGAGAAGCCGCTGAATTCAACCGGTCGACGCAACACTTCTATCTCATTCTTTCTGCTGGGGTTTGAATCCCAAGG
>Ga0335085_10008312_pt1 | contig 15858 bp, 17 predicted proteins | sample Lox_Sample_45_FD_206712 | JGI IMG/M metagenome (GOLD analysis project Ga0335085, IMG submission 206712) | Soil microbial communities from Loxahatchee National Wildlife Refuge, Florida, United States - Lox_Sample_4.5 | ecosystem: Environmental > Terrestrial > Soil > Wetlands | place: USA...
GGCCTCTTCGGGCGGCACGGCGGCCACCAAGGCCATGGGCAAGGGCTCGACGCAGCACCAGCACCTGGTCCAGACCGAGGTGCCGACCAAGCTGCTCGAGGAATGGCTCGCGATGTGGGCGAAACACCACCAGATCCCGGGCTCGCTGCATGCCGGACTGCGGCCGCACACGGCGGGCTCGGAGTTGCTGGAGCTCACCCTGTCCAACGCGAGCGGGGACAAGGTCGCCAACATCGTCTTCGCCGTGATCGTCGATCGCCGGGGACGCAACATCCTCTCGGTCCGCGACCAGAACACCTTCGACAGCTCCCTGCGCCAGAAGCGCCTGATGACGCTGAACCACCTGTTCCTGGTCCACCGCTACAAGATCTGGGCGGTCCACTACGTCAGCCCCACTGACGACAATCGCTACCAGGCCCAGAAGATGAAGACGCACGGCCTGTTCAGCGACGTCCACGACGAGGTCGGCCACGTCATCGTCGCGGACGTGAGCGCGGAGGGCGTCAAGGCCCTGCTCGCCCCCGACCGGGACCGCCTGAACGCGTTGATCGAGCGGAAGTACCCGTATGCGCCGGTCGACGTCGCGGCCCAAACCGCCTAAGGGAACCGGCCAGGACGAGAAGATGTGAACCTCCGGCCGCTGTGGCGGTGGCGGCGCTCAGCACTCATCGCTGGGCTACCCTCGGGCGGGCCGACGCGCGGAGAGGATTGCCGAGATGACGCAGCAGGCCGTGGGATATGAGGACTTCGACATCCCGCTGGGGTCGGGAAGGCTTCGGGCGCGGCGGTGGGGTGCCGCGGACGCGCCAGCGGTGGTGTGCGTGCCCGGCCTGTCGGCGAACCTGTGCGGCTTCGACCGCCTCGCCGAACGGCTCGCCGGCGGCCCACTGCAGCTCGTGGCGGTCGACCTGCGCGGCCGCGGCCATAGTGAGGTGACGAGCGCGGGAACCTACGGCTGGCGCAACCACGCGCGCGACGTGCTCGGCGTCGCCGACGCCGTCGGTGCACCGTCGTTTGCGATCATCGGCCAGTCCAGCGGTGCGGCCATCGCCATGACCTGCGCGCAGCTCGAGCCGTCGCGGGTCGAGAAGCTCGTCCTCGTCGATCTGGTGGGCAGTCCTGACGAGCGGTCGGTGGTGCCGGTGGTCGCCTCGGTGAGCCGGCTCGGCACGGTGTACCCGTCGGCGCAGGCGGCCATCGCAATGATCAAGCAGATTGGCATCATCCCCGAGTGGGACGAGTACTGGGATCGCTACTTCCGTTATGAGCTGCGCGAGGTCAACGGCGGCGTGGTCTCACGCAGCGACCGCGGCGCGGTGCTGGAGGATCTCGGGTACGGCGAGGCGATGTACTGGCCGGTCCCGGAGGCGCCGATCCACGCGCTGTGGAACGCGATCACCATGCCGGCGCTGGTGCTGCGCGCCCGGCGGGAGATCATGCCGGGGTTCGGGTTCATCCTGCCCGCCGCGGACGCGGAGCGGTTCACGGCGGCGGTGCCATCGGCACGCGTGATGGAGATCGACGCGAACCACTACACGATCACCACACGCGACGATTCCATCGCCGCCATCGGCGCGTTCCTGCGCACGAGCTGACACCCCGGGCGACGTCGCCTCGGCTTCGACTTGCCGGCCCGGCGGACCTGCGTGTGGTGCGCACGCGCGCCAGCGCGGGCGGAACAGCCAGACGACGACAGGATCGGCCGCCGCATCCCCGTCCAGACCACCGCCTCTTGGCGGCTTAGGTGCCGCGGAAGATTGGCTGGCGCTTCTGAGCGAAGGCACTCAGGCCCTCAAGGTAGTCGCTGCTGTCGTAGGCTTCCCGGCGCAGGCCCTCGACGCGTTCGTATACCTGCGCCGCGATGGGCTGGTAGTCCGACAGGACACGAAGCTGTTCCTTGATGACCGCGATCGCCAGCGGCGATTTCGTCGCCATCGTCGCGGCCAGCTCCAAGGTGAACGATTCGAGCCGGTCCCACGGGACCAGGTGGTTGATGAGCAGCCATTCCTTGGCTTTGCGGGCGTCGATGGGCGCAGCGGTAAAGAACATCTCCTTGATCACGTTGATGGGCAGCCGCCCCTGGAAGTGCAGCAGCCCGGTGATGTTGTAGGGCAGTCCCAGGTTCGCGGGGGTGATGGCAAACGAGGCCGTCTCGTCGGCCACGGCCAGGTCACAGCTGAGCACAAGGTCCAGCGCTCCGCCCCAGACCGTGCCGTGCACCATGGCGACCACGGGCGCGGGGAAGGTGCGGACGGCGCGGATCAGCCCCTCCAGCGAATCGTTGTAGCCCAGCGGATCCCGCCTGCCCGGGGGAAGCTCACCGATGTCATGGCCAGCGGACCAGACCTCCATTCCCGCCGCGGCCCGCAGCACGATCGCGCGCACCTGCTGGGCTCGCAGGCTCTCGAGCGCGGCGATGACCCCGCCGGCCAGCTGGGCACCGATCGCATTGTGCTTATGGCGGTCCTCAAGGGTGATGATGCCGACCTGGCCGACCACGTGAGCCACGACGGCCTCGCCCGCACCGCCCTTGGACCCGGCGCCTGCGGTGCCTGCGTCCCCTGCAGTCCGCTCACCCTGCCCGGCCCGGTCACCGGCGGCCAGGGCCAGGTAGGTCCGGGCCATGGCATCCTTGCCCGCCCCGACGATGGCACTCAGCAGCCCGAGCGCCTGAACTAGCTGCTCACCGGCCAGGTCGCCGGCCAGATGGCGCCACAGCACCTCCGCCAGGACGTTGAATGCCCCCTGCCCCTCGGACAGGTCAATGCCCTCGGCGTAACCGTGTGCCGCGATCTGCTCACACGGCCTGATGATCGGCGCGGCGCGTCCCGCGCGCACGCAGCGCAGAACGAGGCGGAACAGCTGCCGCACGTCGCGGCGGTGCGCGTCCGGGCGGGATGGCTGGCATGTTTGATCGTGTTGCGCGAGGGCGGCCACCGCTTCGTCGATCACCTGGGCCTCCGCGCTGGCGAGAACTGCTGATACGTCCACGAACCGCCACCTCCGTTCTCGGGCCTGGGCGCGTCTTCTACCAAGCCTGCGCCGCCCTGCGCTCGCAGGAAAGGCCGTCACTCCGCAAGGCCCAGCAATGCAGCTGGCACGAACGTGGCACACCGCCGGCGGGATCTGTCGCTGGGAAGTACAGTCGTTGGCGGGCTCGTGGTGCTGGCTGGGCATTGTGGCTTATCCATCGAAGCGAGGACGAGCCCGGGGTGGACGACGAGCGGAAGGGGGCGGCATGGTCACGGCCCGTTCAGGTGGGAAGGTGCACGTCCTCGCAGGCGCCCATCACTTCCGGTTCGACAATGGCCTTCCCCCGGCCCTTACTGTGGAGCCGGGTGACACTGTCATCTTCGAGTGTCTTGAGGCTTACGGTGGCGGGCTCGGCCCCGACTCGACGGTCGATGACCTGAAGCGGCTGCCCTTCGACGCTGTCCACTGCCTCACCGGGCCGGTCGCGGTAGGCGGGGCTGAGCCCGGCGACGCAGTGGAAGTGGAGGTCTTGGAGATCACGGCCAGTCAATGGGCGTGGACCGGCGTGTTCCCGGATATCGGGGTGCTGGCCGAGGAGCTCGGGCCGGACTCGTGGGCGCTGCAGATCTGGCATGTAGGCGACGACGGGCGGGCGGAGCTTCGTCCGGGCGCTGGCGTTCGGGTCCCGGTGGAGCCGTTCTGCGGCGTGATGGGTGTCGCTCTCGCCGAGCCCGGCGAGCACCTGACCATGCCGCCCCGGCGGGTAGGGGGCAACATAGACACGCGGCACCTCATCGCTGGGAGCCGGCTTTTTCTGCCCGTCGAGGTCCCCGGCGCGCTGTTTTCGGTGGGGGACGGCCACCTTGCCCAGGGCGACGGGGAGGTGTGCGGGACGGCACTCGAGACGAACGTCACCGTCGGTCTCCGGTTCTGGCTGCACAAGGGCCGAGCACCACGAGCCCCGCAATTCGAAACGTCGCGGCCGACCACGAGCAGGGTGGACGGCATGGGGTATCTGTCCACGACGGCCCCGGTCCAGGACCTGCGCGAAGGTGTGGTCGCCTCTGTGCATGACATGGTCGAGCTGCTGACGGAGCGCTATGGCCTGTCGCGGATCGAGGCCTACATCGTGTGTAGCGCAGCGGGCGACCTACGGATCTCTGTGCCGAAACTCGGACCGACCCACCAGGCGTTCGTCACGTTCAACGTCCCGCGGGCCATCTTCGTCACCGAGCCAGGGGGTTAAGGCGGCCGCGCGGGACACGGCACGCCGGGCGGCCGCGCTGGCGCGGGCGGCTAGGACTGGCCGCTGCCGGTCCGGCTTTGACCTGGGCCTGAGCACGGCGGGGGAAGCGTTCTTGCGCAGCGCAGCCGCCTGTCGGTCATGCGTTTGTGACGACAGCAGAATCGAAGGCGGCTGCCGCCGCCGGGGTAGGCGCCGCGCTGGCCCGCCGGATACGTGCTGAGCTGCTGGAAGGGCTGCGGCCGTGCTTCGCGCGGACAGAGCCGTGGCTGCAGGCGGGCAAGTACGCCGCCGCGGTGATGAGCTACCTGCGGAGACGGAACGGGTGGGGGATCGCCAGGCGTTCGGGGGACCGCACGCCGGACCGGACGCTGCGGCTGCTCAACCGGGCAGTCTGGGGCACCTTCGCGGCGATGGGGTGGCGCGCCGGTTCGCCGTGGCGGGGCTGGATGAAACCCGGGTCCCAGTGATCATGTTGGCTGAATGGTGACCGAACCGGTCCGCGTGCGGGCGGTAATGCTGTGGTCCGAGTTGCTGGCCCGCGGCACCGTGACATGGATGCTGCCGATACTGGTGCTCGCGTGGACGGCATAGGCCACCCCACGGGGGAGCCGGAGGGTAACAGATCCAACGTCGGTGGTAGCGGTCACGGTGGCTGGCGGGGCCGAGAAGGAGACGTCGATGCTGCCGACGTCGGTGCCCAGCGTGGCGGTGGCCGAGGACATACCGGAGCCGCTCATCGATCCGGCGCGATCACTGACCTGGACGGCTCCCGACAGCGATCTGAGGGTCATGCCGCCCGCGTTGGTGTGCGCGGTCACCTGACCGGTAAGAGCGGCGAGCCGGATGTTGCCGACCCGGTCGCTGATCTTGACCGTGGTGGCGGGTGGCACCCGGACGTGGTACTCGATATCGCATGGCTGGCTGATGGGGCAGGTGCCGGTCAGGGTGAGCGTTCCGGCGCGCACGGCGTGCGTGGTGGTGGGCGGCTGGTGCCGGTAGCTGATCCGCTCGGTCACCGACACCCCCCCGGCGCCGCCGGTCACCCGCACATCGCCCACCCGGTCATTGATCACCAGCGTGTCCACCGGTGATGAGACCGCGTAGGTGTGCGCCCGGTGCTGCAGTTGCCCGGTGTCGACCTGACAGCCGCTCACGGCCAGCGCGGCCGCGCACCCGGCGATCACCACCGCCACGATTCCCCAGGTGCGCGCGAACATGCCTGCTCCCTCGCCAAGCGGCTGAACGGCCTGGCCCGCAGCATCACGTGCCCTGCTGGCGCCCAGCCGGCAACTTCCTACAGTGCTAAGCCGTCTGATGCAAGCTGTCCAGAGTCCAACGTCCCCAGGCGCAACGCCCTCACCCACCCGTGGCGAAAGGCGCACGGACACGTCCGGCAGGCGGGCTCGTCAACGCGTGCGGGCCATCGAATGTTAGCTATGCTAACGGACTTGCCAGGAGCCAACGGCGGGGCGGGCGGGAATGAGGTGGTGATGTGTCGCCGGTCAGGGAGGCGGCTCGAGGTAGCGGCGCTGCTCGGTGACCTGGGTGCCGGTCTGGCTGCGGCGCCGGGTGAAGAACAGGGCCAGCGAGATGGCCAGGCCGACGAGGCCGCCCAGCATCAAGATCACGCCCATGGCCTGGATGTTCACGTACTGTGGCGTCCAGGTGATCGCGAACCGCAGAATCGCGCCGATAATGATCAGCGCGATGCTCCCTCCGATGGTCACCGGGCCTCCACTCGTATCGTGCGCCACCCCGGCACACGGTGCCGGCCTGGGTGAGCGGCGCGTCCCGCCACCGGCATCCGCCGTCCCGCGGATCATCTGCTTTCGGACATCCCGGGGCGCCTCACGGTCCCGGGTAGCTACCCGTTCGCGATCAAGGCTACCGCCATTCCCGGTGCCGTTTCTGGCATCCAAGGTGGCATCGTGTGACGCAGTGGCCCCTCGCTTCACCCCTGGTGGGTGGTCACGGGAGCGGTATTGCACCGATACTTGGAAGCGTGGATCCGCTTGCGCCGCTGCGTACTGTACGCGGGCGGCTCGCCCCGCAGATGGAGGCGAGGGCCCAAGTCCTCGCAGAACGCGTGCTCACCCTGGTGGTGAACTCGCTCGACCTGAACGCGATAATCGCCCGGATCGACCTGAACGCTGTCCTGGCACGCGTTGATATCGAGGAACCGATTGACCGGATCCAGATCAACGAGGTGCTCGCCCGGGTCGACCTGAACTCGTTGCTGGCCCGGGTGGACCTGAACGCCGTCGTGGAACGGGTCGATGTCGAGGAACCGATCGACCGGATCCAGATCAACGAAGTGCTGGACCGGATCGACCTGAACGGGCTGCTAGACCGGGTGGACCTGAACGAGGTGATCGCGAAGATCGACATGGACGCCGTGCTTGACCGGGTGGACATCAATGCCCTCGCCCAGCGCCTCGACGTCGAGGCGCTGGTCGAGCACACCGACCTCGGCGCGGTCATCGCCAGGTCCTCCAGCGGGATCGCGAGCGGTCTGTTCGACGTGATCCGCAACCGGACCATCGCGCTGGACGAGGCCCTGGCCCGCTGGGTGGCGCGCCTGCGCCGCCGCCCCTACACCGGCCCGCCCGGACCGCCACCCGCCCTACAGCCGGGAGCAGGATCATGACCGCGCGCGCTGGCGAGGCCAGGCCCTCCCAGGCCCCGGCCGCCGCCCAGGAAAGCCTGCAGGGGCACTACGCGGGCTTCGCATCCCGGTTCCTCGCCTTCGCGATGGACGTCGTGGTCATCACCGTGGTGGCCATACTCATCCTGGCTGCCATCAATTTCGTGGCCAGCATCCTGACCGGCAGGAGTACCAACTTCAGCCGGAGCGACACCTGGGTGGTCGTCGCGTATCTCGCCTGGGGATTCATCTACTTCGTGCAGGGGTGGGGCTTGAACGGCCGGACCGCCGGCATGGCGCTGTTCGGCCTGCAGGTCCTGACGGACGAGGGCGGTGACATCAGCGGGTGGCGCGCGGCTGGGCGCACGCTCGCGCTCCCGCTGAGCTTCCTGATTCTCTGTCTGGGGTTCCTCGGCATCCTTCTGGGCGACCGGCGCCGCGCGCTGCACGACGTCATCGCCGGGACGGTGGTCGTCTACTCCTGGGATGCGGGGGCGGCGCGGCTGCGGTACCTGGCCCGGAGCTCATCCCCCGGCGCAGGCGCGCCCAGCGCGCCCGCCGCGCCTGCCCAGCCCGGCCCGCCCGCATTGCCCGGCTGACCCCGCACCAGGCGGCTCACCTCGGTTCGCAGGTGCACGAACGCGGGCAGCTCCTTGGTGGCGATCTGATCGCGCGGCGCGGGGAGGTCGACCCGCCGGTCGGCCCGGACCCGGGCCGGGCCGCGGGTGAGCACGATCACCCGGTCGCCGACATAGACGCTTTCGTCGATGTCATGGGTGACCATCAGTATCGTCATCTGCCTGTCCTGCCGCACCGCCAGGATCAGGTCCTCCAGATCCTCGCGCGTCTGCGCGTCCACCGAGCCGAACGGCTCGTCCATGAGCAGCAGCACCGGGTCGCAGGCCAGGGCGCGGGCGATGGCGACCCGCTGCTGCATGCCGCCCGACAGCTGCCACGGATACTTCTGCGCGGTGTCGGTCAGCCCGACCGTGCCCAGCGCGTCCAGCGCGGTCGCGCGCCGATGAGCGCGGCTGGGCTGGGTCCGCCGCAGCGGGAGCGCCACGTTGTCACGTACCGACAGCCATGGGAACAGCGAGCGGCTGTAGTCCTGGAACACCACCGCGAGCCCGTCGGGCACCGCATCGACCGGCGCGCCGCGCAGGACCACGCTGCCGCCGGTGGGCCGGATCAGGCCCGCCACGCACCGCAGCAGGGTGGACTTGCCGCACCCGGACGGCCCGACGATGCTGGCCAGCTCGCCCTCGCCAACGGCGAGCGTGATGCCGTCGAGGGCGGGGTGGCTGGCGCCGGGCCGAACGCGTGGGATAGGCCCGTGATCTCGAGCATGGCGGTTCTGGTCATGGCATCCTTCCCCGGGCGCCGCGGTGCCAGCCGAGCAGCCGGTGCTCCACGGCCTGTTCCAGCAGGTTGAACACGTTGCCGAGCAGTGCGAGGAGGACGATGGTGGCCCACACCCAGGTCATGTCGAATGAGCTCTCCGCGTTGTTCATCTCGTAACCGAGGCCGTTGCTGCTCCCCGCCAGCTCGGCGAACACCATCAGCACCAGCGCGAGGGAGACGCTCAGCCGCAGCCCGGCGAAGAACCTCGGCATGCTGGCGGGGATGATCAGCCTGGTCAGCCGCGGCCAGGCGGGCAGCCGGAACGCCCGCGCCGTCTCCATCTGGACCGGGTCCACCGACCGTGCGCCGTCGATCGTGTTCAGCAGGATGGGCCAGACGGTGCCGAACGCGATCGTCGCGACCTCCATCTCGGTGCCGAGCCGGAACAGGGCGATGAAGACCGGGACCAGGGTCACGGCGGGGAGTGCCCGGGCGAACTGCAGCAGCGGGTCGAGGTAGCCGGACAGAGCCGCCGAGCGCCCGATCGCCACCCCGGCAACCCCGCCGGCCACGACCGCGATCCCCAGCCCGGCCGCGATCCGGCCCAGGCTGGGAAGCACGTTGCCGACGGCGTCGGAGGTGAGGAACAGGTGCGAGGCCGGGCCGGAGAACCACTGCTGGTACATCCGGTCAGCGATGGCCGACGGGGGCGGGAAGAACGAGCTGCCCTGCCGCCGCGCCCATGCCTGCCACAGCACCACGGCGGCGGCGATCACCGCCCAACGCGCCACCAGCCGCCCGGATCGCCTGCTCACGCCGGCCCCGGCGAGTACGAGTGGTGCCAGCGCAGGACCCGGCGCTCGCCCCACACCAGGACCGCGTTCGCGGCCAGGCCCAGCAGCCCGGCCCACAGCGCGGCCGCGAGCACCAGCGAGGTGTTCCCGGCGCCGGTGTTCGCCTCGGCGATGAACGCGCCGATCCCGTTGCCGCTGATCCGGCCGGTGAGGTACCCGGTACTGATATCGAGGATGATCGCGATGGAGGACGCCAGCCGGATCCCGGTGGCGATGAACGGCGAGGCGCTGGGCAGGTCCACCAGGGTGATCACGCCCAGCCGGCCGAAGCCGAAGGCGCGCAGCGTCTCCCGGGCGACCGGATCGACGTCGTCCAGGCCGTAGATCGTGGTGAACAGCACCGGCCAGATGGCGGCGTAGCCGATCAGCGTCACGTTCATCCGCAGGCCGGGGCCGAGAATCAGCCCGACCAGCACGATCAGCGCGACCGAGGGGATGGGGCGCAGGAACTCCACCATGGCGCGGGTGGCGGCGCGCACACCCCGCAGGCTGCCGAGCACGACCCCGGCCGGGACCGCCACCGCGACCGCGATGGCCAGCCCCAGCGCCCAGGCGCCAACGGTGGCCGCGACATCGGCCAGGAACTCCCCGCTCACGGCGAGCCCGGCCGCCCGGGCCAGCACCGTCGAGGCCAGCGGCAGCACCGCCCGGTTGATGATGCCAGCCCGGCCAAGAGCCTCCGCGGCGAGCAGGAACACCGCGACACCGCAAACCCCGCGTACCCAGCCAGGCATGGTCCAGCCGGGTCTCGCCCCGCAGGCCGGGCCGGCCACGTCGCCTGGGGCGCCCACCCCGGCCGCCCGGCTGGGCCCGGCTGGCCGGCCGGGCAGGCGCACCCAGTCCCTCATCGGCGGATCAGTGGAACAGCAGTGGCTGCACGTCGAGCCGGGTCTTCAGCAGGCCGCCAGCCAGCATCAGGTTGACCACCCGCTGGAGTTGCGTCGGGTTCATCGTTGGGGGGAAACGCCGAGGTTGATGTGCGGCGCGGCCGCCACCGGGATCTTGGTGTAGGTGGGCAGGATCGCCCGGACGGCGGCGGGATGGGTGTTGGCGAATGCCTGCGCCTTCCCCATGGCGACCTGGAACGCGTGAGCGGTGTGGGGGTACTTCGCCGCCCACGACGCGGTGGCGAAGTAGCCGCCCAGCGGGAAAGCGGCCAGTGAGCCGGTGCATTCCGACATCACCGGGACCGCGCCGTCGGACTGTTCCGTGCCGGTGATGAAGGGCTCGACCACGCTGATGGCGTCCACCCGGCCCGCCTTGAGCGCGGCGGCCATGTTGGGGAACGGGACGACGACGTACTTGACCGAGGCCGGGTTAACGCCGTCCGCCTTGAGCTCGGCGTTGGTCATCAGCGTCTGGATGTTGTTGGTGAGGTTAACGGCGATGGTCTTGCCGGCCAGCCCGGCGGGGCCTTTGATGCCCGACGGGGGTAACGCCAGGATGCTGAAATTGTTCTTGGTGCAAACGGAGCCAGCGGAGAGCACCTTGATGCTGAACGCCCCTTGGCCTGGCCCTCGAAGAACGACACGTAGTTGCCGGTGCCGATGATGTCCACGGTTCCGTGCAGCATGTCGGGGATCGCCAGTGTGCTCTGGGGAATGATGTCCGTTGTGACGATGAGGCCCTGCTGCTTGAAGTAGCCGTTCTTAATGGCGAGGAAAAGCGGGGCGTCATCCACGATGGGCAGCGCTCCCACGGTCAGGTGGGTCTTTTCGAGCCCGTACCCGTGCTGGCGGTGCTGGTGCCCGGCTGGGCCGACCCGCCGCAGGCGGCGGAGGCCCATAACGTGGCTAACCCGGCGACGATGATGCAGGCGGTCCTTCGGCGGGGAAACATCATGACGCTCCTTGCTGGCCGTAACTCACAAAAGGGGTGAAACCACACCAGCGTGGTTCCGGGGTGGGCCGGGCACACCAACACTAGCGGAAATCGATTGCACAGTTACGGCAAGTGATCTATCTGTCACAAACCCGGCGTATCAGACAGAGAGGCAGCTATCCCGGCAATTCACCCAGGCCGGGTGATGACGTACCGCCTCCGGCCGGCCAGCGTGGGAGCTGAGCCCGCCAAGTTCGGGACACAGAAGAAGAGGGATGCGCGCGCCGCGCCTGGCGGCGAGCGGCCGGTCCGGTGGCAACCACATGCTCCGGACGGGCCGAATAGAACGCGATCTTTAACCTCGCGTTGGTTGCCGCCCGCCCCACCCGGGACATCATCATCGTTCCAGGCGCGGTGTGATCTGCGGCCACGCCCGCCCCTCCGGCTCGCGGGGGCGCCGGAAGGGCGGACGTGGCTCATCCCGTGACCGGCAGGGCCAGGGCGGCTGAGCCACCCGGACGCCGCCCGGACGCCGCCCGGCACGTCCAGCGCCGGTCAGCGGCCGTGCAGGGCGTCCCTGAGCTCCTTCTCGCCTTCCTGGCTCAGGGAAGACTTGAGCACGGTGCCGCCGTACTCGCTCAGCGCATCGACAACCCTGTCCGGGGTGACCTTGTCCACCATGAGGAACAGTGCCGACGTGCCGGGCTTCAGCAGATCGCGCACCTGGTCCCGGAAATCATTGCTGACCCCGGCCTTGGTGACCTTGCCCATGATCGCGCCCAGGCCCGCGCCGATGGCCACTCCCAGGAACGGGACGAAGAACAGCGCGCCGAACAGCAGCCCCCAGAGCATCCCCCACGTCGTGCCGTCTTCCACCGAGTGATGGCTGGTGTGAACGTGGAACTCGCCTTCCGTGTCACGGACGATGACCGCGATCGCATCCGGCTCGATGGTGAGTTCCTTGGCCCGGCGCTGCGCCTCGCCGGCCGCGGCCTGCGCGGTCGTCTCGTCTGGGTACCCGATCGCAATCAGGTCAGACATGGTGTGATTCCTCTCTGCGGGTGAGATTCCTCGTTGCCGGTGAGCTGGAAAGGGACAGTCCACCAATCATCTTGGCCGGCCCGCCCCACCCCCGCAGGTGAAGCCGGCAGCCGGGCCAGGCGGGCGGGGGCGGCCGGAGGGGGCGTCAAAGGGATGCCGAGGTCACCCGGCGCAGGTGAACCGCCGCTACCCGCGGTGACCCGACAATGGGCTGATGGCTACCCGAGATGACCCGCCAGGGCGGGGCGCGCCGGGCGCCCAGGCCGTGCCGGCAGCGCCCGCGCCGGCGGGCACCCCACCTGGTCCGCCAGACCCGGCGGCCATGCTGCGCAGCCGCGCCTACCTCGGGCTGCTGGTCGTGTCGGCGATCCTGGGAGTGCCGGTCTCCGCGGCCGCCTACGGCTTCCTGGCGCTGGTCAGCTACCTGCAGAAGGAACTCTTCACCCATCTGCCGCACGGGCTGGGTTTCTCTACCGCGCCGGCGTGGTGGCCGCTGCCGATGCTGTTCGTCGGCGGTGTGCTGGCCGGCCTGGCGATCCGGTACCTCCCGGGCGACGGCGGTGTGTCACCGGCAGGCGGCTTCGGCGTGCATGCCCCGCCGACCCCGGTCAAGCTGCCCGGTGTCATCCTGGCAGCGCTGGCGACGCTGGCTTTTGGCGTCGTGCTCGGCCCCGAGATGCCGCTGATCGCGCTCGGCGGCGGCCTGGCCGTGCTGGCCACCAAGGCGGCCCGGCGGCGGCCGGTGCCCGAGCAGGGGGTCAGGGTGCTGGGCGCCGCCGGGAGCTTCGCGGCCATCAGCACGCTGCTGGGATCGCCCATCACCGGTGCGTTCCTGCTGATGGAGGCGTCCGGGCTGGGTGGGCCGACGCTGGGCCTGGTGCTGTTGCCCGGGCTGCTGGCGTCCGGAGTCGGCGCGCTCATCTTCGTCGGCCTGGACAGCCTCACCGGGCTGGGCACGTTCTCGCTGGCCATCCCGAGCCTGCCGCCATTCAGCCGACCCAACCTGGCCGAGTTCGGCTGGGCGATCGTGATCGGGCTGGCCGCCGCGCTGATCGCCCCCGCCATCCAGTGGCTTGGGCGCGTCCTGCATCCCTATGCCGAGAAGCGGACCATGATCGTGCTCCCGGTGGCAGGCGTGGTAATCGCGGTGCTCGCGATCATCTACACCGAGGCGACCGGCAAGCCGGTGTCCGACGTTCTTTTCTCAGGGCAGAACGATATGGGGACGCTCATCCAGCACGCTTCCGCCTACTCCGTGGGTGCGCTGCTCCTCCTGCTGCTGTGCAAAGGCCTCGCCTACGGTGTATCGCTGAGCAGTTTCCGCGGCGGCCCCATTTTCCCGGCCCTGTTCATCGGCACGGCGGGGGGGATTGCGATGTCCCACCTGCCGGGCCTGCCCCTGGTAGCCGCGGTCGCCATGGGCATCGGCGCGATGAGCGCGGCGGCGATGAAACTGCCTCTGACCTCCGTTCTGCTCGCCAGCCTGCTGCTGCTCTCGGACGCGGCCAAGGTCATGCCACTGGTGATCATGGCGGTGGTCGTCGCCTATGTTGCCGTGGCCCGTATCGGTCCGCGCCTGGCCCCACATACACAAGCGGCATCGCAGCAGCCATCGGCGCAGGCCGCCCGCAGCGGATGACAACCCGGTCGGCCGGGTAAGCGAAGTGAGGGTCCAGGGACGGAATGGGAGGCTCCATGCCGCAACCGGGGACGGATGGCGGGGCGCGGCCGACGGGGCGGCAGACATCGCCTTCAGCCAGGCGGCCAGCGGAGACGGGATCGGAAGGGCGCTCCGCGGCCCGGTCCGCGCCGGGGTCGGCCACGGCGTCTGGGGGCAAGCCGGCGGCCGGGTCCGCGGCGGGGCCTGCGGCGAGGTCGGCAGCGCCGGCGAGGAAACGGAGGGCCGGGCGCCTGGGCGCGGCTGCGGCCGAGGCGGGGCGGCTCAGCCCGGCCGACCGCGTGGCCCTGGGCAGGGCGGCGCGGGCCGCGGTCCCGCGGTCAAGCCACGCGGTCTTCGACCCGGCGGCCGGCCGGCCCGACCCGGTAGCCCTGCTGGAGGAACAGGGCCGTTCCCGGGTACCCGAGCTGATCCCGATCCGGTACGGGCGGATGCTGGCATCCCCGTTCAGCTACTACCGGGGCGCCGCCCTGCCGATGGCGGCCGACCTGGCCACCACGCCTGTCTCCGGCCTGACCGTGCAGGTCTGCGGGGACGCGCACCTGTCCAACTTCGGGATGTACGCCTCGCCGGAGCGCAAGCTGCTCTTCGACGTCAGCGACTTCGACGAGACCCTGCCCGGCCCGTGGGAGTGGGACGTCAAGCGGCTGGCCGCCAGCCTCGAGGTGGCGGCCAGGGACAACGGGTTCGGCCGCAAGGACCGGCGGCAGATCGTGCTGGCCGCGGCGGACCGGTACCGCGCGGCGATGCGGCAGCTCGCGGGGATGAACAACCTGGACACCTGGTACGTCGACGTGGACGTCCAGGACTTCCAGCGGCAGTTCGCCGGCCAGATGAACGCCCGCCAGCGGCAGGCGATCGAGACGGCGACGGCGAAGGCGCGGGCCCGCGACAGCAAGCAGATGCTCGACAAACTGTGCGCGGCGAAGGACGGGCAGCTGCGCATCGTGGCCGACCCGCCGCTGGTGGTGCCGATCATGGACCTGCTGCCCGAGGACCTCGACCGGGCCGTGCTGGAGACGGAACTGCACGTGCTGATCGGCGAGTACCGGCGGACGCTGCAATCCGACCGGCGGATCCTGCTCGAGCAGTACGACTTCGTCGACATGGCCCGCAAGGTGGTGGGGGTCGGCAGCGTCGGGACCCGCTGCTGGATCGTCCTGATGCTCGGCCGCGACGGCAATGACCCGCTGTTCCTGCAGATCAAGGAGGCGCAGGCGTCGGTTCTCAGCCCGTATCTCGGCGCCAGCGAATACGCCAACCAGGGCGAGCGGGTAGTGGCAGGCCAGCGCCTCATGCAGGCGGCCAGCGACATCTTCCTCGGCTGGCAGCGGACGACCGGGCTGGACGGGCAGTACCGGGACTTCTACGTCCGCCAGCTGCGCGACTGGAAATTCTCGTTCCCCATCGAGACGATGGCGGCGGCGGGCCTGCGCATGTACGCCGCGGTGTGCGGGGGGACGCTGGCCCGGGCGCACGCCCGGTCCGGGGACCGGATCGCCATCGCCGCCTACCTCGGCAGCTCCGATGTCTTCGACCGCGCGATCGCCGATTTCGCCAGCGCCTACGCCGACCAGAACGAGCGTGACTACAATGCGCTCGCCGAGGCGGCCGCCTCCGGGCGGGTGACCGCCGAGCGCGGCGTATGACCCTAACCGGGGGTTGGCGCACCCTGGCCGGGAGCCAATGCCGGTGAGGGGCGGAACGAGGCCAGCTGCCGCAGCTTCGGCCAGTCGAGGGCGGCCTTGGGCGGGGGGACCCCGGGCCGGTCCCTCGGCACCCGGACCCGCAGCACCTTGGGCCGGATGGTGCAGCGCACCGGCGTCGGCATCAGGACCGTCTCGCCGTCGATGCCGACCGGGATCTCGGGCACCTCGGCGTCCACCACCACCTCCTCGGCGGTGAGCGTGGTCAGGCCCTGACCGCGCGCGCCGCGGAGCAGCGTGGCGGCCTGCAGCGCGCTGTTCACCGTCACCGCGACCACGCCGAGGGTTCCGGTGTCGAGCCGCGCCCGGCGGCTGAGCCCGGCGATGTCGCCCCCCTCGTACGGGTTGTTGCTCACCAGCAGGGCCTGCGGCCCGGTGATCGTGTCGTCACCGGCGCTGGCGGTGAGCTTGGCCCCCCTATGGCCGTTCAGGATGTCGGGCAGCATCTGCAGCGTCGTGCCCGCCTTGTCATCCCGGTAGGCCGGGCTCTCCACGATCTCGGCGTAGGCGCCGAACGAGGCGTTGTTCACGAACGTCCGGTCGCCGATGATCCC
>Ga0335085_10008313_pt1 | contig 15858 bp, 13 predicted proteins | sample Lox_Sample_45_FD_206712 | JGI IMG/M metagenome (GOLD analysis project Ga0335085, IMG submission 206712) | Soil microbial communities from Loxahatchee National Wildlife Refuge, Florida, United States - Lox_Sample_4.5 | ecosystem: Environmental > Terrestrial > Soil > Wetlands | place: USA...
ACTTTTACGGCATGCGGCGGGGAGAGATTCTAGCGTTAAAATGGGCGAATGTAGATTTTGAGGCTGGGGAGATCAGATTGAATGCGGGTGAAACAAAGAACGGCGAATCCAGAATTTTGCCGTTTGCGGGGCACGATGAGTTAACCGCTACATTAGAACAGCAAAGAAGACGGTGCTCGGACATCGAATGGCGTGTGGGAAAAACCATCCCATTCGTTTTTATTTGGAGTAACGGCAGGCCTATCCAGAGTTTTTATGGTATCTGGAAATCCGCATGCAGGAGGGCGGGGTGCAGTGAGCGTCTATTCCATGACTTTAGGCGAACGGCGTGCAGAAACTTAGTGCGTTCGGGGACACCGGAAACCGTCTGCATGCGAATCTCAGGACACAAGACCCGTAGCGTTTTTGACCGCTACAACGTAACGAGTCAAAGAGACGTAGCCGAAGCTGTCCTGCGATTAGGCCAGACCGCTACGGTAGAAAACAAGGGCGAAACAAGGGCTACAGAGGTTTCAGAGGTAGGTCGGACATCGTAAACTATTGTAATAGCGTATGAACAAAATATACGCCGCTACGCTTATTTAAAGCGTCTCAGCGTGACTTTGATTCCATGTTTGGCAAAGCACTTCTCGTAGCTGGCCGCCTGGGCCTTTAATGTTGCAACGGTTGAACGATAACCGTAATTTAAGATCTTTAACTTTGCCGCCAGGTTAATCACACCGTAGAGAAACCTAAGCGATTCGGAAGGATCCGGTTGCAAAAGCAAAAAATCTTTCTGAGGATGTTCCGCCTGATAACGCTTTAGGCCAAAATAGATTCGCGTTAGGGTGCTGATGCGGGTGGACTGGTCATAGATGTAGGACAGCCCTTTCTCTTTCAGCCCGGCACGCTGTCCATAGAAGGTCTGAAGGGAGACCTTGTTCCGATCGTTGATCACACTAACAATCGGGTTCATGACCAGGAGCAGGGTCGCTCCGTGATTGATCGCAATGTCCATGTAGGCAACGCGTGAGACACCCCCGTCAATGTAGTCCTTTCCCCTGATGTTCACCGGCTGAAACATGATCGGCATGGCGGAAGAGGCGGTGACCGCTAATGAGATGGGAACATCCGCGAACTCCCCTTCTCCAAAAACATCGTACCTTCCCATATCCACATCCACAGCGGGAATATAAAGTTCACGCTTGAGCTTGCGAAAATCGTTGGTGTATCCATCCCGTGAAAAGTAGTCTGCGAGAAAGCGGTCAAAGTTTTTTAGGGTGAAAATTCCCGAAGGGAGGAATTCCTCCACCAGATGATAAATATCGACGATGCTGAGTTGTCTTCGATTTTTAAAAATATATCGCATCAATGGGAACAGCGATTTAAAAAACTTCCTTATTAGAAAGAATGTCTCTTGGTAGCCAAAGCTGTAGATATCGCTGCTCTTAAAATTGTAGGTGTGGTCTTTGTTCTCGTATATGGCATCGAAAATATCCTTGGGAGGAATCTGGTTGGCCATCAACGCGGCCACAGCAGCACCGGCGCTGGTTCCAACGAAGATGTCAAAGTCATTGACGGTGAAACCGTCGTCAAAAAATTCATCCAGGGCCTTGAGACAGCCGATTTCATACATCCAGCCCGGCATCCCACCGCCAGCGAGCACCAAGGCCAACTTTCCTTCTCGACCCGCCATGGTTTCAAAACCTCATTTATATCTTTTGTATTAATTATAGCAGATTCTATATTTTCCGGATTCCGGATGGCTGGGGATGGATGGAATCGTCCTGGAACTTGACAGAAGCCTCGGTCATCTGACGGTTGGAATAATCTTTTGCTAAGTAGCTATTTATCCTGCCACTTCGGTTGCCGCTTCTGCAGGAAGGCAGCAACTCCTTCTTTAATATCGGCAGTGTCACAAAGCGAGCTAAACAGCTCTGCTTCCTGCTTGAGACCTTCCGTCAACGGTGTGTTGATCGAGGCCCCGATGGCCCTCAATGCCGCACGAACCGCCGCCTGTCCCTTGGAAGCGACTTTCTTGGCCAGACCCTGTGCCTGCTTGAGCACCTCCGCATCCGGAACGACTTTGTTCACAAGGCCGATCTCCTTCGCCTCTTGAGCCGTGATCTTATCACCGGTGAGGATAAGCTCGGCCGCCTTTGAGGGACCGACTATCCGCGGCAACCTCTGCGTTCCGCCAAAACCCGGGATAATTCCGAGATCGATCTCAGGTTGGCCAAGACGCACGCGTTCCCCGGCAATACGGATATGGCAGGCCATTGCGAGCTCCAAACCACCGCCCAGACAGAAAAGACCATTGATCGCAGCAATCACCGGTTTTGGAAGCTGCTCAATCTTGTTAAAGATCGCCTGTCCTTTCGTCACAATTTCCAGTCCGATCTTCCCGGAAGGAATCGCTGCAATCTCTTTAATGTCCGCACCCGCAATAAACATATTCCCAGCACCGGTAATGACAGCCGTTTTGATTTGCGGATCTTTCGCGATTTTCTCGACAACCGATTCCAACTCGGTCATCACAGCGCCCGTTAAAGCATTCATCGGCGGATTGTTGATGGTCACAGTCGCGATATGATCTTCGATGACGTCGTTTACAAACTGGTTGGCCAAGTTAGTCCTCCCGTCAATAAGTAAAAAATCCCCGCTTGGTTTTAACTCCGAGATGCCCGGCCGCGACCATCCGCTTCAGCATGGGCGCCGGCCAGAACCTCAAACCGGACTCTTTTCTGTGTTTCTCAAGCTCGTTCAACACCAGATCGATTCCCAACTGGTCCGCATAATGAAGCGGACCTCCCTTGTCCTGAGGAAAACCGGTTCCCGCCAGCATCGCGATATCGATGTCGGCCGCGCTTGCGACCCCTTCCTGAAGACAGATCACCGCTTCGTTGACCATCGACAGCAGAAGACGGGTCGGGGAAAAAGTGGTCCCCTTTTTCCCCGTTTGTTTCTGTATGTCTTGGATCATCTTGTCCAGCGTCTCATCCTTCGGATTGTTGTAGTTATAAATTCCCGCCCCGCTCTTTGTCCCGAATCGTTTAGCACTCACCAGCTTTTCCAAAAGAGCCGCAGGCTCCATTCGCGGACCGTAAGCGTCATACAAGATGTGGGCCACTTTCGCGGACACATCGATTCCAATCATATCCAAGAGAGTAAACGGACCCATGGGAAGACCGAAGGCCAGCATGGTCTCATCCATCTCTTTTGCCGAGGAAGCGCCCTCCTGAAGCGCATACGCCGCCTCGTTAAGATACGGCATCAACAAGCGATTCACCAAGAATCCGGCGCATTCCTGGACGCGGACCGGAATCTTTCGAAGACTCTCCGAAAAAGCAACGAGATCTTCGGTCGTCTCTTGAGAGGTGCCCAGGCCGGGAATCAATTCGACGAGTTTCATCACATGAGCCGGGTTAAAGAAATGCATCCCGATGACTTTCTCCGGACGCTTCGTGACAGCGGCAATGGCCGAGATCGAAAGCGACGAGGTGTTCGTGGCAAGAATTGTGGTTGGCGGACAGATTCCATCCAACTCGGAAAGCACTTTCTTTTTGACACCCAGATCCTCAAAAATCGCCTCAATCACGATGTCAACATCGCCGAAGCCGTCATAGTTCGTCGCACCGGAGACGAGGGCCATCTTCTGCTCCATCTCCGCACCGGTCATCTTTCCCTTGTCGACGCGCCCCTGATAAATCTTCCGGATTGTTTCCAGCCCGCTCTGCACCGCTTTCTGATCCACATCTTTGAGGATCACCGGAAGGCCGGAGTACGTAATCACCTGGGCGATCTGCGCACCCATCGTGCCCGCCCCGATCACTGCCGCTTTATAAATGTACATGCCTACTTCCTTTCCAACACCATCGCCGATCCGATCCCGCCGCCCACGCAGAGCGAGACGACACCGAGAGATAAGTTACGGCGTTTCATCTCTCGAAGCAACGTGATCGCCAGCCGGGCCCCGCTCATCCCGACCGGATGGCCCAGGGCAATGGCGCCGCCGTTGACGTTCACGATCTCCCGATTCAGACCGAGCTGTTTCTCAACCGAAAGATACTGGGCCGCAAAGGCCTCGTTCACTTCGATCAGTTGCATGTCCTTTAGACTCAAGCCGGCTTTTTTAAGAGCGGCCGGAATCGCAAGCGCGGGCCCGATTCCCATCCGTTGTGGCTCGACACCGACAAAGGCGTAAGAGCGGATGAAACCCAACGGTTCATAACCCAGGGCTTTCGCTTTTTCATTGGACATCACGAGTAGCGCCGCGGCCGCATCATTCAACGGACAGGCGTTCCCACCGGTTACGGTGCCGCCTTCTTTGAAGATCGGGGGATACAAACTGAGTTGCTGCTCGGTAAGCGCCGGGTTGATCCCCTCATCCTGGCTGAACGGCTCCGGCATCACCGATTTCCCGGCCGCTTTCTTAGGCACCATCACGGTCACGATCTCGTCTTTGAATTTCCCTTCACGCGTTGCGCGAAAGGCCCGTTTGTGGCTTTCGACCGCAAACCGGTCCTGTTCCTGGCGCGAGATCTTAAACTCCTCGGCTAAATTCTCGGCGGTATAGCCCATGACCTGGCCGCAGAAAGCGTCGGTCAGTCCTTCCCAGACGCTGTCGATGAACTCGGCATGGCGGAGCCGTTTGCCCCAGCGCATGTCCCGGCTTACATACGGCGCCCGGCTCATGTTCTCCACCCCGCCCGCGACCACAACCTCGGCCTCGCCGCACACGATCTCTTGAGCCGCGTTGACGATCGCCTGTAGACCGGAAGCACAGTTCCGCGCAACCGTGTAGGCGGGAACACGGATTGGCAGGCCCGCCATCAGGCTGATCACGCGGGCGACATTCGTTGCATCGCTGTACTGGCCCACCGAACCAAAGACGACCTGATCTACCAGATTGGGGTCGAGGTTCGTCCTCTTCAAGAGTTCCCGGACGACGATCTCTCCCAGCTTGTGGGCCGTGACGTCTTTGAGCGCCCCGCCAAAATTTCCGACCGGGGTTCTCACCCCATCTACGATCACAATTTCCTTTGTCATAAACACCTCACTTGCCGGATTTCTTCAGCTCTTCCTCCAAAAGGACGCGTCTCAATATCTTGCCGATCATGGTCTTGGGCAACTCGGCCCTGAATTCCATCAACTTAGGCACCTTGAACTTGGCCAGGCGGGACTTGCAGAAATCAATAATCTCCTCCTTAGTTGCCGTCTGGCCCTCCTTCAAAACGATGTAGGCCTTGATCACCTCGTTACTGAACTCCTCGGGAAGCCCGACCACCACGGCGTCTTTGATCTTGGGATGGGCGTAGAGCACCTCTTCGATCTCGCGTGGATACACATTTTCTCCCCGTGTCTTGATCATGTCTTTCTTGCGGTCCACGATAAAGAAGTATCCATCGTGATCGAGCCTGGCCATATCGCCCGTATAGAGCCAGCCGTTTCGCAGCACCGCCCGCGTCTCGTCCTGCTTGTTCCAATATCCCAGCATCACCTGCGGTCCCTTGACGGCCAGTTCGCCAACCTCGCCCAGAGCCAGCTCTTTCTCCCCGGTCTCCAGATCCATGACCCTCGCATATGTGTCCGGGAATGGCACGCCGATGCTTCCCTGCTTGCGTTTGCCGTAGATCGGATTGCAATGGGTAACGGGAGACGCCTCGGTCAGGCCATATCCTTCCACCAGTTTGCCTTTCGTTAATTTTTCAAATCTCTCCTGGACCTCGGCATGGAGAGGCCCGGCACCGCTAATACAGACCCGGATGCAGGAGAGATCATACTTCTGAATATCTGGATAGTTGTTGATCGCGACGTACATCGCCTGCACACCGATGAAGATAGTGGTCTTGTATTTTACAACGGCCTTTAAGACATCTTCCGTCTTAAACCTCGGCAGCAGTATCATCGAGGAGCCGAGCAGAACCGCCAGGTTCATACAGCAGGACATCCCGAAGACATGGAAAAACGGAATGACCCCCATGAACACCTCGCCGCCCTCGCGAAGATCATACATCCAGTACCGGCACTGAACCGTGTTGACCATCAAATTGGCATGGGTCAACATCACACCCTTCGGCACCCCGGTCGTGCCGCCGGTATACTGGAGAAGCGCGACCTCGTCCGGCTTGACGTCGACCACCGGTTGGGTGGGGTCGGAGCGCTGGAGGAGATCGACGAAATCATAGATGGGCGGAATCTTCTCGACCACAACCCACTGTCCTTCCCGTTTGGCCTTCAAGGGATAGAGCCAGCGAAGCAGGGTCGGCAGGTAGTCCCGGACATTGGTCAAAATAATGGATTTCAGCGGCGACTTGTCCTGAATATTTTTGATCCGCGGATAGAAAATGTCGAGCGCGATAATCACTTGGGTTCCGGAATCTTTCAATTGATGCTCCAGCTCCCGCTCCACGTAAAGGGGGTTGGTCTGAACGACCACCGCGCCCAGTTTTAGGACGCCGTAGTAGGCGATGACACACTGGGGGACGTTGGGAAGCATGACCGCGACCCGGTCTCCTTTCTTGACGCCGAGTCCTGCCAATGCATGGGCAAAGCGATTGGTTAACTCATCCAGTTGTTCATAGCTGAGCCGGTTGCCGTAGAAAACTGTCGCGGTTTTTGTGGGGAAACGTTTGGCGGATTCTATGAGAAGCTCAAAGAGCGGAACATTGGGATACGGGATGGTAGAGGGAACATCTTTCTCGTACGATTTAAGCCATGGTCGCTCCATGTGGCCTCCTCGACGTAAATTTATACCAGTTAAGGAGGGTTGTCAAGGGAAGCGGACTGTTTTTAGTCTCATTTTAATATCTTTCCAGTCTTCAAACTCCACAACAGTAGATCGAGCTCATCCAGATCGATCCCAATGTCCATCGAAAACTGCCTCATCTTTTTCTCGATCTTGAGATAGCCGGCACGCCCTTTTGGCGGAAGGGCCTTCCGTATCACCCCCAACTCTTGGAGACAACGAAGAATATGTTTGTCAATGATCGCACAGCCCCGGTATCCGATATTTCGGAGAAAGTGACTGGCCTCCTTGAAGCTTAATCCTTTGATGTCTGAATTGATGGCCAGAAAATTACGCCGGGACTCCGAATCCGGAAACGCATCCAATAGAGCTCTCAACCGAAAGTCAAAGTCTCGTTGAAGGTAGTCTCTTGTGTGGATGATGTAAGCCGGCCGAACACGCCAGTACCGAAAGCCCTTCGACAGCCGTTGCTGCAGAGAGGAAAGATCCCCGTGGAAAAGCAGATCTCCCAGGGCTTCCACCGTCCGTATTCCCATCTCAGCGCTGGAGTTAGCCGCCAGGATGCAGAAACAGAGCTCTCGGAAAATGGCCTCATCTCCTCGATGATAGACCTCCCGAAATTCCTCCAACCGCTTCTTAATCTCAGGCTGCCGCCTTTCATACTCACGGCACAGCAGCTCGGAAGTAACTTTAACCGTCCGATCTCTTTTTTTTATAATTCTCTTGACCATTCGATCTCAGACGCAAGCAAAAAATGCTATTTCTTGTTTCGTTGAGGCTCAAAGTATTAGGGCGATTTTTGTCACCGGAAGAGATCGATGAGCTTTCGGCAGGAAGACATTGCAATACAGGCAGAAATACAAAGGGGACCCCACCCTCAGAAAGCTTCTAACCCAGTCGCTCTCCTCGGTGCAGGGACCCCTTTATAGTTTCAGTCGTAAGGATTACGGCTGCTTCATCAGGCTTCTCTCAAAGGTGATAATCAGAGCCGCTTCATCCTCCGTAATAATTGCAGGAACGTACGAGATCATGCCCGTTCCGGGACTCCCATTTTTAATCACCCACATCATCTCTCCCGGAGTCTTGGCTTGCTCAAACTTCGGGTTATGGAAATTACGCGGAGAGGGATCCAATGCAGCTCCGGCAGGACCGTCTCCCCTTCCCTCGTTTCCATGGCAGGTAAAGCAGGTCGCTTTCCCTGTAAAAAGCTCTTTCCCTTTAGCGATATTCTCCGGAGTGTCCGCGTTGGGATTCTTCCATGCCTTGGCGGCCGCGATCTGATCCGCCGGAACGCGAGGAGCAAGTGGATCTTTCTCCGCAGCGTATGAAGTAATTCCAACAACGATTCCCGACACCATCAACCCAGCTAGCGACAACTTAACCCACTGCATATTTTGCCTCCTCCTTTTTGAATGAATGATTTGTGAACTTTTCTCTTAAAACCAGCGAATGCATCAACGATTCTATAACGCGTAAGGCGATAATATATATTCCCAGTTCTCCTTTGTCAAGCCTTTTTTCAAGCATTTTTCCCAAACCTTTTTTCTACGAATTCGCTTAGACCCCATCTTCCGGCTTTCAGGCATGACTGTCCGGTGCTTGACAGTAGACTTATGTTTTCATTAAGATGCTATTCTTACGATCCGATGATGAAAATTTTGCGATTCCGGGGTTAAGTTGCCGCTTAACAAAAACAAAATGCTTGCCGTGGCAGATCTGATTCGCCTCTCAAAACAGTATGGTACGCTCCTGCTCATGATGCCTACCCTCTGGTCGTTGGTAGTTGCCAGTCATGGAATGCCTTCATTAGAACTCCTGCTGATTTTCAGTCTGGGTTCCTTTGTGATGCGGAGCGCAGGCTGCATTCTCAACGACATTGCAGACCGTCGTTTTGATCCGTTCGTAGCGCGTACTAAAGATCGTCCCTTGGCCTCCGGAAGGCTTACCGTCACGGAAGCGTTCGTTGTTCTCGGCATTTTGATTCTTGTAGCGTTTGGACTCGTGGTGCGGCTGAATCGGCTCGCGCTCCTCTTGAGCCCCGTTGGAATCCTTCTTGCCGTCCTCTACCCTTACACAAAGCGCTATCTTCCGTTCCCTCAATTCTTCCTAGGCCTCGCCTTCGGCTGGGGCGCAATCATGGCTTGGGCAGCCGTCCGAAACACGGTGGAGTTACCCGCCTACCTGATTTTCGCGGCCAATATCTTTTGGGCAATGGCATACGACACCCTCTATGCCGTTACGGATAAAGAGGATGACCTGAAGCTTGGGCTCAAATCCACCGCGATTCTCTTCGGCCGTCATGCCTGGTGGATGGTGGGCCTGCTTCTGGCCGGATTCGTGGGCTCGTTGTTCCTGGTCGGATGGGCCGCCCGGCTAAACTACATCTACTATCTTTACCTTCTCATCGTCGGTTGGTACTGCCTCTACCAAACATTGACGATCAAGAAATCGCCGGATGGCCAGACCGCGTTTGCGCTGTTTAAATCGAATGTCGGCGTGGGATTCTTTCTCCTGAGCGGGTTCCTGATGGCCCTCACGACACAGCGCCTCATTTCCGTGACCGGCTAAGGATCATGAAACCGTTCCATGCAGCGCTTTGGATGGGACTGTTCTTCGTGCTCCTCTTCACCATTAAATCATCGGCCTTCACACAACCGCCGCAGGGCTTCACGGTTCCTTGCATTCGCTGCCATCAGTCGGACGGCGCATCGCCCGCATCCGACTATCGCAACAGACCGGAATGCGCTGAATGCCATCTGCCTGAGAAAGACCAGCCGCATCGCATCTCGTTCGTTTCAAACCCGACCATGCTGCAGAGAGTTATAGAACCTCCGGCCACGGCCCTGCCGGAAGAAACGGTTTTCATCCCGCCCGGCGAGTTCCTCATGGGCGATAACAGCAGGCCGTTGTCGGAAGGAGAGGGCGATCCCGATGAAAGTCCCGAGCATACCATCTACGTCTCGGGCTTCCGGATGGACAAGTACGAAGTCACCAACTCGCAGTACTCAAAATTTGTCCAGGCCACTCACCGTCGTCCACCGAAATACTGGACCAACGGCGCCTACCCGCCGGACAAGGCCAATCACCCGGTCGTGTATGTCGATTGGTTCGACGCCAACGACTACTGTCACTGGTCCGGCAAGCGCCTTCCTACAGAGGCAGAATGGGAAAAAGCGGCGCGCGGCACTGACCGGCGACATTTCCCATGGGGGGATCTCTTTAATCCCAAGGCCGCCAATACCGCTCAGTACTGGCTCGTGAAACACCAGAAGGGAGACACGATGCCGGTGGGAAGTTTTGAAAACGGTAAAAGTCCCTACGGCCTGTACGACATGTCCGGGAATGTTTATGAATGGGTCGCGGATTGGTACAAACCTTATCCGGGAAACCAGGTCCCGAACATCCATTACGGTGAAAAAAACCGGATCCTCCGGGGCGGATCCTGGTACGACTGTCTCTCCTACGGATGCGGCCTGAGCTCTCCGGTCTATAATAGAAGCCGTTTTAATCCGGAGGTCAAGAACAAGGGATTTGGGTTCCGGTGCGCTAAATCTTCGAGCGAGGAGAAATCAACAACTCAATGAAGAACCTTCACCTCTTATTTTCGTTTCTTCTGTTTTTTGTTGCTCTCACATCCTGCCAGAGGGCACCCAGGGATATGGTCCTGATTCCGGCGGGCGAATTCATTATGGGAACCGATCAGACCGATCCGGATGATAAAGCGGCCGAGTATGGAATCGCAAAACCCTGGTTCGTCGATGAGCATCCGGCCCACAAGGTAAATCTTCCGGCCTACTACATCGACAAATACGAGGTCACCAATGCGCGCTACAAGAAATTCATCGACGCAACGGGCCGTAAGCCGCCGGCGGACTGGGAGAATAACCTGTTTCCAGCGGGCCACTCCCTCTACCCGGTAGAAATGGTGAACTGGGAGGATGCGGATGCCTTCTGCCGATGGGATGGCAAACGCCTTCCAACGGAGGCAGAATGGGAAAAGGCCGCACGCGGCACAGACAGTCGCATCTATCCCTGGGGAAATCAGTTTGATATCAATAAAACCAATGTCGGGGGACGCATGGGAGGCACGACTGCGGCAGGTACCTACGATGCAGGCAAGAGTCCTTACGGCGTCTACGATCTTATCGGGAATGTTTGGGAATGGACCAGCGATTGGTACCTCCCCTATCCAGGGAGTAACGATCAGAGCAAGGACTACGGCGAGAAATATAAGGTGATCCGGGGAAACTCCTGGGCCTCCATCGGCCACTTCCCGCCCGAAGTCCTGACAGATGTGATCGCTCACCATTCCACCGCCACGTTCCGGCTTTTCTTTGTCACTAACGGCATCGTGAACGATGTGGGCTTTCGCTGTGCTAAATCTTGATGTTTCATTTAGGCCCTTGCCAGGGGTTGCTTCGCCATCTGCAAGGAAAAATGACGTTGATAAGCTGCACCTTTGGTGCAGAGCAGTGTCCGTCGCAGATTAGCAAAGACCTGAAGTCAGGGGTGAAGGAGCAGATCCTGCGCTCGAGAACGATCAACGATCCAAACCACCGCCCCGCCCACCTTCGGTGGGTACCCGGCGGTAACGGCCGCGTCACTGGCCGATCAGAAAACGATGGAAGATGCGATCCCCCTTGGATGCATAGGATGTGCGACGGCATCCCCTGACGAAGGCCGTTACACTGACCAGAACCATATAACATCATTTTAAATGTTGCAATCCTCTGCCCTCTTAGGTAAAATGACGGGCCTTAGCAGGTTACCGGACCACTCGGATGGAAGAACGTCACAAGATTTTGCTAAAAGATGATCAGCCGGTCGAATCGCTTTCGGCCTATCTTGAGCTCGGCGGCTTTCAGGCACTGAAGAAAGCCCTGGGGATGCCGCCGTCGGCTGTCGTCAACGAGATCAAGCAGTCCGGCCTGCGGGGACGGGGCGGCGCAGGTTTTCCCACCGGCATCAAATGGGAGGGCGTACTCAAGGCTCAGGTCGATTTCTGCGAGACACTCAACGCAGGGGTCGGACCCGGCACCGGCTGGGACACGGCCTACCCACCCATCGAGGATCTCCATCTCCAACCGGCGAAGAAATTCCTCTGCTGCAACTGCGCGGAGGGCGAGCCCGGCACCTACAAAGACCGATACATCATCCGGAAAAATCCGTATCAGCTTCTGGAGGGAATGGCAATCGCAGCGTATGCAATCGGAGCGGACAAGGCCTACCTCTGCATCAAGGAAATCTTCGTCAAACAAATTGACATCCTGCTTCGGGCCATCGAAGAATGCAACACACAGGGATACCTAGGGAAGAACGTTTTGGGAACCGGGATCGATATTCCCTTGCTTCTCGTCCGAGGGCCGGACAGCTATCTCTTCGGAGAAGACCGGGCCCTCCTCGAAGTCGTTGAGGGAAAACCGGCCTGGCCGCGGCTCAAGGGAGTCATTCCCGTCCATTTCGGGCTGTACGGCCATCCGACTTTGGTGAACAACGTCGAGACCCTCTGCCACGTGACCCACATCTTCCGCAACGGAGCGGCATGGTTTAAATCGATCGGCACTGCGGACACCCCGGGAACCGTCTGCATCACTCTGTCCGGCGATGTTCAAAAACCGGGCGTGTATGAGGTGCCCGCCGGGACAACTCTGAAGACCGTGATCTATGAATACGGCGGCGGACCGAAAGGTAAGCGGGTAAAGGCGGTCTTCTCCGGACCGACGAATGCGGTCATTACCGAGGACCGGCTGGACGCTCCCCTGGACTTCGGTTCGATGAAGAAGATCGGGTCCGGCCTCGGATCGGGCGGTTTTATCGTGTACGATGAGACCGCATGCATCGTCAAGGCCGGCTTGAATTTCTCAAAGTTTCTCGCATTGGAATCCTGCGGGCAGTGTCCTTCCTGTAAGACGGGAACTGCTCGAATCACGGAAGGGCTTGAACGCATCGAGGCCGGGACCGCAACCGAGGATGACATCATGGCGATCGCGGAAGAATGCCGCGCCATCAAGGGCCAAGGCCACTGCTTCCTTGTTACGGAAGAGTCGGTGAACATCAGCAGTATCCTTCACTACTTTACCGAAGAGGTATTCGACCATGTTAAACACGGGTGCCGGCTTCCACGGCCCCTCTTCCTTCCCAAGATCAAGGATTACGACCCGGCCAGCCACACATTCCGTTATGATCTTGATTATTACCAACATGCTGAAGCGTTGGGAGAAAATATTTGGCTTCATATCGATGGCAAAGTCGACCCGCTGCTGTTTGCCGGAAAAAGCAAACGAGCCTTTTCCGGACTGACCACCGAATACGGCGATGCATTCGGAATCGTGATCCTGTTCCGCCGGTATGGGCCGGAGATTGAACAGCAATTGGCCGAGCTAGGTTTTCAGAAGAAATTCTTCCTGGACACTTTTCAAGCGGTGGGCGGCATCGCCACCCTGGAATCCATCCAAGAGCTTGCGAAGCTCGAAGCGGTGAAATACATCAAGGCCGATCGCGGAGCCCACACTATCAATGAGCTGCTTGTCGAGATGAAGTCCAGCCGCCTCTCATTCCCTGCATGACCATCTTCTAGTCTCCCAGTTTCATAATCTTTCGGTCTCCATAATTCCAATCTTCCACCTAATCACGTCTTGAGTTTTTCTCTCCTTTCTGCCTATACTGGTTCCGATGATCGCCTAAGATGGAAGTCACCCACGTAATCCAGATCGTTATCATACTGATCGCTTCGATGGTCGGCCTGACGATCCTTGCCAACCGTCTGGCCATCCCCGCGCCGCTGGTATTGGTCCCGGCCGGTGCGCTTCTGGGTTTCTTTCCGTTGTTCCCCCACATCGAGCTCAACCCTGAATTGGTCCTTCTCGTCTTCCTGCCGCCGCTCATATACGCGGCCGGGGCGTTTTCGTCCTGGCAGACTGTCCGGCAAAATCTGAGACCGATATTTCTCTTGTCGGTAGGACTGGCGCTCTTTACAATGGGCATCGTCGCGGCCGCAGCGCACTACTTTATTTCCGAAATGTCCTGGCCGGCGGCCTTCGTCCTCGGAGCGATCGTGGCTCCGACCGACGATGTCGCCGCCGCAACGATCGCGCGCCGCCTTTCGCTCCCCCATCGGATCATTATCGTACTGGAGGGCGAGGGCCTGTTTAACGACGCGACGGCGCTGACCGCGTTCAAGTTCGCCACCGCTGCGGCGGTCGCCGGGTCGTTCTTATTTTCGGACGCGGTCTGGACCTTTTTCGCGGTCGTCGCGGGAGAGGTGGCCTACGGATGGCTCCTGGGCTGGGCTGTTTCGAAGCTCAGACGGCACGTGAAGGACCCGACCCTCGCGTTGACCATCTCGCTGCTCACGCCGTTCATTGCCTATCTTCCGCCCGAGCAGATGGGCGGGTCGGGCGTCCTGGCCACCGCAGTCACCGGCCTGTACATCGGCCGGAACCTATCGAGATTTACTTCTCCCGGCATCCGGCTGGCCGGCCAGTCGATATGGGAGATGCTCGTTTTCATCCTGAACAATATCTTATTCCTCGTCACCGGGCTGCAGTTGAACCGCGTCATCGAAAGGGCGGACGGCCTTTCGGCTTCTGTACTGCTTTACGACGGCGTCTTGATCAGCCTCGTGGTCATCGTCGCCCGGATCTTGTGGGTCTTTCCCTCGGCCATCCTGCCCCGCGTTTTAAGCAAGCGCATCCGGACCCGCGACCCGCTGCCGGCGCTCCGGCATATTTTCATCGTGTCCTGGACCGGGATGCGGGGGTCCGTCTCTCTGGCAGCCGCGTTCGGTATTCCGGTATTCACGGCGACCCTGGCCCCTTTTCCGCAACGCGACTTGATCATCTTCATCACATTTTGCGTCATCTTAAGCACACTGGTTTTACAGGGGATCTCGCTTCCGGTCTTCATTCACCGGCTGCGCATCGACAGCGATGGAAGACGTGAGAGAAAAGGGGCGCACTATCAGGAAACGCGGGCGCGGATCCAAGCGACACATGCCGCGCTGGCCGAGATCGATACCTGGACGGAAGAGGTCTGCTCTGCAGAGGCGGCGCAGTTTCTCCGCCGCCATTATCAAAAACAGCTTCAAAAATTAAACCCCCACCAGGATGAAGAACACGACGGCGAGATGGATGGACTGTCGAGATGCGAAACCGTCCTTCAACGAAAGGTGCTGACCGCCGAGCGTTCCAAGATCATGGAACTCCACAGCAACGGCATGATCAGCGACAATGTTCACCGGCTAATCCAACTGGACCTGGACCTGCAGGAGATGCGCCTTGAGCAGGACTCACATGAAACATAATAATTAAATAATACTTCAAATAGATAACAATATATACCTATATATTATCTTTAAATATTTACCTCGCTGATCCCCGCCCCTTCTCCCGCGCAACCATTATATATCCGATGCTCAGCCTTGTTTCTGTAATCCCAAAGTGATAATGTCCGGTTTTACCAAAGTAGAAATGTCCTCTTTACTGATAGACTACCTGCCTATTTTAGGAGGGCAGGATGGTCGGAGAGGACAAGGTATTAATGAGTGTGAAGGAGTTAAGACGGCTTTCGGTGATTCAGCAAGTGATGGAGAAGAAACTCAAGCAGGTCGAAGCAAGCGGGCTTTTAGGTGTAACGGCTCGCCAGATCCGTCGGATGGTCCGGCGAGTTCAAAAGGAGGGGGACCGGGGCCTGGCCCATCGCAATCGCGGGAAGCGGTCAAATCGTGCGATTCCTGATCAGAGGAAGACCGACATTCTGCGGATATACACGAAGCAGTATGGCGGTTTTGGACCGACCCTGGCGGCGGAGAAGCTGGAAGAACGGGATGGGATTGGGATCAGTGATGAGACGTTGCGGTTATGGTTACTGGAAGCGGGAGTCACGCATTTTAAGCGCCGGAAGCGGCCGCACCGGTCTTGGCGGCAACGCAAGGCGCATCGGGGCGAGATGATCCAGATGGACGGATCGCATCACGCTTGGCTGGAAGACCGTGGACCGGAATGCGTCCTGATGGCGTATATCGATGACGCCACCGGGCGGGTGTACGGGCGGTTCTATGCCTATGAAGGGACGATCCCAGCGATGGATAGCTTCAAGCGGTATATCCGGCGCGAGGGGATCCCCCTGAGCGT
>Ga0335085_10008314_pt1 | contig 15857 bp, 9 predicted proteins | sample Lox_Sample_45_FD_206712 | JGI IMG/M metagenome (GOLD analysis project Ga0335085, IMG submission 206712) | Soil microbial communities from Loxahatchee National Wildlife Refuge, Florida, United States - Lox_Sample_4.5 | ecosystem: Environmental > Terrestrial > Soil > Wetlands | place: USA: Florida...
ACGTCTGCGCAACTCCGGAATCCAGACGCCGATCATCGTGCTCAGCGCAGTGGGCGAGGAGATCGATAAGGTACTGCTGCTCGAAATGGGCGCCGATGATTACGTCGTCAAGCCGTTCGGCACGCGCGAGCTGCTCGCGCGCATTCGCGCGGTGCTGCGCCGGGCACCCAATGAGCACGAGCGTATCATTTCGTTCGCGGATACGCAGGTCGATATTGAGCGCCGCGTGGTCACGCGAAAGGGCCAGGAGGTCAGGTTCACTCCGGCGGAATACAATCTGCTCACGTTCTTCCTGCAGAATCCGGACCGGCCGTTATCGCGCGACGTGATTCTCAATTCCGTCTGGGGATACGAGTCCTTTCCGAACACTCGTACAGTCGATGCGCATGTGGTCCGTCTGCGGCAGAAGCTGGAAGCGGATCCGGAGTGCCCGCGCCATTTCCTGACTCTTCACAAAGTCGGCTATCGATTTCTTCCCTGAGCGGAAACCATTCGCCATGTCCCGGCTGGTATTGATTGTTGAAGACAGCGAGACCTGCGCGGAGACTCTCGCGATTGCGCTGGAGCTCATTCCCAATGTCGAGGTGCGGAGCATTCACACCTCGGTGGCGGCGATGGATTTCCTGAATCGCCGCGACAGCGAGATCGCAGCTGTCGTCACCGACATGAACCTTCCGAAAAACGGCAATACGGCGGGCGATGGTCTGGACCTTATCCGGCAGATTCGCGCCGAGCCGCGATTCGCCCGGCTGCCGATTGTCCTGATCAGCGGCGACAGCGATCCGCGGCTTGGCGAACGCGCGCTGGCTCAGGGAGCGGACGCGTTCTTCCCGAAACCTTATTCGCCCGCGGCCGTGCGCAGGAAACTGGAGCAACTCCTATGCTGAAAAAATCACTTGTACTTTTCCTGCTGGTCTTCGTGATCAGAGGCAAAGCGCTGCCGCAGACCGCTCCCGATATGCAGAAGATTCTGGAGCGCCTCGACAGGCTGGAGGATGAAAACCAGAAGCTGCTCGACGAGTTGCGCCAGCTGCGCAGCGAGCTGAAGGCAGCCCAGACAATACCGGTTTCCACCGCGGCTCCGGAGCAAGGGGCCGGAACAGCGCCTGACACGGAGCGCATCGCCGTGCTGGAGAGCCGAACGGCGGACCTTGACCAGTCGAAGATTTCCTCTTCGCAGCGCTTCCCGATTTCGCTGACCGGCATGCTCCTCTTCAATGCATTTATGAATGGCCGGAGCAGCGGAGGCGCCGAGTATCCGGTAACGGCAGGCCTGACTCCATCCACCGCAGGCGACGGCGCAACCGTCCGCCAGACGATTCTGGGGCTCAAATTCAGCGGACCCGGCCTGCCGTGGGGAGGAAAAGCGAGCGGGTCGATTTACATGGACTTCTTCGGCGGAACTTCTGCGCCCTTTAACAACTTGTTTCACATCCGGACCGCGGCTCTGGATTTCGCCTGGAAAAATACCACACTGACCGTCGGACAGGATAAACCGATCATCTCGCCGCGAGATCCGGTTTCATTTGCGCAGGTAGGCATCTCGCCACTCACCGGCGCGGGCAATCTGTGGGACTGGAATCCGCAGGTGCGCGTGGAGCAGCGTTTCTTATTTGGAGAAAACACCGGGCTCAGGGCGCAGGCCGGCGTCTACGAAACAACGGAGAATTATGGCCCGCTCTTGCCTGCCGAGTACGCCAACACCCTGGAGCGCTCTCGCCCGGCCTATCAGGCGCGGTTTGAGATTTTCCACGGAAACGAACGACGCCGGATTGAAATTGCGCCCGGATTCAGCCTCGGCTCGACGCATGTTGCCGGACAGTCTGTACAATCGAGGATCGCATCGCTTGACTGGCTCATCCGGCCGTTCCAGCTTCTGGAGTTTTCAGGTGAAGCCTTCAATGGTCAGGACGTCGCGGGGTTAGGCGCACTCGCGGGATTCACGATTTTGCCCTCCGAGAGCGCCATTCCGGTTCACAGCCATGGTGAATGGGGACAGGTGGCGCTCTTCCCGGCTGCCCGGCTTTCTCTCCATATATACGCCGGCGAACAGTACAATCGGACTTCCGATCTTCCGTCGTACGGCGTTCGCAGGAATTTTTCATACGCCGGGAACCTCATGTACAAACTTGCGCCAAACGTTATGGCTGCGCTCGAGGCGGCGCAGACGCGCACAGAGTACCTGGGTTCCCTGCTTCGGCTGAACAATCACTATGACCTGGCGCTGGCTTATCTTTTTTAGTCTCTCGGCTTTGGGCCTGACAGCATTTCCGGTGTGCGGCGCCACGCTCTCGGGCACTGTGATTCTGCGCGATTCTCACCTGGCTGCTGTGAACCGGAAGAAGGACTTCTCCGGTGTCGTCATCTCAGCTCAGCCGGCCGGCGCGCTGCCCGCTGGTGTCTCCGCGGCTCACGCTACGATGCTGCAAAAAGGCAAGACGTTCATCCCGCACGTTCTCCCGGTGCAGACCGGCGCCACAGTGGACTTTCCCAACGCCGACCCGATTTTCCACAACGCGTTCTCCAGTTACAATGGCCAGATTTTCGATATCGGCCTTTATCCGCCGGGGCAGTCGAGATCGGTGCGAATGACCAGAGCCGGTGTCCTGCGCGTCTTCTGCAACATTCATCCGACGATGAGCGCAATTATTCTGGTACTGAACACTCCATACTTCAATAAGACGGCCATGAACGGGTCGTTCGAGCTGAATGTTCCGCCGGGCGAATACGATCTCAGCATTTTTCATGAGCGCGCGACCGAGCAGGAGCTGTCAGGCCTGGAGCGCAGGGTCATCGTTCCCGATCCGGGATTGCAGCTTCCGCCGATCATGGTGTCCGAGGCCGGCTACCTGGTGGCGCCCCACAAAAACAAGTACGGTCACGAATATTCTCCATCGCACGATGACCAGGTTTTCTATCCCGGCGTAAGGAACTGATTTGGCCTCCCAACCTTCCCGCCCGCCTTCGCTGCTGTGGAAGATTCTGCTGTCGGCCTCACTGGCAATCACCGTTCTGCTCGCGCTCGCAGGCTGGTTCGCCCAGGATCAGACGCGTTCCGTGCTGATGCGGAATCTGCGAAGCGAACTTGAGACCAGCTTTCACGCTTACGAATCTCTTTGGCAATCGCGCGCGGCAACTCTGCGGTCGGTGAGCCTGGTTCTGAGCGGAATGCCGGACGTCAGAGCTGCGTTTCAGACAAACGATCGCGCGACCATCAAAGACACCGCGGCCGAGGTTTGGAAGAGAGTGTCGCAGTCGGATGCGCTTTTTCTGGTGACGGATCCCAGAGGCGAGGCGATCGCATCACTCGGCGGCGGCGAGGTTCTTGGCGATCATATCGACGCGGTGCGCTCAGCCGCGCCGCATTTTCCCGCGCAGACCGATGGATATGCGCTGGCAAACGGCCGGCTCTATGAACTTGTCGTCACGCCGGTCTATGTTCAGACCGGGCGTGGCTCGGGACTGCTGAATGTGCTGGTCGCCGGCTTTCCGATCGATGAGATGGTGGCGCGCGAACTCAAAAAGCAGACCGCGGGCAGCGACTTTGTGTTTCTGGCGAATGGCAGCGCTGTCGCTTCAACACTTCCTGTTAAGCAAAGCGCGCAGCTGGCGGAACGGTATCGGCGGAACTCCGGCCTGCAGCGTGTCGATCTTGCCGACGGTGAATTCGCCGTGCTGGGAAGCACGCTGCGGGACATCGAAGGCGCGCCTCTCGGCGATCTGCTGACTGTTGAAACCTTCGACGCCATTCACGGTGATATCGACGCGCTCGTGCGCAGGCTCGTGCTGGTGTGGGCCGCCGCGATTCTGACCGGGCTTCTGCTCAGCGGCTATTTCGCGTATCGGTTCCTCCAGCCGATTCGCCAGCTGGACGATGCGGCCGCCATGATCGCGCGCCATGAATACGGCACGCGGGTTCCGGAGGGCGGCAGCGGGGAACTCGGACGGCTGGCACACACATTCAATGCAATGTGCAACTCCATTCAGCAAGCGCGCGAGGAATTGATTCGCCAGGAACGGATTTCGACGATCGGCAGACTTTCGACGTCAATCGTGCACGATCTGAGGAATCCGCTGGCATCCATTTACGGCGGGGCCGAAATGATTATGGACGGCCATCTCAGCGAAGCGCAGCTGCACCGGGTTGCGAGCAACGTATACCGGTCGTCTCACGCCATCAACCAGCTCCTGCAGGAACTGGTGGATGTTTCGCGTGGCCGCACGCGTGCTCCGGAAATGTGCAGACTCAGCGAGGTGATTCAGGCGGCGTGGGACACGCAGGCGGCTCCGGCAGAGCAGCGCGGCGTCAAAATCGACTCCGATGTCGATCCATCGATCGAGCTGCCGCTGGAACGGACACGCATCGAACGCGTCTTCCTGAACCTCATCGGAAACGCGCTGGAGGCGATGCCAAACGGCGGATCCGTCGAAATCCACGCGGAACGTGACGGCGATTCGGTGCTGGTTCGCGTCGACGATACCGGACCCGGGATTCCGGCCTCCGTGCGCAAGCACCTGTTTCAGCCGTTTGTTTCAGACGGCAAGAACGGCATGGGCTTAGGACTCGCCCTCTCGCGCCAGACACTGCTCGATCATGGCGGCGACCTGTGGGCCGAAGATACAGAATCATCCGGCGCGCGCTTCCGGCTTCGTCTGCCTCTGCAGCCGGTGTGAACGCTAATCCGGCGCGGCGAACACAAGTACGCGGATGTTGCCGAAGTTGCGCGCGGCGCGGTGCCAATCGCGCAGCTCTGGTCTTGCTGAAAGCCGGATGCGCCAGTACTCCGCGTCCGCGATGTCGCCATAAATTAAGAACCGGCGCGCATGGGACAAGGTGCCTGCAGCGAGCGCATCGCCATAGTCCTGCGCCTCAGTCGATGAGCCAAAGGGCAACAGATAAGGCTTACCGCGAAACGGATATGCCCACAAATTGGCATAGAGGAAACCAGGAAGGGGGTAGTCGGGCCTCCATACCGGTGGCACAGCCTCCACGAAAGGACTGATGCAAAGAACCGGCGTGTTCGCGTCCTCAGTCTGACCGCTGACATAGCGCGATGCCTCACGCCAGCCTTCGGGATCGTGATCGGGCCAAAGGTTATGCCAGTTGCCCGCGAAAATCAGAGCGCTCACCGCCATGACTATGGCAGCCGGACGCCAGAGCCTTGCCGGTAACCATCCAGCGAGCGCTATCACCGCAGTCAGCGCTGCGCCTGGCAGACTCAGCGAAAGATACCGCGGCACGAAAAGGCTGACGCCGGAGATGCGCGAGAAGGCAAACACCGTAAGCGGCGTGAGCAGCCACCATGCGAGCGCCAGAGCCAGGCTGGTTACTCGGCGCGTGTTCCGCCCGGTGGGCGCGGACAGTTTCCGGGACAGCCACGCCGCAGCTCCGCAGACCGTCACCAGCCGTACGCCCGGACTGAGGACGCGCCACAGGTCGTACAGGCTCGGCGGCTGGGCGAACGCGTGCAGGTTTGCTTCCCGAAACAGGGCGAGCGCGCGCAGCGCTACGGGAAGAAGCGCGATGACGAGAATAGCGAGGACCACAAACGTCTGCTTAACGCTTACGCGGCTTTCTTTACGTCTGGTCCGCATCAGCGTGAAGAAGCCGATCACCAAATAAAACGGCCAAAAGGCTTCATGCACGCGCCACAGTAACGCGGCCAAAATCAGAAAGACTGCGGCATCTTTCCACGCCGCGGAATCGAACCAGCGGGCAAGGAAATACAGCGCGCCTGCCGCACAGCAGATGCCGAGCGCATAGGGTCTGGCGTCGACCGCGAAATAGTCGATGTTGCGGACTGCGAGAGCGGCGAACACGGCAAACCACGCTGCTTTCGGATGCACCAGCCGCGCCGCGAGCCGCGCCATAAAAAACAGGGCGAGCCCCATTGCTAATACCGAGGGAATGCGATATCCGATCTCAGAAAATCCCAGCAGCCGGTCCATAGCGCGCGGCAATGCGTAGTAAATGGAGTCGGTGTACTGCGGCACGACGGCGAGCGACGGATGAGAGGGGAAGCGGGCAATGAATGCCGTGCCTGTCTCGTCCGTCCACAGGCTCGACGGCAGCACCATGAGCCAGAGCCGGACAATCACGATCGCCAGCAGCCCGATCTCCGGCGCGTTGCGTGGAAGCGCCCTCAAATGTCTGTCAGTTTACCGTCAGTATTTGACTGCCCCTGACAAAGTCGCGCAGGTTTCGCCGGTGCCTTGTTTGAGAGTCACGATCGTGTCCACGGCGCTCTGTTTCCACGATTCGCATTCGCCGCCCAGCCAGTAAATCTGAATGCGATCGACGGCTGCAGCGTCCCCAAGTCCGAAATGAGCGCGCGGATCGTTCGCCGCCAGATAACTGCCGTCACCGCGGATCCACTGTCTCAGCGGCTTGCCGTTTTTGCGGAGCACTTCGACGACGCTGCCGTAAGCGGATCGGCTCGCGTGCGTTCCTTCCGCCCGAACCATCAGCCAGTGCCCGCGATCGCGCACGGTGTTGAGCAGCAGACGGGCGGGCCCGTTGTTATTGGTGACCAGAATGTCGACGACGCCATCATTATTCAGATCGCCGAAAGCTGCTGCGCGGCTGACCTCTGCATCGGCCAGCGCAGGTCCCGCGGATGCGGTGATGTCTTCGAAGCCTTGTCCGGCGCCTTTATTCCTTAGCAGTAGTTTGCGCTCGCGGTAGGGAAACGGATCGCCTTTCGGATTTGAATTCAGGTCGACGGCCATCGCGCGCACGCCGCCATTGGCGCTGAACATGTCGAGCAATCCGCGATTCTCCATATCGAACAGCCCCACGCCGAATCCTGTAAAGGGAAGAGAAATGTGCGCCAGCCCCGACTGTTCGGTGGCGTCGACGAAATCTCCGTTGGGCTGCCGCTGAAACAGCGTGAATGCTTCGGTAGGCAGATTGGTGACGATGATCGATTCGCCGCCGTCGCCGTAAACGTCGCCGGCCGCAATCCCCATACCCGCGCGCGGCCTGCCGTCAGAAGCATACGCGAGACCATGAGTCAGGCCCGCTTCCTTAAATACGCGGTCAGCGGGCGTCGACTGCGGTGTGCGCGGCTGGCTGACCCAGAGATAATTGGCTGCGCCGTCGTTGGCGACCATGAAACCGGGGAATCCATCGGCGCCGAAGTCGCCGGTGAGAATGCCCAGACCGGGACCGGGGCGTGCGTTCAGTCCGACCTCATCGGTGACATTTTTGAAGTGTCCGCTGCCGAGGTTGCGATAGAGCTCGGTCGCCGAGCCCTTGAATGGCGAAGGCCCGCAGTAGTCGAGGCGTCCCTGAAACATGTAGCAGGGGCGACGATAGAAATCGACGTAGTGAACCACGGCGATGTCGAGCAGGCCGTCCCTGTCGTAGTCGATGAATGCTGCGCTGGTCGACCAGCCGGATGAAGCCACGCCGGCGCTTTTGGTGACGTCGGAAAACGTGCCATTCCCGTTGTTGTGGTAGAGCACGTTGTGGCCGTAGTTGGTGACGTACAGGTCGGTGAATCCGTCGTTATCGTAATCGCCCGCGGCTACGCCCATGCCCTTGTCGGCATAGCCGACGCCGGCAGCATCGGTGACATCGGTGAACGAAAGCTTCCCGGTTTCTTTGAGGTTGTTTCGGAAAAGGCGGTTGCCGGGCTTCCAGCCGGCGGGAACCGGCACGAGAGGCTTACCCTGGGGAGCGGACGGATAACCCTGGACCAGATACACGTCCATATCGCCGTCGTTGTCGTAATCGATGAGCGCGACGCCGGAGCCGACCATTTCCGGCAGAAGCATTTCGCCGGTCGCGCCGGAGTACTGCCAGAAATCGATGCCGACCTGTTTGGAAACGTCTTCGAAGGGAAAAGGCGCGTTGGAGAGTGGCGCGGTCTTGCAGGCGGCAAGCGTGCCAAGAAGAGCAAGCGCAACCGTGCCCCGGATCACCGTGGGTACAGCATATTACAGAACAGCGATCGCCTGGAGGCAGAGTGTACCCAATTTGGAATGAAATTTGAGGACGAACGCGGTTACCTCGTGGTTCAAACTGGTTTTCCGGAATTTAGGGATTGAGAAGCCTGTCCCCGAATTTTAACGGCAGGGGCGGCCGGTGCCCTCTTTAATGTTGAGGATTGCATCTACTTTGATCGGAGCCCACGCTCCGCAACCCCCGCCGAGCCAGCGTACCTCGATGCGATCGACTTCGGTCTGGCTGTCCAGACCGAAATGTACTCGCGGATCGTTGGCCGCAAGATAGCTTCCGTCGCCTCGCACCCGGCGCGAAATCGATGTGCCATCCTTTCGCACCAGCTGCACTTCGCTGCCGTAGGCCGAACGGTTGGTTTTCGCGCCTTCCAGATGCACCAGAAGCCAGTGGCCGCGTTCCGGAACGGTGTTGAGAAGCAGCCGCGCCGGACCATTATTGTTGGTCACCAGAATGTCTACCCCGCCATCATTATTAATGTCTCCGAATGCGGCCGCCCGGCTGACCTCCGCAACCTGAAACGCAGGTCCTGATTGCGCTGAAATATCCTGAAAGCCTTTTCCCCGGCCCATATTCTTCAGCAGCAGTTTTTTCTCCCGGTAAGGGAACCGGTCTCCCTTTTCGTTCATGACGGACTTCACCGCGCCGTTGGCGCTGAACATATCGAGCAGCCCGCGGTTTTCCATGTCGAAGAGGCCGACTCCGAACCCGGTGAAGGGCAGAGAGATGTGGGCGAGTCCGCTCTGCTCGGTGTCATCGACGAAATCTCCGTTGGGCTGCCGCTGAAATAATGTGAACGATTCGGTCGGCAGATTGGTCACGATGATGGATTCGCCGCCGTCGCCGTAGAGATCGCCCGCGGCGATTCCCATGCCGGCCCTGGGTTTGCCATCCGATGCATAAGCGAGCCCGTGCGTAAGACCGGCTTCTTTGAACACGCGATCATGAGGATTCGCCGGACTGCGCGGCTGGCTGATCCATAGATGATTCGCAGCGCCGTCGTTTGCAACCAGAAAACCGGGATAACCATCGCTGCTGAAATTGCCCGTGAGAATGCCCAGGCCAGGCCCGGGTTTTGCGTCCATGCCCAGCTCGTGCGTCACGTTTTTGAAATGACCATGCCCGAGGTTGCGGTAAATTTCGGTGACCGTCCTCTTAAAAGGAGAAGGACCGCAGTAGTCGAGCGACCCGTCGGGAAGGTAGCAGGGGCCAGGGTAAAAATCCACGTAATGGACCACAACGAGATCGAGCAGGCCGTCTTCGTCGTAATCGACGAAAGCGGCGCTGGTTGACCATCCCGAGGATGCGACGCCGGCTTCGGCTGTGACATCGGTGAACGTGCCGTTTCCGTTGTTGTGATAGAGAATGTTGCTGCCATAGTTGGTGACGTAGAGATCGGTGAACCCGTCGTTGTCGTAGTCCCCCGCGGCCACTCCCATGCCCTGCGCTGCTGCGCCGACTCCGGCCGCCGCGGTGACATCGGTGAATGAGAGCTTGCCCGTCTCGTGCAGATTATTGCGGAACAGGCGATTGCCGGGCTTCCATCCGGCGGGCGGAGGCTGCAGCGCTTTGCCGTCGGGAAGCGATGCTGTGCCCTGGACGAGATAGATGTCCATGTCGCCGTCATTGTCGTAATCGATCAGCGCGGCGCCGGATCCCATCAGCTCGGGCAGAAGATATTTTCCGTTCGCCCCGGCAAATTGCCAGAAGTTCAATCCCGACTCGCCGGCGACGTCCTTAAAGGGGAAATTCTGGCTGGAAGAAGAGTGAGTGCTGCAGGCGGACAGGGCTAAGAGCAGAAGCAGAGCGAAGGCGGCCCGGTTCAACTTGAATGCACCATCAAAGGGCATGATATCGTGTCAATAAATCATGACGCGGGGAGCGGCTCCTGTTTGTTTCGTACTGGCCGCGCTGCTGCATGTTTCCTGCGGCAAGCCGATTCCGCCGCTGCCGGCAATTCCGCTCGACGGGCTCGACGCCGACGTGCGCAGTGCAATCGAGAAAGCGCGCGCCGAGGCCATGTCACAGCCCAAAAGCGGCGACGCTTCAGGACACCTGGGAATGGTGCTGCAGGCGCATGCGCTCGATCAGCCTGCGGCGCTTGCCTATGAGCGCGCGGCGCGTCTCGATCCGAAAGAATTTTCGTGGGGATATTTTCTCGCGCTGTCGCTGCAACAGACGGGCCAGATCGATCAATCGCTCGCGGCAATCACCGATGCACTGCGCCTGCGACCGGACTACGCGCCCGCGGTGCTTCTGCGCGCCGAGTTGCTTCTGAAGCTCGGCCGATTTCAGGAAGCCAGCGCCGCCCTCGAACCGCTGCTTGCCGCCACTCCGGACGCCCCGCTCGTGCTTTACGACCTCGGGCGGGTGAAATTCGCGCAGCAGGATTTCACTGCGGCGGACAGTTATTACCGGCGCGCCACGCAGGCCTATTTGAACTATGGTGCAGCGTGGTTCGGTCTGGCGGAAACCAGTAAACGGCTGGGCCGGCGCGATGAGGCCGAGAAGGATTATCAGATCGCCGACACTCATAAGGATGAGAAGCCGCCCGCCGACGACCCGCTGCTGACGGAAGTTCACAAGCAGGCGACCGGAATCCAGAATCGTCTTCGGGTGGCGAAGGGACTGCAGGACCATCACGAATTCGATCGCGCCGCGAAGTTATACCGGGAAGTGCTGAAACAGTATCCGGACAATCTCGATTCGCTGGTGAACCTGATCTACATCGCGCAGTTTCCGAACCAGTCCCCGCCACAGGAAGTGGAAGATCTCTATGCAAGGGCGAAGGCTGTGAATCCGAGCCTCCCGGAGCTGTACATGTACCACGGCACGGCGCTGGCCGCACAGGGAAAGTACGATGTCGCGATTTCGGAACTGAAGAAGTCAATTCAGCTTCGCCCGAGGAATCCGGAAGCGCACGCGTGGCTCGGCGATATCCACGAGCGTCAGCGCCAGACGGCCGAAGCGGTTGCGGAGTATCGGATTGCCATCGAGCAGCAACCGGATTTTCGTCTGGGTCGCATTGAGCTGGGAAAGAACCTTTTATATCAGGGGCGCAGCCAGGAAGCCATTTCGGTGCTGCAGCCGCTGCTGAACGGGGAAGACGATAATACGCCGGTCGCGATGATGTTCATGGTGCAGGCGTATGTGAATCTGGGGGACAGAGCCACTGCCCGAAAATACCTGGAGCAGGCGCACGATCTGGTGCTGCGCCGGGGACCATCGAACCTCTTGCCGCAGATCGAAAACAATCTGCGGAGTCTCGGCGCCGGTTAAGGTTTCCTTGATAACCCCTCAGCCTCAGGCTGAGCGAATTACCAGATTCCGGACCGTCAGGTTTCTATTATTCACATCCGGCCCGAGCCAACCCCGGCCGCGGAGCCGACTCCTGCCGCGATACCCGCCCGAGCCGTCACCCGATCAAAACAGCCAATCAAAATGCCGTCAAATTTTTGCTAAAGTTCTACGATTGCCACTCGTGGACTGATCGCCCATCTAGCAGATTTCAGTTAGGTTTACATCCCCCGGTTAGCCTATAAGCAAAAGCTTTCGGCCCTATCGACAACTAAACCCTTTTGGTATATGATTCCCAAGCTTCAGGTTGTAATTTTAGGTCAAGTCCTTGACAAGGGGATTTCGAATTTTGAATTTTGGGGAGGTCTACCAGATGCGGTTGAGAATCGCGGCCCTGCTTCTGCTCTGCAGCGCAGGGGCATTCGCCCAGGGTGATCGCGGCACAATCACCGGAACAATTACGGACCCGGCAGGCGCCGTGGTCCCCAGAGCGACCGTCGAAATCAAGAATCAGGCCACGAACGTGACCATCCAGGCCGGTGCTTCCGGAACGGGCAACTACACCCTGCCTAACGTCCCGGTCGGCACCTACGACTTCAGCGTCACGGCCATGGGCTTCAAGAAGTTCAACCGCCCGAATATCATCGTTCAGGTCGGCGAGACGGTCCGTGTAGATGCCGCGCTCGAAGTCGGCGCCACCACGGAAACCATCACGGTCAACGAAGAAGCTCCGCTGCTGAAGACGGAAAGCGGTGAAGTCAGCCATCAGGTGGAATACTCGCAGGCCGATGAGCTGCCGCTGTTCACCACCAATGGCACCGGCGGCGCAACCGGTACGGGCAACATTCGCGATCCGCTCTCCGTTCTCAACCTCCTCCCCGGCGTTGTCCAGGTAACCGACAACACCCTGGTTGTCAACGGGCTGCCGTCCAACTCGCAGACCATCATGGTGGAAGGCATGGACGCCACCAATGGTATGTGGCGCGAGCAGAACCAAGGTACTCAGCAGGGAACGGACGCCATTCAGGAAGTCTCGGTACAGACCAGTAACTACGCTGCGGAATACGGCGGCGCAGGCGGTGGCTACCTGAACTTCACCATGAAATCCGGTACCAACAGCTATCACGGCACCGCGTATGATTACTTCGTCAACGAAGCTCTGAACTCCGGTTTGCCGTTCTCCGCGAACTGTAACGTGCAGGGCAACTGCGCGACCTTCGCCAACTCCGGCCACGTGAAGACCCCCGTCCGCCGCAACGACTATGGCTTCACCCTCGGCGGTCCGGTGCGTATTCCCAAACTCTACAACGGCAAAGACAAGACGTTCTTCTTCTTTAACTTTGAGCAGTTCCGGCAGGCAACAAGGACAACCGGCACGCTCGCCACGGCGCCCTACGCTCCCTTCCAGACGGGAAACTTCGCGTCGGCAGAGTCTTTTGGTCCGTTTCCGATTCCCGGCCTGAATGGCGTTTCGCCGGTCAACTCGATCTGGGATCCGAATACGCGCCAGATCAATGCCACCACTGGTCAAATCACTGAAACCCAGTTCCCGGGCAACGTGATTCCCTCCAGCCGGCTGGATCCGGTAGCGCTTTATGCGCAGAGCCTCATGCCGCAACCGAACGTAACGGGCGCAGGCAATCTGAACAACTTCGTTATCGCTCCCTACAGCAACTGGCAGCACACGACGATCCCGTCGATCAAGGTCGATCAGTCCCTGAACTCGAAGATGAAGCTCTCCGGCTACTTCTCGTTGACCGAAACGAACAACCCGAATCACAACGGACTGTCCCAGCTCCTGGTTCCGGTGGCCCCCGACAGAGATCGATCGTATACGTATCGCATCAACTTCGACGACACGATCACTCCGACCCTGCTTTTCCACGCGGGCATCGGCCTGCTCTATTTCGATCACCCGGTGTACACGGTCACCTCCAACTGGAACAGTGCCGTCGCGGCCGCCAGTGGCGGGACGTATAAGCCCTTCCCCGCCACCTCCTACATGCCATCACTCGGTGGCCTGAGCAACGCGTTCGACGGCGGGCTGAGTCTCGGATCGGGCTTCTTTGCTCCGTCTCCGGGCCCTGCCGGTTTCGACGAATCCGATCTGCATGAAATTAAGCCCACCGGTAATACCAGCATCACGTGGGTTAAGGGCAATCACACGTTCAAGGGCGGCTTCTCGCTCGTCCTCGACGGATTCCCGCAGCAGTCGAGCATCCGTGCCTTCGGCGAATATCTGTTCAGCAACCAGCAGACAGAGAATCCGGCTGAATACGGTGTGCCGATCACGTCGTTCTTCCAGTCCGGGTTCCCATACGCCAGCTTCCTGCTCGGCCAGACCAGCAACGTGCAGACGTCGCCGATCAACGACACCCGACTGGGCAACCACACGATGGGCGCATTCTTCCAGGACAGCTGGAAGGTCAACCGCAAACTCACCCTGGAGCTTGGCCTGCGCTGGGATTATGCCAATCTGCTGAGTGAAGAGCACGGCGCGATGTCCGATGCATGTTTCACCTGTCTGAATCCGAACGTGATCAGCCCCGGGAATCCGAACGGCCTGCCCGGCGCTATCACCTACGGCGCCACACAGAAGGCTCCTCTGACCAATCCTTATCCGTTCTCCTTCGGGCCTCACATCGGCGTCGCTTACCAGCTGAACTCGAAGACGGTTATCCGCGCGGGCGGTTCGATTGCCTATTCATCGTCGGCCGACAACGCGTTCCTGTCGTACAGCGTGGCTGACTTCTTCAACGTTTCGTCGCCTGGGCAGTTCCTCCCGGCGTCGATCCTGAGAAACGGCGACCCGCTGGCGGGCACTCCGAACGAGAGCTTCCCGTTCTACGCGCAGTATCCGATCTTTGAGAGCCAGACAGGCTGCGGTCCTACTCTGAGCGCGCCCTGTGCTCCTCCGCAGGAGCCCTTCATCTGGCTGGCGAAGAGCGCCAGACTGCCGCGAATCTTCCAGTGGAGCATCGGCATTCAGCGTGAAGTCCTGCCGAACCTGCTGGTGGAAGCCCGCTATGTGGGCAACCGCGGTGCATGGTTCACTGCGCCTCTGCTCGATACGCAGGCAATGAATGGCCTGACTCAGGGTATTCTGTCGAATCTCACCACCGAAGGCCCTGGCGGCAGTGCCAAATACGGCGCAACGTCAAACATGAGCTTCACCAACCCGTCCGACTACGCGCTGCTCAACGACCAGATCACCAACCCGGCCGTTATCGCGCGGTTCCCGCAGCTGGCGAACCCGAACAACGTCTATTCCGGGTTCCCGTCCACTCAGACTCTGGCGCAGGCACTGCGTCCGTATCCGCAGTGGTATGGCGTCCCGCCGTTCATCGGGCCGCCGCTGGGTAAGAACTGGTACGACTCGCTCCAGATTCAGGTCACCAAGCGCTACTCGCACGGACTGTCCGCTCAGGGCAATTACGTGTGGTCGAAGAACCTGACCAACGGTTCGCCCGCAAACAGCTCCTATCTGGTGCCGTCGAACACGATTCTGAACGACCCGTATAACCTCGCCGACGACAAGCAGTTGACCACGTTCGACCGGCCGCAGGCGATGACGATCTCGTTCAGCTACACCACGCCGAAGATCAATAATTTCGGCGGCGACAGCGTCGGCGGCAAAGCGCTCCGCTGGGTCGCCCGCGACTGGACCCTCGGCGGCGTTCTGCGGTACCAAAGCGGCGCGCTGATTGCCAGCCCGGCCTCGAACGAGACACTGTGGAACACCATGGGTCTGGGTTCGACTCCGCTGAACGGCTTCACCAACTTCTCCGGCGGCGGTGCTTCCACCGAACCTTTGGAGAACATCGTGGCCAACACGTCGTGTCTGCTGGTTGATCCCAACAGCCACTTCGATCCGACGAAGACGATCGTGCTGAACCAGGCTCACTGGTCGAACCAGACCAACGAGACGTTCGGCAACTCAGCGCCCTATTACGACAACTGCCGCTGGCAGCGCCAGCCGGCTGAATCGATCAGCCTCGGACGCATTTTCCGGGTGAAGGAGAAATATCAGCTGCTGATTCAGGCGCAGTTCTTCAACGTATTCAACCGCGTGAACCTGCCGGCGCCGAGCGGCTCCACCAATAGCACGACGGCCGCCACGACCGGCAACCCGTTCCCGGGTTATCCTGGAACCGGCGCGCTGAACGGCGGGTACGGTTACGTCGGTGTGGGCAACGGAGGCGGAGCAGGAACCAACCCGCGATCCGGCCAACTGGTGGCGCGCTTTACGTTCTAACCAGGCGCGCTTAACACGAAGACCACGGGCCTCGTCGGGCAACCGCGAGGCCCTTTTTTATTCGGGGACAGGCTACTCAATCCCCAATTTGAGTCGCGCTTTGCGGCCTCGTTTGCGCGGCCCTAACGGGCGTCCAAGCCTTTTCTCCATCTCCGTCACGAAAGCGGCGCACGCGGCAGGACGTCCGGTGCGCGTGGCGCTGCGAATGCGATCGAACAGGGCGGCGTCCAGAAAGCCCAGAGAAAGCGCTTCCCGCCACACCCGCGCATCGAAGCGCGCCCGCCATTCGTTCATTTCCAGAAGCCGCGACGCGTCGGCGCCGCCCAGGTGCGTTGGCGCACT
>Ga0335085_10008315_pt1 | contig 15856 bp, 18 predicted proteins | sample Lox_Sample_45_FD_206712 | JGI IMG/M metagenome (GOLD analysis project Ga0335085, IMG submission 206712) | Soil microbial communities from Loxahatchee National Wildlife Refuge, Florida, United States - Lox_Sample_4.5 | ecosystem: Environmental > Terrestrial > Soil > Wetlands | place: USA...
TCTAACCGGGCGACTTCATCCCGGAATGCCGAGCGAAATCATCTCGGAACTGCGAGCGACATCAAATCGGAATGCCGGGCGAGATCATCCCGGAATCCCGGGCGACTTCAGTCGGAATCACCAGCTTGCAGGGAGCGCAGCGGACGAAAGCCGGGGACACCGCGGCGAGGGCGAAGCTTGCGCAGCCCTTGGCCCTGGCGACGCTGAGGTCCGTTTTAGGTTTCGTAGATGGCGAGGCTGCAATCTGACAAGGCGGTCTGACACAAAGGAAACGGTCGGGGCGTCTATCGAGGACCATCATTCCGCCAAGGCGGACGGCACCTGAGCCGCGAACGCCCTCACCCGCCAAACATCAAGCCGAGGTCGCCTCCGGGCGGCCGGAGCGGCGAAAGTCCCGCTTCCACTCGAGCGCGGGCAATGCCGAGATCGGTGTCGCGGCTCTTGATGACGAGGGCAAAGCCACCGTTCGGACAGGATGAGGCCCGGCGACAGGCCGAGCCGCGCTCGCCGTCGAGCCGGGTCACGCCTGCCTGGACACGAACTGAGTGCGACGCGCCTGGCTTCCGAGCCGGGTTGCCGCTTTCGACCGGAAAGTTTCCGCCAAATTCGACCTGACAGCTGCTTCAGGGATCAGCGCCGCTCGTTCACAGATTTTTTTCTCCATCAAGCGGGCCGTCTCCACGTCCTTCCGTTGCGCCGGTCTTCGCGCCGTTCGTCGGCTCATGGCCGCAAGGGTAAACCCTCCTCCTCTTCGTTACGGCCGAAGGTGCAGCCGCCTCCGCCGTCGCGTGGTCGTCCGCGCGAAGGCCGCAATCGCGCGGCCCGCGAACGATGGAGAAAAAAATGAAAGTGATTTCTGTCACCGAGCTGTCGAGCTGGACCCCGCGCGAGCTGTGCTCGCTTTACTTCCAGGTCGGCAAACACCTGGTCGGAACCCGCATGGGTTCGCCCGAGCGCCTCGCCGTCGAGCAAACGCTCGCCAACATCCGCTGGGTGTTGGCACGGAGGCACCGTACGCCGCGCTGCTGACGGAGCCGCCGCGCAAGCCGGAAGGCTTGCGCGGTTTCCCGAAATTGCTGGTGAGCGGAAATGCCACCTTTGCAAGTGAGGGAAGCGCGGCAACGGCCGTCACCCGAAAGGGCGGAGACGGCGTGCGCCGGCTCCGTCGCGCCTCCGGCGCGATAGGCCGTGACCCGAGCAGCGCGAGGGAGCCGCCCGAACCTTCCAAGAAAATTCAAAATATGTGTTTGCTGGCGTCGGGACCTCTGTTAGCCGCTCCGGCCTGACCGTCCCCGTCCAGGCCGGAACCGCCCGAGCCGCCGGTCCCGCCGCCGATCTCGATGCGATAGGCGCTGCCGGCGGCCGGGCCCCCTCCGCTTAGGTTTCGCCGGACTCGTACAGTGCGGGGTCCGGATCGTCGATCCCGCCATAGCGGTTGAAGACCCGGCCGTCCTTGAGGCGAAACCAGACGCCGGCGATGCCGGATTTTCGGGTGTGCACGCGGGCGACATCCTCCGGACGGAAGCCGAAGAAAGCGGCGGGATCGGTCTCGGCGCGGAACGGGATGGCGCCCGATTCGCCGAGGTCCCTGATCGTCCGCTTCATGATCTGCAGCGCCTCGGCCGGGTCGCAGGTGTGCATGCTGACGGAATGTCCTCCCGGAACCCGATTTTCCGCTGATTCGGATGACGCATCCAGAGCGTTTGCAGGAGCGAACGCCCTCAGCGCGCGGGCGAAATGTCACATTTTGGCCGCGGCGACCGCCTTGACCATAGCAAGAAAGCGACGTCGCACCTCGGAATTGGGAATCGCGTAACAGAGCCGGATCAACTCGATCGTCTCCGGGCGCTGCTTGAGCTCCCGCAACCGTCGGTCTTCCGCGCTCAGCTCTTCGCCCGGGCTTTCGAGTTCGGCGAAGAGGTAGGACACCGGGACCCCGAGGATGTCGGCGATCGCGCTCAAGCGCGAAGCGCTGACGCGGTTGGCGCCGTCCTCATACGTTCCTTCAACGGTAGGTCGACCTCCAATTCTTGTGGTTATTTAATAGACCTGGTAAATGACTTTATCCTTGAGATTTTGATAATTTTGCACTAATTTTTTTGTAAAACTTGATCGATCTTTCTTAACGACAACCATTTACCCTATCATTACTGCAATTTATTTGGCAGGGCAGAGTCTAAAACCACATGCGGCCTCTTTAAGAAGACTTAGCAACCTCGATGGGGAGTTTTTTAATGTTCCGTTCCGGGAAATGTAACCATAGAAAATTTTCGTTTCGCAGATATTTGCTTGGCGTTTACTGGGGATGGCGATCCTATAAGAACCGCCGTGTACTCCTGCTTGAAACCATCCGGGCTCATGACTGGCCGAGATAGGCGAATTCTGCAGGAGGCGGCGCGTGCGGATGTGAGCGCCGACATGCACATCGATCGGGTTGGGGACTCCCGTGCCGCGGCCGTAGAGGGGCGCGGGCCGCTTCGCGGGAGCGGTACTGACCAATGAACGCACGGGGACTCCGGAAATCGTGGCGACTTGGACGTTATAGGCGGCTGGCCGGCGGATGGCCCCAGCCGCCGCGTCTACACCGGGGCTGCTGCCGACGGGGCCGCGCTTCACGAGCCAGGAATCTCGAAATAATGCTCGACGCCGGAGTTCGCGAGTAACCGGCGGGCCGTGGCGAGCTGGTCGGGTGTGAAGTAGTTGCGCCAGTCGCCGGAAACGCCTTTGCGGAAGAGGTCGTTTCTGTTTTCCGTCCCGAGCTGGCGGCCGCCGGAAAGCCTCTCAAAGCTGGTTGCGGATTTCATAGCGTCCAGCAGGGCCGGGTCTTTGGGCTGCCCGAGGAAGTCCAGCATGGCGCCGACCGCGGTGTGGAAGTCGTCGTGCATGTCCTGGTAGCGTACGACATGAACGCGACGCCTTAGTTCGGATGGCAGCGTTGGTAGCCAAGCGTTAGCCGAGATCCATTCATCAATAAAGAATTCCAGCAGGAAAGTATCTGCAAAAATAGTTTGCGGCCCAGGATTCGGGTTATCGAAGATGTAGGGGCGGAGTCTGTCGATCTGGTGGTTTTTGAGATAAGTCTGTGTCGGGTGGCGCCGCAGAATATTGACCTCATGCCAGAACCGCGAAACGGCTACATCGAGCGGATGGCGGAGACAATGAATGTACCGGAGTTCTGGCCATAGCGGCAGAAGATGCGGCATGAGGAACGCGTTGCCCGGCGTGCGGTCGGCGGCGATCTTCGTGCCGGCAAGATGCCCTGCGGTGTCAAGGAGCGTTTTGGCAACGGAGCAAATCCCCAGATGGATGAAGGAGTCGGTCAGCCACGCTTGAGAAACAACGCGGCTGCGAGCGAAAAGGCTTTTTTCGCGCGCAAAAGTCGCCCACTTGTCGCGCCCTGGGTAGGAAATGCGATCGAAGGCTTGTTCGCCGGAGACGAAGATATCCGGATGTGCGTTCAAAACGTATTGAACCCAGTGCGTTCCGGACTTGGGCGCTCCGCCTATGAGGAGCGGCTGAATCTCGGAGCGGGTAACACCTGGCTGCTCCAGGGAGATTTTGGCGCGATAGAGGGGATTTTCTACGAGTTGCCAATTGGGGCGTTTATGCCCGGTGACGAGCAAGTAGGCCTTGCCGCGCGGATCGACGAAATAGAGCTCGAAGCCGTCCTGACTGGCTTCCGGCAGGGCAAAGCGCAGAAAGAGATTGCGGCGGCTTGGCGTTGAGCGAGCCTGCGGCGAGGACAGGGTGTAGCAATAGAAGTGGGCTTGTTGCTCGGGTTTGATTTGGAGGCTAGGCGCCCGCAGGCTGGCCGGCCAGGAGTCAGCGAGCGTTGCATGGACGGAGATAAGAAGATCCGCCGTCGTTTCGGTTGAAAGAAAGCAAATCTGGCAGCGGAAGTCGTCGATGTCGGCAAGATCGTCGGTGCTTGCTTTATCTTTCAATATATACGGCTGTATAACTCGCGGCTCGCACGGCCGGAAGGCCTTGGTTTTGAGCAAACGCGTTGCGCCGAGCAACTTCATGACGCCTCTTTGAGTCCCGCCCGGCGTGGTAACCATCTCCCGTGCAAGAGCCGGCGCAAGAGCGAGGGGCGCGCTCCGCTGACGTCGGTACTCGGGGTGCCGTAGACTTCAACCTCCGATAAATGGAGGCAATTCCATCCGTCTAAGACGACCTTGACAAATCGGCCGACGGTTTTCGCTGGAAGACGGAAGATGTAGGGGGCGCTGGTGCTAAAAATTTGCGCGTCCGTCTTGCGCGCGGCCCGGCGCCAGTGACGACCGTCCTCGCTGACGAGGATAGACAGCCGCATAGCGCGTTCCGGGCGGAAGTGAGTGTTGAACAACACCACTTTTTCTAGGTTATAGACGTCCAGCAGATCGACCGACCACCAGGGACGATACTGGCGTTTGGTGTGGAAGTAACATTGCGGCGAGATGATGCCTTTGTTAGCGCGGCGGGCCTCAAGGTGTACCGGCTTGGGGTGTGCCGTGGAACTTTGGGTTGCGGGCTTTCCGCGGGCCAGATTGTCGGGCGCGGTACGGATGCTGAATTCCGGCGTGTCGGTAAGGCCTATGGCTAGTAACCGGTTCCGGGTGTGCTCCAGCATGTCATACATGCCTTCGTCGAGGCAGCTCGGAAGGGTGCGGCTCAGGAATTTAGCGGCGACTCTGCTTCTGTCCAAGACAGAGTGGAGAAATACGAGTGGGTAATCCATGCGAGGATCATATTCAGGGATCACGTTATTTTCGTCGAACCACTCTATATTGCCGTACGCGCCTAAATTTTGCCCGGAAAACCTGGCATCGCAAAGAGCGCTAGAGATGAATGCCTCGCAGATTGCCCAGTCTCCTATCTGACCGGTTTGGAATTTCTTCGCCAGGCGAAGGCGCTCGTCGTAGAGATATGCGATTGCAGCTCGGGAGATAAAAAGGACGGGTACGGGGGTCCAGGTTAAGCGGGAGTAAGGTAATCCCGAACATGAATGGGCGTGAGGCCAGGTAGGGGTGACGGGTACTTTGGGTTTGAAACTCACCCAGTCGATCTTCTGGCGGCTCATCGTCTCGGCCACGCCGTAGAGATCGACGTTCGTGTATGCGTCAAACTCCACCATCATGTAATAGTCGTAGTCGGGGAGTTTTCTGAATAAGTCGTAGAGGGCGTAGTCGCAGTTCCACCAAAGAACCGGGTAGTTCTTTGGCTCGCAGATTAAGCCGATGCGCTCAAAATCACGTTCTGTATGAGCGATCTTGGGATAGCCGGTGTCGGGTAGTACGCCCGCGGTCTCGTTTGCGAGAATATAGAAATCCGCCTTGCCCGATGCATTATGTATTCGCTGGGCAGCTCGCGCAATAAAGTCATCCCAAACATGAGTTCTAAAACATACAGCGACGTTGGACGACCGAGAATTCATGAGTTCGTGCACATAGGTTGCGATTATAATTGTAATTATCAAGAATTTACTGTATTTAATACTACGGTTCATAAATATTTTTCAAGGAGAAAGCGTTACTTCATGACCTTATGCGTCTTTGATGTAGAATCGGCGTCCCGAGCATTAATTCTGGAGGGAGAGCGTCCTAACGCGCCATACTCTCAGGTCACGAATATGTTTTATATGGCTCAGGAGATGCTCAGACTTGGCTGCCGAGTCGCGCTGTACCGGGCCGGAACGCCCACTCCGCTGACAGAGGTAGGCGCGTTATTTCCGCGCGCGAAAATCGTCGGCTCTTATCACGTTTCGGATATACGGGCTGAGAAAGTCATTGTGTTCTCGCCCTACGTCACGGTGTTCGCGACGATTACTGCAAGTCTGCCACCGGGCGTTCGGTGTCAAAGCGTGTTTGTAATACCCGCGACGTTTTGGTTGGAGTCGCCGGAACTGTATGGAAGAGATCATCTGGAGCGGCTGCGCGAGGCGCTGGTCTACGATATTGACGACGTACTTACGCAAAATGAGGAGATGGGTGATCTGTTTCGGGGTCTGGCGAGGGTCGTGGGGGTCACGGTCGATAAGAAGAGGGTGACGATTGCCCCTTGCGGTTATCTGCCGGAGGACGAAAGCGGCCTTTTGGAATTGGAACGGTCGAGGGAGGCGGTGCGGCAGGAAATGGGCCTGGCCGCGCATGATATCGCCATTATTAATTCCGGCGGTGTGTGGAAATGGACCGATCTCGATGTGTTTCTGCAGGCATTCACAGAATTTCATCGGGAGCATCCAGGTAATCCGCTGAAGCTGTTCCTGATGGGGTTGCGCCAGCCGGATAACCCCGATCATGGGCAGTTTATCGCGGATTTTGAAGGGATCCTAAGGGCTAATAGCGATCTGGAAACGTCTGGTGCGATCCGGGTTTTTAGGGATTGGAAAGACGCGGGGAGCCGATTGCCGCGTTTTAACTTCGGTGCGGATCTGGGCCTAAACGTTAGTAAGGACAGCATGGAAAATGCGCAGTCCTTTCGGCAGCGCTTCGTGGAATATGTAAAGGCTTGTCTGCCGGTTATTAATACCTACGGCGATCCGATGAGCAAAAGCGATTACCGGGAGATGATGGTTGTGGTCGATCCGGGGCGGATCGAGAGTTACAAGGCCGCATTCCGCAAGATCGTTGATAATCCCGCGCTGCTCCGGCAAATGCGGCAGGCTGCCAGGCCGCTGCGCGCGCGGCTGCGCACCGATGGTGTTTATCGGCCGGCACTGCAACAAATCATGGCTCGTGGCCCGTCTTCTCTGGAAGCGCGGGAGCAGCGGTTCGCTGCGGTCGCGGGGTTGCCGTCGTTCGAAGAAACCAAAAACCGCCGGGGGGTAATTTCTAAAGACATGCCTCACGAAGACTTCGAGCATGTGAGACGGCGATTAAATGCGGTAGAGCAAAGTCTTTATTGGCGAGCGGGTGCCCGTCTTCGATCATTCGTCGGCGCTCATCCGAAAATGCGCGCCTTAATTCGGCGAACTGTTAAGATCGCTTGGTGGACGCTGACGCTGCAACTCCCAAGGAAACTGCTCGAGCGGCGCGGAAATTGACCTCGTCAGAGCATAGGATTGTGTGGGCTTTGATCTGAAAACCGTGTGAGGGGCGCGGCTGGACGCCTCGCTTCGACGACCTCGGCGAAATCATCTCCCATGCGCTGGCGTGGGAGAAACGGCAGACGGAGTATTACAATATCGTTTCTATCGCTGCAGCCGACTCGCATCGTGCTATCGGCTGATCGCGCTGCTAATGGCATAGTCCGTGCGACCAAGTTGATGAGCACGCGGCGCTGTTACGAGCGGAGCGCGCCCAGCGTAAGACCGGACGCCGAAGGAAGAACTTACGCTCTCCACTCGCACATCATGTGGAATTATTCAGGGTTAGTTTGATAACGACGCTGCTCCGAGAGTTCTTTCTTAATCAAAGAAGGCACTCAGGACGGCGTTACGGGATGAGGGCTTTCTGCGCGTTCACTTGAGCCCGAATATCCGATGCACGTTCCCCACTATAGCTGGTCGGTTTATTACCCGCGCGGAGCCATACGACATATCGCTGGAAGTCGCTATTGCGGGGATCAACGGGAATGTTCGCGCCATCGCTTCGCGATATCGTGACGACCTGCTTGCCGTACTGGGGAGATTCGAGAGAGTACGAATATGTCTTAGCAAATGCTGTCGAGGTCAACAAGGACACAGCGAGCGCTATAAGTGCGATTCTGATGTTCACTTTTATAACTCCGCGCTGGCAGTTAACTGGAAAAGGATTTGTTGACCTGTGGTTTGGGTCGCAAAGGTTACTCCGGTTATCCCCACATTTGAAATTGAGGCTGTAGAGGCGGCAATATCGGTATTAGTTGTTCTATTCCAAACATCGCCACTTATCCCACTATCCTCTGCGTAGAATGTTACGGTTGGCGCGGCTCTCATCGGGTCTGGTAGCCTGAGATTCAAATCCGCGCGAGTATTTTCGCCGTTGGTGCTCTCTACTTGATACCAAAAATTTCCGACACTGTTCGCCGTTCCCGGAGCTGTACCGAGGGGATAAGAGGACCAGAAATAGCGATAATCTAAAGAGGCTTCGTCGCTTGGATCACGGAATTCAGGGTACGGCGGAGAAGAGTTTATGCCAGAGGTTACGTTCGGGGTTACACGCACATCGACGCGCCCGATCTCGCATTGTTGCGCAGAAGCAAGTGCAGTATTGCAGTCGAACATTATAGCATAGCCGTTAGAAGCGGAAGATACGGGAGTAAAGGTGTACGCCTCTTCGCACCACCCGCCGCTTGCACAGCTTGTTAGGCTCGTTGAAGAAAGGTCACTTGTGCAGGTCCCAAAATTATCTTGAGACGATGCGTAGCACGTTGATAGCTTTGGGGTCACAGACGATCCAGTGTTCTGGTAGTATTCAAACTGAATCGTAATAGCGTTACCCGCACCGAGAGGGCTTGCGACGTAACTCTCTATTCTTTGGGAAACCGTTGTATCGGTATTGCTCGTTGCCCCGCTACAAGAAAGCACATACCAGTCATCAAAAAACCCATTGTTGCTTTGCGAGCAAGTCCCCTGCGCTCCGCTTTGCGCGACGATCCATCCATCAGCAGTATATTTTCCAGTCGATGATGTAGCGAGCGATGACGTGCCACGCTGCCACATTGAAAAATCTCCGTTGCGGATCTTGTTTAAAAAACCGCCGCGGGTATTTTGCAGGAAAAAAGCATCCGTGGAGAGTTTGCTACTATAATCCCCTTGGCTTTGCGTGGTTGCGGTGGTGCCATTGGCTAAAGCGGTCGAGAAGCTCCACGCGCCGCTCGATACCTGCGCGACGCCCGTGGACGATGAGGAGTTCTGGCCCGTCCCACCATAGGCCGCGCCAATCGCTGCGCCATTCCACGTGCCGCTCGTGATCGTGCCGAGACTGTTTCCGGTGCCATTGGCAGTTAAGTTACCGTCTACGGTCAGAGTTCCTTCTATGGTCGCAGCCGATGTACTCGGGGCGTTGATCCCGGTCACGAGAAACACGTCGCCGATATCGAGTTGAGCGCTGTTTGTAGCGGTCGTGCCGATCAAATTATTGCCAATGAGGATATTGCCGGCCCCTGAGGTGATGTTGCCGCCCTGGCCGAGCATAATATTCTCGGTACCTGTCGTAAGATTTTCGCCAGCACCTGTCCCGAGTGTCGTGTTGTCGGAAATTGCGGCTTGAGATGGCAAAGCCCACGTTACGAAAAGAATAAATCCTATGATAAAAATCTTCTTCTTCAAGCGGTTTCCTTTCCTCGAATGATAATACAATATTATCCCGATGGCCTTCGTTTACACATTGTTTAAATATTTTACAAAGCTCGTCAATGTACAAAAATAGTCGCAAAATAAATGGAAGATACTTCACGTCAATTCGCTGAGATTGAAAATCGCAAAATACAAATGAAAAACCCCCGGCGCTTTTGACGGCGGGGGGATAAAGGCCGATCCCGATCAGGCGGCTGCTTCGATCTCCGCTTCCGCCTGCGCCGGCTTCACCCGGCGCAGGATGGCGGGAACCCAGCCCGTCCCGGCGAGGCGCTTTTCGGCCTCGCGGATGACGGTTTCCTTCTTGCGGTCCGCAAGGCCCCGGGCGGCGCTGGCGTAGGTGCCTTCGGCCGCGGCTTCGAGCGCGAGCCTTTTCGACACCCGCCGGAATAGCTGTCGCGGGGCGGCTGCCCGCATTTCCATGCCGAGCCCTGCGGCAACGGCCGTCACCCGGATGGGCGGAGACGGCTTGAGCCGGCTCCGTCGCGCCTCTGGCGCGGTAGGACGTGACCCGAGCAGCGCGAGGGAGCCGCCCAAACCTTCCAACAAAATCAAAATATGTGGTTGCTGGCGCCGGGACCTCTGTTAGCCGTCTCCGGCCTGACCGTTCCCATCCTGGCCGGAGCCGACCGAGCCGCCGGTCCGGTGCGCGGCGTTGACCGGCCCGCGCTGGCGGCGGAGAATTCGCCGAAAAGGCGAAGAGCGGGAGGCAGTGCTATGGCCGGGCGCACCAGGACGCGATGGCGCGGACGGTACACGGACAAGCGCCTGTTTATGCGGCGGATGACTGGGATCGTTGAGCGCCAGGTCGAAGTTTTCGAGGCCGATCCCGAAGCCTATCGCGATCACATGCCCCGGCGCATCCACATGCACGAGACAGAAATCACCGGCAGCGCCCTGATTTCCACGGCTGCGCTGTACGCCGAATGCCTCATTGCCATCGGGCGCGTCCCCACGCCCGAATATCTCTGGCACCTGATGTCTATCGATCCGGCGGACGCGCCGCCATACTACACCGAGGACGGGATCAAAACCGACTGGCAGGCGCACCTCTCGCCCGGCTTGCTCACCCTGGAAGAATACCGCGCCCGCAACCCCCGTCCCGCACGCCCGATACCGTGTTAGCGGCCGCGCCCAACACCCAAAGGCCGCCGCCGCCAGCGGGGTAACATCGCCGCGATAGCGGCGCCGGGACCTCTGTTGGCTGCTCCGGCCTGACCGTTCCCGTCCAGGCCGGAACCGCCCGAGCCGCCGGTCTCTATGCGATAGGCGCTGCCGGCGCCAGCGCCCCGCCTGGCCCGTCAGGTCCGGCTGGGGTGGTAGAGAGCTTTGGTCGGATTCAGGGCCGGACCTGCTCGACCGCCAGCGATCCCGCCGGGAGCGCCCGCAGTAACTCTTTCTCGTTCCCGGTCTCCTGCAGCCAGGCCGACCAGTCGGCGCGCTCCAGAATGACCATCTGGCGATCGTGGATCGGCGCGACATCGGGGCTCGGGTCGGTCGTCAGCAGCGTGAAGGCAGCGCCCCCCTCGGGCATGGGACGCCAGAGTCCGGCGAAGCAGAACCAGTCCTCGCCGGCCTTGGTGAATCGCCACTTCGTCTTCGGCGATTTCGTGCCGGTGAACTCGTAGAAGAACGACGCCGGCACCAGGCAGCGTCCGGCCGGGAAGCGGCGGCCTTCCGAGCGGAAGTTGATCACCGGCGGGCGCTTCGGTTGCGCCGGTGGAAATCCCCAGCGGAGTTCGGTGAAGTCGTTGGTCCCGTCTTCGCGCCGCCGGATCACCGGAGCCTGGTCGGTCGGCCAGATGTCGTCGCGCGGCTGCAGGTTCGGGATCGCGTCCGGCCATGTGACAGGAATACGGGTCTGGGAGAACGACGCGAGATAGTCGGCGTAATCGACGTAGTTGCCGTAGTCGTTGCACATCGCGCAACGAGGCCCGCTCTACGCGGCGGACCGCTGAAACAGGCTGCCTTGGCCGGGCGCAGGCGCTTTCTCCCGCAGGTCGCGCCCGGTGATCTCGACATTGCCGTCGTCGGCAAGCTGGCGCCGGCGCAGCTTACGCTCGGCGACCATCTCGAACCGGGTGCGCTGCAAATGGAACGCCTCCAGGCACCGCTCCGGCGTCGGGCGCTGGTCGAGCAGGCTCTGGAACACCCGGCGGGCGACCCGCACGGTGCCCTCATACGGGCGCAGCATGACGGAGAACTCGACGCACGCTTGCTCGTCGTTCCAACGGGCATCTTCGGGGAATTCGAAGAACAGCATTCGCGATCCTCGGGGGGCTGAGAGCGCGAACATAATAGGAACAGAAAGCGCGCCGTCAACCCATCAATTTCAAGCCGAGCCTGCGCCGGGTTTCGACCGGATCACGTCGCGCGCCGCTTTGTCCTCGCGCTCGCCCAGATAGACCGGGCCGGCAGGTCGGCACGAGCCGGCATAAGCGAGGCGCTTGCGGAATCGCCCCTACTCCAACGCCAGGATGGATGAACCGCCCGCTAGCATGGTCCGGCCGACGGTTCCGGGCTTCGGATTAGGTCGTTTGGGGCGGGCTTGGGCGATCCGGAAGTTCATCACTTGCCGCCGATAAGTGCTCGCCCGCGGCACGGGACTGGCCTTATGGAGAAGCTTGAAGACGGCTTGAGCAATGCCCTGCGGGTTTTAGCCTCGGGCGGCGCTCCAGCGCCTGGGCGGCATGCTCCGCGATGCTAACGAGGGTCCTCGCTCCGAGCCGCTTAAGATACTGGGCATGCAGGTGCATGTCATCTCGCTCGCCCGGCCGCATCTTGTATGCGTTGTTCCAAATTTCCGAGAGTTCGGCGACGGAAAGACGGCCCGATTCAAGGAGCGTCTCCGTAAGCCCGTTCATGAGCTTGGCCACAGGCCAAACGTTCGGTGGGGCGTTGGAAGACATCGAACGGGGCCGCAGACGCCAGAGTTCTTCGAGCGTCAGTTCTAGCTCCGGATCGACATAGTTGTACGGCAGACTGGGATCGAGGCGTCGACGCTGGTCGCCCGTCGCGTCGATCAGCATGAGAAGGTAGATCACCAACCTGTTTCTCATCCTCCATTGATCGTCTCGTCTCTTATGTTTATCAGGTTCCATGCAATATTTACCTCTTGCTAAAATGTCGTACATGGCAATGTACACTTGGTTTTTCGCGAGAGGTTTACATATCCGCATCCGAAAATTATTCGGACCACGGTCTGCGGCTGATACTCGCATACCGTATACTGACACGGTAAGCTGGGAGCGGAGTGCCGGAGAGATCGTCCTGTGGCTGCAACTTCTGGTTTGAAGGTGCCGGCCGGGATAAGGTCGGAGAGGATCGAATTGACTGCCCGTGCCACCGGCGGGGCAATTCCAGCGTTAATCCTCCATCCTGCGTCCTTGCCGGACGATGAGGCCAACGATTTCATCTACGATGTCGCCCTGGCGAGCCAGGCTCAGTGGCTTCCCGCCTTCGGGAATCTTAGCAAGAAAGAATACGACCGAGAGTGGGAGTGGTACGGGCTCTGGCGAGAAAGGTTCCACCGAAATAAGGGCGAGCCGGTTGGATGCGTGGCGGTGATTTCTTCCGATCTCGTGCAAGGATTAATGATCACGGGTCCATCCAAAGAGACAAATCTGCCGCCGGGCGACGAACGCCTCTTATATGTCGCCCACATGGCGACGGCGCCTTGGAACCGGCAAAACTTTCGGCTGCCGGCGACTGGTCACCCTGCGGCACTTCGCGGTGTGGGAACGGCGTTGATGAGGCAGGCGGTTCTTATGAGCGAAGAATACGGATACGGGGGGAAGATCGGGCTTCACGCGATGGGTTCGTCGTGGCGCTTCTATAGAAAGCTCGGTCTGACAGACCTTGGGAAGCGCGTGAAGGACAAGGAGTTCCCCGCTCATTCTTGGTACGAGTTTTCGAATGACCGCGCCGTCGCCTTTCTGGAGGCGTTCGGTGGGTAGGACTGCACAACGTTTGGATGTCGCGTGAGACGCCGTCGCCAGGTACAGCAAGCAACGATGCGGCCCGCCACCGCGAAGTACCACAGGATCGCCGGAAGCTCGCTCGTCCCCGCGATGCACTTTTCGGCCCCGCAGATGACGGTTTTCTTCTTGCGGTCGGCCCGCTTGGGCGGCGCCGATGTACATGGCTCCGGCCATGGTGTCGAGCCCGAGCTTCCTTAATACCTGTGCGAAGCCATCCACGCCGGCTGCACCATTCGCCATGCCCAGCCCCGCGGCAACGGCCGTCACCCGGATGGGCGGAGACGGCGGAGCCGGCTCCGTCGCGCCAATTGGCGCGATAGGTCGTGACCGAGCGGCGCGAGGGGCCGCCCTATCCTTCTAATAATTTCGATGTATCAGCCTTACCGGCGCCGGGACCTCTGTTGGCCGCCTCCAGCTTGACCGTTCCCGTCCAGGCCGGAGCCGGTCGAGCCGCCGGTCCCACCGCCGGACACGAATGAAGGAAATGGCCCCGGCTCGCGCCGGGGCCCGAGGGATCAGCGGCTCCACAGCACCGCCGGACCGCGCGCCTGGCGGTAGAGGTGGCAAAGCACTGGGGTCGATTGCGCCGGATCGGCGAGCTTCAAGAAGAGATAGGCGCCATTCTTCGCGGTTCGCGACCAGGCCGCGCCAAGCTCGCGCTTGCCGGAGAGGATGCGGTAGTCGGGCTGATTGCCGCTGCGTTCGCGGAGCGGCACGAACTTGACCTTGGCCTTGAGCGTCGCGGTTTCGAGCGTGCCTTCCTCGCCGAAGAGGTCGTCCGGGCTGAAGGAGCCGATGGTCGGCATGTGAGAGTTCCTTTTGCGCTTGAGACCGCCCCATGCGGCCTCGATGGGCGCCCGGAGGCGCCCCGGGCCGGCCCGGTCAACACCCGCAAGGGCTGCGGGAATTTTGCAAAGCGCAGCGATCGCGAGGAATGGGCGCGAGCCCAAGGGAAAATTTCTGTTGAGCGCGGACGGAGCGCAGCGACAAGGGCCGGGGCGCCAGGTTGCGCCAGGAAAGAGAGGCTGCATGGGAGAGGCGGCTTACGCGGAAGGTCCCAGAGCGCCGGAATAAGAGGGGGAGGAGGACGGATGCGCGAAGCGGAACGAACCGCGGCACGACGACAGCCAGAGACAGCGGTCATGGGATCGGTGCCGCCCGATAAACGAAGGTCGGCAATCGTGGCGTGAACGGACCTTATCCTCGCGTCCGGCAATGGCTCAAACGCGCCGAAGAACGAACCCGCTCGCGCGGGAGGGGAGCACGCGTCGCGGTCAGCGGAATTTCGTCGGGGTGATGCGCGATAGCGCATGACGGTCAAGGCATCCGATCCCGAGCATCGAAGGTCCAGCAACCTTCAGCTTGGGAGAGCCCTCAATGATCTCCGATACTCCAGTTCGGCCCATCAGCCCGCTGCGGGCGCGCATGATCGAAGACATGATCGTGCGCGGCTTCAAGGAGGACACGCGCCGCGACTACGTGCGACACGTCCGGGCGTTGGCAGCCTTCCTTGGCCGGTCGCCCGACACGGCGACGGCGGAAGACCTGCGCCGTTTTCAACTGCACCAGACGCAGATCGGCATCCAGCCGCCAAGCATCAACAGCGCGGTCGCAGCACTGCGCTTCTTCTTTACGGTGACGCTCGACCGACCGGACCTGTCGCGCCGGCTCACCATCGTGCGCTATCCGCGCCGGCTCCCAGCGGTGCTGAGCGCCGAGGAAGTGACGCAGCTACTGCAGGCGGCCCCGGGGCCGAAGTATCGAGCGGCGCTCGGCACCGCCTACGGCGCCGGGCTGCGCGCCGCCGAAGTCGTTGCGCTCAAAGTCGGCGATATCGACTCCGAGCGCATGCTGCTGCGGGTCGAACGCGGCAAGGGAGGCAAAGATCGCCACGCCATGCTGTCGCCGCAACTGCTTGAACTGCTGCGCGAGTGGTGGCGGGAGGGCTATCGCCGCGGGCTGCTTTTGCCGCACGGCTGGCTGTTCCCGGGCCGCAACCCGATCGAGCCGCTGTCGACCCGCCAGCTCAACCGCGCGGTCCACGCGGCCGCCGAGGCTGCCGGGATCAACAAGCGGGTGTCGCCGCATACCTTGCGGCACAGCTTCGCCACGCATCTCTTGGAACAGGATACCGACATCCGTGTCATCCAGGTGCTGCTCGGCCACGCCAAGCTCGACACCACCGCGCTGTACACCCGCGTCGCCAACACCACCATCCGCACCGTGACCAGCCCACTCGACCGGCTCGCGCCGCCGACCGAAGGGAGGCCGCCACCGGGGGTATAGCCGGCCGCCGTGCGCCGCCAGGAACTGGAGGTCGCAGACATCTTCCATCGCCATGGTGCCGCTTGGCGCAAAGCCAACGCCGGGCATGTGAGCCTCGGTCAGCTCCAGGTGATGTCGGCCATCGAGAACTGCCGCTCGGCTGTTCTCGGCGGCCATGTCGAACGGTGCGAGGAATGCGGCCACCGCCGGATCGCTTATAACTCGTGTCTTATGGGCAAAGCCGGTAATGGGGAGCTGGCGATAACTTGTCACGGTCCAACGGCAGTCGCCGCCAGCTCGGCTCACCATTAGGAGGCACGCTTCAGCAGCGCGATGAGCTTGTCGGTGGGCT
>Ga0335085_10008316_pt1 | contig 15855 bp, 12 predicted proteins | sample Lox_Sample_45_FD_206712 | JGI IMG/M metagenome (GOLD analysis project Ga0335085, IMG submission 206712) | Soil microbial communities from Loxahatchee National Wildlife Refuge, Florida, United States - Lox_Sample_4.5 | ecosystem: Environmental > Terrestrial > Soil > Wetlands | place: USA...
GTGATTCGAAACGACCAGCACGGGCCCGCGTAGTCCGCGCAGGTGTTCACGGCCTCGAATGCGAGGTGCTGCCAGCAAATACGTGGCCGGCCATGCCAATGTGTAATAAACCGCCAGCCGAAATGCGGTGACCAGCCAGTTCTGTGGCCACCTCGGGTAGATATGCTCAATAATCGAACCGGGCCCACGGCTCACTAGTCTCTCAAGCTGTTCGAGAGTGGCTACGTCCTGAAACTGCGCCTCGTTCAGGTCCACTTGGTAGCGCTCTTCGAGAGCACTCATCAGCTCTACGCGATCAAGCGAACTGAGTTGTAAGTCACTCTCCAGATTCGCATTCTTGCCAACGGGTTGAACGGCGCGGCCCGCAATTTTCCCGATCAGTTGTGCAATCGCGTCGCCGCCGGCAACGCCCTGCGTCGCTCCTACGGTTGTATTCTCCAGCGCCTCGCGAATACGGGGGATGATCGGCTTTTGTGTCGGAGTCCGCGGAAAATCCGGTTCCGGCCATACCAACCAATGGCGAATCTTCTGGTAGTCCGCCAGCGACTCATTGGCCCGCTCGATGGCTTCCGCAGCCTTGGTATCAGTCACATCCATCAGCAGCACGGCGTAAGGTTCGGCGTTCCCGTCCTGTTCCAGGCCGATCACCACGCAGTCGCGCACTCCTTCCTGACTCCTTATCGCTTTTTCCAAATCTTCCGGATAGACGTTCATCCCCGCGGGCGTGACTATCACGTTTTTTCGCCGGCCCTTGAAATACAGATCACCCTTTTCGTCCGTTCCCGCCAGGTCTCCCGTGCGAAACCATCCGTCGTCTTCTGCCACCGCTGCGGTTTGTCCCTTTTGGCGATAACTTCTCGCCACATTTTCGCCACGCACCAGCAGTTCCCCGTTTTCATCCACGCGTACTTCCATGCCCGGAAAAACTTTGCCGATCGAGCCTTTGGTTGCGCGAAACGGGTGGTTCAGGCTGATCATCGAGGTGGTCTCGGTCATCCCGTAACCTTGCACAACCGCGTACCCGAGCCGGTTCCAGAACGTCTCCGGCTGTTCCGGAAGCGCGGCGCCGCCCGAGATGAACGCCCAGAACTTCCAGCCAAGGCGCGCATGAATGCGGCGGAAGCGCCACCAGCGGCGAAGGAAATGTTCGCCCTTCGCCGCGGCATAATCTCTCTGAAATCGCTCCCGCTCACCCCGCCGTTCCATGTAGCGCTCCATTTCGCGCTGCAGTGATTCGATGAAGCGAGGAACTGCCACCAGAACAGAGATGCGCTCGCGACGGATCGTGTCCACCAGTTCTGCGGGCTTCAGCGAATCCGGGAACACGACGGTTCCCACAAGTAGTGGTGGGATAAACACGCCAAGCATCTGCCCGAATACGTGGCTCAGCGGAAGCAGATTCAAGAAGCGAATCGGATGAAAGAGTCTTTCGTACCGAAGATATTTCGCAATTTCACTTTGCAGCGGCTCGACATTCGCTAGAACGTTGCCATGGGAAAGCACCACGCCGCGCGGCTCTGCCGTTGTCCCAGAGGTGAAGATGATCTCCAATGTGTCCTGACGCGAAAGCCGTGGCGAAGAGTAGGGAGAATTGTCGTGGCGGGCTGTTAACTCAACGAGCGACTCCAGCGCGATGGATGGAATACTCGAGGATTCCGCGTGGTCGCGTGACTTAACTATCAGCCGGGCATTCACTTCCTGCGCCACACGGTTTGCAAAGTCAGTGGAAGATCCATCATCGATGGGCACCACCACCACGCCGCAAAGCAAGCAGCCGAAAAATACCATCATCCACTCGGCGGAGTTCTGGCCCCAAAGCAGGACGGCGTCGCCTTTCTTGATTCCGCGCAAATCAAGTTCGCGAGCCACGCGATTCGCGTGCGCCATGATCTGCCCGTACGTCCAGCTTTGCATCCGGTAACCGCGATGCTGCCGCACGGCGATCTCGGTGCTATGGGCCGCGTACAGTTTCGCGAAGGTGAGTAGAGATTCCACCGGCAACTCAATCTCTATTCTGACAGAAGCCCACGGCCCAGTTGAAACTACGCGGCCTACCGGCTGTCCAGGCCCGCCCGGGTGACCCCTTGGCCCTCACGGCCTTAGTCCTCGTTGTGAAATTCCCCGCTGCCGAAGTACAATTATTCCCAGAGCGGGCGTCGTACAATGGCAGTATAGAAGCTTCCCAAGCTTCGGACGTGGGTTCGATTCCCATCGCCCGCTCCAAACCCACACGAACTGAATCAGTCGGCAAGATTCAATTGGTCCCAACTTTTTGTCACTCATCTCAACTTGCTGCAAAGACGAGCTGGTTAGTGTTCTGGGGTGAAGCCTTGCCAGATATATTCCAAGGCGAGGGGTAGGGTTTGGGCCTTTACGGCGCGGTCGCAGTGGCTGGCGTTTTTTGCGAATACAAATTGATAGGAATAACCCTTAGCGGCCAGAGCCTTGGCCATGCGTTCATTGGCGATGACCCAATCGTGAAAGTTGTCGCGGGTGATGAGCAGGTCTTGATCGCCAACATCCATCCAGATACGCAGAGGCTTCTTGGGACTGTCGGGGATAAGAGCTTCGTGAAATTCCCAAGCGCCTCGCGGAGTTTCGGGATTATATGGCCACTGCTGGTAGACGAATGTTCCGGAATAACTCAGAACGCGGTGGTAGAGATCGGTGCGATACCAAGCCATCTCCATGGCGGCCGCTCCGCCCGAACTGCAGCCCATGGTGGCACGCCCGTCAGGATTTTTGGTGAGAGTTACGTTGTACTTCTTTTCGACCAGAGGCAGCACTTCTTTCTCGACGAACTCGGCGTAGACCCCGGACATGGTGTCGTATTCAAGTCCTCGCTCGCTACCTTGAGCGTCGCCACTGCCGTTGCCAATCGAGATGGCGATGATCACCGGGACGCGGCGCGCGGCGATGAGATTGTCCAGCGCAGTGAATAAGGATGGGTCGGGGCCATCGGCGCCGACGATGAAGGGGGCTTCTGTACCGGGAACATATTGCTTGGGAACGTAGACGGCCACTTTTCTGGTGTAGGGAGCAGGATGGCTGTTCACGATGAGCTTGTTCGGGTCGGCAGGGTCGGGTGCGGGGAAGGTGTTGGGTTCTCGCGCGATGCCGGGATAGATTTTGCTGTCCTTGGATTCCATGGTGAATTCGAAGACGTCGCCTTTGGGCACTGCTGCGTTGGGTGTCATTTCCGGCGCGGGATTGTGAGTCGGGCCGATGATGAAGTTGCCGTTTTGGTAAGGAGAGGGAATGGTTCCGTCGAGTAGTTCTTTGGCGGTTACATAGCCGGGCGTGTTGGGATCACGGGTAGGCGGAGCCGGGCGCGCGGCGGGAGCAGGTTGAGTTTGCGCCATGGCTGGAGCAGATGCCGCTGTAAGGCCGGTCAGGAAGCCAAGGGCTAGAAGAAGTCGGGGCATAGGAGGCTCCGTGCGCCCAAGGGTCACGGCGCGGATTGAACTGCGGTGGAGTATAGCTCAGAAATTCCCGACTGGACCGTCGACGGTTCAATGCTCGGGATCCTCGGGATCTTTGAGTAGAGAAATCCGTTTCCATCTCCTCCAAATGATGGCACTGCCAATTCATCATAGTCAGGTCGGTAGCCTTCGCGCGTCTGCGCCAAATTCCAGATAGCGCTCGGCGTTTCGAAAGCAGATGTTCTTGACGAAGCCGCCCAGCAGCGCCTCGTCGTTCGGTAGTTCCCCATTTTCCACATCTTCCCCAACCAGATTACAAAGGACCCGACGAAAGAATTCATGCCGCGGGAACGACATGAAGGACCGGGAATCCGTCAACATCCCGACAAAGTTCGCTAGCAATCCGGTATGCGATAGCGCGTTCAGTTGCCATTCGATTCCTTCTTTTTGGTCCAGGAACCACCAACCGCTGCCAAACTGCACCTTCCCGGCGGTCGGTCCTTGTTGGAAGCTGCCAATCGCCGTGGCGATGGCATAGTTGTCCGCGGGATTCAGGTTGTAAACAATCGTCTTCGGCAAGGAGTGCTCGCGATCCAGATTGTCCAAAAACGAACACAGAGACGCCACCTGCGGCCAATCTCCAATGTTGTCATATCCGGTATCCGGCCCGATTTCCCGCAGCATCCGTGTGTTGCCGTTGCGCCGCGCGCCCAAATGCAGTTGTTTGATCCATCCCTTCTTCGCGTCCAGATGCGCGAAGAACAGTAAGAGGAAAGACGCAAATTGTTCCGTCTCTTCCGTTGTGGCCGGCGTGCCCGAGCGTGCTTTGGCAAACACGCAAGACGCCAGTTCCTCGCTGCACGGCTCCGAAAAGCAATAGTTCAGCCCATGATCGGATAGCCGGCATCCATTTTCATGAAAATAATCGTGCCGGCACCGCAACGCTTCCAGAAACTCGGCGAACGTTGCGATGTTAACGTTGCTGGCGCCTTCTAGCCGCTCTACCCATCCGTTAAATTCGGCAGACAGTTCCACTCGAAACGCTTTATCGGGGCGAAAGGTTGGGTATACCCGGAATCCATTCTCAGACGCGCTAATCGCCTGGTGATACCGAAGGTCATCGCAGGGGTCGTCCACCGTACATAACACCCGTACCTTGAATTTTCTTAAGATCTGCCGCGTCGTCAAATCGCCATGCTGTAAAAGTTCGTTTGCGGAATCCCACACGGCTTTGGCCGAGTTCTTATCGAGCAGTGTTCCCAGATTGAAGTAGCGTTTCAATTCCAGATGGGTCCAATGGTACAGAGGATTACGTAGAGTGGCGGGAACCGTGCCGGCCCAAGCGAGAAACTTTTCGTACGGTGACGCATCGCCGGTACAAAAACGTTCGGCGACTCCGTTCGCCCGCATTGCACGCCACTTGTAGTGATCACCTTCCAGCCAGATTTCGAACAGATTCTTGAACTGGCGATCTTCGGCGATGTCGCGCGGCGACAAGTGCGAATGATAATCGAGAATCGGCTCCGCGGCGGCGTATTGGTGATAAAGATGCCGCGCGGTGGCCGACTTCAATAGGAAATCATCGTGAATGAAATCCATTGGACCTTCCGGCGATTTTCCACACTGCGTAAGAATCCGCAACAACAGCCCTCAGGCCAGAACAACAAGTTCACCTGAACATCGCTGGAATTATCGCATACCGCCAAACGGAACCAGGGTCCCTTGATTCCCGCTCTAACCGACAATAGGCCTGTTGGTATCCTGATGCTGCCGGAGGCTTCCGAAGGTCTTGCCCGCCAACGCGATTGCAAAAAGTGTCGCCCCCGCTACAGTCGAATAGATTGGCCGAAATTGCCGTGGCCATAGCGCAAGCAGCGCCAGACCAATCACCACACCACTTATAACGCCGAGCCCGGGCCGATCTGTAAACAGCTTTCGCGTTGTTTCCCGCCATACGCGGAATTCATTGTTCCAACGCAACGCTATCAGCACCAGCGACAAGACCGCCAGCCCAATCAGGCTCGCCAACGTAACAACCCGGCTACCTGTCATCTCGTGGAGCAAAAACGGAATAAACGGAAGCACGTTCGTCAGCGTGTGGGTTGTCATCACCACGGTCAGGCTCCGTGTGACGTGGAACAAAAGTCCGTACACGATTCCCGGAATCAGCGTCGCCAGAACCTGCGCCACACTCCAATCTGGTTGCGCGTAATAATGTCCAAGACTGAACGGAATCAGACCAATCAGCAAACCCGCCAGTGGTGCGATCTCATACGCCCCGGCTCCTTGGTAGTATCCGCGGAAGCGAATTTCTTCGTGGAACGCCCCCGTAAAGAACCCCAAGGTCGTGGCCAGCGCAATTCCCCCAAAGAAAATCTGCAATGGCGACGTGAGGTGGAATTCGCCGACGATCCCGTGGGCCATGTTCGCCCGATCTGCTAACGCCGCGATATCAAATGGTACAGAGCATACGTTCGAGACTGCGAACCCGCAGACACCCAGCCATACGTCGGTGCCAAAGTTCCGGTAATACCGGAATCCTAAGTCGCGCGCCCCCCACCCGCGCAGGAGTTTGTTGAAGATCCACGCGAGCAGCAATGTCAACACCCCGAAGGCAAACCACATGCTCACTTGCGCCGCCGTGCTGTTCAGCGGCAGTCCAAAGAGTGGTGACGCGAGCGCTTTGACGATGAGCGTAAAGCCTAGAACTTCAGCGAGAAAATACGCGGATTTCTTCACGACCAGACCTCTTGGGGCTAAGTATTTCGAGGGAGCGCTTCGAGGGAACCAATGCCGCCGGCTATGCGGTGCCGGTCACAAACCTGCTCTCGACCCAGTGTACCACCGTTGTATTTTTCGAAGCAGTTCTTAGGAACATGCGCAAAAACTTCGAAACCGTCCTTAATTTTTGCGGCAGAATGAGGGCGTGCAATCTCCACTCTTCCTTCCGTTTCCATTGAGGGCAAATACATGACTCCAGCGCATCGCGACCTCCTCCAGGAACTTCAGAGCTTCGCCGTGGCTGCTCCCACCGCCGCAGATGTCATGGAGCACATCGCCAAGCGCATCCACAAACAAATGACCCGATACAACTGGGTCGGTTTCTATCTTGTCGACCCGGCTGACCCGGGCTATTTGGTTGTCGGGCCGTTCGCTGGCAGCTTTACGCCTAACGCGCGTATTCCACTCAATACCGGCCTCTGTGGCGCTGCGGCCACCACCGGAAAGGTTGTCGTTGTGCAAGATGTGTCCAAGGACCACCGCTATCTCCCCGGTTCGTCGATGGTGAAGTCGGAGATCGTGGTACCGATTTTCGTGAACAAGAAACTTGCCGCTGAACTCGATGTCGAAAGCTATTTTGCCGATACCTTCACCACGTCGGACCAGGAATTTGTCCAAGCCTGCGCGAACCTCCTGGGAGAATATCTCGCGCGAGCAAAATAACAAGCGGCGCGGTCAGGCGAGCTCCTGCACTGTGACCAGCGTCACAAATTCCCCCTCTCCCTATCACTGCCCCTCTGTGACTTCTCCGCTACCCTCCCTTCCAGGCGTACTCCGCGTCTCAATTCTCGCTCCCCAGGTGCGTCCTAGACCGCCCGTTCGGCGCAAAAGGGCCTAATGCCCCGCAGACTCGATTTCAAACTCATTCTCTCGCTCACCGTCCTGATTGTTGCCATCAGTTGCGTCAGTGGCTTTCTAAGCTGGCGTATGCAGAAGAATCAGCTCGTCGAAACCATGGTGCTCGGTGCCGATCAGCTTTCGCGGAGTATTACCAGTGCCACCTGGCACGCGATGCTCGACGACGACCGCAAGGCCGCTTACGAAAGCATGCGCGTGATTGCCGACAAGCACGGCGTGGATCGTATCCGCATGTTCAATCGCGAAGGTCGCCTGGCATTTTCCACCGATGCCCAGGAACAACCGAGTATCGTCGCTACGTCCGCGGACATTTGCGCCAGTTGCCACGGCTCGACTCCCATTCGCACCAAGCCTGCGGTGTATTCCCGAGTCCGCTATGGAATGTCTCCGACCGGGGTCAAAACCCTCAATATCGTCACCCCCATTTACAACGAGCCATCCTGCAGCAACGCTTCCTGCCATGCGCATGAGGCGAGCACACGGGTCCTGGGAATATTGGATGTCGCGCTAAGGCTCGATCCTGTCCAGCAACAAACCCGCGCTATCACTTTACAGACGATCCTCTCTACTCTTGTGGTCGTCCTTATCGGTGCCGGCTTTGTCACCTTGTTCACCCGCCGCTTTGTCGCGGCTCCAATTCGCGAGCTAATCCAGGGTACACGCGCCCTCAGTGCCATGCGACTCGACCACAATATCGAAATTTCCCGACGGAGCCAGGAACTGGATGAACTTGTCGACTCCTTTAACCGCATGCGGGAACGGCTCAAAGTGGCGGTCGACGAACTGAACGAAATGCAGCAAACCTTGGAAAGTAAAGTGGCTGAACGAACCACCCAGTTGGAAGCGGCTCATCGCAAACTGCTCCAGAACGATCGACTCGCCTCTTTGGGCCAGTTGGCCGCCAGCGTTGCGCACGAAATCAATAATCCGGTGTCTGGCGTGCTCAATCTTTCCACGCTCCTCGAACGCCTCATGGCCAGCGGTGAATTTCCCATTGGGCGCGAGGCCGAATTCCGCAAATACCTTGGCCAAATTTCCACCGAAACCGCCCGCGTAGGCCGCATCGTTTCCGACCTCCTCGCGTTTTCGCGCCGCTCCAAGCCACAACGCGTACCTGCCGACTTGAATAAACTGGTTGCCAGTACCTTGGGGTTGGTCGGCCATAAGCTCAAGCTCATTAACGCGGAAACCGTACTAAATTTGCAGGAAGACCTCCCCCTGGTGGAGTGCGACCCTTCCCAAATTCAGCAGGTGATCCTGAATCTCGTGCTCAACGGCGCTCAGGCGATGCAGGCCAAAGGGGGAGGCCAACTGGGCATCCGCACACGGTTGCTTCCCGAAGACAACACGGCAGAACTTTGCGTGCACGACACGGGTGAGGGGATCGCTCCGGAGAATGTCGCCAAAATCTTTGATCCTTTCTTCACCACCAAGGCGGAAGGAAAGGGAGTTGGTCTCGGCCTGGCCGTCCTCTATGGCATCGTGAAGGCCCACGACGGTGAAGTCGAAGTGGCCAGCCGCCGGAATGAGGGAACTTCGTTTACCGTGACTTTGCCGCTTAAGGCGCGGGTCATCGCTCCAGAACAGAAAGAAGTTCAGGTACATGCCGAGTGAATGCGGTTTATCTGCTAGCGATTGGAAGCCTCTCGGTTCAAGTCCTGGACTGGGCCGAAGCCACAATCGCGGAATGGTGCCCCTGGCCGGTGAAACGCGCTCCGTCCCTCGCGTTTCCGCCGGATAGCTATGATCCGAGTCGCGGCCAGTACAAATCGGTGGAGATCATGAAAGCCGTAGCGCGGAATACCCCCGGCGATGCCACGCGGATTGTCGGACTGACCGAAGGTGATCTCGCCATTCCCACGCTCACCTTCGTGTTTGGACAGGCGCAATTGGACGGGCGCGTCGCGGTGGTTTCGCTCTCCCGCCTGCGCCAGGAATTTTATGGTTTGCCGGGCGAAGACCGTATCTTGCGGGACAGGTTGACCAAGGAAGTGTTGCACGAACTGGGGCACACCTTCGGCTTGACACACTGCTCCGAAGCGAAATGTGTGATGAGCCTGGCAACCCACATCGGATTGGTGGACAACAAGGAGCAGCGCTACTGCGAACGCTGCGGTGCGCACTTGGTGCGACGGTTTGCGGCTCCCAATGGAGAGGCGAAATGAAAAAGGGTTGGCCAATTCTTGTAGTAGACGACGAAGAAGTCATGAGCGAATCCATGGCGGCCTGGCTGCGCGAGGACGGTTATCGCGTGGATACCGCTGCCAACGGCCAAGCCGCGCTCGAGCTTGCCAAAAAAACCGACTATGCCATCTCGTTCATCGATCTCAAAATGCCCGGTGGCCTGGACGGCATCGAAACCATGATGGAAATCCGCCGCCTTCGCCCGGACGCTTCCATCATCATCATCACCGCTTATGCCACGGTGGACACCGCGATCCAGGCCATGAAAGAAGGCGCCCAGGAGTACATCGTCAAGCCCTGCCATCCCCAGGAAATTTCGATGCTGGTCTCGCGCATCCTGAAATTGAAAAAGCTGCAAAGCGAAAACGTGATTCTCCGCAAAAAAATCAGCCGCAAGTACAAACACCACGACATCATCACCAAGAATCCCCGCATGGAAGAGATCCTTGCCCTCACCCAGGAAGTTGCCAGCTTGCGCAGCACCGTACTGATTTGTGGAGAAAGTGGCACCGGCAAAGAGTTGGTCGCTCGCGCCATCCACTATTCTGGTGCCCGCGCTGAGAAGCCCTTCGTGAGTGTAAGCTGTGCGGCTTTGACGGAGACCCTTCTTGAAAGTGAGCTCTTCGGCCATGAAAAAGGTTCGTTCACCGGCGCCGAGGGCCAGACGAAAGGGAAGTTCGAATTGGCGGACAGTGGAACCATCTTCCTGGACGAAATCGGAGACATCTCCGCCAAGCTTCAGGCCGATTTGCTCCGTATCCTGCAAGAGCGCCGTTTCTATCGCGTCGGCGGTGCCGACGAGGTCAGCGTCGATGTCCGGGTAATCGCCGCCACCAACAAGAATCTTGCTGCGGAAGTCAAGGAAGGCCGCTTTCGCGACGACCTCTACTACCGCTTGAACGTCATCGAAATTCGCATTCCGCCGCTCCGCGAACGTCGCGAAGACATCCCCCTGCTCGCGGAACACTTTGTACAAACCATAGCCTCCGAGTTAGACAAAGACATTAGTGGAATCTCGGGTGAAGCCCTGAAGGTGCTGATCGATTACCAGTGGCCGGGAAACGTACGAGAATTGGAGAATGTCATCGAGCGCGCGATTGTCACTTCGCATAACGGCACCCTCGTGGATTCCGATTTCTCGTGGCTCACGCAGCGGGGGAAGCCGGGGCAGGATTGGGACGTTCCGGATGTCCCTCTATCGGAACTGGAACGTCGTGCCATCATCGCCGTGCTCGAGCGTAAGCAGGGCAATGTTAAAGAAGCCGCCGCGTCTCTGGGTATCGATCGCTCTACTCTTTATGACAAATTGAAACGCTACGAAATCGCTCACTAGGTTCCGCGCTTTAACTATCGAGAAACGCCGACGCCAGCACTGTATCCCAGTCGGCTTTCGGCTCGGCGTCCATCAACTCCGGCATTAGCGTTCCCCCATCCGCCAGGCAAGGTCCGCAATTTGGCGCAGAAAGCTGCACTTGTAGCCGGTCGACTTCTGTGGCGAGCCACCCCTGCACCTCAGGTCCACGCAGCAGGTGACGGAGATTCGGCTGGCCGTGGGGCAGCACCTTCAAATACCATCCTGCCCCGGGGCCGCCCGTAGAAATGACCGTGCCGCCCAGCGGAGCGCGCACGCGAATTTCGTGCCCGTTCTTGCTCATGCGCCAGGCGATGCCGTCGCTTTCGATTTCCTCACACGGTTGAGGCAGTTCCACCGCGTCTGGCTCTCCGATTAAGTGGTTCGCAAACTCGTCCAGGCCTACAGAAAATGTTCCGTCCCATTCCGGCCGAACCCACGTGTGGCCGCGATGATAGAGCAGCTGGTCGGAGTAAGCCACACCCACATTGCTCCGCGGATTCGCCGCTATCGCCGCAAAGTTCGGGTAGTTTGCGCATTCCCGGCAATCAAAGGCGTTGCCGCAAATCCGGGATTCCACACGTCCGGCGAGTTCGTGGCGGCAACGCCGCTCTTCTTCCGGCAGTTCTGCGAAATTCTCGCGCCAGCACATTTCGTTCGCTCGATGCTCCCGGAAATCCGACGCCGCTCGAAAAATCGCAGAAGCGAAAGTCGCCACAATAATCACTACCGCCGCAAAGAACAGGCTCAGGAAGATGATGTGCGTCGCCGTCCAGCGGAAGCCGTCAACCCAGGGAAACATTTTTGTTCGCTCCTTTCGGTGCTTCAAACAATGGCAAATACCGGTAAGACAGGGAATACACAATCACGCCGTAGGCGATCACGCCACCGAAGGTGGCCACCTCTTGCCAGCTGGGGGTGTATTTCAAAAACTCATCGAAGGCCAGCGTAGGTAGCGCCAGTGTTTGTACTGTCAGAACAAACCGGTTCAGCAGCACTCCTGTACACGCCAGCGTCGCTCCACATAGCAGCCAGCCGCGTTTGCGCGCCGTCGCCGGCAGAATCATCAGAACCGCCGGGAGCAATCCCAATGGCAACATCGCCGCGAACAGAAACGCCGAACTAAAGGGTCGGTACGAGTAGTAGTCCCAAGGACCAAACCCCACTGCCGGCGTCGTGATATTTAGCCAGATGTACGTGTCCACCGCTTTGGCCGCGACATATATCGCCAGCAGCACTCCCGAGATGAACCCCAGCTTGCGAAACACGGTGGCCTGCACCAGTTGACGTCCGGTCACTTTCTCGGCCCCCGCCACCACCAGCATCAGAAAACTCGGCCCCACCGCCACCGCCGAGAGAATGAACAGGAAAAATGTCGATGGCCATATCGCGAAGCCTTGCCGGTAAGCGAATGGCCGTCCGCGCAGCACCCCATACAGTCCACCGAGCGATCCTTGATGGAAGAATGATAGAAACGCGCCGACCCCCGCCAGAACGGGAATCAATTTGTGGAACTGGTGCTCGAAAACCAGGAATGACGGAATCTTGCGCAGTTGCCGGTTCTTAAGCAGCACCGGAATGTATTCCAAAATCAGCACCAACAAATAGCAGGAAATGCAGAACGTCACTTCCGTTAGCATCGAGTGCGTGTTCGGATACCAGAACGTGAACCACGCCCGCAAGGGCTGGCCAACATCCACCATCAGCACCGCCACCGCGCCGCTGTAACAGGTCAGCCCGACGACCACCGCGCTGTTCAGCACGGGCTTCAGATCCTCTTGCTTCAAAATGTATACAAGAAAGCCCGTGAAGAATGCGCCGGCCCCCATGGCGATGATCCCCAAATCCGCAAAAATCCACATGCCGAAGGCGAATCGATTATCCATGTTGGTTTGATTCAGCCCGTAATACAGGCACAATCCCGCGGCGTAAATCCCTAGTCCTAGCAGCAAAACCCAGGGCGTGAGCCACAACAGAAAGCTCGCCGTCGAGCTGCGCTCGGCGCCCCGGGCAATCCATCGCCGGTCTATGAGCATCGTTTCAGCCATGCTGCGCCTCCGAGGAGTGATCTGGATTGCGATCCGCCTGTGCTCGGATCCAAGCTTGCGTCGTTTTGTAGTGTATTTTCGGTTCTGTGCCGATCCGCGCCAGCAGCCGGAACGAATCCGTCGAGCGCGCTGCGATCGAAACAGGATCTTTTTCGTCGGCCAGGTTCCCGAATAGGATGGCGCCCGTCGGGCACGCCTCCACGCACGCCGGAACGTAGTCCTTTAGTTCGATTTCCTTTTTGCCAGCCGCCGCGGCCTTTTCCTGTGCCGCATGCAAACGTGCGTGGCACAAGTTGCATTTTTCCACCACACCGCGCATGCGCACCGAAACACCCGGATTCAGGCTTTTCTCCATACCCGCCGGCCATTGCGGATCCCACCAATTGAAATAACGCGCGTGATACGGACACGCGGTCATGCAATACCGGCAGCCCAGGCAACGCTGCGGAATCTGCATCACGATCCCCGTGGACTTATCAACTTCCACGGCTTGTTGCGGGCACACCATCACGCACGGCGTCTCGTGTTCGCAGTGCATGCACGCGATCGGGATGAACGCCTCCCGCCTCTCTGCGCCCTCTTTGCCGTTGGAAAGCTTTCGCACCAGCATCGGCGTTAGACCGGTCCGGGCCGTCGCCCGCTCGGGCAAGGCTGGAACGTTGTTTTCCGCGGCGCAAGCCACCATGCACGCGCCGCAACCCGTGCAGCGGTCCAAATCAATCACCATTCCATACCGGGCGCTCATGCCTCTCTCCTTGCCGGAGCGTCGCGCAAATTCGATTCTTTATAGAGTTTCTCCGCCAGTGCCGGAAGCACCGGCGCCTCCCACGCCGCCCCCCAATCCGCGGCAGGCAAGACTCGCGTTGCGGCGGGCCATTCTTTCATCGCGCAACGAACACTGTTGGCGTGCCGCGAATCGTCGATCCACACCGCTCCATTACGCAGCCGCTCTTCTAATTTTTTGGCGGACTCGAATTTTGCAACCGCGACAGGTTGCTCCGCATGGATCGTGCCTAGTTTCGCCTGGAACAGTTGCTCGCACCGCGTATGGATGAGTTTTTCTATGTCCGGCAACGTGGAATCGATTTTGCCAAGCAGTTGCGCCGCGCTCTTCGTCTCGGCTGGCTGCGCCAACAAATTCATCGCGATGCCATAGGTTTCTGTCGCGGAAGTGGGCGCTGTGGGCACGTCCGTCAGTTCTTCCAGAAACCCCGGCGCGGGAAGCAGCCAATCGCCCGCATTTCCGCCCCCGTCCCACGCGGCGAATCGAAATACCTCGACGTTGGAGCGCGGCACGAGATCCCAGGGAACACTAGAGTCAATCACCAGCGCGCGATACGAGTTGCTGTTCGCTTCCAGCGCTATGTGCTCCAGAGCCTTTTTGTTCCTAACCACGATCCCGCCTGGCGCTCCCACCGCCCCAAGCAGAACATTCAATGCCGCGATCGCCGGATTCGCCTCCGGTGTGATCACCAGCGCCGGCCGCTTCTCCGCGATGGTATGCGCAAGTTCGCGAATCGCCTGGCCCGTTAGTCCGCTCTGCGCGGCAGCTTCCTCCATACTCATTTGCGGCAGCGGCCCTTTCGCAGCCACCAGCCGTTCTTCACGCAGTACGCGCGCGATACCTGCAGCCAATGCTGCATCGCTTCCCTCACGTATGGCCACCCAACGCCACGCCCGAGCCGCCGTCCGCGACAACGCAGCTTCGATCTGGATCAGTCGCAACTCCGGGTCCGATGCCCCGGCCGCCTTTTCACTCCACATTCGCGTGAAGCGCCCCGGCGTGCCCCAGCCATCCAGTAGCGGCGTCCCAAAGCTGACGACCGTCTGCGCATTTTCCAGATCGTAGCCCAACCTTGATGCCGCCACGCCACTCCAAGCCGCGTAGGGCCCCAGTGCTCTGCTTTCCGAACTCAGTGCCACGCGATAATTCCCACCGTGCTTAGCCGCAAATCCCTCCAGCACCGACGATGCCGCCCTCCCCGGACGCCCGTCCACGATCGCTACCGGTCCCTCGGCGCAAGCCTTTTCCAACGCCCCCTGCGCTTCATCCCAAGACGACGTACGGCCTCGATGCCGCACTTCGTGCAAACGGCGTGGATGCCAATTCAACTGGTGTGCCCCGAAACCAAGCGGACACAACGCGCCCTTTGTAACAGGATTTGTGCCCACACCAGAAACCCCCACGGGCCAGCCCTCGGCCATTCGCACCCGCAGCCCACACCCCGCCGCACACAATGTGCATACGGATTGCTTTGTTTCCACCGGACCCTGCGACGGTTGCGGGATCCACGGCCAGTTCTGCGTCCAAATAGACACGTCGCCTAGCAATTTCCATGGCACCGGAGTGAAAATCAGTCCGGCGGTCACCCCGGCACTGCCAATCAGCAAGTCTCGCCTGGAAACCTTCATACCCGCTCCTTCATTGGTGGCAACCGAGGCAGCCAACCTCGACATGGTGGCGGCGATGGCAGCTTTCGCAGTCCGTCATTTTCATGCCATCGTGCGGAGCGCGCCGCAGACGAGAAATGGAATGGCCCCAAATATCGCGGCTGTAGCCGCTGATGCGATTCTCTTCATAAATTCGCACTTGGTCGGACTCACCGTAGGTTCCGTGACAATCCGTACACGCTAATCCTGCGCCTCGTGTGTGTATTGCGTGAGAGAACCACACGTTTGACGGCTGCCGCGAATACACCAGCCAGGGCGTCGGTTTCGATTGTTTTACGTAGTTGTCTACCAGCAGCGCTTCATTTTCCGAGGTTCCCAGCTTATCGGTGTGACAGCCCGCGCACACTTCCGTGCGTGGGATTCCGCTGTATTGGCCGTCGCTGCCTATCGTGTGACAGCTGTCGCACTGGCTGAGTCCCGATTTTTCTGCGTGCGTTTTGTGGAAGAAATCCAGTGGCTGTTCGCGCTGCAGGTACAGAGCCCGAGGAAAAGCAACCCAACCGACGATCAAGGCAATTACAAGTCCAAACCCAAATACCCCTAATTGGCGATTCACGACTAGTCCTTTGTCACCCAATTCCGATTCGAGAAAAAACGTTGCAAGACGCACACCAGCTGCGTCCGCGACAACAGTTGGCCCACCCCACGGACCGCCCGGCCCCCGTCGCATTTCAACTCCTGCGATTCGTGAATTTCCCGCGCCATGCGCTCCTCTTCTTCCGTCTGCCACGCCGCCGCGGGTGGTCCAGAAATCAATCCT
>Ga0335085_10008317_pt1 | contig 15855 bp, 15 predicted proteins | sample Lox_Sample_45_FD_206712 | JGI IMG/M metagenome (GOLD analysis project Ga0335085, IMG submission 206712) | Soil microbial communities from Loxahatchee National Wildlife Refuge, Florida, United States - Lox_Sample_4.5 | ecosystem: Environmental > Terrestrial > Soil > Wetlands | place: USA...
CTCGAAGGGGTAAAGAGTTTCTTCTCACGAGGCGAATCGCCATGAGCGCCACATTGCGCGTGCTGCTGATCGGAGCCACCGGGCGCATGGGCCAGGTGCTGGTGCGCATGGCCAAGGAGCGCCCCAGTGTGCGCATCACCGGCGCGGTGACCCACGGCGGCAGCGTGCACCTGGGGCGCGACGTGGGGGAACTGGCGGGCGTGGGGCGCATGGGCGTCACGGTCACGGCCGATGTCGCGGCGGCGCTATCCGAGTGCGACTGCGCCATCGATTTCTCCCAGTCCCCGGCGACCGCCTCGAACCTCGCCGCCTGCGTGGCGGCGGGCAAGCCGCTGCTGATCGGCACCACCGGACTGCCGGCGGAACTGAAGCCGGAGATCGAGCGCGCGGCACGCCACATCGCCTTGCTGATCGCCGCCAACACCAGTTTGGGCGTGACGCTGCTGTTGGAACTGGTGCGCCAGGCGGCACAGACGCTGCCGCTGAGCTTCGATGTGGAGATACTCGAAGCGCACCACCGGCTGAAGAAGGACGCGCCCTCGGGCACGGCGCTGGCGCTGGGTCATGCGGTGGCGCAGGCGCGCGGTCAGGAGTTCAACGCGGTGCTGGCACAGGAGCGTTCCGGGCCGCGGCGCGAGGGGGATATCGGCTTTGCCGTGATGCGCGCCGGGGACATCGTCGGCGACCACACCGTGGTCTTCGCCGCAACAGGAGAGCAGGTGATTTTGTCGCACCGCGCTACGGACAGGAACGTGTTCGCCCGCGGCGCGCTGGAGGCCGCCACGTGGCTGGCCGGCCGGCCCCCGGGACATTATTTCATGCGGGATATTATTCTTTAGGAACAGTATGTTACGAGACGAACGTGGGCCGGTCGCGGAACTTTATACAGTGCCCGCGAGGGTCCGGACTGGACACAAAAAAGTCATTGAATCGCATGGACACACCGGGTGCCGGCCCGTAAGATTTACTTCTAATCCGCAAGGGTTAGTCCATGCAAGGCGGGAGGATGTTCCAACAAGAACTCCTCCCGCTTTGTTTATCTGCAGCACGCGCGCGATCGCACCATGACACATCTTCCTGCGGTGCTGGCGCTGGCGGACGGTTCGATCTTCCGCGGCCAGTCCATCGGAGCACCAAGCAACACCACTGGCGAAGTCGTTTTCAATACTGCATTGACCGGTTATCAGGAGATCCTCACCGATCCCTCCTACGCGCGCCAGATCGTCACCCTGACCTATCCACACATCGGCAACACCGGCACCAACGCCGAGGATCTGGAGTCCGGGCAGATCTATGCCGCCGGTCTGGTCATCCGCGATCTGCCGCTGCGCGCCAGCAGCTGGCGCGCGGTGGAGACCTTGGGCGAATTCCTGACCCGCGGCCGCATCGTCGCCATCGCCGGCATCGACACGCGACGCCTGACGCGCCATCTGCGCGAACACGGCGCGCAGGCCGGCTGCATCGTCACCGGCGAGAAGGTCGACGAGCAGGCCGCCATCAAGCTCGCCGGCAAGTTTCCGGGCCTGAAGGGCATGGACCTGGCGAAGGTGGTCTCCACCAAGCGCCCGTTCCAGTGGAATGAGGGCAATACCTGGCAGGACACGGGGCGGCAGAACATCCGCGCCCACCAGCGTCTGCACGTGGTGGCCTATGACTTTGGCATCAAGCGCAACATCCTGCGCATGCTGTCCGACTCCGGCTGCCGCATGACGGTGGTGCCGGCGCAGACCAGCGCGCGCGAGGTGCTGCAGCTGGCGCCCGATGGCGTGTTCCTCTCCAACGGCCCCGGGGATCCGGAGCCATGTGATTACGCGATCGCCGCGACGCGCGAGCTGCTTGAGGCGGAGATTCCGCTCTTCGGCATCTGCCTCGGACATCAGATCATGGGACTGGCCGCCGGCGCCTCCACCATCAAGATGAAGTTCGGCCACCACGGCGCGAATCATCCGGTGCAGGATCTGGAGAGCGGCCGGGTGATGATCACCAGCCAGAATCACGGCTTCGCGGTCGATGAGGCGACACTGCCGGCCAACGTGAAGGCCACGCACCGCTCGCTGTTCGACGGCTCGCTGCAGGGCCTCGCCTACAAGGACCGGCCGGCGTTCAGCTTCCAGGGCCACCCGGAAGCCAGTCCCGGACCGCATGACGTGAAGCCGCTGTTCGAGCGCTTCAACCAGATCATGCTCAGGCGCTTGCAGAACCAGCTGCGTCAGGCGCAGCGCTAACGCATCAGGAGCGAATTGGATTGCCTAAGCGGACCGACATCAAGAGTGTCCTGATCATCGGCGCCGGCCCCATTGTCATCGGCCAGGCGTGCGAGTTCGACTATTCCGGCGCCCAGGCCTGCAAGGCGCTGCGCGAGGAGGGCTACCGGGTGATCCTGGTGAACTCCAACCCCGCCACCATCATGACCGACCCGGAGATGGCCGATGCCATCTACATCGAGCCGGTGAACTGGCGCACCGTGGCGCGCATCATCGAGAAGGAGCGGCCGGATGCACTGCTGCCCACCATGGGCGGGCAGACCGCGCTCAACACCGCTTTGGATCTGGTGCGCGAGGGGGTGCTCGAGCGCTACAACGTCGAGCTCATCGCCGCCTCGCGCTCGGCCATCGACATGGCCGAGGACCGCGAGCTGTTCCGCGATGCCATGCGCGAGATCGGCCTGGAGACCCCCAGATCCCTCATCGCGCATGACTTCGAGGAGGCCAACGGCGCCATCGGGGAGATCGGCTATCCGGTCGTGATCCGCCCCTCCTTCACCATGGGCGGCAGCGGCGGGGGCATCGCCTACAACCGCGAGGAGTTCGAGACCATCGTGGCGCGCGGCCTGGATGCCTCGCCCACCAGCGAAGTGCTGCTCGAGGAGGCGGTGATCGGCTGGAAGGAATACGAGATGGAGGTGGTGCGCGACCGCAAGGACAACTGCATCATCATCTGCTCCATCGAGAACCTGGATCCGATGGGGGTGCACACCGGGGATTCGATCACGGTGGCCCCGGCGCAGACCCTGACCGACAAGGAATACCAGCGCATGCGCGATGCCTCGATCGCGGTGCTGCGCAAGATCGGGGTGGACACCGGGGGCTCGAACGTGCAGTTTGCGGTGAATCCGCAGGACGGGCGGCTGCTGGTGATCGAGATGAACCCGCGCGTGTCGCGCTCCTCGGCGCTGGCCTCCAAGGCCACTGGCTTTCCGATCGCCAAGATTGCCGCGAAGCTGGCCGTCGGCTACACCCTGGATGAGCTGCGCAACGACATCACCGGCGGGGCGACGCCGGCCTCATTCGAGCCCTCGATCGACTACGTCGTCACCAAGATTCCGCGCTTCACCTTCGAGAAGTTCCCGGCCGCCAATGACCGGTTGACCACGCAGATGAAATCGGTGGGCGAAGTCATGGCCATCGGCCGCACCTTCCAGGAATCGCTGCAGAAGGCGCTGCGCGGGCTGGAGACCGGGCTTGATGGCCTGGGCGAGCAGATCGCGCTGCCGCTGAACGAGGAGAGCGCCTCGAAGCTCGAATACGAACTGCGCGTGCCGGGTGCCAACCGCCTGCTCTACACCGCGGATGCGTTTCGCGCCGGCTGGCCGTTCGAGAAGATCCAGCAGCTGACGCACATCGACCCGTGGTTCCTGGCGCAGCTTGAGGATCTGGTGCAGGAGGAGCAGCAGATCAGCACCCGTGGCATGAGCGGCCTCAATGCCGAGCGGCTCTGGGTGCTCAAGCGCAAGGGCTTCTCCGACGCGCGCCTCGCGCGCCTGGTCGGGGTGGTGGAAAAGGCGGTGCGTCAGCGGCGCCATGAACTGGGGGTGCGCCCGGTGTACAAGCGCGTGGACACCTGCGCAGCGGAGTTCGCCACCTCCACCGCCTACCTGTACTCCACCTACGAGGAGGAGTGCGAGGCCGCACCGGATGGCAGGCGCAAGATCATGATCCTGGGCGGCGGCCCCAACCGTATCGGCCAGGGCATCGAGTTCGACTACTGCTGCGTGCACGCGGCGCTGGCGCTGCGTGAGGACGGCTTCGAGACCATCATGGTCAACTGCAATCCGGAAACCGTCTCCACCGACTACGACACCTCCGACCGGCTGTACTTCGAGCCGCTGACGCTCGAGGACGTGATGGAGATCATGGCCAAGGAGAGGCCCGAAGGGGTCATCGTGCAGTTCGGCGGCCAGACGCCCCTGAAGCTGTCGCGGGCGCTGGAGGAGGCGGGGGCCCCGATCATCGGCACCAGCCCGGATTCAATCGATGTGGCCGAGGATCGCGAGCGCTTCCAGCTGCTGGTGAAGAACCTGGGACTGAAGCAGCCGGCCAATGCCACCGCGCGCAACGAGGAGCAGGCGGTGCGCCTGGCACGCGAGGTGGGTTTTCCGCTGGTGGTGCGCCCCTCCTACGTGCTGGGCGGGCGGGCCATGGAAGTGGTGTTCACCGAGGATGACCTGCGCGCCTACATGACCGATGCGGTGCGCGTCTCCAACGACAGTCCCGTGCTTCTGGACCGCTTCCTGGACGTGGCCATCGAGGTCGACGTGGATGCGGTGTGCGACGGGGAGCGGGTGCTGATCGGTGGCATCATGGAGCACGTCGAGCAGGCCGGGGTGCACTCGGGGGATTCGGGCAGTTCCCTGCCGCCCTACAGTTTGAGTGCCGCCATCCAGGATGAGATCCGCGACCAGACCCGCAAGCTTGCGCGCGCGCTGAATGTGGTGGGCCTGATGAACATCCAGTTCGCGGTGCAGAACGGGGTGGTGTATGTGCTGGAGGTCAATCCGCGCGCCTCGCGCACCGTGCCGTTCGTGTCCAAGACTATCGGCCTGCCGCTGGCAAAGATTGCCGCGCGCACCATGATCGGCCGCACGCTCGAGGAGCTGGATGCCACCGAGGAGCGCGTACCGCCGTATTTCTCGGTCAAGGAGGCGGTGTTCCCGTTTGCCAAGTTCCCCGAGGCCGATCCCATCCTGGGTCCGGAGATGAAATCCACCGGCGAGGTCATGGGCACGGGCCGCACCTTCGGTGAGGCCTACGCCAAGGCGCAGTCCGCCTCCGGTGTCACCCTGCCGCGCAACGGCGTGTGCCTGATCAGCGTGCGCGAGCGCGACAAGCAAGGCGCCGTGGCCCTGGCGCGCCGCCTGATCACCCACGGCTTCAGCATCGTCGCCACCAGCGGCACCGCCAAGGTGCTCGAGGACTCGGGCATCAGCTGCCGCCGCGCCAACAAGGTCCGCGAGGGCCGCCCGCACATCGTGGACATGATCAAGAACGATGAGATCGACCTCATCGTCAACACCACCGAGGGCAAGCAGGCCATCCGCGAGTCCAACTCCATCCGCCGTGAGGCGGTGCACAGGCGCGTCACGTACTACACGACCCTGGCGGCGGCGCTGGCCACCTGCGAGGCGCTCGAACACATCGATGAAGTCGAGGTCAACCGCCTCGCCGATCTGCATCAGGAGACCCTGGGCGCATGAAACGCACTCCCATGACACTGCGCGGCGCCGAAGCCTTGCGCAGCGAGCTCAAGCGGCTCAAATCCGAGGATCGTCCGAATGTGATCAAGGCCATTGCCGAGGCCCGCGCCCACGGGGACCTGTCGGAGAACGCCGAGTATCACGCGGCGCGCGAACAGCAGGGATTCATCGAGGGACGCATCGCCGAGGTTGAAGCCAAGCTCTCCACCGCCGAAATCATCGATCCGAGCACGCTGCCGCGCGACGGCCGGGTGGTGTTCGGCGCGGTGGTGGACCTGGAGGACCAGGACAGCGGCGCGCGCCTGAGCTATCAGATCGTGGGCGAGGATGAGGCGGATCTGAAGGCCGGGCGGATCTCGGTGACCTCACCGATCGCGCGGGCGCTGGTGGCCAAGAGCGAAGGCGACATCGTGGACGTGGCCGCCCCGGGCGGCACGCGCTCCTATGAGATTGTCGCCGTGAAGCTGTGAGAGGGCCTAGGCCGGATCGGGGATGACCAGGCCTGGCTTGGCGGCGTTGCGCCGGTACAGCACCGCGACATGGCCGATGCGATGCACCAGGGTACTGCCGGTGCGGCGGGCAAGGTCCGCGAACAGCGCATCGCGGGCGTCGCGGTCCGGGCCCCGGGCGCGCACCTTGATCAGCTCGTGATCCTGCAGCGCGCGGGCGGTCTCCTTGGCCACGGCCTCGGTGAGGCCGGCTCCGCCGATCTGGATCAGCGGCTTGAGCGGGTGGGCGCGGCCGCGCAGGAAGCGGCGCTGATTTTCGGCAAGTTCCATGAGGCGATTGTAACCAAGGGTGCATCGTGACGCGGCGTTCCAAAAGCAGCGGCCGCTGGCTGCAGGAGCACTTTGCCGATCCCTTCGTGAAGAAGGCCAAGGCGCAGGGCTTCCGTTCCCGGGCCATCTACAAGCTCGAGGAACTCGACCGCCGCGAGCGCCTGCTGCGCCCGGGGCTGGTGTGCCTGGATCTGGGGGCGGCTCCCGGGGCCTGGAGCCAGTACGCCAGCCGCCAGGTGGGGCGCACGGGGCGGGTGGTGGCCACCGACATCCTGCCCATGGACCCCATTGTCGGGGTGGAATTCATCCAGGGGGACTTCCGCGAGCCCTCTGTTGCGGCCGCGCTACAGGCTGTGCTGCCGCCGCGCGGGGTCGACCTGCTGCTCTCGGACATGGCCCCGAACCTCAGTGGGATCGACGCCGTCGACCAGCCCCGTTCCATGTACCTGGCGGAGCTGGCGCTGGAGATGGCCGGCAGTGTCTTGAAACCCGGGGGCCATGCCCTGATCAAGGTGTTTCAGGGTTCCGGATTCAACGAATTGCTGGCCGCCGCGCGGCAACGATTTGCAAAGGTACGGATGCTCAAGCCCGAGGCCTCACGGGCGCGCAGTCCTGAGCTGTACTTGCTGGCGAAGGACTTCACGATAGTGTAGGTTGGATCGATGGGCCAAATCAGCGTTTTTGCGAGGATGAATTCTTGAACGATCTGACGAAAAACATCCTGCTGTGGGTGATCATCGTCGTCATCCTGCTGGCCGTTTTCAGTCGCTATCTGCCCCAGACCAATCAGCCGACTGAGCTGAGCTATTCGGCGTTCTACGATGACGTGAAGGCCAACAAGGTCGAGTCGGTGGTGCTGCAGGGCGATCAGATCCTGGGCACGCTCAAGGACAAGACCCAATTCAAGACCTTCAACCCCGAGACCGACTACACCGCCCTGATCGGTGAGTTGCTCAAGAACAACGTGGCGCTGGATGGCAAGCCGCCGCATCAGCCGAGCATCTGGACGCAACTGCTGCTGCAGCTGGCGCCGGCGATGCTGCTGCTGTTCGTGTTCCTGTACATGCTGCGGCAGATGCAGGGGGCCTCCGGCGGCCGCGGCGCCATGTCCTTCGGCAAGAGCCGCGCCCGGCTGCTGGGCGAGGACCAGGTCAATGTCACCTTCGCCGACGTGGCCGGGGTGGATGAGGCCAAGCAGGAAGTGGCCGAGATCGTCGATTTCCTGAAGGACCCGGGCAAGTTCCAGAAGCTTGGCGGCAAGATCCCCAAGGGCGTGCTCATGGTCGGCTCGCCCGGCACCGGCAAGACGCTGCTGGCGCGCGCCATCGCCGGTGAGGCCAAGGTGCCCTTCTTCACCATCTCGGGCTCGGACTTCGTGGAGATGTTCGTGGGCGTGGGCGCCTCGCGCGTGCGCGACATGTTCGAGCAGGCCAAGAAGCACGCGCCGTGCATCATCTTCATCGACGAAATCGACGCCGTCGGCCGCCACCGCGGTGCAGGCCTGGGCGGCGGACACGATGAGCGCGAACAGACCCTGAACCAGCTGCTGGTGGAAATGGACGGCTTCGAGGGCAACGAGGGCATCATCGTCATCGCCGCCACCAACCGTCCGGACGTGCTCGATCCGGCGCTGCTGCGTCCCGGCCGCTTCGATCGCCAGGTGGTCGTGCCGCTGCCCGACGTGCGCGGCCGCGAGCAGATCCTGCGCGTGCACATGCGGCGCGTGCCGCTGGCCGAGGACGTGAAGCCGCAGCTCATTGCGCGCGGCACCCCGGGCTTCTCCGGCGCGGACCTGGCCAATCTGGTCAATGAGGCGGCGCTGTTCGCGGCGCGCGCCAACAAGCGCATGGTCGGCATGGAAGAGTTCGAGCGCGCCAAGGACAAGATCATGATGGGCGCGGAGCGGCGCTCCATGGTCATGACCGAGGACGAGAAGAAGATGACGGCCTATCACGAGGCCGGTCACGCCATCGTCGGCATGACGGTGCCCGAGCACGACCCGGTCTACAAGGTCACCATCATTCCGCGCGGCCGCGCGCTCGGTGTCACGCAGTTCCTGCCCGAGCAGGACCGCTACAGCCTCTCGCGCCGGCGCATCCAAAGCTCCATCGCCACGCTGTTCGGCGGCCGCATCGCCGAGGAGCTGATCTTCGGACAGGACGCGGTCACCACCGGTGCCTCCAACGACATCGAGCGTGCCACCGACCTGGCGCGCAACATGGTCACCAAGTGGGGTCTGTCGGACAAACTCGGGCCACTCACCTACACCGAGGAAACCGGCGAGGTGTTCCTCGGGCGCAGCGTCACGCAGCACAAGCAGGTCTCGGATGGCACCGCACACGCCATCGATGAGGAGATCCGCAACGTCATCGAGACCAACTACCAGTGGGCCAAGCAGATCCTGGTCACCAATCTGGACAAGCTGCATTCGATGGCCGAGGCGCTCATCAAGTACGAGACCATCGATGACGGGCAGCTCAAGGACATCATGGACGGCAAGCCGCCGCAGCCGCCTGCCGGCTGGGATGATTCGTTGCCGACCAACAAGCCCTCAGCGCCGAAGCCTGCCGGTCAGCCCGGTCCGATCGGTTCGCCCGCCGGCCAGCACTAGACTCGCCCTTCAAATCCGTTCCCCAAGATGCAGCTGCGCTGTGGTTCAACGCTGCTCGATCTGACCGTGCCGAAGGTCATGGGGGTGCTCAATGTCACCCCCGACTCCTTCTCCGACGGCGGCCGCTACGTCGATCACGCCCGTGCCCTGGAGCATGCCGAGGCCATGATCGACGCCGGCGCCGCCCTCATCGATGTGGGCGGGGAATCAACCCGACCCGGCGCCGCACCGGTGAGCGTGGAGCAGGAGCTGCGGCGGGTCATCCCGATCATCGAGCAGCTGGCACGCACCGGCCGCACCGTGGTGTCGGTGGACACCAGCGCTCCCCAGGTCATCCGCGCCGCCTGCGCCGCCGGCGCCAGCCTCATCAACGATGTGCGCGCACTGCAGCGTCCGGGCGCGCTCGAGGCGGTCGCCGCCAGCGAGTGCGGCATATGTCTCATGCACATGCGCGGTGAGCCGCGCACGATGCAGCAGCAGCCCGAGTACGCCGACGTGGTGGCTGAAGTGAAGGCCTTCCTCGCTGAGCGGGTGGCCGCCTGCGAGGCCGCCGGCATCGCCCGCGAGCGGCTGCTGCTGGATCCGGGGTTCGGCTTTGGCAAGACAGTGGCGCACAATCTGGCACTGGTGCGGGGTCTGCCGCAGCTGCTGGAACTGGGACTGCCGGTAATGATGGGCATGTCGCGCAAGTCGAGCGTCGCGGTCATCACCGGCCGGCCGGAATCACGGCTGGCGGGAAGTCTCGCCCTGGCCGCCGCGGCGGTGCTTGCCGGAGCGCATATCATCCGGGCGCACGATGTGGCAGAGACTCTCGACGCTGTGAAAGTGGCACACGCGCTGCACGCAGGAGTGTAGATCTTGGCACGCAAGTATTTCGGAACCGATGGCGTACGGGGGCTGGTGGGGCAGCATCCCATGACGGTGGACTTCGCCTTGAATCTGGCGAGCGCCGCGGCACGGGTGCTGGCGCCGCAGGGCGGCAAGGTGCTCATCGGCAAGGACACGCGCCTGTCCGGCTACATGTTTGAATCGGCGATGGAGGCCGGGTTCGTGGCCACCGGGGTCGATGTGCTGCTGATCGGTCCTCTGCCCACCCCCGGCATCGCCTACATGACGCGCAAGTTCGACTGCCGCTGCGGTGTGGTGATCAGCGCTTCGCACAATGCCTTCGACGACAACGGCATCAAGTTCTTCGACGCCGACGGCGGCAAGCTCTCCGATGAACTCGAGGAGCAGATCGAGATCGAACTGACGCGCGGCCCGGTGACCTGCGAGTCCGCCCGGCTCGGCCGCGCCACGCGCGTGGACAAGTCGCGGGTGGCCTACCAGGAGTTCTGCGCCGCCACCATGCCCCAGGGCACCGATCTGAAGGGCATGAAGATCGTGATCGACTGTGCCAATGGCGCGGCCTACAAGGTCGGACCGCGCGTGCTCACCGATCTGGGCGCGGAAATCGTTCCGGTGGGCTGCTCGCCCAACGGCCGCAACATCAATGATGGCTGCGGCGCCATGGCGCCGCAGCTGCTGCAGCTGACCGTGCCGGGCGTGCGCGCCGATGTCGGCATTGCCCTGGATGGGGATGGTGACCGGCTGGTGATGGTGGATCACCTGGGCCGCGTCGTCGATGGCGACCAGCTCCTGTACATCATGGCCCGGGCGCGCCAGCGCGAGGGCACGCTGGCCGGTCCCGTGGTCGGCACCGTCATGAGCAACTTCGGCCTCGAGCAGGCCCTGAAGTCCCAGGGCATCGAGTTCCAGCGCGCGGCCGTCGGGGACCGCTATGTCCTGGGCCTGCTGCGCGAGACCGGCGGGGTGCTGGGTGGGGAGACCTCCGGGCACATCCTGTGCCTCGATCAGACCACCACCGGGGATGCCCTGATCAGTGCCCTGCAGGTGCTGTCCATCATGCGCCGCACCGGCCAGACCCTGGCGGAGCTCGCCGCCGGCATGCAGCGCTTTCCCCAGGTGCTGCTCAACGTGCGCGTCGCCCAGCGCTTCGATCCCTCCACCGTGCCGGCCATTCAAAGCAGCGTGCGCAGCATCGAATCGCGCCTGGCAGGCGAGGGCCGCGTGGTGCTGCGGCCCTCCGGGACCGAACCGGTGATCCGGGTGATGGTGGAGGGCCGCGATGAGCGCGCCACGCGCGCCTATGCGGATGAGCTGGCGGCGGTGGTGCGCGCCGCCGTGGCCTGATCCCCTCAAATAGCCAAGCTTAAGGTCACGGCGATTGCAACCGGCCGGGCGCGTGGCTATGATCGCGCGCCCTTTTTTGGGGCGCCGCGCCGCACACCCGACGGAGGTGGAACATGCGACAGCCCATGGTCGCAGGCAACTGGAAGATGCATGGCTCGCGCGCCGAGAACGAGCAGCGCGTCGCCCGCTTCGCCGAGCGCTTTGCGACCACCCCGGTGGCCTGCCTCGTGTGTCCGCCGTTTGTGTACCTGTCGCAGGTGGAGCGGCTGCTGCGCGCGGCCGAGCTGCCCGTGGCGCTGGGCGCCCAGGATGTCAGCGCCCATCCCCAGGGCGCCTTCACCGGAGAGGTGTCGGCGTCCATGCTGCGGGATGTGGGATGCCGGTACGTGATCGTCGGCCACTCCGAGCGGCGCGCGGCCGAGGGCGAGAATGATGAGCTGGTGGCGCGCAAGTTTGAGGCGGCACGCACCTGCCTGGTGCCCATCCTGTGCGTGGGCGAACTGCTGCCCGAGCGCCAGGACGGGCGCGCCTTCAGCGTCGTGGCACGCCAGCTCGATGCGGTGCTGGAGCGCTGCGGCGTGGCGGCGTTTGCCGATGCCGTGATCGCCTATGAGCCGCGCTGGGCCATCGGTACCGGGCTCACCGCGACCCCGGAGCAGGCGCAGGAAGTGCACGCCTTCATCCGCGGGCACTTGGCCCGGCGGGATGCTAAAATCGCCGACGAGGTTCGTATCCTCTACGGCGGCAGCGTCAACGCTGGCAATGCGGCGCAGCTGTTCGCGATGCCCGATGTGGACGGTGGTCTCATCGGGGGCGCCTCGCTAAAGGCAGACGAGTTTTTGGCCATCCTGGCGGCGGCCGGCCGCTGACGGGGCGATGGCGGCATTGGGCCGCCTGTGGAGCAGGTTCATGATGTTGCATTTTGTTCTGTCCGCGGTGCAGTTCGTCAGCTGCGCCTGCATCATCGCACTGGTACTGATCCAGCGCGGCAAAGGTGCGGATGCGGGCGCCGGCTTTGGCGCGGGCGCATCCGGCACCGTGTTCGGTGCGCGTGGTGCCGGTACGGCGCTGTCACGGGCGACCGCGGTGCTGGTGGCGGTGTTCATGTTGAACAGCCTGGCGCTGGGCTACATGAGCACCAAGAAGGTCGCGGCGCCGAAGACGATTCTGGACACCGCAGCGGAGACGGCTCCGGCACCGGCGAGCGCTCCCGACACGCTCAGCCTGCCGGCCGCCGCGGCGACTTCGGGTGCGGCGACTCCCGCGCCCGCCAGTGCGCCGAAATAGCTTTCGATCGATCGATGCCGACGTGGTGGAATTGGTAGACACACTAGCTTGAGGGGCTAGCGCGTAACAGCGTGCGAGTTCGAGTCTCGCCGTCGGCACCAAATCCTCGGTCATGGCTGGTACAATCGTTGCAGCATCGGGCTGTGCAGTTTCTAAATAATGCTGGGCAATTACCTTCCGGTCCTGATCTTCCTGATCATCGCCTCGGCCCTCGCCATCATCATGCTGGGCCTGGGCGCGCTTCTGGGCCGGCTGTCGAGCCGCTCGCGCGGCGACAAGGAGAAGCTCTCCCCCTACGAGTGCGGCTTCGAGGCCTATGAGGATGCGCGCATGCGCTTTGACGTGCGCTACTACCTGGTGGCCATCCTCTTCATCGTTTTCGATCTGGAAATCGCGTTCCTGTTCCCCTGGGCGGTGGCGCTGGGGAAGATCGGCCTGTTCGGGCTGCTGGCGATGGGGATCTTCCTGGCGATCCTGGTCGTCGGCTTCATCTATGAGTGGAAGAAAGGAGCGCTGGAGTGGGACTAGACGCGGAGGAGGGCCCGGAGGGCTTCGCCGAGCGGGGCTTTCTCACCACGCAGGTCGACAGCCTGGTCAACTGGGCGCGCACCGGGTCGCTGTGGCCCATGACCTTTGGCCTGGCCTGCTGCGCCGTCGAGATGATGCACGCGGGCGCCTCGCGCTATGACACCGACCGCTTTGGCATCGTGTTCCGTCCCAGCCCGCGGCAGTCGGACGTGATGATCGTCGCCGGCACGCTGGTGAACAAGATGGCCGCGCCGCTGCGCAAGGTCTATGACCAGATGCCCGAGCCGCGCTGGGTGATTTCCATGGGCTCGTGCGCCAATGGCGGCGGCTACTACCACTATTCCTATGCGGTGGTGCGCGGCTGCGATCGCATCGTGCCGGTGGACGTGTACGTGCCGGGCTGCCCGCCCACGGCCGAGGCGCTGATCTACGGCATCATCCAGCTGCAGAAGAAAATCCAGCGCACCAGCAGCATCTTTCCCAATGCGCGCGTCGCTGGCTAGCTTGCGGAGAACTGAGAATTGAGTGAGCACATCGAGGCTCTCGCGCGCCACGTGGACGCGCAGCTGCAGGGGCGCGCGACGCGCGTCCCGGCCTTGGCCGGCGAGCTCACCATCGAGGTCGCCGCCGCGCAGCTGCTGGAGGCGGCCCGCATCCTGCGCGATGCCCCGGAACTGCGCTTCGAGTGCCTGATCGATGTGACGGTGGTCGACTACTCGCAGTTTCGCCTGGAGACCTGGCAGACCCACTCGGCTACCGAGACCGGCTTCAGCCGTGCGCGCATCGCCCCGGCGCCCGCCGAGGAGCACGCACCGCCGCCGCGGCCGGCCGCCGGTGCGCGCTTCGCGGTGGTCTACCACCTGCTCTCGGTCAGCAACAATCAGCGCATCCGCGTGCGCGTCAAGTGCGAGGATGCCGAGGACCCGGTGGTGGATTCGGTGGTGGAGGTGTGGGCCTCCGCCAACTGGTTCGAACGCGAGGCCTTCGACCTGTTCGGCGTGCTGTTCCGCAATCATCCCGACCTGCGCCGCATCCTCACCGACTACGGCTTCGTCGGGCATCCGTTCCGCAAGGATTTCCCGCTCATCGGCAACGTCGAAGTGCGTTACGACGAGCAGCTAAAGCGCGTGGTCTACCAGCCGGTGAGCATCGAGCCGCGGGTGCTGGTGCCGCGCGTGATCCGTGAGGACAACCGCTACAACCCGGCGCTCAAGGATGCACCGCCCTCATGAGCGAGATCCGCAACTACACCATGAACTTCGGGCCGCAGCATCCGGCCGCGCACGGCGTGCTGCGCCTGGTGCTGGAGATGGACGGCGAGGTGATCCAGAAGGCCGATCCGCACATCGGGCTGTTGCACCGTGCCACCGAGAAGCTGGCCGAGTCCAAGCCCTACAACCAGTCGATCGGCTACATGGACCGGCTCGACTACGTGTCGATGATGTGCAACGAGCACGCCTATGTCATGGCGATCGAGAACCTGCTGGGTGTGAAGGTGCCGGAGCGCGCGCAGTACATCCGTGTGATGTTCGATGAGATCACCCGCGTGCTCAATCATCTGATGTGGCTGGGCGCCCATGCGCTGGACATCGGCGCCATGACCGTGTTCCTGCTCGCGTTCAAGGAGCGCGAGGAGCTGATGGACGTCTACGAGGCGGTGTCCGGCACGCGCATGCACGCCACCTACTACCGTCCCGGCGGCGTGCATCGCGACCTGCCCGAGACCATGCCGCGCTATCAGGCCTCCAAGTGGCGCACCCAGAAGGAAGCGGACCGTGCCAACGCCAGCCGCGGCGGCACCATGCTGGATTTCATCGGCGCCTTCGCCGAGCGTTTCCCGAAGTCGATCGACGACTACGAGACGCTGCTCACTGACAACCGCATCTGGAAGCAGCGCACCGTGAACATCGGGGTGGTCTCCCCGGAGCGGGCGCTGCAGCTGGGATTCTCGGGTCCGATGCTGCGTGGCTCGGGGCTGGCGTGGGACCTGCGCAAGAAGCAGCCGTACGAGGTGTACGACCGGCTGGATTTCGACATCCCGGTGGGCGTCAACGGCGATTGCTACGACCGCTACCTGGTGCGTATCGAGGAGCTGCGCCAGTCGACGCGCCTCATCAGCCAGTGCGTCAGCTGGCTCAAGGCCAATCCGGGTCCGGTGATGGTGGCGGAGCGCAAGTTCCGCGCGCCGCGTCGCGAGGAGATGAAGGAGGACATGGAGTCTCTGATCCATCACTTCAAGTTCTTCACCGAAGGCTTCTGCGTGCCCGAAGGGGAGACCTATGCCGCGGTGGAGGCGCCCAAGGGCGAGCTCGGCGTGTATCTGGTGTCCGATGGCGCCAACAAGCCCTACCGGCTCAAGGTCCGGGCGCCGGGATTCGCGCATCTGTCGGCGCTGGATGAGATGGTGCGCGGGCACATGCTCGCCGATGTCGTGGCCGTGATCGGCACTCAGGACATCGTGTTTGGGGAGGTCGATCGCTGATGTCTGCCACGGGTACCCGCACCACGCTGCTCTCCGAGCACACGCGCCAGGAAATCGATCATTGGGTGGCGAAGTTTCCGCCTGATCGCAAGCGCTCGGCGGTGCTGGCGGCGCTGCGTTTCACGCAGGAGCAGAACGAGGGGCACCTGACGACCGAACTGATGGACGCGGTGGCCGAGTATCTGGACCTGCCGCCGATCCAGGTGTACGAGGTCGCAAGCTTCTACTCCATGTACGAGCTGCACCCGTGCGGCCGGCATCATGTCAGCATCTGCACCAACATCTCCTGCATGCTGCGTGGCGGTGAGGAACTGGTGGCGCACGCCGAGAAGCACCTGGGCATCAAGCTCGGTGAGAGCACCGCCGATGGCCGCATCCTGCTCAAGCGCGAGGAGGAATGCCTGGCGGCCTGCACCGGCGCGCCGATGATGATGATCGATCATCACTACTACGAGCACCTGACGCCCGAAAGCGTCACCAAGCTGCTGGATGATCTGAAATG